>VFQM010002569.1_pt1 | contig 13111 bp, 12 predicted proteins | sample 3512391 | NCBI WGS metagenome assembly VFQM01 (sample SAMN10412369, study PRJNA504923) | tailings metagenome | isolation source: Replicate 1 from Balatoc abandoned mine | place: Philippines
AGGAAACGGGCGCCGCCGGGTTCGCACAATTCGGTGTACTGCTTGTAGAGCGTCGGCACGCGCGTGCCCAGCGTGGCCAGGTTGGCCTTGAGCACGCGGAAGGCCCCATCGGCGTCCAGGTCGCCGAAGGCCGGCGGCGCGGCCAGGAAGCGGAAGGGCCGGTTCGCCTGTACCGCCGTCGCGCCGTCGCCGTGGTAGCGCTGGTAATAGGCCACCAGCTGCTCGCGCGCCGCGATCGGCAGCTCGGCGCTGATCGAGACCGGGCCGAACAGGAACCGGATGCCCGGCCGCGCCCGCAGGTAGGCACCAATGCCCAGCCACAGGTAATCGAGGCTGCGCGTGCCCTGGTAGCCGGGCGCGACGAAACTGCGGCCCAGCTCCATGCCCATCGCCAGCCGCCCGCGCATCGCGCAGGGGTAGCGGAACAGCGAGGCGGTGTAGAAGCCCTCGAGCCCGTGCTCCGCCATGACCTCCTCGCCCGGCGCGACGCGGTAGGCGCCGGCGATTTCCAGCGCTTCCGGGTCCCACAGCACGATGTGTTCGTACCAGGCGTCGTAGCGGTCGATGTCCAGGCGCTGGCCGGTGCCCTCGCCCGCCTGGCGGAAGGTCAGCTCGCGCAGGCGCCCGAGTTCGCGCAGCAGGGCCGAGTCCATGGCCAGGCGCCCGGCGTGGATGCGCTTGCCGTCGGGCGTCTGGCCCAGCAGCGGCAGGCGCGCGAGTTCGGCCACCAGGGCGCGGCGGTCCACGGCGTGCACCAGCGGCGCCGGGCCGGGCGGTGCGCTCTCGCGGCGCGAGCCGATGGCGTACAAGGCCTGCCGGATGGAAGCGAGCGCCCCCACCGGCGCCTCGGGCGGCAGCCTGCGTGCATGCCCGAAGCGCAGCTCGACCCGGCTGCCGCGGCGCGCGAACAGCTCGCGCGGCAGCAGCGCCGTGCCCGCCGCCTTGTGCAGGGCCGAAGCGCCGTAGAAAAGCGCCGAATTGCGCGCATGGATGCGCACCGGCAGCACCGGCGCGCCGCTGTGCCGGGCGAAATGCAGCAGGCCGCGGCGCCAGCGGCCGTCGCGCACGCCGCGCAGGCCCAGGCGCGAGACTTCGCCGGCCGGGAAGATCACCACGCATTCGCCGCGGGCCAGCGCGGCATCCACGGCCGACAGGCTCTCGGGCGTGGGCCGGCCGCCGAGGATGCGCAGCGGCAGCAGCAGCTCGCGCAGCGGTTCGACCGCGGCCAGGAAATCATTGGCCAGCACCTTCACGTCGCGGCGCACCGCCAGCAGGCCCTTGAGCAGGGCGAGGGCGTCGAGCGCGCCGCAGGGATGGTTGGCGACGACCAGCAGGGCGCCGGCCTCCGGCACGCGCTCGCGCTCGGTCGGGTCGAGCAGCGTGCTGACCTCCAGGTGGGCCAGCGCGGCCTCGATGAAGGCCTGGCCGCGCAGGTGGCCGTGCCGGGCCAGGAAGGCCTCGGCCTCGTCCAGGCGCGAGAGCCGGCCGAAGCCGCGCAGCAGCGGCCGGGCCAGGCGGGCGCGGTGGCCGCGGAACCAGTGCGGGAAACGGGCTTCGAGGCGGCGCTCGAGGTCGATCATGCGGCGGGTCCGGTCGGCGGCGTCGGCGGCAGCTTGGCCGGGGCCGCTTGCAGGGCCGTGACCAGCCGGCGTCAGCGCCGTGACAGCCGGTCCGGCGCGCCGCGCCGCCGGGCCGGGCCCCGCCGCCGGGCGGCCGCGCTTAATGGACGTGCAATCCCCGCGGGCGCAGGATGCACCCCGGGGACGGGGGGTGTATCATGCGCGGCCCCACACCCATCCTTTCATCTCAATCAAGGGATATAAGCAACGATGTCCAGCTACCTCTTCACTTCCGAGTCGGTCTCCGAAGGCCACCCGGACAAGATGGCCGACCAGATCTCCGATGCGGTGCTGGACGCGATCCTGACCCAGGACCCGAAGGCCCGCGTGGCCTGCGAGACCCTGGTGAAGACGGGCGCCGCCATCGTCGCCGGCGAGATCACCACCACCGCCTGGGTGGACATCGAGGCGCTGGCCCGCGGCGTCATCAACGACATCGGCTACGACAACTCGAACGTCGGCTTCGACGGCCACACCTGCGCCATCATCAACATGCTCGGCAAGCAGTCGCCCGACATCAACCAGGGCGTGGACCGCAAGAAGCCGGAAGATCAGGGCGCGGGCGACCAGGGCCTGATGTTCGGCTACGCCTGCAACGAGGCGCCGGAGTTCATGCCGGCCGCGATCTACTACTCGCACCGCCTGGTCGAGCAGCAGGCCAAGGTCCGCAAGAACGGCAAGCTCAAGTGGCTGCGCCCGGACGCCAAGAGCCAGGTCACCCTGCGCTACGAGAACGACAAGATCGTCGGCCTCGACGCCGTCGTGCTGTCCACGCAGCATGACCCGGGCATCAAGCACAAGGACATCGTCGCGGGCGTGATGAAGCACATCCTCGAGCCGGTGCTGCCGAAGGCCTGGCTGAAGGCGCTGCCGAAGTCGAAGATCCACATCAACCCGACCGGCAACTTCGTGATCGGCGGCCCGGTGGGCGACGCCGGCCTGACCGGCCGCAAGATCATCGTCGACACCTACGGCGGCATGGCCCGCCACGGCGGCGGCGCGTTCTCGGGCAAGGATCCGTCCAAGGTGGACCGTTCGGCCGCCTACGCCGCGCGTTACGTGGCCAAGAACATCGTCGCCGCCGGCCTGGCCGACAAGTGCGAGGTGCAGGTGAGCTACGCCATCGGCGTGGCCGAGCCGACCTCGATCTCGGTGACGACCTTCGGCACCGGCAAGATCAGCGACGAGAAGATCGAGAAGCTGATCCGCACCCACTTCGACCTGCGCCCGTACGGCATCACCAAGATGCTGGACCTGCTGCACCCGATCTACCGCCTGACCGCCAGCTACGGCCACTTCGGCCGCAAGCCGTTCGAGGTGACCTACACGGACGGCAAGGGCAAGAAGCACAAGGCCACCGCCTTCTCCTGGGAGAAGACCGACAAGGCCGATGCCCTGCGCAAGGCCGCCGGCCTCAAGAAGTAATCGCCCTCCCCTCTCCCGCTTGCGGGAGAGGGCCAGGGAGAGGGCAAACGGGCCGCGAAAGCGGCCCGTTTCCTTTTCCGGCCGCGGCCCCGGGTTCATCCCGCCCACACGGTTCACGGTTAGAATGCAGGCCGGCCCTCCGGGGCCCACCCCGCCGAGGGGCGCTGCAAGCCCGGCCCGCGCAACGCGGGCAAGGGATCAGGCTCGGCGAAGGTTCCAAGAGCAACCGCGCCCGTTAACGTGCGACCCCCGAGGCCCCTGCCCGGCCGGCGTCGCCCACCAACGGAGCTATACCCGATGAACGCTGTCGTTAACCTCAAGCACGACTACAAGGTCGCCGACCTGTCCCTGGCCGACTGGGGCCGCAAGGAAATCGACATCGCCGAGCAGGAAATGCCGGGCCTGATGTCCATCCGCCAGAAGTACGCGCCGGGCAAGCCGCTCAAGGGCGTGCGGGTCACCGGCTCGCTGCACATGACCATCCAGACGGCGGTGCTGATCGAGACCCTCAAGGACCTGGGCGCCGACGTGCGCTGGGCCTCGTGCAACATCTTCTCCACCCAGGACCACGCCGCCGCGGCCATCGCCGCCTCGGGCACCCCGGTCTTCGCCTGGAAGGGCGAGACCCTGGAGGAGTACTGGGACTGCACGCTCGACGCGATCAGCTTCCCGGGCGGCAAGGGCCCGCAGCTGGTCGTGGACGACGGCGGCGACGTCACCCTGCTGATCCACAAGGGCTACGAGCTCGAGCAGGGCGATGCCACCTGGGTCAACTCGCCCTCGGGCTCGCACGAGGAGCAGGTGATCAAGAACCTGCTCAAGCGCGTCGCCAAGGAGCGCCCGGGCTTCTGGACGAACGTGGTCAAGGACTGGAAGGGCGTCTCGGAAGAGACCACCACCGGCGTGCACCGCCTGTACCAGATGCTCGAGGCCGGCAAGCTGCTGGTCCCGGCCATCAACGTCAACGACTCGGTCACCAAGTCCAAGTTCGACAACCTGTACGGCTGCCGCGAGTCGCTGGCCGACGGCCTGAAGCGCGCGATGGACGTGATGCTGGCCGGCAAGGTGGCCGTGGTCTGCGGCTACGGCGACGTCGGCAAGGGCTCGGCGCACTCGCTGCGCGCCTACGGCTGCCGCGTGGTCGTCACCGAGATCGACCCGATCAACGCCCTGCAGGCCGCGATGGAGGGCTTCGAGGTCAACACGGTCGAGAACACCCTGGGCCGCGGCGACATCTACGTCACCACCACCGGCAACAAGGACGTGTTGACGCTCGAGCACATGCAGCAGATGAAGGACCAGGCCATCGTCTGCAACATCGGCCACTTCGACAACGAGATCCAGGTGGACAAGCTCAACGCTTCCGACGCGGTGCGCCTGAACATCAAGCCGCAGGTGGACAAGTACACCTTCAAGAACGGCAACTCGATCTTCCTGCTGGCCGAGGGCCGCCTGGTGAACCTGGGCTGCGCCACGGGCCACCCGTCGTTCGTGATGTCCAACTCGTTCTCGAACCAGACCCTGGCCCAGATCGACCTGTGGGCCAACAAGGACGTGTACGAGAAGAAGGTCTACATCCTGCCCAAGAAGCTGGACGAGGAAGTGGCCCGCCTGCACCTGGAGAAGATCGGCGTGAAGCTGACCACGCTCACCGCCGAGCAGGCCGCCTACCTGGGCGTGCCGGTGGAAGGCCCGTACAAGCCGGACCACTACCGCTACTGATCGTCCCCTCGCCGGGAACGGACGGGCGCCTTCGGGCGCCCGTTTTGTTCTTGACGCGGATTCACGCGGATAAGCGCGGATAGAGCGAAGGATGAGTGGTTCGGAGAAGACCGTGCGCCTCATCGGCACGAATACCCACTCCTGGGTGAATCCGCTCTGATCCGCGTGAATCCGCGTGAGTCCGCGTCAAAAACCGCCTTTCAGCGCCAGTTCGCGTGGCCGGACCAGAAGGCGACGCTGCGGGCGTAGGCGGCGCGGTCGAGGGGCACGCCGCTGCCGCCCTCTTCGACGCCCAGGGCGTTGCGCATCATCGTGATCGGCACCATCGGGATTTCCTCGGGCGCCATCGTGTACAGGCAGCCGACGATGCCCCAGTCGGCGGCGATCGGCGTGCCCTCCTTCGCCATTTGCTCGCGGCTGTAGAGGATGGGCACCAGGTAGTTCGCCACCGGTGGCTCCAGGCCCTCGAACCAGCGCACCAGCACCGGCAGCTCGGCCGGCGTGCGGGCCTCGTAGGCGCTTCGCAGCAGGTGCCGGTTGGCGTCGGTGATGGCGATCACCGAACACTTCGTGGACGTCCAGTTGCGGTGCACGTGCAGCCGGCAGAAGTCCGCATAGCCGGGCAGCACCCGTTCGGGCGCGTCCGTGTTCAGGCGCTCGACGAACTGGTCGGGCGTGATGTCCTGGATGGCGGTGCGGCGGCCGTCGCCCGGGAACAGCCGCCGGCGCGCGAAATCCGTCAGTTCAATACTCATCCCCGGATTGTCGCAAGAACGGGGTCAGGTTCACTTAAGTCCTGCGTGAGACAGAGCGCTGGTTCGGGACCCCAAGGCACGGGCCAGCAGGCCCGGCCAGTCTCATCGAGGACTTAAGTGAACCTGACCCCGTTCCGGCGGCTTCTCTTTCATCCGGATGGAGCGATACACTCGGGGCATCCGACCGCCGGCCTCCGCGATGACCGCCATCAGCCTCGAGTTCTACCCGCCCAAGAACGACGACCAGCGCGCCCAGCTCGACCGCACGGTGCGCAAGCTCAAGGCCCATTCGCCCGAGTTCGTGTCGGTCACCTTCGGCGCCGGCGGCTCCACCCTCAGCTACACGCCGGAGACCGTGCGCGCCCTGCGCCAGGACCACGGCCTGGACGGCGTGCCGCACCTGAGCTGCATGGGCGGCACCCGCGCCGAACTGCGCGAGTTGCTCAAGCTCTACCGCGCCCTCGGCTGCCGCCGCATCGTCGCCCTGCGCGGCGACCTGCCCTCGGGCATGGCGCGCATGGGCGAGTTCCGCTACGCCGCCGACCTGGTCGCCTTCATCCGCGAGGAACACGGCGACCACTTCCGCATCGAGGTCGGCTGCTACCCCGAGATGCACCCGCAGGCCGAGGACGCCCTGGCCGACCTGCGCCACTTCAAGGCCAAGGTGGACGCCGGCGCCGACAGCGCCATCACCCAGTACTTCTTCAACGCCGACGCCTACTTCCGTTTCGTCGACGACGCGCGCAAGGCCGGCGTCACGGTGCCGATCATCCCGGGCATCATGCCGATCTCGAACTTCGCCCAGCTGCGCCGCTTCTCCGAGGCCTGCGGCGCCGAGATCCCGCGCTGGATCGGCAAGCGCATGCAGGCCTACGGGGACGACGCCGACGCCATCCGCGAGTTCGGCGCCGACGTGGTCGCCGACATGTGCCGCCGCCTGGTCGCCGGGGGCGCGCCCGAGCTGCACTTCTACACCCTGAACCTGTCGCGGCCCACCGAGGCCGTGCTGTCGCGGCTGGCCTGAGCCCGCGCTAGGCTGGGGCCATGCCCCGGCTGCTGCTCCCGACGCTCCTGCTGCTGGCCCTCGCCGCCCCCGGCGCGCGCGCCGACAGCGTGCGCCGCTGCGTGGATGCCCAGGGCCGCGCCGTCTACACCGACCAACCCTGCGAAACCCAACAGGCCGTGCCGCGCGCCGCGCCCGGCGAAGCGGCGGTGGGTGGCGCCATCGGCGGCTTCACCGCGCCCGACTGCGCGCGCACGCCCGCGGCCCTGCGCGACGGCGTGCGCGACGCGCTGGCCGCCGGCGACGCCAACCGCCTCGCCGGCTACTACCACTGGCCGGGCACCAGCACGCGCGGCGGCCGGCACCTGATGGACGCACTCGAGGCGATCGCGGCGCGGCCGCTGGTGGGCATCGACTGGTGGCCACCGCGGGAAGCGCCGGCCGGGGCCGATCCCCTGCCCGAGCCCTCCGGAACCCCGTCCGCCGCGCTCCCGTCGTCCGCACCGGCCGCGCCTCGCATGACCCCGGGCGAAGACGCCCCGCCCCCGCCCGGCCCCTGGCCCGCCCTGCGCATCGAACAATCCGGCGGCGTCGGCGATCCAGGCGCGCACCGCACCGATTTCCGCCTGGTCCGCCACGCCGGCTGCTGGTGGATCGAACTGTGACGATGGCCGGGCGCGGCGCCGCGGGCCGGGCCGCTACAATGCGCGCTGCCCCGAGGAGCCCCCCATGACCCAGCGCTATCCCGACTTCATCTGGCACAACGGCACGATCAAGCCCTGGGCCGAGGCCACGGTGCACGTGATGGCGCACGGCCTGCACTATGGCTCGTCGGTGTTCGAAGGCATCCGCAGCTACCCGACGCCGAAGGGCCAGGCGGTGTTCCGCCTCGACGACCACCTCACGCGCCTGTTCGCCTCGGCCAAGATCTACGACATGGCCATGCCCTACGACCTGGCCACGCTGCGCGCGGGCTGCAAGGACGTCATCAAGGCGAACAAGCTCGAGCGCGCCTACCTGCGCCCGATCGCCTACCGCGGCCTGGGCGGCTTCGGCCTGTCGGCCGACACGCCGACCGACGTCGCCATCGCCGCCTGGCACATGGGCCCCTACCTCGGCCCGGACGTGCTCGAGGCCGGCATCGACGCCTGCGTGTCGAGCTGGCAGCGCTTCGCGCCCAACACCATCCCGGCCGGCGCCAAGGCCGGCGGCAACTACCTCAGCGGGCAGCTGGTGGCGCGCGAGGCGCGCCGCCTCGGCTTCGGCGAGGGCATCGCCCTGGCGTCCACCGGCCTGCTCAGCGAGGGCGCGGGCGAGAACCTGTTCCTGGTGTTCGACGGCGCGCTGCACACCACGCCGGTCAGCGCCGCCCTGCTCAACGGCATCACCCGCAATACGATCATGCAGCTCGCGCGCGCGCAGGGCATCGAGGTGGTCGAGCGCGACATGCCGCGCGAATACCTCTACCTGTGCGACGAGCTGTTCATGTGCGGGACCGCGGCCGAGATCACGCCGATCCGCAGCGTGGACGGCCGCCCGGTCGGCACCGGCAAGCCCGGCACGCTCACCCGCCGCCTGCAGGACCTCTTCTTCGGCATCTTCGAAGGCCGCACGCCCGCGCCTGCGGCCTGGCTCGACTACGTGTGAGTCGGGGTTTTTTGACGCGGATTTACGCGGATGGACGCGGATAAAGCGAAGTAGAAGTCTGGCCACGGATGCGCACGGTAACAAACGGATGAAAGCGGGGAAGAACCATGGAAGGAAAAGGCGAATCGCCTTTTCCCTTCGATGATCCGCTCTTATCCGCGTTCATCCGCGTCGATCCGCGTCAAGAACCGCTTCCCCCAACCAGCAACCCGCCGCGTCAGTCCGAGGCCAGGGCGTCGGTTTCGGGGGCGAAGCGCAGGGTGGCGACCGCGCCGCGTTCGGGGCGGGGCATGATGCTGACGCGCCAGCGGTAGAGCTCGCACAGGCGGCGCACGATGGACAGGCCGATGCCGCCGCCGACCGTGCCGCCGGCGCCGGAGCCACGGTAGCCGCGTTCGAACAGGCGCAGCGCGTCCTCCTCGCTCAGGCCCGGGCCGGTGTCCTCCACCTTCACCAGGTTGGGCTCGACGCTGATCACGACCTCGCCCTCGGCCGTGTACTTGCAGGCGTTGCCGATCAGGTTGCCCAGGGCCACCGACAGCACCGCTTCGGGCGCGTCGACGAACACGTCCTCGCCGCCGACCACGCGGATCGCCACCGGCTTGTTGCCCAGCTGCGGCTTGCTCGCCTCGGCCAACTGAAGGGCCAGGCGGCGCAGGTTGGTGCGGCCGGTGCCGCGCTCGTTGCGCGAGAGCATCAGCAGGGCCGTGGTCAGGTCGGTGCACTGCTGGGCCGCGCGGTCGATGCGGAACAGGCGCTGGCGGGTCTTCTCGGGCAGGTCGGGGTTGGCCAGCAGCAGCTCGGTCGCGCCGCGGATCACCGCCAGCGGCGTGCGCAGTTCGTGGCTGACGTCCGAATTGAACTCGCGGTCGCGCTGCACCAGCGAAGTCATGCGCTCGGCGTAGTCGTCCAGGGCCGAGGCCAGCTGGCCGACCTCGTCGTCGGCGAAATACGGGGCCAGGCGCTCGGGGCGGTCGCGCCCGGCCATGCCCTCCAGGCGGCGCGCGAGTTCGGTCACCGGGCTGATCACGCGCTTGCTCGACCACACGCCGATCACCAGCGAGAGCAGCGAGAACAGCGCCACCACGCCCACGAGCGCATAGGTCAGCTGCTGCTGGCTTTCGCGCTCCTGGGCGATGTCGTAGCTGAGGAAGAACCAGTAGTCCGGTTCCTTCAGCACCGCCACCTTGTAGGTGCGGGTGCGGCCATTGGCCTCGTCCTCGGTGACCTCGTGCACGCCGTTGGGCAGGTCGCGCCAGGCGAAGGGCACGTTGCCGAAGCGGCGCTTGGAATAGACGATGCCGCTGATCTTCTCGAACGGCAGGCCGACCGCGTCCTCGGGGTTGCGGTGGAACTGCTCGGCGTAGTCGGCGACGTTCTGCAGCAGCGCCTCGCCGATCAGCTGGTCCTCCAGGCGCTCGCGCAGCAGCACCGTGGCCACCGCGAACAGGCCGGTGAGCCCGAAGCCGAGCAGGAAGAAGGAGACGATGATTCGGCTGCGCAGCCTGCTGCGGTAGCGCATGGGCGCCTCAGGCGTCGGGCGCGGCGATGCGGTAGCCGATGCCGTGGCGGGTCTGGATCAGCGCCTTCTCGAAGGGCTTGTCCACGGCCGCGCGCAGGCCGTGGATGTGCACGCGCAGGGAGTCGCTGTCGGGCAGCTCCTCGCCCCAGACGCGGGTCTCGAGCTCCTGGCGGGTGACCACCGAGGGCGAGGACTCCATCAGCGCCTGCAGGATCTTCAGCGCGGTCGGGTTGAGCTGCAGCAGCTTGCCGGCGCGCCGGACCTCGAGGGTGTCGAGGTTGTACTCGAGGTCGGCGACGTTGAGCACGCGCGGCTGGGTGGCCTTGCCGCGGCGCGCCAGCACCGACAGGCGCGCCTCGACTTCCTGCAGCGCGAACGGCTTGACCAGGTAGTCGTCCGCGCCGGAGTCGAATCCCTCGAGCTTGTGGTCGAGGGAATCGCGCGCCGTGAGCATCAGCACCGGGGTTTGCTTGCGGCCTTCCTGGCGCAGCTTGCGGCAGACCTCCAGGCCGTCCATGCCCGGCAGGTTGAGGTCGAGCACGATGGCGTCGAAGTCGTTCACCACCGCCAGGTGCAGGCCGGTGACGCCGTCGGCGGCGTAGTCCACGGTGTGGCCGCGGTCCTCGAGGTAATCCCCGAGGTTGGCGGCGATGTCGCGGTTGTCTTCGACGACCAGGATGCGCATGGTTCAGTTGCTCTCGAGGCGGGGAGTCCTGCCCTGCAGCTGCTGCAGGTTCTCGCGGTCCTGCTGGCTGCGGCGGCGGCGCTCGGCGACGGTCTCGCACTGGGTGGTGCGGCGGTGCGAGCCCAGCTTCTCGACGCGCTCGCACAGCACGCGGCTGTCGGCGGCGGCCCGGGTCAGCACCGTGTTGATGACCTCCTGGTCGTTGAACACGGCCACGCGGGCCGGCTCGGAGAGCTCGTCCACGGAGGAGACGCCATTGAGCTGGGCGGCGATGCGGGCCAGCGACTCGCGCACGCGGGCGCGGTCGGCCGGGCTGATCTCGGCGTAGGTCTTGCCGTCGCTCAGGTCGGCCTCGATGCGGGCGCGCTGGGCGGCGAAATCGCCCTCGGCCACCGCGACATGCGACTCGGCGGCCGCCGAAGCGGCGACGGCGGGCACGTTGGCGTGGGCGAGCGGGCTGGCGGAGGCGGCGAACAGGACGGCGAGGAACAGATGGCGCATGGAGGGACTCGCTTCGTGGGGTGAAGGCCGATGATGCCAGAGCGATGCGGGGCGCACACCCAACCTTCGGCCCGGTCGCGGTCCGGGGCGTGCGGCAAAGAAAAAGGCCCGGGCAAGCATCGCGTGGACGCCGGCGCCGGGCCGAAAGGTTGCTACTGCCCCGATTGCCGAAAATCCGTGGAAACCACCTGACGAGGAGGACCTTGGGTTTAGCGGCCCGGCAAGCCTAGGCGGATTCGTATTAAAGAGCTGTTAAATCCCGCTCATCCTTTGGTTAATCCCCGGGCCGGTTTCCGGCGGGTCCGGGGCCGGGGCCGGACGCCCTGTTCAGCCAGGGCGATGATGGCGTCGGCCACGTCCACGCCAGTGGCGCCCTCGATGCCCTCCAGGCCCGGCGACGAGTTCACTTCGAGCACCAATGGCCCCCGGTTCGAGCGCAGAAGGTCCACGCCTGCAACGCCCAGCCCCATGATCCGGGCGGCGCGCAGGGCGGTCTCGGTCTCCGCCTCGCTGAGACTCACCGGGCTGGCCTTGCCGCCCCGGTGCAGGTTCGACCGGAACTCGCCCTCCCCGGCCTGCCGGCGCATGGCCGCCACCACCCGGTCGCCGACCACGAAGGCGCGCAGGTCGGCGCCCTTGGCCTCGGCGATGAACTCCTGGACCACGAAATTGGCGTACAGGCCACGGAAGGCTTCGATGACGCCGCGCGAGGCGCTCGCCGTCTCGGCCAGGATCACGCCGTTGCCCTGCGTGCCCTCGTTGAGCTTGATCACGTGCGGCGGCTTGCCGAGCATGCCCAGCAGGTCGGCGGTGTCGTCGGGGTTGTCGCCGAACACGGTGAGCGGCAGGCCCAGGCCCTCGCCGGCCAGCATCTGGTGGCAGCGCAGCTTGTCGCGGGCGCGCAGGATGGCGTCGGACGGGTTCGGGCTCGATGCGCCCATCAGTTCCAGCTGGCGCAGCACCGCCGTGCCGTAGAAGGTGGCCGAGGCGCCGATGCGCGGGATCACCGCGTCGATCGCCGGCAGCGGCCGGCCCTTGTAGTGCATGCGGAAGGCGCCGGGCGCGATGGCCATGTAGCAGCGCAGCGGGTCGAGCACGCGCACGGTGTGGCCGCGGGCGCGCGCGGCCTCGACCAGGCGCTGGGTCGAATACAGCTTGGCGTTGCGCGAGAGGATGGCGAATTTCATGGGAGCGGGGGCTCATCGCCCTGCAGGAAGGAAGCGGCGGGATCGACGACGAAGCGCCCGGCCAGGGCGGTGCGGCCGAGCAGCATGGGGAAGCGCAGGTGCCGGCGCTGGGCCAGGTTCACCTCGGCCTCGAACTCCAGGCCGGCCAGGCGCAGCGGGGTGAGGATGAAGATGCGTTCGGTGACGTGGCCGCCCGAGTCGGTGACCGCGCGGCGGTCGACGATGCGCGCCTCGGCGCGGCCGGGCGGCGCGCCGGGCACGCCGGTGTCGATGCGGAAGCGCACCCACTCGGCCCCTTCGCGACGGAAAGCCTCGTGTTCGTCCACGTGCAGGCAGGAGCTGCGCGCGCCCGAATCGACCTTGGCGCGGATGGCGACGATGCCCAGGGCCGGCAGGGCCAGCCACTCGCGCCATCCAAGGGGCACGGGCTGCGGCATGTCGGCCTCCGGTCGCGTGGCATGGCCCCGAACGAGGGACGGCGGCCCGGGGGCCGCCGTCGTGCGTCTGGAGCGGGTGATGGGAATCGAACCCACGTTAGCAATCGGGTGGGAGAGTGGCCTTGCGGCCACTCTCCCCCCTTAGAACCGTACGTGAGACTCGTCGCCTCATACGGCTCAAGCAGCCGTGAATCCTTCCGGCACTGGCCGGTCGGACGGCAGCCTAGTAGACCGCGCCCGTGCGTGCAACTGCACGTGACACGTCGGGTGTAGCAGGATCAGGTTGCTGACCCGGTTGGAGCCCCCGAGCGTTCGCCAGACCTTGTGGTGGACATGCCACCCCGTGGCCTTGGTGATCTTCCCAGAGCATTCCGGACACAGTCCCTCCTGCTTGATCCAGAGCCAGTGGAGCTTCCGTCTCCCCATCAACGAGGCCTCCATTTGGGCCTTCAGACGGGCATCGAAGTAGTCCTCCTGGGCGGGGTCGTAGGGGTTGGCGTCCATCCTCACCTTGGGTGGCTTGCGAATAGGGATCTTCGCAAGCTGCTGCAGAGGGAAGGACCCGACCTGGAAGTACCAGTCGCGCCCTTTCACAGCGTGAAAATACC
>VFQM010002572.1_pt1 | contig 13077 bp, 14 predicted proteins | sample 3512391 | NCBI WGS metagenome assembly VFQM01 (sample SAMN10412369, study PRJNA504923) | tailings metagenome | isolation source: Replicate 1 from Balatoc abandoned mine | place: Philippines
TAATAGAAAAATGAACAAAATTAAAGTATCTTTAATTTAATAATGCACTACGAGTTTGGAATAATAATTGGGTAAATTATAATGAAACAGCTATGAAATCAGCTGAGGCTTTGAGAGGTGGTAATGGACTTAGATTAAGAAATTCTAGTTTGTTTGAAAATAAAAAAATTCTAACAAGACAAACTTCAGATTCAATAATTGCCGCCTATGATGTTGATAATTTTTATTACGCAAATACACTACATGGTGCTGTAATCCAAGATAAGTCCTATAATCCGTTATATCTATTGGGTATTTTAAATTCTAAATTAATAACTTTTTATTATAGAACTATTACAGCTGAAGAAGGAAAAGTTTTTGCGCAAGTTAAAATAGAATTATTAAAATTACTTCCGATTAAGAAAACAAAAGAACAACAAAAAATTATTGACATTGTGAATGCATTAATCAATCACGCAAATATTGATGATATCAATATTTATGATAATTATATTATGCATATCGACCTAATGGTATACAAACTTTACGAACTTAGTTATGCTGAAGTTTTAGTGGTAGATCCAGAATTTAGCTTAAGTGAGGAGGAGTATAACAACTATGTTTACTAAAATTGTGAATAAAATCATTAAAAATAATCTAAACTAAAACGCCTGTAAAATAAGGGTTTTCGAAAGATTTACAGCTATGTTAACCTCATGAATGAGGGTGTCATAAACAAATCTAAAAGTTACTGAATAAGTAGAAACTATATGGCTCAAAAAAAACGTAAATTAAAGATAATGGTAGGTTCTACCGTATATGGTTTTGAAGATCAACTCTCACAAATTGTGGCACAGTTGCAACTTTTAAATTATGAGGTGATGAACTCACATAATGGAAGTATTAAAGTAAATCCGCATTTATCAAACCTAGACAATTGCCTAGCAGCTGTTGAGGAGTGTGATTTGTTTTTAGGTATTATAAGACCGTATTATGGTACTGGAAACATTGATGGTACAAATATTACTTTTGCAGAAATTAAGAAAGCAATCGAACTTAAAAAACCTTACTGGTTTTTAGTACATCGTGACGTGGTTTTTGCTCGATTACTATTTGATAAAATGAAACTTTCCGATGGTGCTAAAATTGAAATTGAACCAAATAAATTTTTTGATCAACGCACTATTGCAATTTATGATTATGTAATACAAAATCACGTAGAAGTAAAATTACGAAACGGAAACTGGGCTCAAGAGTTTTACAGATTAGATGAAATGATGACCTACATAATAACACAATTTTCTGATTTAGATTTTGTTGAAAAGATTTTAAACGAAAAACCTACTAAAGATGGACAATAGCTTTATAATAGACAACTTGTTACTACAACAAGAAGGAACTCGTTTAGAGTATATGGCAAAACCAACTAAAGAGGCTATTGCCAAAACAATTACTGCATTTATTAATACACAAGGTGGTGATTTAATAATAGGAATAGAAGATGATAAAAAAGTGGTAGGTATCGAAAATGCGGATAAATTTAAAAATAGTATTCAACGCCTTTTAATTGAAAATATAAGACCAATTGCTCCAATATCAGTCCAAGTCATCAAGTATAAAAAGAAAGATCTTGTTTTAATAAGTGTTTGGGAAGGAGCAAAAAAACCATATCAGTTTAAAGGGAAAATATACAGCAGAGAAAATGATGCTACTAAAGTTTCAAATATAGATACCTTAGCTTCATTAATCAATAAGAGAAAAAAAGCAGATTTTGATTGGGAACGTCGTACCGTGTTGGGTGCAACTATGAATGATTTAGACTTAGATGAAATCAACCAAACAATATCACTCTACAGAACCTATAAACCTGACAGCATTATTGATGATGCTGAAGACTTTTTATATCAAATGGGATTATTACAAAGTGGTAGTCTAACAAATGCTGCAATAGTACTTTTTGCCAAAAATCCAGCTAGATTTATTCCGCAATCTAGAATTAGACTGACTGTATATCCTTCAAATAAAAGTGGTGATGTTTTTTTAAACGATAGAATATTAGAGGGTAACATTTTTAAAAATATAGCAACGATTTTAGATTTTGTCGCTATTTACTTTGGGAAAAAATTAATTGTAGATGGTAATATAAGAACTGAAAAAACAAATTATCCACTTTTTGCAATGCGAGAAGGAATACTAAATGCAATTGTACATCGTGATTATAATTCAGTTAATGGTTTTATGCAAATTTCTATTTTTAGTGATAGAACAGAAATTTCTAACTATGGCGGATTACCGAATGGTATTACTATTAAAGACCTTAAAAAAGAACACAATTCAGTATTAAGAAATCCTGATATCGCACAAATATGTTTCATTAGAAAGTATATTGAAATGTTAGGTAGTGGTACTTTGCGAATGATAAATGATTGTAAAAATAATGGTTTTAAAGTACCAGTATGGACAGATAAAGATGATATTACCACTGTTGTTTTTCCGGAACTAACAATGATAGGAAATAGTAATGAGGGTGTAAATGAGGGTGTAAATGAGGGTGTAAATAAAGTGTTTTTTGAAGATGAAAGTGAGGGTGTAAATATTGAACTAAATGAAATACTAAGTTTAATTGATAGAGAACCTGGTATAAAAGCTCCAAAGATTGCTGAACTACTACAAAAAGGATTATCTACTGTAGAACGTTATATAAAGAAACTGAGAGACCAAAATTATATTGAATTTAGAGGAGCTGCTAAAAACGGAGGTTATCATAGAAAATCATAACACATAACCTAGCAAACTTATCACAGAACCTTAACTCTAAAAAAAGAACCTAGCTTTTGTGGTAAGAATTTAAATTAAAGAATAATTATAAAAAAATAATGCCAAATAATTTCATTACCAATAACAAACAACACAAAACACTAAAAAATAGGCTTTCAACACTTATATCAGTAAGTGATGAACTAAAATTTTTAGTGGGGTTCTTCTATTTTTCAGGTTGGAAAGAGCTTTTTTCAAGTCTTAAAGATAAACCAGAACTTAAACTTAAATTACTCATAGGGTTACAGGTAGATCAAATTCTCAATAAAATTGTAGAACATGGTGGGCACGAAGAAGATTTGTCTCAAGACGAAGTATTTAATAAGTTCATTACCTCTATGGGTAAAGCCATTAATAATGAAGAAATGGATACAGAAGAATTTTATTCTCAGGTAGAATTCTTTTTGTCTATGCTGGAAGAAGGTCGCCTTATTATTCGTAAAACTGAAAACCCCAACCATGCAAAAATCTATCTCTTTAAACTAAACGAAGAACAGGCTCATCTTCAGAATTTAGACGGTATGTTTATTACGGGGAGCAGCAACTTAACCAGAGCGGGTTTATCAGGACAGGAAGAATTTAATGTAGAAATTAAAGATTATGGCTTTAACGAAGCTAATGAGTACTTTGATGAACTTTGGGAATCAGCAATCCCAATTTCAGAAATTGAAGACCGCAAAGAGTTTTTGGTAAAATTCATTCAGCATAAAACCCAAGTGGCAAATGTAACTCCATTTGAAGCTTATGCATTAGTGCTTAAAACTTATTTAGACCTAAGGCAAAATGATGAATTGAGACACGATGTAGTAGGCTTTTTAGATAAAATTGGGTATAAAAAATACAGCTATCAGTTAGATGCTGTAAATCAAGCATTAAAAATAATCAATGAATATAACGGAGTAATCATCGCAGATGTTGTTGGACTGGGTAAATCAGTTATTGCTTCATTAATTGCTAAAAATTTAGGCAAAAGAGGGATGGTTATTTGTCCCCCTGGTTTGATGGGTAACAAACAAAAAGGGGGCGGTTGGTATGGTTATCTGAATGATTTCGAACTCTTTGATTGGGAAGTAGAAAGTCGCGGTACTCTAGAAACTATTGCAGAAACCATTGATAATAGAAACATCGAAGTTGTAATTGTAGATGAAGCTCATTATTTTAGAAATCAAGACACCACTGATTATGAGTACCTATCATCCATTTGCAATAATAGAATTGTAATTTTACTTACAGCTACTCCATTTAACAATTCTCCTGGTGATATTTTTGCGCTTCTAAAATTATTTATTTTGCCGGGCAAATCGTCAATCAGTTTAAGTGATGATTTGCAAAGTGAATTTAGTGCTTACAATTATGAGTATAAAAGACTTTCAGACATTATAAAAAACTTTAATTCTAAAAATTCAGAAAAGAAAAGAAAAGCAGAAACTTTATACCAAGCCATGTTTGGTCTGTCTCTTCCTGTTGATGCGAAATTAGTAAGACAGCGAACAAAGCTTTTAGCAGATAGAATAAAAAATACAATATCTAATGTTTTGATAAGACGTAACCGTCTGGATTTGAAAAAAGATTTTGAGTATGCGAAAGAAGTAAAAGACCTTTCAGTAGTTGATGAACCTGAAGAACTTTTCTATTATTTCACTCCAGAACAGTCAGAGTTTTATAACAAAATTCTCAATCATTATTTTGCCGAAGATGGTCGTTTTTCTGGTGCTATTTATCAGCCGTTTAGTTATGATAAAACCATAGAAGAAGAAAAATTAGATGAAGCAGGCAACAGAGCTTACCAACAACAGCGTAACTTATATGACTTCATGAGACGCCTTTTGGTAAAAAGACTGGAAAGTTCTTTTGGGGCTTTCTCAAAATCTATTGATAGATTTTTATATGTTCATCAGTTGGTTCGTTCATTTATCAATAAATCAGACGGTAAGTATATCCTAGATAGAAGCCTTATAGAAAAAATGATGCAATATGATGAAGAAGGAATTGAGGATGCTTTGATTAACTATGCTGCAAATGTTGATAATAAAAAACGCCCTAAAAATGACACAATTTATAATATAAAAAAGTTCGAGCGTAAAGACGATTTTATTGCAGATATTGATAAAGATATTATAGTTTTTCAAGAAATCAAACATGATATTGAAAAATTAAAATTAGTAGAAAATGATCCTAAAAGAGAAGGTGTACTAAATGTAATTAAAGAATCTTTGAAAAAAGACCCTAATAGGAAGATAATACTCTTTTCAGAATATGTTGATACAGTAAAACATCTAGAAGATTATTTTAGAAAAAATTATGGTCCTAGAGTATTGGTTTGTGATGGCAAAATTTCAGAAACCATGAGAGTAGATTTAGATACAGACTTTAATGCTCAGAATCCTAAAAACAGAACCAATCATTTTGATATACTTATCACCAGTGACAAATTATCTGAAGGTTTTAACTTAAACAGAGCAGGTATTATTATTAATTATGACATCCCGTGGAATCCTACAAGAGTAATTCAAAGAGTTGGTCGTATCAATAGAATTGGTTCTAAAGTTTTTGATAAACTATCAATATTTAATTTTTTCCCTTCTGAAATAGGAGCAGATATTGTGAAATCTCGTGAAATTGCAGAACAGAAAATGTACTTAATTCACAGTGCACTTGGTGAAGATGCTAAAATCTTTGATGTTGATGAGCAGCCTTCTCCTTCTGCTTTATACCAGAAAATTAATCACAACCCTGATGATGACACCGAAGTAAATATCATCACAACTATCAGAAATGAATACCACAAAATTGAAAAGAATCATCCAGAAATTATAAATAAAATTTCTAACCTTCCGAACAGAGTAAAAACGGCTAAAGCTTATCAAAATTATCAATTAAACTTGCTGAGAAAAAAAGGGCTAAGCTTATTCTCACAAACTTTGGAATATGACCAAGATAAGCCTAAAAGAGAGGAAATTGTTTTTGATGATTTTATAAAAAATATAGCTTGTCCTTTTGATGAGGAAAAACTAAATCTTTCTGATAAATTCTGGGAAAATTATGAAGAGCTTAAGAAACCTGTAAAAGCAAATAAAGCATCTTACAATGAAAAATCTTTGGAATTTAAAGCTTTAAGTAATTTAAATGTATATAGAAAAATTGGTGATTTTAAAGAAGAAAAATTGTTTGATTTTGTTAATACTTTAATTCTTGACATAAAGAAATATCATTCATTATCAGATAAAACGCTTAGAAGATTAGGTGCTACAGAACTTACTAGTGCATCAAGTAAAAAAATCATAGAAGAATTTAGACAAGAATTATTATTAACCCGTAAATTACTTAAAGATGATTATCTAGAAATTTTACTTAAAAGAGTTGAAGGACAAAGCAATGAAGTTATTATTGCTATAGAAAATCAATAATTTTACAGATGTTGTGCATTTAAACACCTGTTAACTAGGATTTGATTGGCAATCATAAAAAAAACAAAATAACTATGGAAATTTACATTGTATCTAATAACGGTCAGTTTGAAGCAGTAAAATCACAAGCTGGCGAAACACCATTAAATTGCGTATTGTGTATACCCAATGGCAAAACATGGAAAAACCAATATTTATTGGTGAAAAATAAGGTAACTGTAAGTTGGCAAGATTATTTCAACTATACAGGTTATAGAGTTTTAAAAGTACACTACAAAGGAATAGAATTATTTTCAGCTTATGACGTTTGCAATCCTCAAGTGGTAATACACATTTTAAATAGATTCAATACAATTTCTGATGAAGAACTTGAAACTCTTTATAATGAAGCCCAAGAAAAAAATAAATCGAATTTAGAACTTCAAATTGAAGAATTAAAAGCTGAAAAATTGAAGCTTCAGGAGCAAATAAAAATATTCTTAGAAATTCAGAAGAAGAAAGAAGAAATTAAAGATTTAATGGCTAAATTAGAATAAAGATTGTTTTTCAAAACATTAATTTATAAAAACCCTTGTTTCCATCAGATAACTGGGATTTTTAATATAGACACCTTGTTCATATACGTATTAAAATTCTTTAAAAAGATTCATATAATAAATTTGAAGATTAAATAATTTGAATTGGTATGTATCTAAAGACTATTATTTAGAAGTATTACTTAAAGATATTTAAAGACATGATAATAAATTTATTATATCAATCGAAAATCAATAATTGCATAGCATTTCAAAATATATCCCTATGAGTTTGCCGTATATAATTTTTTTTGAATGGTATAAATTCAATTTATTTTGAAGATTTTAAATTGTATTATAAATTTGTTTTTTATAAATATTAAAAAAAACTTGCATAAAATTAACCTATAGATTAACTTTGCGCTTTGAAAAGAAAATGTAAAAAAATATTATCAACAAAAGATGAGAGTCGTGCAATTTATATTGATGAAGAAAATTCAGAAGAAATACTGAATTATCTTAATCAGGATGCGAGGCATAGAAAAAAATTTAAATTTATTACAGATATAATTCTAGGAAACCTTAAAAACACAGAAGTCTACGATAAAGAAGATATAGATAAAAATTGCAAAAATATAACTGCAATGAAATTCTTTAAGGGGCAAGAAAATGATCGAATTTATTGTAAAGAAATTACTAGTAAAAAGGGTACATTTATTGTTATAGCTGCAATTCTTCAAGAAAGAAAAAAAACAACAAAGCTTAATAATCAACAGAAAACCAAAATCAAAAATTTAGCAAATTACGAGTATGAAGTTTAATGAAAAATATTCAATAAATCCTGAATTCGAAGACCTTTTTAAATTTAGCAATCAGGAAGAAGAACTAGAACACGATGCTAAAATGATTATGTTTCGCTTTCTTAGCGAGCTGGAAAAAATCAATATTGATAAGAGTATCAAGAATAAAGATTTAGCCGAAATCTTTGGCTCTTCTAAAAGTTATGTAACGCAGTTACTGAGAGGTGATAAATTGATAAATTTATTGAAATTGGCAAAGCTAGAGAATGCCTATAATATTACTTTTGAGATTAAGGCTAAACATAATGCTGAAAATTACGTTGAAGAAATTAATCATAATTACAATCCTGAAAAAAGAACTAAAATTAATCATCAAGTTGATGGCTTATGGGTATTTCATTCTTTTAAATCAGTTTATGATCAAAAACAAACTAATAAACGAAAGTCTACTAAAACCATTCGATTACAAGTTGCATAATGAAACCAGTATTATCACCACTAATATTACTAGATTTTTCAATATTGAGTAGTAATTTTCAGTTTATTCCTGCTGAAGGAAAAAAAGTAAATCCTGAAAATTATTTTTCAAAATATGAATTGGATCTGGATTTTGCTATTATAGATGTAAACGAAACAAATGTTTTTGTTAAAATTGACATTAATAATGGCGAAAAAAAACTGCCAGGTTACTCAATTTTTGCAGAAGGAGTTGCTTTTTTCAATTTAGAGGATAAAACCTCTCTTTCAGAAGAAGATAAATTTTCATTACTAAATTTTTCTGCATTTTCTATTGCTTTAAATAGTCTTCGTGGTTTTGTTACTTCATTAACCGCTAATGCGCCTTGGGGTAAATATACCTTTCCTTCCATTGACGTAAATGATATTTTCAAACAAAAGATGGAGGAAAGTAATGAAGAAGAAGAATTACCAGAAAACTAAAATTTTAATTTACACCCTTTAATATATAACTCCAAAGCCATCCGCTTTGGAGTTTTTTATAATAATAACGCTAAAGTTTTAAGACCACCACTTCCCGCAGCAAGTTACATAATCGAAATTATACGCGCAGCAGCCGCAAACGGGGACTTCCTCCATAATGTCGGTGTGCCAAACCGCTAAAAAGCCAACTGCTATACACCGCCAAAATTCCGTCAGAAAGCCAAAGGCGCCTATAATTTGAGATTATGTAAAATGCTTTCCTTGCAACGGGCACAGCCCTTTTGCACCACCGCCTTCCACCCGCTCATGCAGTTATAATTTATACGGTCAGCTCCCCAATCGAAAAAGGAAGGACTGTCACCCTGAGCCTGTCGAAGGGCCCGCCACCCATTCAAGGATGCAGAAAAATGGTGCAGAGAGTTTAGGGATTTATCCAGTTCCTACAGCCACTGTATTGCTTTTTTTCAGCAGAAAAGTTTAGTGGCAGTACAGTCGCTTCCGTCACCGCGCACAGCAGTATTACAGGCGGAAGAAAATTGCTTTTCCCTACGCATTATTTTCAGCACACACCAAAAACACTTGATTTTCAGAGGAAAAGGTTTGTAGTGTGTTTGTGGCGCGTACTGAAAATTCCTAAGCAAAGCATTTTCTTTCCGCCCTCCATACCACTGTCTTTGCAGCCGCTTTTTCAGGCATTTATCCAAATAAAGATTTTCGGTGGGTGAGCCTGTCGAACCCCACCATTTTCCTGCGAGTCTTTTTCCCCAGTTTGCCAACGCTTTTCCAAGTTCCTCCAGTATATAGCCGTCATTCACTTTACAGATTCTGAAGAACCGTTTTTCTCTGCCGTCTATACACTTCCGTCACCGCACACACCAGTATGCCGCCCCTCCAAGTATTCGGTGCGCCATACCGCTGTCTTTTCCATTTCTTCCCACCGCTTTGATTGCACCTCAATCGAAGATCAGGCACCAAGAAAAAATAAAAAAAAAGAAAGTAAAGGTCTGTTGTCAGGAAAATGCGCTGACAATATCAAGCCGTAAACGGTTTTTCAGAAAAAGTTTTGTGGCGCTAAAATTTAGCCCCAAAATTTTTCTGAAAAAATATTGCATCGCATTTTCCTTCCACACGGTCGGAGCACTTTCTTTTTTTCTTTTTTTTCTTTTGAAAAATTTTCAGCGGAGCAAAATTTTTTAAACCAAAATTATGCTTACACACAAAGTTCACACTTACTCAGTGCACAGTCCAGCCCCGAAAACGGCTCTTTACATCCTTTCAAGAGGAAGAAACGCAGGAAAACCAATGCTCCAACCCTGCCCGAACTGCCACATCATTTACGTTACCAATACGGAAGAACTCGAAACCTACTATTGGACATTTTACGCCTTTTGGAAGCATGGCTTTTTCCACCCGCACCTTTGCGGCTCGGTCATCGAAATGCTTCGCCTCTGCGACTTGAAAACCCTGATGCGGAATTTCATCCAACCTGCCTTTGAAAAGTCCCGCAGAACCCCCGAAATGGTCAATAAAATCAAAGCCACCTGGGAGCTGGAGCAGAAGATGATCCAGCAGGCGAAAGCCCTGGAAGAATTGCGGCACTCCTTAGTTCGCCGATATTATTTATCCGTTTAATTTTCAAAAACTTCCTTCGGGAAGTTTTTTTAATCCTAAATCCAAAAAAGCATACACCAAAAAAAAATCGCCGACCAGCCGCCGAATGCCATCCCTGCCAATTCCCAACCCTGACTTTGACTTTCTTCACCCTTATTTGACCTTCAAGAGCAACATAAAGCATACATATTTCGCCCCTTTATAAGAAATGGTGCAGACGGACGAAAGCAAATAATAAAGCCGGTCTTTTGAACCGGCCTGAATGATTTTCGTTGAAGTTAAGCGCCTCTTAAACGCTATTGTTTGGTCTCGTCTGGAGAACTTTCCGCGGAATTTTCCCGGGATTTTCGGTTTTTGTCGCCATATTCCTCGGCGCTGACTGCGGTTTGACTCACCGCGCCAATGATCGTTCCGCCCAGAAGCAAATACCCACCAACGGAAACCACTGCTGCAGGGAGAGCCACCGGAGCAGCCACGAGAACACCACCGACTGCCGACAAAGCCAGTCCAATATTGCGGACAATTCTGAACCATTTAGGCGTTGGTTCCTGAACTCTACTAACTAAATTTAGATTACGGCTTTTCATTTTCTGTAAGTTTTATATGGTTTAACTCTAATTTGTTGATTCGTTGTTCGAGATATTCCACTTTCTGATTCATCAGATCGTAAGAATTTTTAAAATCGGTTTTGATAATTAAAGCCATTGTCTTGACTTCGTTCAGATCCAGTTCCATCTTTTTAAAGTCGGAGTGCAGTTGCCGGATAAAATAGGCAACCACCGCCATAAGAACACTGCTGATGAAGCCGAAGAACACGCTTGCTGTAATTTCATTCTGCATAATGTTCATTTTTTAGAATTGGAAATTGTTGCTTATTTCAATCTGATTGTCCTTGCCGGTTGCTACTTCGTAAAGTTTTCTGTAAACTTGTCTGTAAGCGTCTGCACTCTGCAGAACCTGATATTCGCCGTCTTTTTTGATGTAGGAAAGTCCGACAAGCGGACAGCCTGCCGTCTCTACAATCGTGTTTCCAACGTGAATATAGACTGCTGAAAACGTGGGAAGATCTGCAATCTCAATCATTCCTTTGTGAATCGGTCCATATTTCGGGAAATAGGTTTTGTTCATTCCGCCCCAAGTGTTCAGCTGAAGCCTAAATATTCCTTCCGGAATTGCCGTCTGCTTCATAATTTTTACCGCCCGAATTTTATCTTCAAGGAGGAAGCATTGGAAAATGCCATCGATGTATAAATGTGAGAGTGTAGAATTTTTGCCCTCTGCAACCCGAATTATTTTTGTCTTCATTGTTTTGTTGATTTAGAAATTTGACTAAAAAGAATCAAAAAAAGCTTCCCGTTTTGGGAAGCCCTTTGAAGATTTTATTCTAAAATACTTCCTCTATTTTGAGACAGTTTCCGGAGGCAAACGGATAATAATTTCCGTTGACTTCCTGGAAGAACTCAATCCCGATACACTGAACCACCGAAACCTTGTTATCCAATACAGGAGCACCCGGAAGCGTTGCAGTAATGGTTGAACCTGCATAAGCTGCATTTAGTGGAATATATCCCGAATAAGCAATGTTGGTCAGCTCGTTGTTCACCATATCGTCCGGCTCATATGAACCTGTCGTCGGATTGTAGGAAAAGTCAGACAGAACCGCAAGGGCATTAATCAGTCTGAAGTGAGTGGATCCTGAAGGAGCACTAATCAAATCAGCTGGGTTAAAAGCAGCTACGATAAAATCTGAAGAAGTTCTTCCTGCGTCCGGCTCAATGTCATAAGGAGCATTGAAGATCCCTGAAATAGAAAGATTCTTGTTGAACTCAAATCCAAGCAGATAATTTCTCTGGGTGGAAACTTCAACCTTGCGGTAACCTCTGGCTTCGGTTCCGTCCTCCAAGTTGATTTTCTTCATAATTGAAGTCAATCTTCCGGTAACCTGCGGATCCGTAAATTTTCCCATAAGAGCGGACAGAGCCGTTCTCAACGATTTTCCAACTTTGGCGCATCCGCCAAATTCGTTCATATTTTCCCTTGTTCTTTCGAACTCAGGCGCACTGTTCACCTGTTCTGCAGTTGGACCGCCTACCATACCGGCGAAAAACCCTTCCTGTCCTTTGATTTTAAAATGCCTAACGTCGCCGATTGTTCCGACGTATTTCATAAGGCCTTTTTGTCTTGCCATTGTTTTAAATTTTTGAAATTAGAAAAGAGAGAAAAACACTGTTGTCTAGACAGATACAAATATCATTCATTACCTTTATAAAAACAATAGTTAAAATACTGAAAACCAATGAAATACAATGCAATAAATGCAAATGCTTACGAAATGGAGAGCAGCACAACAGAAAATGGAAGCCAAAAATATTTTCAAATTAAAAACATTCACCAGCAGCCTTTTTGGATTGTGGAAGAAGTTTTGGACGGAGACAGTCTAAAAATAAAACAGGAATTCACACAGGAAAGGCGTGAAATAAGACTTTACGGTTTGGATGCACCGGAAGTTCATTTTTCCAGAAAGATGCGGGAGGATGAAGCGAAAAGCGGTATTCCTGCCAGTTTATTGCTTCAATATGGATTAATGAGTTTGGATTTTGTTATGCAGGTTTGTCCACCCGACACCCGGATCACACTTTTAACAGAACTGGATAACCGCACAGATTTTTGGCTGAGAGATTTGGCGTATGTAATCCTTCCGAATGGCGACTGCTTGAATAAATTATTGCTTGTAAACGGTTGGGCAAAAGCAAGTCAAAATTATTACTGCACTCAATTGCCTTATTTTCAGAAAATTTGTAGATTAGCACAAATAAATAAACTCGGTATCTACCAATTTGTCGATGTTTTTTAATTTGTTGGACTTATGTTGTACTAATGAGCAAGAATAACCAACAAATACCTTTATTAAAGGGCAAAGACATATAAATTGCTGATATTTGGGTGTTATGTGTAACCCTAAAAGACGACCGTGTTAACAATACGAGAATAACAAATTTTAAAAAAAAA
>VFQM010002573.1_pt1 | contig 13073 bp, 12 predicted proteins | sample 3512391 | NCBI WGS metagenome assembly VFQM01 (sample SAMN10412369, study PRJNA504923) | tailings metagenome | isolation source: Replicate 1 from Balatoc abandoned mine | place: Philippines
CAATCCGAGCTGGCACATCCTTATATCTAAAACCCATAGTCATCATGGAACTTCGTTATTTAGGCGAATAACACGCCTTTGCTACCATCGCCCGCCTACAGAGGTGCACGCAGCACCCAGCCATGAGGAAACCTGAAGCATGAGCCAAGCCTTCGACGTCGCCGCCCTCGCCGCGGCCTATGCCAGCAAGTCCCCGCAGGACATCCTCAAGCTCGCTTTCGAGCACTTCGGCGATGACCTGTGGATATCCTTCAGCGGCGCCGAAGATGTGGTGCTGGTCGACATGGCCTGGAAGCTGAACAAGCAGGTCAAGGTTTTCAGCCTGGACACCGGGCGCCTGCATCCCGAGACCTACCGGTTCATCGAGCAGGTCCGCGAGCACTATGGCATCGCCATTGAAGTGTTGTCGCCGGAAGCCGCCGCGGTCGAAGCTCTGGTACGTGACAAGGGCCTGTTCAGCTTCTACAAGGACGGCCATGGCGAGTGCTGCGGGGTGCGCAAGATCGCCCCGCTCAAGCGCAAGCTGGCCAGCGTACGTGCCTGGGCCACCGGCCAACGCCGCGACCAGAGTCCGGGCACGCGCAGCCAGGTAGCGGCGCTGGAGCTGGATGGCGCTTTCTCGACAGCCGACAAGCCGCTCTACAAGTTCAACCCGCTGGCCCAGATGACCAGCGAGGAAGTCTGGGGCTACATCCGCATGCTGGAGATTCCCTACAACCCGCTGCATGAGCGTGGCTTTATCAGCATCGGCTGCGAGCCCTGTACACGCCCGGTACTACCCAACCAGCACGAGCGTGAAGGTCGCTGGTGGTGGGAGGAAGCCACTCACAAGGAGTGCGGCCTGCACGCCGGTAACCTGATCAGCAAGGCGTAGCCGAACTCGTCCAGCCCAGCGGGTAGAGCAGTTCCTCGCGATAACCAGCCCATACCCGCACCGCTGGGGGAAAGGCCTGATCCAGGGCGGGATCGCCACTATCGACCAGCAACGGCCGCCCCTGCAGGGTGGCCAGCTTGCGCTTGGTGGCCACCACGCGCAGGTTGTCCAGACCGATCGCCCGCACCACCTGCGGGCTGATCTGCTGGTTGCCACGGCCGAGGATATGCCCCTGCCCGCCAATCGCGGTGACCAGCAGGCGGGCTGCGTGCCCGTCGACCATCGCCAGCAACTGCGCGGCATCCACGTCGCGGGCCAGTACCCGCCCATCCTCGATCACGTCCACGCCGAGCAGCGTGGTCTGCAACCCCAGCTGGCTGGCCAGGCCGTGCAGGGTCGAGCCCGGGCCAAATACATAGCGCACGCCTGGCTGCCACTCTTCACGCAGCCAGTCGGCCAGTTCGAGCAGCACCAGTTCTTCAGACTCCACCCCCGCCTGCTTGACGTGCTGTAGGAAGTGCCCCTCCTGCGGTACCGTCATCTCGCCATACCAGCGGGCAGTCACCCGCCCCTCGCGCAGCGCCTGTTCATCCAGGTCGCGCACCTCGCCCTGGGTCAGACGCACCAGTCCGCCCTGCAGCAGACGCACCAGCAGTTCGCCCGCCGCCTGCGGGCTAAACGCATAAACCCCGGAGTGGATCTTCACCCCGGCCGGAATGCCCAACACGGCCTGGCCCGGCGCAACGACCTCGGCGACATCACGTGCCGTGCCATCACCACCGGCAAACAGCAGCAGAGCGCAGCCGGCTTGCTGCAGGGCGATCACCGCAGCGCGCGTATCGGCTGCGCTGGTCGTCTCCTGCAGCGGCCGCGTCAGCAACTGATGACGAAAGCCCATGCGCGCCAGCAGATCACCACCCATCGCCCCTGGCAGACTGAGGAATTCCACCTGTTCGCGCCAGGGCAGCAGCACCTGCAGGGCCTGCTCGGTACGCCACACGGCACGCGGCTCGGCGCCCAGTGCCAGGGCCTGTTTGGCCACCCCGTCACTGCCCTTGAGCGCCACACTGCCGCCTAGCCCGGCCAGCGGGTTGATGATCAAACCGATACGCATAGCACCTGCTCCCCGTGCATATTCCTGACATCTTCGTGTAACCCAGCGGTCATCAGCGGCGTCTAGCCTGTACCCAGCCTAGAAACCGATCTGACGAGGACCGCTCCATGCAACAGCTCGACGCTACCGCTACCCGCCAACCCGCCAGCCGTGCCGCCCAGCCGCTGTACAGCGCGGCAATCATCGATGCCGAAGGCCGGGAGATTCCCATCACCGAGCAAATGATCCAGCAAGCCTGCCGCGAGCTAGAGCAAAGCCTGGCTACTCAGTCACGCCCAGCCTGAAGCCGGCAACCCAGGGCCTGCAGCAGCGCGGCCAGTTGCTGGTTCTCACCCTGCAGGCTGACCGCCAGCCCCTGCAGCTCACGGCGCATGGGGTAATGCTTGCGCAACAGGTCAAACTGCTGGCGACGCTGGCTAGCGTCGCCCTGCAGACTACGGCGGAAATCCGCATCATCACGGCGCACGTCATACACGGCACGGCACAGCGTGGCCAATAGCCATTCCGGCGTGGCTTGTGCGCTCAACGCCAAGCCGGCCAACCAGGGCGACGGCAGCAGGTCGCACAGCTGGTGACGTGGTGCCTGCCCCAGCCAGGCACACAGCGCCCGATAGATCTGTTCACTACCGCGCAGCTTGCCATCCAGGCTATAGCCGGCGATATGGGGTGTCGCCAACTGGCACAGCGCGGCCAGTTCGACATCCACCAGCGGCTCGCCCTGCCAGACATCCAGAACCACCTGCAACGCCTGCCCGGCCTGCAGGCAGCCTTTCAGCGCGGCATTGTCGACCACCTCGCCACGACTGGCATTGATCAGCCAGCAGCCTGGGCGCAGGGCTGCCAGGCGCGCCTGGTCAAGCAGGTGCCAGGTAGCATCCTCGCCCTCACGGGATAACGGGGTATGCAGGCTGATCACGTCGCATTCGGCGAGCAGTTGCTCCAGACTGACGAAATCCCCCCCCTCACGGCGCTGGCAAGGCGGATCGCAGACGCGCACCTGCCAGCCCAAGCCACGCAGCAAGGCCACCAGACGACCGCCGACCTGACCGGCACCGACCACCCCGTAGACCTTGTCGTGCAGCGCTTCGCCGTTACGCTCAGCCAGACAGAGCAGGCTCGACAGCACATAGTCGAGCACCCCCTGGGCATTGCAGCCGGGCGCACTGGCCCAGTGGATGCCGGCAGTGGCCAGGTAGTCGAGATCCAGATGATCGGTGCCGATGGTGCAGGTACCGACAAAACGTACCGCGCTGCCGGCCAGCAACTCACGGTCAACCCGGGTGACCGAGCGCACCAGCAGCACCTGGCAATCCTCCAGGTCTGCCGCGCTGATCTGCCGTCCCGGCAGACGGCGCAAGGTGCCGAACTCAGCGAAGAATGCCTCCGCCAGGGGAATGTTTTCGTCAGCCAGGATATGCATGCAGGACTCCTTCGCGGGGCCGCCATTCTACGCCAGTCGACAGGCGCTGGGGGCAGGCGCTTTCCTGACTGTCCGGCCAGGCGTAGACTAGACTGCCCTGCCGCCCTACCTTATCGGCAAGTTGTGTGAACACCGTGCAAAGCAAAACCCAGCGCATCGGCCACGAGCTGCGCGCCCTGCTCGGCCTCGCCGTGCCCATCATCATCGCCCAACTGGCACATACCGCCATGGGCTTCGTCGACACCCTCATGGCCGGCCGGGTCAGTGCCGCCGACCTGGCTGCCGTAGCCCTTGGCAACTCGCTGTGGGTACCGCTGTTCCTGCTGATGACCGGCGTCCTACTGGCCACCACACCCAAGGTTGCAGTGCGCTTTGGCGCCGGCGAGCACGCCAGCATCGGCCCACTGGTACGCCAGGCGCTCTGGCTGGCCTTGCTGACGGGCGGCCTGTGCGGCCTGCTGCTCTGGCACAGCGAACCCGTGCTGCGCCTGATGGGTGTCGATGCAGCGCTGATCCCGCCCACCATGGGTTACCTGCAGGCCGTGGCCTGCGGCTTTCCTGCCGTGGCGCTGTATCACGTGCTGCGCTGCTTCAGTGATGGCCTGGGACACACCCGACCGGCCATGGTGCTGGGCATCCTTGGCCTGCTACTGAATATTCCCCTCAACTACCTGTTCATCTACGGCAAACTCGGCCTGCCAGCAATGGGCGGTGTCGGCTGCGGCTGGGCCACCAGCCTGGTCATGTGGGCCATGTTGCTGGGTATGCTCTGGTGGGTCTGCTGGGCGCCCTACTACCGCGCCTGCCAGGTATTCCAGCGCTATGACGGGCTGCAACTGGCTGTACAGAAGCGCCTGCTGGCGGTTGGCCTGCCGATTGGCATTGCCATCTTCGCCGAAGCCAGCATCTTCTCGGTAATCGCCCTGCTGATCGGCGGCCTGGGCGCCGAGGTAGTAGCCGGCCACCAGATTGCCCTCAACTTCAGCTCCATGGTGTTCATGATTCCCTACTCGCTGGGCATGGCCGCCACGGTACGGGTTGGCCAGACCCTCGGTGCCGGCCAGCCACGTGCCGCGCGCTTTGCCGCAGGCGTGGCCATGGCCAGCGCACTGGCCTATGCCTGTCTGTCGGCCAGCAGCATGCTTTGGCTACGCGAGTCGATTGCTGCCCTATACACCCACGATGCGGCGGTGATCAGCCTCGCCGCCAGCCTGATGGTCTACACCGCGCTGTTCCAGTTTTCCGATGCCATCCAGGTCACTGCAGCCGGTGCCCTGCGCGGCTATCAAGACACCCGGGTGACCATGCTGCTCACCCTGTTCGCCTACTGGGGCATCGGCCTGCCGGTCGGCTACGGCCTGGGGCTCAGCCACTGGTTCGGTACGCCCAGCGGCCCGGCCGGTCTCTGGCAGGGTCTGGTGGTGGGGCTGACCTGTGCCGCACTGATGCTCGGCATCCGCCTGGCGCGCAGCGCCCGACGGCAGATCAGGAACGTCTGATGCGCGGCCGGGCACTGCTGATGCTCAGCATCCTGTGCCTGGCCGCCTGCCAGCCTCAGGATACGGGGCAGGCCCTGCAGGATGATTACCTGCAGCGTCTGGCGCGGGTTCTCGACAGCCCACTGCCCAGCGCTCAGCCACTACCGCGCAGCGACTACCGGCTGCCCGCACGCCGCACGCGCCTGCTGCCCATCAAGGAAATCCGCATCAGCCTGCTGGAGCTGCTGGTCGACATCCAGCCGTGTCCGCGCCTGCAGCAATTGCTCGGCGAGCGCAACGGCAGTCTTGGTCGACAACTCACCGCCAGCCAGCGCCTGGGTTTTGACAACGAACTGTTGCAGGCCATGCAGGACTGTCAACCTCATCTACAGGGGGCCGCCGCCGAGCGCCTGCAAGGGCTTTACCAGCAAAAGCGTGCGCAAATGCCCGCGGTATTCTGGAACGCGCTGAATGCCAGTAGCGAATTCGAGCACCTGCTACGCGCTGCCCGGCACAGCCTGCCACCCGGCCAGCCGATGGATCAGCAAGCCCTCGCTGCGCTGCAGCGCCTGGCACTGATTGGCCAGACACCGCATGCCGGCCCGCCACGCCCAGTCAGCGACGAGTTGTTCCAGGCTCTGCAACGCAATCACAGCCTGGCGCAGTTGCTGACCAGCCTGCTCAGCCTGCAACAGAGCCTGGAGCGCGGCAATGGGCTGCTGCGCGCCCGCCTACAGCGTCCGCTATGCCCTGGCGGCTACGACAATCCACGCGCCCAAGCGGTGCTGAGGGTCTTTCAACGCTACTACGCCGGCCAGTTGCAGCCCTACCTGGCCGAAGTGGAACAACAAGGACAGGCCTGGCAGCAGGCCCTGCAGGCGCTACGCCAGACACCCGGCATACCGCCAGCACTGAATGAGTATCTGGCCCGTTTGAGCGCTACCGAGCACTCGCTCTGGCAGTCGTTCCAGGCCAGCCGCCAGGCGCATATCGAGCACTGGCAAGAGCTACTACGCAGCTGCCAGATGGCCCCTGGCCAGCCACGCTGGCGCCTGCGCTGAGCCATAGAAAGACCTGACCGCGCAACACGCAGCTGCTCTCTGGCAAACCACTGGTCAGCCTGTCCGAATTTTTTCAATACCTGACCTTTCAGTCAGCACGACCTGTTCTACGTTCGAAACATTGGCCGTACCCCGCTCAGGATTACCTGTACTGGGCTTGGTGCAAGCGGTTGCCACAGTGATAGCCAACAAGACAAAACCACTGCGACGCCGGTTTGCTCGCTGAATAACCTTGGCAAGAGACAACCAGTCTCTCCTGCCAGCGACCAGACTGAACATGGCAATACTGAATCGCCCCGGGTTTCGTGGAGGCCGTTTTGTTTAAGTCAGGCCGCTATGGCCTGACCTGTTTGTTGCTGGTGGAAGCTTGCCTCAGCCTCCGCAGGCGGGATATACCCAATTGAGCTCAACAGCCGCTGGTGGTTGTACCAGTGCACCCATTTCAAGGTCGCCATCTCAACAGCTTCACGACTCTTCCACGACTGACGGTAAATCAGCTCGGCCTTGTACAGCCCGTTGATGGTTTCGGGCAAGGCGTTGTCGTAGCTGTCGCCCTTGCTGCCAACCGACGGTTCGATGCCGACCTCTGCCAGTCGCTCGGTGTAGCGAATTGAGACGCCGGGTACGCCACCACCGCCTGACAGGGAGTTGACGTACCAATGAGGAAAATCAAGGTCTTGCTGGTAGACGACTCTGCGGTGGTACGTCAGGTCGTCCTAGCCTTGCTGGAGCGCGAACCGGACATACAGGTCATTGGCACCGCCTCCGACCCGTTGTTCGCCATGGGCAAGATGGCCAAGCAGTGGCCGGATGTCATTCTGCTTGACGTGGAGATGCCCCGCATGGACGGCATCACCTTCTTGCGCAAGATCATGGCAGAGCGCCCCACTCCGGTAGTGATTTGCTCATCACTGACGGAAAAGGGAGCAGAAACCACGCTACAGGCTTTGGCAGCCGGCGCTGTCGAAATCATCAGCAAACCCAAGATTGGCCTGAAAAGCTTCCTGCAGGACTCCGCCGCGGAACTGCTAGCCGCCATCCGGGCTGCAGCCCAAGCCAACCTGAATCAACTGCTCAAACATGCAGCCAGCAACACCCCAGTAGCCACCAAACTGCATGCCGATGCCATTCTGCCGGCAGGCAACGGGCAGGCGATGGCACAAACCACCGAGCGCGTCGTCGCCATCGGCACCTCCACCGGCGGCACGCAGGCACTGGAAGTCGTGTTAACGGCCTTGCCACGGGTATGCCCGGGTATCGTGATCGTGCAACACATGCCGGAAAAGTTCACCGCCTCTTTCGCGGAGCGACTGAACAGTCTGGCGCAGATCGAGATTCGTGAGGCTAGAAACAATGACCGGGTCATTCCCGGCCTGGCGCTCATCGCCCCCGGCGGCAAGCACATGCTGCTCAAGCGTAGCGGCGCCTACTATCACGTCGAGGTGGTCAATGGGCCGCTGGTCAACCGCCACCGTCCGTCAGTGGATGTACTGTTTCGTTCGGTGGCGCGCTTCGCCGGGCGCAATGCCACCGGCATCATCATGACCGGTATGGGCGATGATGGCGCCCGCGGCCTCAAGGAGCTACATGACAGCGGCGCACGTACCTACGCTCAGGACGAAGCAAGCTGTGTGGTATTTGGCATGCCCAAGGAGGCGATCAAGCTCGGCGGTGTCGACCAGGTCATCAACCTGCATGCCATTGCGTCCGTGATACTCACTTGACTGACACCCAGCCTGCTCAGGCCTGCTTGCGTATCCAGTAGCGAAATACGTCTGCCTCGGCCTCTTGCTGCACCAACTCATGACCAAGGAACAGACAGAACTTGGGGATATCTCGCTGCGTCGAAGGATCACTGGCGATGACTTCCAGCAACGCACCCGGCGCCAAATCGCGGACCTTGTTGTGCAACATCATCACCGGCTCAGGGCAGAACAGTCCGGTGGCATCCAGGGTGGCATCAGCGATCAGGGGCATGGTCTTACTCCACAAACAGGCCGGCATTCTCCCCCATCGGACGCCGTAGGTCATCTACCCAGGCGCCGCAGGTGACAGGTCACTTCCTCTCGGTCGTGGTAGAGCTGCTTGCAGGCGATGGAGACCTTGAGCTTACGTGCGGCAAAGCCTTCCTGGAGTCGTTCAAGCAGGCGACGCACCTCGGCATAACGCTGCTTCATCGGCAGCTTGAGGTTGACCACCGCCTCGCGGCAATGCCCCTCACCAATCCAGCGTTCCACCATGGCGGCCGTACGCGCGGGCTTCTCCACGATATCGCAGACCATCCAGTCCACCGGCTGCCCGGGTGTCCAGGTAAAGCCATCCACCATCAGGTGCTGCACCAGACCGGTGTCCATCAGGCTCTCGGCCATGGGCCCGTTGTCGATAGCAGTGACCAGCATGCCGCGGCGAACCAACTGATAGGTCCAGCCGCCGGGCGCCGCACCCAGGTCGACCCCGGTCATCTCGCCAGACAAACGCTCATCCCACTGTTCACGGGGGATAAAAGTATGCCAGGCCTCTTCCAGCTTGAGGGTCGAGCGACTCGGCGCCTCGCGAGGGAATTTCAGCCGTGGAATGCCCATCGGCCACAGTGCGCAATTGCTCGCTTCAGCCAGGCCAACAAAGACCTCCCGACCGCTCTTGAAGCTCAGCAGCAAACGTGGTTTGTGCGCATCTTCAAGCAGCCTGCCGGCCTTGAGCAACGCCTTGCGCAGAGGCGCCTCGAACTTCTTGCAGAAATTCGACAGTTCCTTACCCGCATTGCTGTCAAACACCTCCAGCCACAGGCTACCCGCACAGGGATAGTCCTGCAGCGCCTCCAGCAGGACACTGATACGGTCCTGCTCCGGCAACGCCAGCCAGCCACCCCGTGCCCACTGGCGAATGAAAATCAGCTGATTAAAACGCAATCCGTGCATCAGGCGCTGCGCACCATCGGCTTCGCTGCAAACGAACTCCGCATAGGCGCTAGCCGGTTTGCCACGCGCAAAACCAGTCACCTGCAAGGCTGCGGCGTATTCACTGATTTCGGCACAGGCTTCACCTTCAAAACCAGGACGGCAGTGCAGCAACAGGGTATTCATCGATCAAGGCTCCTCAGCAGGCGCCCATGATAAACGCTGTCACGATTACCCGCCCGTCCGGCGACTTCCCTATCGCTCAACAACTGCTAGTTTTAAGCAATGCAATACCTCCCATGAGGTAAAATGTCGCACCCTAAAGGGGAATCTCGCCCCTACACCGATGGATGCTCACCATGCGCAACAACCAGCCCGTCACCCAGCAAGAACGTCGTTTCCCGGACGAGCAGCGCCTGACCTCCATCACCGACCTGCACGGTCGCATCCGCTACTGCAATGACGCATTCGTGCAGATCAGTGGTTTCGACCGCGAGCAACTGGTCGGCGCAGAGCACAATATCGTCCGCCATCCGGATGTGCCGCCTGCGGTCTTCGCACACATGTGGCAGCACCTCAAGCAAGGCAAGCCGTGGATGGGCATCGTCAAAAACCGCTGCCAGAACGGCGATCACTACTGGGTCAACGCCTATGTCACACCGATTTTTGAAGGCGGCACGATCACTGGCTACGAGTCCGTACGTAGCAAGCCAACGCCCGGCCAGATCCGGCGCGCCGAACAACTCTACCGCCGGCTGAACAACGGACAACCGGCCATCGCCTCCAGCCATCGCTGGCTGCCGCTCGCCCAGGACTGGCTGCCGTTCATCCTCATCAGTCAGATCGGCTTCCTGATCGGCAGCTGGCTCGGCAGCGGCTGGGGCTTCGTCCTCGCCGCCCTGCTCAGCGTCCCCCTGGGCCTGGCTGGCCTGCACTGGCAACAGCGGGTCATTCGCCGCCTGCTACGTCATGCCGAAGACACCAGCTGCGACGCCCTGACGGCCAGCATGTACACCGACAGCCGCGGCGCCGAAGCACGCCTGGAAATGGCCATGCACAGCCAGCGCGCTCACCTGCGCACCTGCCTTACACGCCTGCAGGAAAGCGCCATGCACCTCTACCAGCAAGCCACCCAGGCCGAGGAACTGGCACAACACAGCGCCCACAGCCTGCATCAGCAGCGCCTGGAAAGCGAACAGGTAGCCACTGCCGTACAGCAGATGGCTGCCACCACAGGCGAAGTCGCGCAACGTGTGCAGCAGGCTGCACAAGCCAGCCAGCAGGCGCGCCAACTGAGCGGCCAGGGCCAGCAGGTGACCGACGGTACCCGTGCAGCCATCGAGCAATTGGCCACTCTGATCAGTGGCAGCAGTGACACGGTAGCCCGAGTGGCCGAGGATAGCCGTGAAATCGGCGGGATGGTCGAAGTCATCCGCAGCATCGCCGAACAGACCAACCTGCTGGCCCTGAATGCAGCCATCGAGGCAGCCAGAGCCGGCGACATGGGCCGCGGCTTCGCTGTGGTAGCCGATGAAGTACGTGCCTTGGCGCAACGTACCGGTCAGTCCACCGAGCAGATCCAGTAACTGATCAGCCGCCTGCAGCAAACCGCCCAGGCCGCTGTGGACAGCATGCGCAACGGACAAGACCAGGCCGCCGCAGGCGTGCAGCGTGTGCTGGACAGCCATCTGGCCCTGCAGGGCATCAATCAGGCAGTCGCCGAGATCAGCGGCATGACCGAACAGATCGCCAGCGCCATGGAAGAGCAAAGCAGCGTAGCCCTACAGATCAGTCACAGCATCAGCAGCATTGCCACGCATACCGAACTGGCCTCCCAGGAAGCACAACGCACCTCGCAACTCAGTGAAACGCTCATACAGACAGCGGCCAGCCAACAGGCCCTGGTCGAGCGTTTCAATCGCTGAGCTGTTGCCGGACAAAGGCCGCCGTCTGCCGGGCAGCTTCGCGGATCAATGCCGCTTGATCCAGAGCACTGCGCCGCAGGGCTTTGAAGTCATGGTCGGCATCGACCAGCCAGTGCAGGCGCACACTGGCCGACAGCGCGTAGCCGGACACCTCCTCGCGCCGCCCGAAGGGATCTCGCTCACCCTGCACGATCAGCGCCGGCATACGCAGCGCCTGCAAATGCGCGATGCGCAGCTTGTCCGGCTTGCCCGGCGGGTGAAAGGGATAGCCGAAGCACACTACCGGCAATGCCAATTCATCCGCCAACAGACTGGCCATGCGCCCCCCCCATTGACTTGCCGGCCAGCACCAGCGGCCCGGCGCTACGTAGGCGTGCGTCCGCCACACGCGCACGCCAGCTATCGAGTAGCTGCGCCTGGGGATTGGGCGGTCGACGGCGCCCATCGGTACGCCGTGCCGCCATATAGGGAAACTCGAAACGCCATACCGCCAGGCCCTCGCCCAGCAACTGTGCGACCAGTTGCTCAAGGAACTCACTGTCCATCCCGGCACCCGCGCCATGCGCCAGCAACAGGGTTGCCCAGGGCTCGGCAGGTGCGGCAAACAGCCACCCTTCAAGCCCCTGATAGGTGTGTGGGCATTGATCCTTGTCAATAACCGCCCCCTTTGCATTGCTCATGCTTACCTCGCAACTTGCCAACCCTGTCTCAAGTCCCCATACGGGCGGTTTTTCCGTGCGTCTGGACGATGCGTGACAGCGCCATAACAGTGGATGGAAGCCCTCAACATGAGCACATCAATCACACAGACTGCTTATAACTATAAAGTAGTCCGCCAATTCGCCATCATGACGGTGGTGTGGGGGATCGTCGGCATGGCCGTCGGTGTCCTACTCGCCGCCCAGCTGGTCTGGCCCGACCTCAACCTCAACCTGCCGTGGACCAGCTTCGGTCGTCTGCGCCCGCTGCACACCAACGCGGTCATCTTCGCCTTTGGCGGCTGTGCCCTGTTCGCTACGTCCTACTACGCCGTACAACGCACCTGCCAGACCCGCCTGTTTTCGGACGGCCTGGCTGCCTTCACCTTCTGGGGCTGGCAACTGATCATCGTCCTGGCTGCCATCAGCCTACCCTTGGGCTGGACCAGCTCCAAGGAATACGCCGAGCTGGAGTGGCCGATTGACCTGCTGATCACCGTGGTCTGGGTCGCTTACGCCGTGGTGTTCTTCGGCACGCTGATCAAGCGCAACACCAAGCACATCTACGTGGGCAACTGGTTCTTCGGCGGTTTCATCCTCACCGTAGCCCTGCTGCACGTGGTCAACAACCTGGAAATCCCGGTCACCCTGACCAAGTCCTACTCGCTCTATGCGGGCGCCACGGATGCCATGGTGCAATGGTGGTACGGCCATAACGCCGTAGGTTTCTTCCTGACCGCCGGCTTCCTCGGCATGATGTACTACTTCGTACCCAAGCAGGCTGGCCGTCCGGTCTACTCCTATCGCCTGTCGATCGTGCACTTCTGGGCACTGATCGCCGTGTACATCTGGGCCGGCCCGCACCACCTGCACTACACCGCCCTGCCCGACTGGGCACAGTCGCTGGGCATGGTGATGTCGCTGATCCTCCTCGCCCCGAGCTGGGGTGGCATGATCAACGGCATGATGACCCTCTCGGGCGCCTGGCATAAGCTGCGCAGCGACCCCATCCTGCGCTTCCTGGTGGTGTCCCTGGCCTTCTACGGCATGTCCACCTTCGAAGGCCCGATGATGGCCATCAAGACCGTCAACGCCCTGTCCCACTACACCGACTGGACCATCGGCCACGTACACGCCGGCGCGCTCGGCTGGGTAGCCATGGTGTCGATCGGCGCCCTGTACCACCTGATCCCCAAGGTCTTCGCCCGCGACAACATGTACAGCGTTGGCCTGATCAACACCCACTTCTGGCTGGCGACCATCGGCACCGTGCTGTACATCGCCTCGATGTGGGTCAACGGCATCGCCCAAGGTCTGATGTGGCGCGCAGTCAACGATGACGGCACCCTCACCTACTCCTTTGTCGAAGCGCTGGAAGCCAGCCACCCTGGCTATATCGTGCGCATGATCGGCGGCGCGATCTTCCTCGCCGGCATGGTGATCATGGCCTACAACACCTGGCGCACCGTTAGCGCGGCCAAGGCGGCCGACATGGAAGCCGCTGCGAAGTTCTCGGTAGCAGGAGCCCACTAATGAAACAGCATGAAGTCCTCGAGAAGAACGTCGGCCTGCTGGCCCTGTTCATGGTCCTGGCCGTCTCCATCGG
>VFQM010002577.1_pt1 | contig 13063 bp, 13 predicted proteins | sample 3512391 | NCBI WGS metagenome assembly VFQM01 (sample SAMN10412369, study PRJNA504923) | tailings metagenome | isolation source: Replicate 1 from Balatoc abandoned mine | place: Philippines
TCTCGCGCGATCGATCACGAGGTAGGTCATATCGTGGAAGTCCGCACTCTTGCTGCGGCGCACTAGGAGCAGCCCGCGCGGCCCGCGCACTAGGCCCTGTCCCATCGGGAAGGGCGGCACGAACTCCGGGAACTCCGCGGGAGGCGGCTGGGGAATGCCCTCCGGGACCTGCGGCCGCGACACGGGATTGCGGGCCTCGAAGGCACGGCGCTCGCGGGCATCTACGCGGATCCTGGCGATCGGCAGCGAGTCGCCACGCACCCATCGCCCATCGGGCAGCCGCCAGTCCACGCGGAACGGATTCAATCTCGCGACGGCGATCGCCCCGTCGGGGAACAGCACGAAGTCCTCTTCGGAGGGCATCAGTTCCGTGGGGAAGTTCGAGCTCTGGATGACCCGCCCCTGTGCATCCGTTCGCTGCGAGAGCTGCCGCCGCGAGGCGCGCAGCATCGTCACGGTGTCGGCGCGGCCGCTGGCGCGCGCGACGAGCACGAGGGCCGCGCTGTCGCGCTCCGTGCGTTGCGTCACGCCGTCGCGGACGGGGGGATCCACGCGACGCGCGACGCGGCCGCGGGAATCGGCGGCCGCGATGAAGCCCTGCGTCGCAACCAGCGCCGGATGATCCGGCGGCACGGTCTGCACGATCGAATCGCGATGGAGCAGCAGCCAGCGGCGTGCCATAAAGTCCGCCATAATGCTCGAGTCGCCACCCAGCGGCTGCACGAAGCCCACGAAGGAGTACTCCATCGGCCCGCGCCCCCGACGGCCGACGTCCCGCGAGGCGTCGCGCGCGAAGTCCAGGACGAGCAGCCGCTGCTCGCGGCCATCGGTGACCAGCACGCGCCCGTCGCTCAGTGCACGCAACGAGGTGATGGACGTGAACTCGTGCGCGTGCGTGGCGTCGGGCGGGGCGATCCGGATGCTCGGCGGCGCCTGCGCCGTCGCGGACGGCGCCGAGACGGCGAGCGCGAGGGAGGTGCTGAGCAGCGAGGCGGCGCGCAGGTGCATCGATCCTCCGGGACGCGGATGATGGTCGCGCCCAGAACTTAACGCGGCGCGTCGAGCTCGGCGCGGCGCAGGGCGACCATCGGCAGGCGCGCGCCGCCGTGATACTCGACGATGCCGCGCATCGTGCGGCCATCCTCGCTCAGCCGCGCGCGGAAGGTCACATCGCCCTCGCGCGAGGCGACGACCATCGACAGTGAATCGCCGACGACGGTGAAGCGGCGGATCGCCAGCGTGTTCGTCAGGTACATCGTGATCGAGCCCGCCCAGCCATCCTCCACCGGACCCAGCGCGAGGAACCCCGGGGAGGTGCGCTCACCGACGCGCATCGTGAAGTCCCAGATGCCCTGCAGGTTGACGCCGCCCGGCGAGGCAGGCGCAGCGACGGCCGCTGGCGCGGGGGGCGTCGTACGGGTCGCTTGCGCGCCCAGCGGTGCAGCGGCGAGAAACGCGGCCGCGAGCAACGCGACAATCACTGCCACTGCGCGGCGCGGGCGTTGACGAGCGGGGGCGACGGACATCGAGACACTCTCCGAGGGAACGGTGTGTCCGTAGCATAAATCGTCCGGACAGCACGCACCGCAGCCCTGACGCGTTCCGGACAGAACCCTGATGCGGCGCGCGCCCGCGGCCGCCCTGCGGCGGAACTCAGCCGCGAATCGAGTCCTTGCCCTTGGCGAGCTGCATCCCGAACCAGAAGTGCGAAAGCGCCAGCATCCCGAAGACCATAAACGTCGAGGCCATAATGGCCAGATGCGTCACGGGATCCACGCCGCCGGACGAGACCGGGCGCGTGAAGAATGCGAACCCGAGCCAGGCGGCCATAGCGCCCCCGGCGACTCCCTTCGCCCCAAGGGCGGCCAGCTTCTCGAAGTTTTCCATAGGGGCTAAATGTGCACCGGCGTCCCGGGGTTCCTCCAGCCCCGTCCAGGGAGCCTACGTCATTTGGCGGATACTCCGGCGGCGGCCGGCGGCGCATCCTGGGCCTATGCGAAACCACCTCCGCCTCCTGCGACTGACGGCCGTCGCCATCCTCGGATCCGCCTGCGATATGGGCATCGCACTCACCGGCCCCATCTGGGGCCCTGGGGGCGGCGGCCCCACGTTCCCGCCGGGGTCCTTCTTCGCAATCATCACCCCCGAGCGCGCCGTCCAGGTGGGCGACACCCTCCGCCTCGAACTCCTCGACGGGGGCACGGCCGTCTGGTCCAGCAGCGACAGCAGCATCGCGACGGCGTTCGGCGATGGCATCCAAGGCAGCATCGTCGGGCGCGCACCGGGCAGCGTGGTCGTGACCGTGCAGTCGCAGGGTCGCGCCCTCACGCGGCGCATCGACGTGGTCCAGTCGCTCTGCCAGCGGCAGGTCGCGACGCGGGTCGTCGTATCCGGTACCGATACCACCGTCACGCTCGACGCGTCCGATTGCGCGATCGGCTACGCCGAGGGCCTGCAGTGGCCGGTCGACACCGCGGGTCCTGCGCATCCCAGTGTCCGCGCGGAGCACCTGCGCATCGACCTCAGCGACAGCACCTTGCTCAGGGTCGACGCGGCGTCGGCGTCAATGCGACCGCTGCTGGTGATCGCCGACTCCGCGGGCCGCCCGCTCGCCGGGCGTCTCAACTACTGGGCGGACGTGTACGTCGCGCGCCTGCTTCCACCGGGGCAGTACAACGTCTGGATCGGCAGCGATGTACATCGTCCGACGGGCAGCGTCCGCGTGCAGCTGCGCGCCGTCACGCGCTGCAGCGACGCAAGCGTGGTGCCGCGCCCGCTCACCCTCGGTGCCTGGCACAGCGACACGCTCGATGCCTCGTCCTGCCACAGCGACGCGGGCGAAGCGCAGCAGCCCTGGACGGTATCGCTCTTCACGCCAGGCTGGTATCGCACCATCATCGAATCGACGCTGACCAACAACTACATCGTCCCCTACGTGCAGTACGAGGGTTCCGCGCTGGATCGTTATGCCGTGTCGTGGAAGGCGGGGACGCACACCCTCTACGCCACCAATGCCGTCGATGGCCCGTATCGCATCCGGATGGTCGCCTGCCCTACGTACGAGACCTGTCCGCCCTGAGGCGGCGCTCAGCGCCCCGCGCCGTCGCTGCCAAACAGCTCGACGCCGCGCGCCGTGACGCGGTGGCTGATCAACGGACGGGGCGCGACCGCCGTGCCCGCGATCGGCATCGCCTCGCGCAGGGAGAACTCCGCAGTCTTGCGGCTCGCCTCGTCGCGCGCGTGGATCGTCGCGAGCGCCTGGCCGGCGTCCACGCGCTGACCGGGCCTCACGTGGAGCACGATGCCCACCGAGGGATCCACCACATCATCCACCTTGGTGCGACCGCCACCGAGTCCGATGATGGCGCGCCCGATCACGCGCGGCTCCACGCGCTGCACGATGCCCGCCTTGCCGGCGGTCACGGTGGTGCGCAGCGCCGCCTGCGGGAGCACGCGCTCGGGCTCGTCGACGACGCGCGGATCGCCGCCCTGCGCCGCCACCAGCGCCCGGAACTTCTCGAGCGCCGCGCCTGAATCGAGGACGGACGTCGCCCGCGCCCGCGCCTCCCCGATGCTCGGGCTCACACCCGCCACGAGCAGCATCTCGGCGGCCAGCGCCAAGGTCACCTCGCGGAGATCCGCCGGTCCCTTGCCCCGCAGGCAGTCTACCGATTCCTGCACCTCGAGCGCGTTGCCACAGGCATCGCCGAGCGGTGCGTCCATATCGGTGAGCAGCGCCACCGTCGGGCAACCGCGCCGTTCGCCGAGGTTGATCATCGTCTGCGCGAGCTTGAGCGAATCGTCGAGCTTGGTCATAAACGCGCCGGCGCCGGTCTTCACGTCGAGCACGAGACCGGTGAGCCCTTCCGCGAGCTTCTTGCTCATAATCGACGCCGCGATGAGCGGGATCGCCTCCACCGTCGCGGTCGCGTCGCGCAGCGCGTAGAACTTGCGGTCGGCGGGCGCGATCTCCGCGGTCTGGCCGATCATTGCGACGCCGAGGCGCTCGAGCTGCGCTGCGGTCTCCTCGAGCGTCAGCCGCGTGCGGAAGCCGGGGATGCTCTCGAGCTTGTCGAGCGTGCCGCCGGTGTGCCCGAGGCCGCGGCCCGACATCATCGGCACGGCGATGCCGCAGCAGGCGATGAGCGGCGCGAGAATGAGCGAGACCTTGTCGCCGACGCCGCCCGTGCTGTGCTTGTCCACGCGCGGCAGGCCCAAGTGCGCGAGCTCGAGCCGTCGGCCGCTCTCGAGCATCGCGGTGGTCAGCGCCTCGATCTCCGCGTCGTCCATCCCGCGGAAGTAGACGGCCATCGCGAAGGCCGACATCTGGTAATCGGGGATCCGGCCCGCCGCGTAGTCGCGCATCATCGCGGCGAGTTCCCCCGCCTCGATGCGACCGCCGTTGCGCTTGCGTTCGATGAGGTCTACGACCGACATCCTGCCCCTCGTCCGCCGCAGCGGACGTTAGATTGATGGTGTCCTCTAAATGAACCGCGAAGACGGTCGGGAGTCCATCCGTATGTTGATTTCGAAGCAGCTGAACGCCGCGCTCAATGCGCAGGTCGGCAACGAGCTGGCGGCGAGCAACCAGTACGTGGTGATCGCGTCGTACTTCGACGCCGAGGGCCTGCCAATGCTGGCCAAGCACTACTTCAACCAGGCCACCGAGGAGCGCGATCACGCGATGCGCTTCGTGCGGCTCATCCTCGACGGCGGCGGCGACCTGAAGATCCCCGCGGTGCCGGCGCCGAAGACGGGCTTCAAGTCCTCGCTGGCGGCCGTGCAGCTCGCGCTCGACTCCGAGATCAAGGTCACGAACCAGATCAACGACATCGTGGACCTCGCGATCAAGGAGAAGAACCACATTATGAAGAACGGCCTCGACTGGTTCGTGAACGAACAGCGCGAGGAAGTCACCTCGGCCGACACGCTGGTGCGGATGGTCAAGCGCGCGGGCGAGGCGGGCCTCTTCCACGTCGAGGCCTTCCTGCGCGACGGCGGCCTCACCGAAGAAGGCAACGACGGCGAGGCCGGCGCCTGAGCGCCGCGAACGCCCCCACGCCGTCAGGGCGCGCGGCCGAGCTGCGCGCCCTGCTCGCGCGTGCCCAGCACGAGTACTACGTGCTCGACCGGCCGTCGCTCAGCGACGCGGAGTACGACAAGCTGTTCCGCGAGCTGCAGGCCATCGAGCGCGACCACCCGGAACTGCGCGACGCCGACTCGCCCACCACGCGCGTCGGGGCCGACGTCGGCGAGAGCCATCTCGCCAAGCACACGCACCTCGTGCCGATGGCCTCGCTCGACAACGCCTTCGACGAGCAGGAACTCGCCGAGTGGGACCAACGCCTGCGCAAGCTGGTGGGCGACGCCGTGGACAAGGACGGCTACTGCTGCGAGCTCAAGATCGACGGCGCGGCGGTCTCGCTCACCTACGTGAACGGCCAGCTCACCATCGCCGCCACGCGCGGCAACGGCAGCGTCGGCGAGGACGTCACGGCGAACCTGCGCACCATCGCCGACGTGCCGCGACGCCTCGAGGGCAAGGATTGGCCCGAGACGATCGAGATCCGCGGCGAGGTCTATATGGAGTTCGACGGCTTCGAGCGGATGAACCGCGAGCGCGTCGCCGCCGGCGAACCGGTGTTCGCGAATCCCCGGAACTCGGCCGCGGGCGCGCTGCGCCAGAAGGATCCGCGCGAGACCGCCAAGAAGCCGCTGCGCTTCCTCGGCTACGCCTTCGCCGTGCCGGGCAATCCTGCGCTGCCGTTCACCACGCAGTGGCAGCTCTTGGAGACGCTGGCGAGCTGGGGGATCCCGACGCCGCCGCATCGCCGGCAGTGCGCCACGCTCGACGAGGTGCACGCCTGGGCGCGCGAGCTGGAGACGAGCATCCGTCCGACGCTACCGTTCGCAATCGACGGCGGCGTGGTCAAGGTGAATCGCCTCACGCTGCAGACGGAGCTCGGCGTCGTCGGTGGGCGCATCCCGCGCTGGGCCGTGGCGCGGAAGTTCGCGCCTGACATCGCCGAGACCAAGCTGCTGGACATCGAGGTGCAGGTCGGCCGCACGGGCGCGCTCACGCCGCGCGCCGTCCTCGCGCCCGTGGAGGTCGGCGGCGCGACCATCACCTACGCGACGCTGCACAACTTCGAGCTGGTCGCGGAGAAGGACCTGCGCATCGGCGACGTGGTGCAGGTGAAGCGCGCGGGCGAGGTGATTCCGCAGATCCTCGGGCCGGTGCCCGAGCGGCGCGACGGCAGCGAGCGCGCGGTGCAGACGCCGACGCAGTGTCCCGTCTGCGGCACGCCCGCCGTCCGCGACGAGGCGGAGGTCGCGAGCTACTGCCCCAACCTCGCCTGTCCGGGCCGGCGGCTGGAGGCACTCGCGCACTTCACCTCGCGCGCCGGAATGGACATCCGCGGACTGAGCTACCAGCGCCTGGAGCAGCTGATCGCCGCGGGGCTCGTGAACGACGCGGCGGACATCTACGCGATCACGGTCGAGCGCTTGCTGGGCCAGCCGGGCTACCAGACCAAGGGCGCGACCAATCTCGTGGAGGCCATCGAAGCCTCCAAGCAGCAGCCGCTCTCGCGCCTGCTCAACGCGCTGGGCATCCGGCACGTCGGCGCCGAGTCGGCCAAGCTGCTCGCGCGCGCCTTCGGCACGATGGACGCGCTGCAGGCGGCGAGCGCCGAGCAGATCGAGGCGCTGCACGGCGTCGGCGCCACGATGGCGGCCTCCGTGCGTGAATGGTTCGACGCCGCGCCGATGCAGGATCTCGTCGCCAGGCTCAAGGCGGCGGGCCTGCGGATGGACGAACCGCAGGCCGCGAGCGCCGACGGTGCCTTCAAGGGGATGAAGGTCGTCCTTACCGGGACGCTGCCCACGCTCTCGCGGCCGCAGGCCACGGAGCTGATCGAGAACGCGGGTGGCAAGGTGACCAGTTCGGTCTCGAAGGCCACGGACCTGGTGGTGGCGGGCGAGGAGGCCGGCAGCAAGCTCGACAAGGCGAGGGAGCTCGGCGTCGACGTGATCGACGAAGCCGAACTCTTGCGCCGGCTGGGCCAGTAACCCTTTCTTAGGGCTGACGATGACTCCCTTCACGCTTGGCGCCTCGGCGCTCTCCGCGATTCCCCGCAGCTCGCTGACGACGCTGCGCGCCGCGCTGGTGCGCGACCTCGGCGACGGCTTCGCGGCGGTGCTGCAAGAAGCCGGGTACGCCGGTGGCGACAGCGTCCTCGCCGCGATGCAGCAGTGGTGCGCGGCCAACGGACTCGGCGCCCCCGACGCGCTGCCCTACGCGCAGTTCCAGCAGGCCGCGGCGCGCTTCTTCACCGAGACGGGCTGGGGCACCGTGACGCTGGAGCCGATCGGCGACGCCGCCATCGCCTTCGATTCCGCCGACTGGGCCGAGTCGGATCCAGCGGCCGCGATGCCGTATCCCAGCTGCTACTACACGGCGGGAATGCTCGCCGACCTGTTCACGCGCGTGGCGGGCGAGCCGATGGGCTGCCTCGAGGTGGAATGCCGCTCCAGCGGTGCGGCGCGCTGCCGCTTCCTCCTCGCGAGCCAGGCCGTGGTCGGCCACGTGTACCAGCGGCTCACCGAAGGCGTGGGCTACGCGGACGCGCTGAAGGAGCTGGCCTGACCTTGGCGATCGTCCGTAGCGACGCGACGTCTGCCGCCGAGATTGCGGCGCGCAGCGGCCGCAGCATCCTCTACAAGCACTCGCCCACCTGCTCGCTCTGCGGCTGGAGCCAGTACGTGCTCGGGCGGATGGCCGAGCAGGATGGCCTCACGCTCGAGCTCGTGGACGTGTTCACGCAGCGCGCGCTGTCGAACGACATCGCCGCGCACTTCGGCGTGCGGCACGAATCGCCGCAGATCCTCATCGTCGAGGACGGCCAGTTGCTCTGGCACGCATCGCATCGCGGCGTGGCACCGGAGCGCGTGCGTGCGGCACTCGCGGGCAGTTCCGAAGGGCTCGGCGCGCGCGTCTAGCCGCGCCCCGGAGCCTCGGGCGTTCAGATCATCCCGTCGTACTTGGGATTCTGCACCAGCACGCCGTCCACGATCTGCTCGCGGTCCCAGGGCAGCACGATGTTCGCTTCGGTCTCGAGCGCGTGGAAATCCGGGATGTACGTGCCGGTCTTGAAGCTCACGGCCGTGCGCACCTCGACGGCCCCGGCGTTGACCAGCGCAGCGATGGCCAGCCGCAGCGTGTCGCCGCTGCCGCAGGTCTCGTCGACGATGAGCGCGCGCTTGCCGAGCACGTCGGGCGGCGCGGCTGAGAGCACGGCGGGCGTCTCGCGCACGGTCTTCGTCGAATAGCGACGCGACACGATCATCGAGTGGAAGGGCCGGTCGAGCATCGCCGCGACGACCGCGCCGGGCACGACCCCAGCCGTCGCGATGCCCACAACGAGTTCCGGATCGAAGCTCTTCGACACCTTCAGCGCCAACGCGCGGGAAAGTTCGCCGAAGAGCGGCCAGTCCACGTGGAAGGTTTCTTTGGGAGCGGCGCGGCGAGTGGGCATACTCGGAAGCTATCCTCGGGGCATCGGGACGGAAGCTTCAAGACGGAAGATTGCGCGTCGCGGGCCTTCCTTCCGTCTTCAGTCTCACGTCTTGTCCGCCCAACACGCTTCCCCCCCACCCCCCGCTTCTATAGCTTTTGCCCGACCCCCAGCCCGAGCCCTATGTCCTTCTGGGACCGCCTCTTCGGCGGCCGCACAGAAAATGCGCAGGACCGGCAGCGTCTCGACTATCTCAGCGAGGCGCTGGTGCTCGAGCGTCAGGGGGATTTTGACGCAGCCGTGACATCCTACCGCCTCGCGCTGCGCGAGCGCCCGGATGACCTCAAGGTCCTGCAGAACCTCGCCATCGCCCTCAGCAAGATCGGTCGCGTCGAAGAAGCCATTCGCGCGTACCGCAAGGCGCTGGAGATCGACCCCACGCTCTCCGGCGCGCACTACGGCCTCGCCTTCCTGCTGATCAAGCGCGGCGACGGGCCCTTCGCCATCAAGCACCTGAAGGCCTTCCTCGCGCAGCCTCCCTCCGGCCCCGACGCCGAGCGTTGGATCGCGCACGCGCAGGCCACGCTCGACCAGCTGGTCGCCACCGACAGCTCCTCACCTTCGGCCGGTACCTGACGTTGGGCAAGGTTCTCGCAATCGTCAGTCAGAAGGGCGGGGTCGGCAAGACGACCACCGCCGTGAATCTCGCCGCCGCCTTCGCGCGCCGCGGATTGAAGACGCTCCTCGTCGACGTGGATCCGCAGGGATCCGTGCGCTTCGGCGCCGGCCTGCGTAAGGATCACCCGACCTACGGCTTCGCCGACTATCTCTCCGGCGAGCGCACGCTGCGCGAGGTCCTGCTGCCCACCACGCTGCCCTGGCTGCGCGTGATGCTCGCGGGCTCGGTGACGGATCTCGCGGACCACACGAACTACCAGGAGCAGATCGCCAGCAGCGAACTGCTGCCGCGGATGCTCGCCGCCGCCAAGGAGCGCTGCGACATCGTCGTCGTGGACACGCCGCCGGGCCTGGGCCCCGTCACGCGCCGCACGTTGGCCTCGGCGGATCGCGTGCTGATCCCGCTCCAGGCCGAGCCCTTGGCGCTGCAGACGACCCCGCAGATCCTCCGCGGGGTACAAGACATCGTGACCACCCACGAACACCTCGTCTTCGACGGCATCCTGCTCACGATGTACGAGGCCGGCAACCCGGCCTGCGAGAGCACGGTGCAGTACATCCGCGAGAAGGTCCCGCCGCACCTGATGCTCGACCTCGTGATCCCACGCAGCTCGGCGCTGGCCGAGGCCTTCGCGGCCGGCCAGCCCGCGGTGCTGCGCTCGCCGGCCGATGCCGCGTCGCAGGCCTACGTGAACCTCGCGACGAAGCTCGCGGAGCGCGCGGCCGGATGATGCGCCACTGGGGACGGCTCGCCGCCCCACTCGCCGTCGTCGCAGCCGGCATCCTCGCCTGCGACGGCGTCGTCACCGATCCCGATGCCGTCGCCGCGCTGGACTTCGACGGTATCGCCTTCCCCGCGGTGGTGAGCGGCGACACGCTGCGCAACGCCGACGGCGTCGCGACGCCGCTCTCGGCCACCGTCTACAACGGTGGTGGCGATGTGATCGCCGGCGCGCCCGTGACGTTCATCGTGCTCGACACTGGTGTCAGCGTCGACGCGAACGGCTACTTCACCGCCTCGCGCCGCAGCGGCGCCGTGCAGGTCCTCGCGAGCATCGCCGGGCTGCAGTCGCAGCGACGCACCATCCAGGTGACGTCGGAGCCCGACACGCTGCTCAGCGGCGACACGGTGATCGCCTACACCTACAACATCCCGGACAATCCGCCGAGCGTGAGTCCGGCGCTGTCGCTCACGCTGCAGTCCTCGGACACGGCGGGCGGCATCGCGCCGGGCGTCGTCGGATGGCTCGTCCGCTGGCGCATCGTCCACAACGGCGACACGCTGGCCGTCACCGACACCTCGAAGGTCGCGCTCTGGCCCGCCTCGGCGAGCCGGCATTCGCTGCTCGACACCACGGCCGCCGGTGGCACGTCGTCGCGACGCCTGCGGGTGTACGGCAACCTGATTCCCGTGCAGGCCGACAGTTTCATCGTCATTGCCGAGGTACGTGCGCGCGGCGCACAGGTGCCCGGCAGTCCGCGACGCTTCGTCGTGAACATCCAACCGCCGTCCATTCCGTAGCGAGCGCTGCGCGCGCAGCCTTCATAGGTTTCGCGCAGCACGCGCTCCCCCGCATCGCCGACCCTCACTCGAGACCAGTCCGATGATCGCTTCTGGAGGCCCCCGCCCCGCACCGGGCACGCTCACGCAGATCTTCTTCAACGCGATCGAGCAGCACGACCTACCGGCGGCCTATCAGTTCAAGAAGGACGGCCGCTACCAGCCGATCTCGCACAAGGACGTCCTGCGCCGCGTGCGGCACATCGCGCTCGGGCTGGAGTCGCTGGGCGTCAAGCGCGGCGACCGCGTGGGCATTATGTCCGAGAACCGTCCCGAGTGGGCGCTGGCCGACTGGGCCTGCCTCTGCAGCGGGATGACGGACGTGCCGGTGTACCCGACGCTGCCGGCCGAGCAGATCGTGCATCCGCTCAACGACTCCGGCGCCGTAGCGCTGTTCGTGAGCTCGCCGGAGCAGGCCGCCAAGGCCAAGTCGGTGCGCGGCGAGCTGAAGACCGTGCGCACGATCATCTCCTTCGTCGACCGCAAGCCCGATGGCGCCGATATGACGCTGGCGGAGATCGAGGCGAAGGGCGCGGCGCTGGACTCCGCCGAGAAGGCCGTGGCCTTCAAGGCCGGTGCGATGGCCGTCCAGCCGGACGACCTCGCGACGCTGATCTACACCTCGGGCACGACGGGCCTGCCCAAGGGCGTGATGCTCACGCACGACAACATCCATTCGAACGTGATGGGCTCGCGCTCGAAGGTGCCGGTGAAGGCCGGCGAGGTGGCGCTGAGCTTCCTGCCGCTCTCGCACATCTTCGAGCGGATGGGCGACTACCTGTTCTTCTGCTGCGGCGTGAGCATCGCCTACGCCGAGAGCATCGACACGGTGCCGCTCAACCTCTCGGAGGTGAAGCCGCACTTCTGTATGTCGGTGCCGCGGCTCTTCGAGAAGATGTACGCCCGCGTGCTCGAGAACGCGGTGAGCGGCGGGGCGCTCAAGGCGAGGATCTTCCGCTGGGCCGTCGCCGTCGCCGACAAGTGGGCCGACGAGAAGCTGGCCGGCCGCGAGCCCGGCGGCTTCCTCGCCTGGAAGTACGGCATCGCGCAGAAGCTGGTGTTCAGCAAGCTCAAGGAGCGCACCGGCGGACGCCTCCGCTACTTCGTGTCCGGCGGCGCGCCGCTCAACCCGAGCATCAACAAGTTCTTCTACGCCGCCGGACTCAAGATCCTCGAGGGCTACGGCCTGACCGAGACCTCGCCGGTGATCGCCGTCAACGCCGACGATGCCTTCCGCATCGGCAGCGTCGGCAAGCCCGTGGCCGGCGTCGAGGTGAAGATCGCCGCCGACGGCGAGATCATCACCCGCGGCCCGCACGTGATGAAGGGCTACTACAACCGGCCCGACGCCACCGCCGAGGCCATCGATGCCGAGGGCTGGTTCCACACCGGCGACGTCGGCGTGCTCGAGGATGGCTTCCTGCGGATCACGGACCGCAAGAAGGACATCATCGTGACGGCCGGCGGCAAGAACATCGCGCCGCAGCCGATCGAGAACCGCATCAAGACCAACAAGTACGTCTCGCAAGCCGTGATGATCGGCGACAAGCGCAAGTTCCCGATCGTGCTCATCGTGCCGAACTGGGACAACCTCGAGAAGTGGGCAGCCCTCAAGAACATCATCTGGACGGATCGCAAGCAGCTGCTCGAGATGCCGACCATCCAGGCCAAGATGGACAAGGAAGTGCGCAAGACCATCGAGGGCCTGGCGAGCTTCGAGACGCCGAAGAAGATCGGCCTGCTCAAGCACGACTTCTCGATCGAGCGCGGCGAGCTGACGCCGAAGCTCAGCGTGAAGCGCAAGGTGATCGACAGCCAGTACAAGGCGCTGATCGACAGCCTCTACGACGGCGCGGACTAAGCGGACGCGCGACGCAGCGGAACGACGGGGCTCGGCGCGGCAACGACCTCGGCGAGCCAGTCTGTGCTGTCGCGCGCGAGCTCGCGCGCCTGTGGCGGCACTTCCAGCGACGCCGCCGCCAGCACGCGTCCGCCGACGCGAACGCTGCGCATCACGTCGGCCAGCAGCGCTGGCGATACCTCGTCGCCGAGCGCGGCGGCGGCGAAGGTCGCATCGGTGAACGGCACCACGTCTCCGTGGCCGATGAGATTCCCCACGCCGAGCGCGCTCGGTGCGGAGGTCGAGAGCACCGCGACCATCGCCTCGTGCCGTTCCGCGAGCACGGGCGCGACGTGCACGTAGCGCGCACTCAGCAACAGCGGCATTCCGGGCTCGCTGACCCCGAGCAAGGCCTCGAGCCGCTCCGCGAGTGACTCGCTGACGTCGAGTGCCGAGTGCGCAGCGGTC
>VFQM010002574.1_pt1 | contig 13047 bp, 1 predicted proteins | sample 3512391 | NCBI WGS metagenome assembly VFQM01 (sample SAMN10412369, study PRJNA504923) | tailings metagenome | isolation source: Replicate 1 from Balatoc abandoned mine | place: Philippines
ACCCCCGCTTCTGGGGTGTCGCAAGCGTGCACTCTGATGTCGGGCCCGAAGAAGCTCAGGCCGCCTTGGAGCACGTAGAACGCGCTCTCCGGTCTCCTCATCCACACGCATGGAACGTGTCCTTTATCACACTCCACGAGGCACTGCCTCAACTCAAAACTATGCCCGTCCATTTGGTGGTTCTACCTCAACGGGTGCATTCTGCCGTTCACGGGAAAGACCCGGCTCAGTTTGTTCTCTCTCAGTGCGGTAAGAATGGGATCCCCAACCTGGCCGAATATCCTCAATTGTGCCTGATCATCTACATTACCGGTTCTGGGTCTACGGCTGGTCTTCACGATACCGGGCTCTTTGAGTTCAACTCTGTCCCGTCTGTGATCTGTGACTCTTCTGGCTCTCTGGAATCCGCTATCCGCGCGGTCAAGGCGGAAGTGCCTGAAATAGCGGAAAAGGCGGCTGAATTCCGGGAGAAGCAACTCAAGCAGATGCCCCAGGCGGCCCGCGTCGAGGACGCTCCCTCCGCGGAGGAGTCAAACGAACACAGAGATGTGATCTACAGTAATTTTAGATTGGCGGGCAATTCAACACAGCGCCTCTCAATAGCGGACATTGAAGCAAAAGCAAAAGCGATTTCGCAGTATCGAGCGGATCAAGTAGCAACAAATCCCTTCGTGCGAAGATGTTATACGTTTCCGGCGAATTTGGAAACAGAACTATTCTACCACCCTATCATAACGGATTACAGGGCAGTGCTAACTGCTTCAAAAAGCGGACTCGCAAATAAGGTGGAATGGACTTACGCTGTCGTTACGCGCAACGGACACCGACATTTTACCTTTGGACCAGACAATTTAGCTCCGTCATCTCGGCAGTCATTAATAACAACTCTGCGTGACCTGGGCACAAACTTCCAAGACAATTCGCAGCCGGATTTTGTTCTGTTGACGTACATCACCCGGGAGGTCGTCGTTCTCGGCGGCGGCGGCAAGCCAATCATAAGTGATTTGATGTGGTACATCAACCCCGACGAGACTTTTACATACGATGAAACCCAGGTATATTATCTCGACGAATACCTGCGTTACCGATATTCCATTCCGGCTATTGAAGCGGCGTGCTCTTGGGATATGTGTCCCGAAATTCACATTCGGTTGTTCGAAGCTGCAAGGAATTCAATTAGCAGCCCTAAAGTCGTTGGAATGGGAGCCGTCATACGAAACAATAGCGGGCAGACGTTTGAATTTATTTTGAGTTTTGCTGTGGATCAAGAAGAGGGAACCAAACCTTATCTTTTCCACGTTTATCAACCGGGAGTATCAAACACGCAAGAGTTGACAAAAAGATGCGATACGACAGAGGAGGCCGTTCAAGTGCTATTTCAAACCACGCGTCGCCGGTTCTCCGATTCTGTCGAAGAGTTTTTATCCGCGACAACACGCGAGGTAAGCAACGCTACAGGAAACGATGTGTTTTGGTACTACTGGTCTTCCGATGACGGCAAAAACATTCGAACCACGGACATCCTTCGAGCTGCAGAAACCACTCAAGGCATCGACATGGACGCAGCCATTCTTAACGCTTTCTTTCCGCCCAAAGAGAAAGACGAAATGGAAGAAACCATTAGCGAGCCAGAAAGCCGTTTTAACAAGCTGGCTCGCTTAAATGTAGCAGCTTGGGCCGCGCAAACTACAGTTACCAGAGCATATTTTAAAGCTGTGCCAGCAGGCGATTCTCATCGCATGTTTGTGTCAGAATTCGCAATCAATGGCAAGCGCGTCAATGTCCCTTTGGTGCCCCGCTTTGATCCAAGCACAAAGACACACGTCTTAAAAGTTCAGCCGTGGAACAACGTCGGCGACAAATTCGACGCGATCAGCGTTACCACCGAAGCAACAAAGTATACTCATATAAATTGGATCCCGCCTTGTGTACATGATCACCTTGCCGAATATTCTACATCGGTTGATAACATCTCAAAGAAAACGACGCTCCGCGTTTTCCGCCAGGCGGAACAGCTTCTGTTTGCATGCGCGCTGCGCGTGTCGACTGACGTATTACATTTACCGGAAGTTGTCTTCCGAGACAATAGTCAAGATAACATCGTACTCAAGACGGCAGCCCATGGCGAAACAAAACTTAGTGACAAGCGTTCCGCGCAGTCTACCGGCAACGGGGGATGGACAACGTTCTTCCCCATATCACAACCTTTATACAAAGGATTTGATGATGCTTGTTCTTTTGTGGTCGAAGCAGCCGTGGAATTGAATGAATTTGAGGCGCAGTATCCAAAAAACTGGATCCAAGATGCTACATCCTACATTGATAGGGACATAATACCGTTTGCAAGTTTTATGCGATACATATCTTTGATTTTGGATTTACTCATGCCCAACCGACTTGTGTTGCCTGATTTAAGGCGGGCAGAGGTAGCAACGTCGACAACTAATCAACTCTACTACTTAGACAAGATCAAATTATGCTCAAATTTGATACAGCCGTCGCAACAGTTTAGAATGAAAGCGTATGCTGGCCCGGGAGGATATCTACCTAACTCAGCGAGCGTCCGCGACGACGTCGCTTTTCAAGCGGGAGCGGCTTCAATGCTGCTGTGGCTATCGTGTCCCAACTGGCCAGACATTAACACTTCTAAGCAGGCCGCAAGGCAACAAGATCCGGCTTTCGACCAAAAAATAATAGAAAAGTGTCAGCATCTATTGCAGGCGACAGTCACATCTACGGAATCGCGTTTGGACGTCGCTCTACGTTTCCGTCTGGCCAAGTTGGCCTCCGCTTCGGAGACGGACTCGGTGAAAACCACCGTGGTGGAAGCGTTGAGAGAACTGCAACGGAAAGTGGACGACGGGACCTCCATGCAGGTCGAGTAGCCGCGCACTCGCGAGGTTTCAAGTGGAAAAAGAAACTTGTTCAATAAAGAATTTTAACGCGATTGCACGATCGAGCACCGAGGTCTCTTGTTTTCACAGGCGTGGTTGGTCTGCCTTTCCCTTCTTTGCCTCTCGTCATGGAGGTCCGCGAACTTGAAACACATGATCTTAAGCGCGTCTTAAACAACTACGCGCTCAGGCAGGCATACTTTGACGCTGATACTACAAAAACAAGGCAATTGAAACTTTTCATATGGCATTACGGCGTCGCTCACAGATTCGTCGATACCACTACGTGGACCGTTTTTGTCATATACAAAAACAACAAGGCGGAGACTCTATTATTCGACACAAAAACCGATATAAGCAAACAGTTGAACGAGGACGCAGTTTGCATAATCTTCTGCCCTCGAGCCGAAGACGGGTCGACGGATTGGCTAAAAGCGACTCCCTCTGACATGGTGGTTTGGTATCTCAGCAAGGATCTAAGGACCATCTTTGGCCATCGTTCGCCGTATGGTCTCTATATGGGTGGCAACGCCGACGCCAAATTTACTGCGCTGTGTCAACAGTCCATTCTACCGGCTCCGTTGACCCTTCTTGCGCCAATATTGTCGCTCAAAGAGACTACATTTGTTAAAAGGGCTCAAGTGTCAATAGTTTGGTTGAATCCAAGCACTAAAGCATGCGCGCGTGTTCAGATTTCACGCAACGAACAAAAGGTTCTCTGGTGCAAGATTTGGTTTGCTCCTGAGGCAGATGTCGTTTTAAAAAAGGACATTGATTCAAACGAGCATCCGTTGGAATCATTTTTCACTCGGAACGACCAGCCTGATTATTTCCTAAAAGCAGAACCCAACAGCGAGGATGTTCTAACCTGGCTCTTTGGGCCTGCGAACAAAAAGCTCGTAGATATTATAACATCGAGCTCTATGGTCGTTCAACGCACATTACTGGAACTAGAAAACAACGACGACGTTATCAAGCAACTGCGAGTGTGGAACAAGAACGTGCCAATCGACGGCAAGTATTACCCTCCACATTCGTTCCAAATTCCTATTGAACCACACATAGAACTAAGGTTTACTAGAATATGGACGGCGGACTTTTACAAGGAGTTTAGCATGATTCTCCCCGGATTGGGGTCGTCCCATCGGATCCGCGGAACTTTTGTCTCGCTCAAGAAGGGAGACACCATCGGCGCGCGCTTGCAGTTGCTCGATAAAATCTACGTCGAGACAACGTATCAACGGACGGAAGGCGCAGCCGGAGTTCCGCCCCGTACTGAGGATGCCGTGTTTCGCGTGCCTCAGGCGTACGTCTTGACGCCAACAAAGGAGTCGTTGCCAGTAAACGCAGCCGTGTTTTACTACTCCAAACCACAAGATGAAACTCCTCGTTCTTATTGTATCGTGTCGGACCATCTTCCAACGCCCTGGTATGATTTGATTGAGGTCCCTTTCTTGGGACACCAACTCCAGGTCATTGCACAGGTTCTTGCTGCAAAACTGCTGAAAGACATTAAGCTGGCCGCTTATCCCATCAAACAGTTGATTTCTTATCGCCGACCGCCAAGGGTGGTCTCTTCTCGCGACAGGGCGAAAAAGAACCCGAACATCAACGTCTACAATAAAGTTGGACTAGAAGACTTCCTTGCCGGCCATGTTTTTGAGGACCAGACAGACGATCTCCAGTTTGTTCTGGACCAAATAGTGCAAATGTACCTACATAGCCCCATTCCAATCGACTTGCCTTTCCCAGTGCAGGGCGTCTCGTTGTTGACGGGAATCTGGGGCGAAGAAACCCGACTCAAATTCCTGACTAAAGCAAAAGAGAAAGGAATGTGGCTGTCCTTTTCGGTCTCTTTTGCTTCAAGCAAAGAAAACGCCGTCGCCACATTGTTCCCTCTTGCCTCGGGAGCCTCAAACCGGACGGACACGGTGTTCAAAGAAGCAATTGCAGCGTATGGCTTGAATGGTCTTATTCAACGAGCTTTGAAAGCAAAGGCCATAAACCAAGATGATTTAGCGCTTCTCCGACCCGCGACCAGAGATGCGACTTCTCTTTCATCGATCGCGTCATTAGACGAGACGTCCCAGAGTGTTTCTTCTTCTCAGCCGGTGGCCCCGCCTTCCGAGCCAATTGCCGACAACGTTGCGGGTTCATTGCCATCCCAATCTGTTGATCTAAATTCACTGGGTATACCAGAGTATTCATACATCCAGGAGTCTTCCCAATCCGTTAACATGGATTCACTGGGTATACCAGAGTATTCAGCCATCCAAGAGTCTGTCCCCGTCAGAATAATATCTGGAGCGAAAAGCATCGTGTACGACCCACGTAGATTGACGGAACCTTCGCAAGCCATGGACGTTGACGGACAGGCGGCATTTATTGCGACAGGCGGAGTGGTTGAATTTGATAAAGTCACCGCGGATGAAGACGACGACGACAAAGCCGAAGCAAAGCAAGATACTGCATCAGTGCCCGTTCTACGACAGACACACGAAGAGCTGCCGCCGGTGGAAAAGGTGCCAGAAATGGTGAAGCGCATGGAAGAAATCGACAGCGACAACGGGAAAGAAGACAAAAAAGGCGTGCAAAATAGTCGAAGCCGATCGCGCAGCCGGACTCCAGTGCAATCCACAACCTCAAGAACCAGCACGAGCAAAAAGCGTCGGAGAGATGAGTCAGAAGCCGACAACCCTTTGAGCGTCGTTGACAAAGACTTACAGGACTCTAGAACTTTGAACCCCGCAACCGAGTTTCCCGTTCCGACACCTATAGATCTAGTCCCCGTAAGCAGTTTGGCCGCCCCCGCAGAGCCTGCAGCCGGCGCCCTTCCGCCGTCAAAACAAATAAGGACAGCCGAAGCCTCAGCAGATCCTTGGGGCTTCTTGAAGAAAGCAATCAAAACAGGCTCACTCTCAGAGAAGTATCAGACCCTCGCCGACTCGTTAGAAACTAGCCAACGTAACCTATACGTTGACGTCCCTCAACAAGTGCGTGATGGGAATTTATACGCCCAATATGGGTACTTGATCAACCTGGTCAGAGAAAACGCTTACGTGGATGCAAATCCAGACGGAACCGGTACCAACACTGTTGTCGCTGCAGCTCAGGCAAAACAATATGCCGTGCTACAAGAGGTGGCGACCAGTGAGAGCAACAAAAAGGCGCTGTCTAGACAGTCGCAGGCAACTCCGGTTGCAACTTCAAACAGCAAGCCACTCAACCAAACGCCTGCTAGTAAACCGGTTCAACAAGAGGACAGTGTCGACGACGACGACGACAATGAAAGCGACGACGATGAAAGCGACGACGATGAAAGTGGATACGGCTCGCCTCCTTCTGACAACAGCGCCAGTAGCACGCCATCGCTCATTGACCTTACTTCTTCCACCCCGCCGCCTGTTTTTGATGGCAGGCTGCCATCTCCAAATCAAGCACCAGCAGGCCCTTCTGCCAAACCCGAGGATACCGGGAAAAAGAGCTCGGGCATTCCATCCCCGTCGATCATTTCAATCTCTTCAAGCCAGAGTTCCGTGCCCTCTCAATTTGCTGCATCTAAGCCCCCGCCCACCCCTGCGAGCTCAACTCCGGCTTCGGTCGTGTCGGTCTCATCGAGTCAACCCAGCCAGCCTCCGCAACCGAAAACACGGCCACCTTCGCCCCGATCAACGCCGCCTGGAACGCAACCGTCGCAGTCTTCGCCGCAATCAGCGCCGTTTGGAACGCAACCGTCGCAGCCTTTGTCTCAACCGTCTTTCTCGCAATCTGTGGCATCTCGAGATAAAAATCAGCGGATTGTTTCTGTTCCCAGCTCTCAGGCGCGTGCAATTTCTTCGCTCGGATCAAGCGCGTCGTTGTCGTTGTTGTCTTCTTCTTCTTCTTCTTCCTCTCTTTCCTCTTCTTCGTCTTCTTCTCCTTTAATTCCGTCTGTTCTACGACTACCAAATTACAAGCCTGACCCAAGTAAGATAGCGGTGCTGTTGCGGAAACTTCCACCTGACCAAACACCTGGGACTTGGTTGAGCATCTTCAAAGGTATCCTTGCAAGAAACAAAGTCTTGATAGACGCCAATATAGCAAACAGCCTTGTTGCTAAATTGTTCTTCAATCGCGCGGCCATCAGTGACGATGACAGATTAATCTGCGAGGAATGGGCACGGCAGGTTGAGGAGCACGAGCTCGCGATAAGTTTTATCAATCCAGACTTTTTCAAGGAGCTTTATAGAAACAAACGGCTGTTGCCCGTGATGGTACCAGTCGACGGAAACGATGCGATATACGCCTTTTTGGTGTCGTTGTCTAAAATCAGGACTTTGCCAGACAAAATCAAAGACCTGGCAATGGCTGTTAGACGGGAATTGTTTCGATACGCTCCTGACATTAGAGAATATATTAAGACATATGATCCTTTTGGGAATCAAGATGAAATTATCACGAAGTTTGATGAATGGGTTGACCGGACATATCTAAACCCTGACATCAAAACCCGAGAGGATCGGCTCAAATTGTTACAGAAACAGAGCACCAGCCCTCACATTTTTAGTCTTCACCTGACAATATGGGCAATTTACTTCTTAGCTGTTCTATTTGATGTCAAAAGCGTCGCGCTTTGCGAAATTCACGAAGGAGACGACATACAGGAAGGTCCAGATCTTTTCTGGATGCCGAGTCAACCACCCGACGAGTCCGACTTGCACGTGCTTGTTGTCTCAGGCGTGCGCAACACCACCAGGACCCGCACAGCCGATGGTATTCTTTACTACTACATAGGCCTGCTTGAGCATTCAAACTACGAGAACGACGTGAAACCTGCTACATCGTCTGCAGAATCTCACCGCGCCGATTTGCGTGCTCATCACCAAATCAACGTGCCCAAGTTTGTCTTAAATTACGGCCCGCCGGACATTTTTGCCGACTTCGTCATCAGCGACAGCCAAGACACTGTTATGGACGTCGATGCTGATTCCGGTAGCCAGCAAGATACTGGCAGTCAAGTCGAAACGAGATCAGACAACTCTGGGAATGCCGACGATGGAGGCGACGACGACGCTCGTATCTTTTCCGACGAAAGTGACGACCAAGATGACTTTGATGACATAGCCGACAATTCGGACGACGATGATGATGACGACGACGACAATCCGGGAGGCGGCTCAAACTCAACGGGCGCGGGACTTATCAAAGTCAAACAAGAACCAGTTGACAAGGATCTTACCGATCGCATCGTTAAGCAAGAAGTCGTTGACGGTGATGTTCCCAGTGAAAGCGCAGGCAGTTCTTCTGGATCAGTAGACTCGACTACGGATTTCGACTTAGAAACCAACATTGCGGACGGGCTTTTGGATGCTGGTCTCTTTGGTGTGTACGAGGAGTCTGATTTTGAAATCGCAGATCCCGTAGGACAACTCGCCCCTATCGAGTCTTTCACGGAGCAGGAAGCGCAGCAACAGCTTCTGAAAGCGTATGAAGAGGCCACTGGAAGGTCGGCTCCGTCTAATTTGACCAAGGTCACGGACCAGCTCAAGGCATCGATTCAGCGGGCAACTGCACCAAGTCCGGCGATCAACACCGCTCAGACCTTGAGTAGTCAACTCGCTACCGTCGATTCTGATCTCATCACAGCCATCAGAGACTGGGTAGCAGAAGTGAACACGACCCGGAAATTGAAAGCACGACTGGCTGCCGAGCGCGGGCAGCCGCTTCGTCGGAAGAACCCGCGTCCTTCCGGAGGAGTAGGAGGAAACCAGTCATTCTTCGACTATCCGGGGAAAGCCCCGGATCCTGGGGCCCAACCCCAGACTAGCACACTGGTGGAAGCAAAAACCCTTCTACATGCCTGGCAGCTGAAACTGCGCATTTGCAAAGACAAGATCCGAAAGGAACAACGCAAGCAGAAGGAGATCCAACGGGCGATTGACGCTGTCATGCGCGAGCGGGACGCTCTGAAAAAGGCCAAGGATCTTATCGACAAGGCCAAGAAACGCGAGGACGTGATCAAGAAAAAGGCCCAAGAGACCATTGCCGAGCTCAAGAAAAAGCACGCCGAGGAAAAGAAGGAGTGGGCCAGGAAGCAAGAGCAAAAAGATGCGACAAAGGAGCAGAGACAAAACGCAAAGTTGGCAAGCGAACAAGAGAAGCTGAGAAAAGCGGAGGATAAGATCAAAGCGGCCCAGTCAAAAGCCAACGACCGCATCAATGCACTCAAAGACACGCACCAGAGGAAGCTTGCTCAAGTTGAAGCAAAAGATACCGACAAGAGGCGAAGGCTCGAAGACCAGCACAAGAAGGAGTTGGATCTGGCCAATCAAAAAGCGGCCGCTGCCCAGAAAAAGGCCGACGACAAGTATGCCAAAGCCGCGGAAAGCTACAAATCTCGGCTTGAAAAGTATCAAACCCGAGCTGCGGCAAAAAGTGCAGTCGAAAAAGCCAAGTTCGAAAAAGAGAAGAAAGCACTTGAAGAGAAGCTTAAGAAACAGAAGAAGATTCAACAGGAACGCGAGAAACGTCAAGCTGAGCGAAACGAAAGGGCTATCAAGCAAGTCGAGACGGCGGCGAATCGAGAGAAAGATAAGCTCAATGGCAAAATCAAGAAACTAGACGAGGATCTTGCTAAACAACGCGAACGATTTCAAGCAAAAAAAGCAGTTCTTGAGAAACAGAAGAAAGATCTTCAGACGAAAATTGACGAAAAACAAGCAAAGGTAAAAGAGGCCGAAGACAAATTGAAGAAGGCAAAAGAGGATTTGAAACAGCAACAGAAAGTCAACCAAAAGGAGAAAGAACTCGAAAGAGACGCCGAGAATCGTCGGAAGCGCGCAGCGGACGCCGAAACCAAGGCAAAGCAGGCAAAGCGAGATCTTGATCAGGCCCAACGCGCGCGGGCTGCAAAAGAACAAGCCGAAGAACGACTGAAGCGACGTTTGAAGAGCATCGAAGACCGGGCAAAAGCGGACAAGGATCGCGCAAATCAGAAGTTCAATGAAGCATCTCGAAAATTGGACGCCGAGAAAAAGCGACACCAAATAGCTTTGGACAAGGCTAAATTGACAGCCGACAGAAAGCAGCACGACCGAGATCGAGCCGCTGAGGAGAAGATGCGGAAGGCTCTTGCTGCATTGGAAACAAAACTGAAAGGTGCACAGGACAAGTTAGACAAAGCCAAACAGGACATTGACTCCTTGAAACGCCAACAACAAGAGAAAATCAGCGCGCTCCAGTCGCGCCTCGAAGGCCAGAAAGTCGATGCGCAGAACAGACTGACCACTGCGCAGGCTAAAGCCGAGGCTAAACTTGCCGTGGCTCAGGTCAAGCGGGACGTGGCCCAAGCGGAAGCCAAAATGAAGGATAAAATCATCGCTGAACTCAGGAAAGAACGCAATGAACTCCAGAAACAACTGAATGCCAGGAACAGCGACAAGCAGAAGAAGGAGAACGGCGGCGGCGACGAAGATGACTGCGACGAAATCAGGAACGAGAACAAGATACTGCGCGATATCATCAAGAAGATCGACCCTAACGGAGAGCAAATGGGTCGCATTGTGATGGACGAGGAGCAAAAACGAGAGGACGCTAAAAAACGATTGGCACGACTGTCGTCAGAGTCCCCCATCTTCTCGTTGATGTACAGTTTAGGAAACCCTGCCATCGAGGGCGAATCGTTCTTCATACCCGCAAACTTTTGGCCCATCGACCGATTAGCCCAACTTTTGGAAAAGACGTTCAACGGGGCCACGTCCTACCAAAGCTCTGATGTTCAGAAATGGGCAAACGGCCTCGCCGACTTTATGAACGAGATCAAAAAAGTGGCCGATGTGCAGCTTCATACTGTTCCCAACGTGTTCCCGCAAGAGGGAGCTCTGTACTGGAAGCGCATCAAACGTCTCTCTGCGCGCTGCTACGCTTTCCGCAACAGACTGGAAGCCACTTCAAAGCGATTTGGAAAAGTAGACCCCGTATTCACGTTTGTCGCGGAAAACTTGTTCGACGTTGACAACACACACCCGTTCACGCGGCAGTGTCGAAACATTGTCTGCGCATTGGCGGACATCATGTGGTGCATCATGAGCATCTATTTCACCAAAGAAAAGAACACGGCCGTGCAGAGGCTCTTTGAACAAGCCATGGAATCTTTGACGGCCGTCAACTTTGTCAACCCGTTTGCCGAAATTATCCTCACCGTCGCGCGGGAAACTCAAGACGACATAGTGGGTAACAGCCAAGCCAAATACTTTGCCTCCGGTAAGCATTTCGACGTCATCTTGGACAAGTGGCACTCTGAATACGACACGACGGTGAAGGATTACTTTGATATCAATTTCCCTCAGTCCAAGCTCAACCTCGGTTACATGGACAAAGTTGCCGCTTACCTGGTCCACATGATTAGACCTTATTGGGAAATGGCGGATCCTGTCAAGTATAACGACATTGTTGCAAGATATATGAAAAGACAAAAGTTCTTCGAGGCGACGGTGAATAAGATGGTCGTCGACGGCACGCCGTTGGACAAGCTGGCTGAGCTGATCCAACAAACCATGGATCAAAACCAGGATCCTCAATCGAAGCCAAAAAAGAAGCAATCCGGTAAAAAGGGGTCAAATTCCAGCAACGACCCTGCTGCGAATGACGAGGATATGAAATCCGACGCGATACAATTGGTCAAAGTATTGACTCGGGACATAGCGATTCTTGATAGTATAGATCCCGTTCTGGCAAGCGCTGAAGCTGCTCAGTTGATGGAGATCACGTTTGCCGACATGTTCCAAACTTACCCGCTTCTCGAATTGGGTCTACTCATCGCCATTAAGAATGAAGCGGAAAGGGCGTATTACACATTCGACACGGATATATTTGATCCTGAGGAACGAAAAGAAAGGTTCAAACGTGCCTACGAACGCGAGACTTCAGTGTCTCAGGCCCGGATAATCGCCGAAGTCAGCCTGCCTGAGTTTTATGAGGATTAAGAGTGAATAAAAAGACAATTGTATTATATTTCTTCTTTACTGTCAAAAAAGAGTCACGCCAACATAGTCTTCAACAGAGTGATCAGATGAGTGATGCCGGCCTTCTGGGCAGGTGGCTGCGCCGAGCCTTGGGTGTTCCCTAATTCAGCCACGACGGGTCTCAACTTCACGTAGATTTGAGCGTTGGCACATACCACTCTCCCCATGGCATGCAGCGAGTGGAACAGGCTAAACACGTTGGGCATGCGCTGGGGAATCCTGTTCATCCCGGTAGGCATGACCGAGGTCGTGCAACTCACGTCGGTAATATCATAGATGAAGAGATGCATCTGAGTGTAACCAGGTTGGTTGTCTTTGGGCTGGACGAAGGTAGGCCTGAACGGGTAGTCGACGCGGTGGTTGATGTAGACCCTTCTCTCCGGGTGAGACACGGTAACCATCCCGGGACTGTATTGCTTCTGCTCGCTCGCGGTCGAGTCCAGAACAAACACCTGAACGGGGATGTCTTTGAGGATCTGGGACCAGAACGCAAAGTCCGAGTTGGTCTGAAACAGAAGCGTTCTGGCCGTAGAGTAGAGCCAGTCTTCCAGAGTGAGTTGATACTTAATATTGGTCGAGTTGATGCCCATTTGCATGTGATACTGCGGAGCTGGCAACGGGAGAAGCGACTTGGGCAGAGGTTGCTCAGTCTGGATGGCTCGGTTGAGGAACCCGCTCACAAACGGCATCCCGGCTCCCGTGGAGGGCCCCGTTCGGTAGAACCAGCCCGGGAATATGATAAGATTGATAGAGAACTTTTCTTTCCACAGACAAGCAGGATCCGACGCCTGATGCTGAATGTCGAGAAGCACTTTGACCAAAAAGTCGAGCGCGTCAAGCGAGTTGGGGCTGGTGCCGGTCAAGTCGATCACCACAATCAGGTGCAGGAATGTGCGTCCTCCGTGTGATTGAATGATATTACACACTTGGCTAGGAGTCTGGGCCCACTTTTGGTCCCGGTTCAGTCGATCCAAATCGCGCTCCTCCAACTTCTTGACCGACGGCGGCACCGCCCAGGCCAGGATGGGTTTGCCGACCTGCTTTCTGATGTTGAGCGACTCACAACTCGCTACTATAACGGGACTGAAATGGGAGATGCCCCATCCACGCTGGAAGGCCCGACTCACGTAAGCCGACTCGCGCGTCGAGCT
>VFQM010002582.1_pt1 | contig 13033 bp, 16 predicted proteins | sample 3512391 | NCBI WGS metagenome assembly VFQM01 (sample SAMN10412369, study PRJNA504923) | tailings metagenome | isolation source: Replicate 1 from Balatoc abandoned mine | place: Philippines
CTGCCGCCGGGCAGTACCGTGGGGCCGGACACGATGGCGGTGCGCAGCATGCCGGCCGAGTTCGCGCCCGGGGGCTCGGTGCGCCCGGACGCCTTCGGACAGGTCGAAGGCATGCGGTTGTCGCAGCCCATGCGCAGCGGCGAGCCGCTCTTGCCCACGGTGGTCGAGCAGCCCTACGACGGCAACTTCTCGAACCGCATCCGTCACGGCATCCGGGCCATGACCATCCAGGTCGACGAGGTGAACTCCGTCTCCGGAATGTTGCAGCCCGGCGACCGGATCGACCTGCTCTTCACCGTGCGTCCGCCCGTGTTGCCCGGCATGGCGCCCGCCGACGAGGTCACCGCGCCGCTGATGCAGGACCTCGCTGTCCTGGCCACCGGAAGCCAGATCGCGCCCAGCGGTGACCCGGCCGGCGGTGGCCGGCAGTTCACCTCGATCACGGTGGAGGTCGCGCCCGAGCAGGCCCAGCGATTGATCGTGGCCCAGCGTAGCGGGCGGCTCACTGCCACCTTGCGCAACCCGGAGGACCGCGCGCCGGTGGCCGCGGCGGCGCTCGACGTGGCCACCTTGCTCGGCGTCCGCCGCGAGCCGCCTGCCGCGGTGCGCAGACCCTCCGGGCCCGAGCTGATCGTGGGCGGCAATGGCGGCCCGTTGCGACGGGTGGAGAGCGGCGGAGAGGTCGCGGGCGTAATCGGCCACGCAATGGGAGGCGGCGTTGCCGATTCGGCCGTTCGGGTCGCTGCCGGAGACGCGCGATGAGAGCCCTCCTGAACTACGCGCACCTGCGCACGCTCTGTGCGGCCCTGCTGGCGCTGGCCCTGCTGCTCGGCGTGGGGGCGGCCGCAGCCGAGTCCGCCGATCGAGAGCAGCTCGAGCTCTACGTGGGCGAGGTCCGGGTGCTGCAGGTCGGCGAGCTGCGCCGCATCGCGATCGGCAACGGCAAGGTGTTGCAGGCCAGCGCGCTCGATCGCGGCCAGCTGCTGCTGATCCCGGAGGCGCCGGGCCAGAGCGTGCTCTACCTGTGGACCCGCGACGGCACCGAACGTCACCTCTCGATCAGCGTGGTGCCGGCCGACGCCAGCCGCATGCTGTCCGAGGTCCGCGCCATGCTCGGCGACACCCCCGGCGTCACGCCGCGCATCGTCGGCGACAAGGTCGTGATCGAGGGCTCGGGCGTCAGCGAGGAGCAGGCGGTTCGCATCGCCGAGGTCGCCGGCCGCTATCCGCAGATCGTCAACCTGGTGAGCCGCATGGGCCGGGAGCGGATGATCGAGATGGACGTCCGCATGGTCGAGATCCGGCGCGACGCGATGAAGAACCTGGGCGTGAAGTGGAGCGGCACCGCCCAGGGGCCGAGCTTCGGCCTGATCGGCGACCTGCAGCGCAGTGCGGCCTTCGGCGCGGGCGGCGCGGCCGCCCAGGCTGGGCTCGAGGTGCGCTCGCGCATCGCGCCCTTCGCCTCCACGCTGGGCATCGCCACCTCGATCGGTTCGATGATCAACCTGATGGTCCAGAACGGCGATGCGGTCGTGCTGGCCGAACCGCGGCTCGCCTGCCGCAGCGGCGGGTCGGCGCGCTTCGTGGCCGGCGGCGAGCTGCCGATTCCGCAGACCAGCGGGCTGGGCGCCACTTCGGTCTCATTCCGCGAGTACGGCGTCAAGTTCGACGTGAGCCCGGTGGCCAGCGAGTCGGGCGTCATCGCCGCGAAGATCGCCACCGAGATCTCGGCGATCGACTTCGAGGTCCTGGTGCAGGAGGTGCCCGGCCTGCTCAAGCGTCGGGCCGAAACCGAAGTCAACCTGCGCGAGAACGAGACCCTGGTCATCGCGGGCCTGATGACCGAGGAGACCTCGCGCTCGATCGACCGGGTGCCCGGCCTGGGCGAGCTGCCCATCCTCGGGCCGCTCTTTCGCTCGCGCAACTTCCGCGACCGGCGCAGCGACCTGGTGGTCTTCATCACGCCGCGCTTCGTGGGCGCGGACTCGCCTTCCAACATCGCCGCGATCGAGCAGAGCGCCGAGCGCCTCGAGCGCGCCCGCGAAACCGTCCGGATGGCCGACTGATGCTCACGCTGATCATCGAATCCGACGGCCAGCCCACGCGCAGCCAGCGCATCGAGCGCTTCCCCTGCCGCATCGGGCGCTCGCGCGACGCCGACGTGGTGCTGCCGGGCTGGCGCGTGGCGCGCCAGCATGCCGAGCTGCAGCGCATCGATCGCGGCTTCCGGCTGGTGGACGCCGGCACGCTGGCCGGCACCTGGGTCAACGGGGAGCGCATCGCCGAGTTCGGGCCGTTGGACGAGCGCGACGAGATCCTGATCGCCGGCCATCGGCTGATCGTGCATCCGGCGCGCGAGGCGAGGGCTGGGTCGGTCTTGCCTGAGAAGCTCGGCCCCGTACCTGCCTTGCAGCCCGCCACGGCGCCCGGCTCGCAAACCGACCCTGGGCAGGCAAGCGCAGCGGGATGGCCGGACGCACCGCCGGCGCCGGGCACGACGGCTGCGGGTGGACCCCAGGCCTCGCCCGATGACGGCCTCGAATGGCGCCGCATCCTGCATCGCCGCCTGCTGCACGCGATCGATCTGCACCGCAAGGACATCCGCCAGCTCAGCCCGGTGCAGCTGCGCAGCGAGGCGCGTGCCCTGTTGCTGGACCTCGTGGCGAGCGAGGCCGCGCTGCCGGCAGGCGTCGATCGCGAGCGGCTGATCGGCCAGGTGCTGGACGAGGCCATCGGCTTGGGGCCGCTCGAGGCGCTGCTGGCCGACGACACGATCGGCGAGATCATGGTCAACGGCGCGCGCGAGATCTTCATCGAGCGCAACGGCCTGATCGAGCCTTGCGCCGCGGTCTTCACCGACGACGACGCGGTGCGCGCGGCCATCGAGCGCATCGTGGCGCCGGTGGGGCGTCGCATCGATGAGAGCTCGCCGATGGTGGACGCGCGCCTGTCCGACGGCTCGCGGGTGAACGCGATCATTCCGCCGCTGTCGTTGCGCGGGCCCACGATCACGATACGGCGTTTCAACCGCAGGCTCTTCGCGCCGGCCGACCTGGTGGCCATCGGTTCGCTGTCGCGCCCCATGCTCGACTTCCTGGCGCTGTGCGTGGCGCACCGCCGCAACATCGTCGTGTCGGGAGGCACCGGCTCCGGCAAGACGACGCTGCTCAACCTCTTGTCGAACCTGATTCCGCGCGGCGAACGGATCATCACCATCGAAGACGCGCCCGAGCTGCGGCTCGCGCATCGGCATCTGGTCTCCCTGGAAGCCCGGCCGGCCAACCTTGAGGGCCGCGGCGAGGTCACGATCCGCGACCTGGTGCGCAACGCGCTGCGCATGCGGCCCGATCGGATCGTGGTCGGCGAGTGCCGCGGCGGCGAGGCGCTCGACATGCTGCAGGCGATGAATACCGGCCACGACGGCTCACTCACCACGGTGCATGCCAACAGCGCGCGCGACGTGCTCTCGCGCCTCGAGACCATGGTGCTGATGGCCGGCGTCGACATGCCGGTCACGGCGATCCGCGAGCAGGTGGCCTCGGCGATCGACATCGTGGTCCACCAGGCGCGCCTGCCCGATGGCAGCCGGCGCATCGTGGAGATCGCCGAGCTTACCGGCATGGAGGGCGGACGCGTGCTCACCCAGCCGTTGTTTCGCTTCCACCGAGGCGACCCCCTCGACCCGGGCGGCGGCCGCTTCACCGGCTGCGGCAACGTGCCGCAGTTTCTCGAGGCGCTGCGCGATCAGCGCGTGAGCTTCGACCTTTCCGCTTTCGAGGAGCGTCGCCATGCCTGAGCACGTTCTCGTTGCGGCCTTCGTGTCGGCGGCGGCCGGCTTCGCCGCGCTGTCGGCCTTCGCGCTGCAGATGGCGCGGCGCCATCGCGAGCGCTTCGAACGCACCGTGGACCGCTCGCTGCGCGGCGCCTTCCTGTTCGTCGATCCGGGCTCGCTTCACCGGATGTCGATGCTGCTCGCGATCGTCATCACGCTTGTCGCCTGGGTGCTGAGCGCCAACCCGATCGTCGCGATCGTCGCGGCGCTGGCGGCGGGGGCCTTGCCCGGTCTCGCCGTGGCCCGCATCCGGCGCCGTCACGTCGACGACTTTCGCCAGCAGATTCCCGACCTGCTGATGCTGATCGCCGGCGCGCTGCGCGCGGGTAACGGACTGGCGCAGGCGCTCGCCGGCGCCGCGGCGGAGATCGCGCCGCCGGCCAGGCAGGAGCTGGCCCTGATGCTGCGCGAGCAGCGGCTGGGCGCCACGCTCGCCGAGAGCCTGGCGGGACTGCAGCGCCGGCTGCGAGTCGAGGAAACCGCGCTCTTCGCGTCGGCGCTGCGCATCGGCACCGAATCCGGCGGCAACGTGGCCGATGCGCTCGAGTCGCTGGCCGACGCCACCCGGCGCAAGCTGGCCATCGAGGGCAAGATTCGCGCGCTCACCGCACAGGGCCGCCTGCAAGCCTGGGTCATGACCATGCTGCCCGCGGGTGTCGCCGCGCTGCTGGGCGCTTTCGACCCGGAAGCCATGCGGCCGCTGCTCGCCGACTGGCGCGGCTGGGTCGTCTGCGCGGCCGTTGCCCTGATGCAGGTCGCGGGCTTCCTCACCATCCGGCGCCTCGTGGCGATCGAGATATGAGCGCCGCCATGCTGTCCGGGTTCGACGCCCGGCTCTGGCTCACGCTGGCCGCCGCGTTCGTCGCCGCTGCTGCCGCGGTGGCAGCGCTCGTGCGCAGCGCGCCCGCGGGCGTCGACGAGCGTCGCCGGTGGCGCGATCCCTTGCCGCCGCTCTGGCGAATGGGCATGCCGCTCGTCCGGCTGCTCGAGGGCACGGCCGCCGCCACGATGAGTCCCCAGCGACGACTGGCGCTGGAAGCACGCCTGCAGCAGGCCGGCCTGGCCCGGATGCTCACGCCGGCCAGGCATCGCGCCGCCTGCTGGGTGGGCGGCGCGGTGGGCGGCGCGCTGGCGCTCGCCGCCGGCAGGCTGGTCCCGGCGCTGGACGAGACCGGCCTGGTGGTTCCGCTGGCCGGCGCGGTCGTCGGCCTGCTGCTGCCGGCGGCCCGCCTGCGCGACCGCGCAGCCTCGCGGCAGCGCGCCTTGCTGCGCGAGCTTCCCTTCTACCTGGACCTGGTCACGCTGTCGGTCGAGGCGGGCCTGAACCTGGGCGCGGCGCTTGCGCAGGCGGTGGACCGCGGACCGCCGGGCCCGATGCGCGACGAGCTCGCCCTTCTACTGAGGGACATGCGAGCCGGTCGCCCGCGCGACGAAGCCCTGCGGGCGCTGGCCGAGCGCACCCGGTTGCCGGCGGTTTCCAACCTGGTCGCCGCGCTGGCCACCGCGCAGAAGCAGGGCGCGAGCCTGGCCCCGATCCTGCGCGCCCAGGCCGAGCAACGGCGCACCGAGCGCTTCCTGCGGGCCGAAAAGCTCGCGATGGAGGCGCCGGTGAAGATGCTCGTGCCGCTGGTCCTGTTCATCTTTCCCGGCACCTTCGCGGTGCTGCTGTTCCCGGTCGTCAGCCGGCTGCTGGCCGAGGGCGTGCTGTGAGCGGCGTCGGATCTCCCTCAGTGCGCGCACTCGCGGACGAAAAGTCCCGAAGCGACGAAGAGTCCCGACACGACGAAGGGTTCCGACATGAACAACGATGCCCCGAGATGGCAAAGGAGATCCGGACATGAGTCTTCGAGTTTCGCGATGCACGCTCGTGCGCGCCGACGGCAGCACCGGCACGCTCTGGCTTTCGAGGGCCACCGGCTTCTTCGATCGGCTCCGCGGCCTGATCGCACGGCCGTTGCCCGAGCCGGGGCAGGGCCTGTGGCTGGAGCCCTGCAATGCGGTGCACAGCCTGGCGATGCGCGCGCCGATCGACCTCGTCTTCATCGATCGGGCGCGCCGCGTGCTGGCCGTCGAATCGGGGCTCGCGCCCTGGCGAGCGGCGGCGTGTCGTCGCGCCTTTTCCACCATCGAGTTGCGCGCCGGCGAGGCCTGCCGGCTGCGAATCGAACCCGGCGCCGTGTTGCTCGAGGCCGGCGCACCCCTGCCTGTCGACGACCCGCTCCGGGTCGGCCCTCACCTCTGCCAGAAGGAGCCCGCCATGGCACAGCAAGTCGAGACCACCAAGATCCATCGTCCGCGCGCGACACGAACCCGGGCTGCAGCCGCCGCGGCCGCCGTGACGCTCGTGTCGGGTTGCGCAACGCCGGAGATCGGCATCGACGCGTCGGCGTCGGGTCGGTCGAGCACGCCGGCGGTTCCGGCTGCGGGGGAGCGTGCATCGTCCGATACCATCGAGCGCGCGGTGACGGCCGCGGTCGCAAAGCCCGACGCCGAGACGCACGCGGTTCCCGTCGAGCTGCCGCCCCCCGTGCTTACCGTCGCGCCGGCCTCCGGTTCCGCCGCATCGCCTGCCGCGGGTCCCGCCCCTTCGCCGGACTCGGGCCCCGCCCACGCCGCGTCCAACGGCCGGCTCGCAGAAGCCGAAGCGCTGTATCGCGCCAGCCGATTCGACGAAGCCCTGCCGGCCTTTCGCGCCATCGTCGACGCCGACCCCGGCCACGCCCACGCCTGGCTGCGCATCGGCAACATCCTGCACCGCAAGCGCGAGTGGTTCGATGCCCTGAGCGCCTATCGCAAGGCGGCGCGGCCGCAGGCCGACCCCGCGATCCGCGAAAAGGCGGTCTACAACGTGGCGCTGCTGAACCTCGAACTGGCCCGGCAGGCGATGAAGCGGCTCGAGCGCATCCGCAGCGAGCAGGGCGGCGTCAACGGACGGGGCCCGGCGCCGCGGGGCGCGGGGGTCAGCGACGGGGCGGTGCGGCACCTGTCCGACCAGGTGGCGGTGTCGTACCGCGCGCTGTCGGCCAGGCGCGCCGCCAGAGAGTCCGCAACGGCGCCCGTGCAGGCGCCCGCACCCGAGCCCGGTCCGCGAAGCCCGGCAATGCCTTCGGCCGCGTTGCCCGCCGAGAAGCCGGTTGAGGTCGAGATCCGGCAGGGCGGAGGCGGGCGGTGAATGCCCGCCTGGCCCAACGCGGCGCCAGCGCGATCGAGTTCGCGATCGCTGCGCCCATCGTGCTCCTGCTCGGCCTGGGCGCGCTGCAATGGGCGCTGGTCTTCCACGCCCGGCAGGCGATCGAGCATGCGGCCATCGAGGCCGCGCGCTCGGGCAGCATGGGCCACGCCTTGCCCGACGCAATCGAGACCGGCCTGGCCCGCGGGCTGCTACCCTACTGGAGCACGCTGCCCGAGATCCGCGCGCTGTCGGATCGGCAGCTTGCCACCGCGGCGGCGCGCGTGCGGCTGCAGCAGGCCAGGGCGGCCGGGTGGGTCGTGATCCGGCGCGTCGCGCCCACCCGCGAGAGCTTCGCCGACTGGGCCGAGCCGGCGCTGGACGACTGGGGGCGCCCGGTCAGGGGCCTGCTCGAGATCCCGAACGACAACCTGCACTATGCCGAGCAACGCGCGCCGGCCGGCGGGGCCTCAGGCACCCACCTGGGCCTGCCGGTGGGCCGCCAGTCCGGGCAAACGCTGCTCGACGCCAACCTGCTGAAGATCGAGATCGTCTACGGCGTTCCGATGACCGTTCCCTTGATTGGGCGCATCGCCGCGCTGGCCGGTCGCGCGCTCGGCGGTTGCCTGGCCGCCGAGCGCGGCGGCTGCGCCATCTTCCAGGCGCCCGACCCGAGCGGCCGCGCGGTACCCCGATGGCCTGTGTCCACCTCCGCCACGATCCGCATGCAGAGCCCCGCGCGCCAGACCGCCGACACGCCCACGCGCGCCTCGCTCGCGGCAGTCGGCATTGCCGCCAACACCCCGCCGACAGCGCCGGCCTCGGCTCCCGGAGCGGCCCCGGTCAACCCGGGCACCAGCAGCGATCCCTCGGCGTTCCGCCCCCCGCCAGGTCCCCCGGGCGCCAGCTACGGAGGCGTCGGCGCCTATTCCGACGGCAGTCTGGTGCGCCCCGCGGACGGCTGGTTGTCACTGGGCGGGGACAGGGTGTTCAGCGTGCCGGGGGCGTGCGTGACTCCGTGAGCCTCGCGCGGGCTCCCTGGCTGGCCCGGTATCGACTTCGTCCGGGATTCCTTGCGCCTTCCTCTGTACTGTTGTACTGATATACCCGAACGGATATAATCAATTGGGCGGCGAACGCAAGCTGCTGTACTGGGAGGGCTCCTCGAAGAAGGATTTCAAGGCGTTCCCCGTTCCCGTCCAGAAGGACATGGGCGTAGCGCTGTTCGTCGTACAAATGGGTCGGACGCCCGATTCCGCCAAACCGTGGAAAGGGCTCGGCTCCGGGATCTATGAACTTGTCGAAGACAACCGGGGCAATACTTTCCGCGCGGTCTACACCGTCCGCGTTCGCGACACGGTGCATGTATTGCATGCGTTTCAGAAGAAGTCCATGAGCGGGATCGCGACACCACTGCCGGACGTGGCGTTGATCGAGAGGCGGCTGAAGGCAGTTCTTGCCCGCCACGGGCCGAGCGGGAGAAGGTAGTGGAAGGCAGTGCTGCCCCTCGGGGCACCGACAACGTGCTGGCGGACCTCGGCTTTGCCGATGCGGAAGAACTGTCGGCGAAGGCCGCGCTCGCGGTCAAACTCAACGACCTGATCGACAAGCGCGGCCTCAGCCAGACGGAAGCGGCCGCACTGATCGGAACAACTCAACCGAAGGTGTCACAAATCCGCCGCTACAAGCTGCAGAACATCTCGCTAGAGCGACTGATGCAGGCACTGGTTGCGCTAGACCAGCACGTGGAGATCGTCGTGCGACCTGGCCGGTCCTCGCGACAGGGTGGCGCTCGAGGAATAACCGTCGTCGCGGCGACCTGATCGCAGGCGGCGTGCAGGTGCGCACCCGTTGCTGATCGCATGGTCGCTAACAATTGAGAGGTTTCGGGACGCCACCATCCGGGAGCTCGCGAACATCGAGCGCCCCGCGCCCAGCCACCTCTATTGGCCGGACATCGACGTTGACCTGTCGGTCGAGTCGATTCGCCATCCCGAGCGCTTTCCGCTCAAGGCGAAGATCGCGCGCTGATCGTTCAGATCAGTGCTTCGAGGCCCTTCCGGTCCAACAGGTTCAGCAGTTTCAGCGATGTGCCGCCGGGGCGCTTCTGGCCGATCTCCCATTGCCTGACCGTCGAGAGGCTCGTGTTCAAGATAGCGGTGCATTCAATCGTCGTTCCACTGTGCCCTGTGGCAGCGAGGTTTCCCATCCGCTTTTTGGGTCGACCGTTCGTCAGACCTTGTCGCGGGGCCGTCGCGCCCGTGACTGATCCCGCACGCCCCCCACCCCGTTCCCCGCTACCATTCCTCTTCCGCTCGCCGCGCGAGCGCACCCCCGACACGCACCGATGCAACTGAAGAAGGCCGTCTTTCCCGTCGCCGGCATGGGCACCCGCTTTCTGCCCGCGACCAAGTCGATCCCGAAGGAGATGCTGCCGATCGTCGACCGGCCGATCATCCAGTACGCGGTGGACGAAGCGATCGAGGCCGGCTGCGACACGCTGATCTTCGTGACCGGGCGCTCCAAGCGCGCGGTGGAGGACTACTTCGACCGCAATCCCGAGCTCGAGGCCGAGCTCGAGGCCAAGGGCAAGACCGAGGCGCTGGACCTGGTGCGCAACATCATTCCGCCGCACGTGAAGGTGCTGTTCGTGCGCCAGCACGCGCCGCTGGGCCTGGGGCACGCGGTGCTGTGCGCCGCGCCGATGATCGGGCCCGACGAGCACTTCGCGGTGCTGTTGCCCGACGACCTGATCGACGGCCACCCCGAGGGCGTGCTCAAGCAGATGCTGCCCTTCGCCGAGTCAACCGGCGGCAGCGTGGTGGCGGTGGAGCAGGTGCCGCGCACCGACGTGAGCAAGTACGGCATCGTGGCGCCGGTCGACGAGCAGGGCCCGCGCATGCGCGTGAGCGCCATCGTGGAAAAGCCGGCCATCGAAGACGCGCCGTCCACCTACGCGGTGGTGGGCCGGTACATCCTGCACCCCAGCGTGATGAAGACCCTGGTGGACCTGCCGCCCGGCGCCGGCGGCGAGATCCAGCTCACCGATGCCCTGGCCCGCCAGATCGAGAGCCCCGGGCTGCACGGCTACCGCTTCGGCGGCAAGCGCTTCGACTGCGGCAGCAAGCAGGGCTTCCTGACGGCGAACATCTACTTCGGGTTGCGCTGAAGCTTGCGCGGACGCTACGACCAGGAGCGGGTCAGCATTTCGTCGAGAGCGTCGGCGATGTCGCCTCCCCGGTCGACAAGGGACGTAACCCGCTCGCCAAGCTCGTCGACGGCCACGGATACGATCTCGAGCGGGTGCAGCACGACCTCGATCTCCTCCACTACGAAGATCGGGTTCATTCGCGAGCCATGTGCGAGGGCCGTGTCACGGATCTCGCTGGAGCGCACCATGGGGACGACTACACGTCGGCGGTATCGGTCGAAAAGCGAGGACTGCACGACGACCACGAACGGAATCGTGTTCTTGTGGCGGCCCGAGTTTCGGTGAACGTCGAATTGAGGCATCTCAGAGCGTCGAATGCTCGTCGGCAAACGAACCGTTCCGCTCGTTGAAGGCGTTCCACATCGATGCGAGTCGGTCTGCCTCTTGCATCCGGGTACGCAATGCCTCGTTCCGCTCGCTTACGTACCGGCGCAACAAGTCCTCCACTACGGCGGAAAGATTGTCGGTAAACGCCCTGGCCTGATCGACGAGCTCTTCGTTCAAGCTCAGGTTCACCGGCCGTTTGCGCGCAGCGTCGGATCGGGCGTCACGGATGACACTCATGGTGATCTGGCTCCTATGCGCATTTAATGCGCATGATCTTGGACGATACGTGCCATCGGGCAAAGCAGTCAACCTTTGCCCAGCGAGCCCAGATACCGCTGAGCCGCCTTGCCCAGTCGCGCGTCGAAGGTCGCGAGCGGCGTCTTGAGAAAGCCGGCCAGCCAGAGATAGGCGGCGTCGTAAGCGCTGATCGCGTACCGGCGTGCGATGGCGAGGGTCTCGGCAAGATCGATCGCGTGGACGTCGATCGCCAGGCCGGCGTAGTGCCCCAGCGCCGCTTCGACCTGGCGCTCGAAGCCAACGTTCGCCTTTCTGGTCGCGACGTTGACGATCTCGTAGTCGATCAAGGTCGGTGCGTGGAGATTGCGATTGGCAATCATCGTTCGCGCCTCGTCGGCGCGCGGCTCCGCGAACAACAAGGCTGCGATCACGCTGCAGTCCACCGTCAGTGGCGGGCTCACCCGGAATCGGGGCGGAGGCTCGGCGATGATCAACTGTCTTCGGTGTGCCGGGCGCGGGTTCAACGGCTATCCCTCGCTTCTCGGATGATGTCAACCGAATCCGGCAGGCCAGTGGGCGGCGTGGGGAACACCTCGCGGATCTTCGAAAGCACTTCGTCGACGGTCATGGTGCCCCGGCGAAAGGACTGGCGCCCGCTCATCACGGGAGCGGGACCTGCACCGGCAATCGGGCCGGTTTTCCCTGCGCCGCCCAGCGCCGTCTCTTCGCCCGTCTCCGCCGCCGCCTGCGAAACGATGGCCAACAACTCGCCCTGCAGGGACCGGTGATTGCGCGCCGCGCGTTCGCGCAGGCGCTCGGCGATGTCGTCGGGAACGCCCTTGATTGAGAGGTTGACGGCCATCTGACCCTCCGGCTTCTATAACGAATCCATTCTGGATCCAGGGAGGGCTTCCGACAAGGGATGGCGACCCCGCGGGCCCAGTGCGCAAATGCGCTGAACCCCGCGCCTCTCCCGAGCTACTCTGACAAATCGGGAGCATGGGTGGCAAGCCAGCGAAGTACACGCTCCCGCAGTTCTTGCGCGCTGACGAGACACGCCGCAGCGGCAGACTCCGTCACCGGTTCGCCCGAATAGTCGGCCAGGTTGCGTTGCTTTCTGAGGGTGTCGAGCACGAGAACTTGCCGCTGCTCGACGGCAACGGTCAGAGTGAGCGTCTGGATGGCAGTTTGATGGTGGCCGGGCTTCGATGTCAGGGTCCGGAAACCGTGGGCATGCAGGGCCACCATCGCGAGCTGCATGATCGCCTTGTAGGCGGCGTCGAAACGGTTCTCGACACTGAGCCCCGGCAACTGCGCATCGGAGATGTTTCGCTCGGATGCAGCCAGCAATCTCGCGACCTGCGCCTTGTCTGGCGTTACGACCTCAAGGCTTATCCCGACCAAGTTTCGCAAGCTCATCTTCGGATCCGATCAAGAAGAGCTTCGGCTTGGACATCACGTCGCGCAGGAAGGCATCGCTGCCGGCGTGCGATGCGAACTCGTCTGGCGAGTAGACACGGGGGTTGATCTCGCGTGCCAGGGTCGCCTGCGATGCGTGGAGTGCTTCGACGGCCTCGGCGAAGTCCACGTTGCCGATCAGCATGAGGTCCACGTCGCTGTGCGCAGTCTCCTGGGACCGGGCCATCGAGCCGAAGACGAACGCGATCCGGAGCCTGTCGGCCAGTGGCGCCAGCGCTACGGAGAGCACGTCGGCAAAGCCCGATGTCTTGCGCAGAATTGCCGCGACTTCCCCGAAAATCGGACAGGAGGTGTCCGCGCTGTAGACCTGCTGATTCCCGCGGCGCTCGCGGCGCAGCAGCCCTGCATCGGCGAGCATCGACAGCTCGCGCGTCACGCTGCCTGCGGGCAGGTCGAGACGCCGCGCAACCTCGCGTCCATGCAAGGCTGCGTCCGGGTGAAGGAGCAGGAGTCCCAGGACACGCCGTCGATAGCCGGGAAACAGGACTGAAGCAAGTGAACGATGCATAATTGAGGACGATTGTCTCGCTATTTGCATCGATTGCCAAGACTCCGCGACGAGCTCTGGCTGCGCGGCGTGCGCCTGCGTCAAGAGGATGCGAGAAGCCAACGGGGTTCATCGTCGAGGCGTAACCATTCAGGAGCCGTGGCGGAGGCTACGGCAGACGATGTCGAGCGTAGATCCGCGCACTCCCGCACGTCCATCGCCCACACGGCCTAGTCCGCGCGCCCCGCCACCCGCTACCATCCCGGCCGTGAACGACTCCGCTGCCACCGC
>VFQM010002583.1_pt1 | contig 13026 bp, 13 predicted proteins | sample 3512391 | NCBI WGS metagenome assembly VFQM01 (sample SAMN10412369, study PRJNA504923) | tailings metagenome | isolation source: Replicate 1 from Balatoc abandoned mine | place: Philippines
TTCGGGCACGTGAAGGTGCGCTACCGGGGGATGACCAAGAACACGGCGCAGTTGCCCGCATACACAGGATCCGTCCATCCCGGCCGGGAAGTGCTGGCACCCACCTGGAGCCGCCTGAGGTAATCGGCCGAATTTATTTGGCACGACCGGGGTCTGGACAAGCTCTACGCTACTCCGATCAGTGGCGACTTCGGCATCATCCCCCGATCCAAGCTGCACTGCGCTGCGGTATCAGCTCCTGAATTTCACGAATTGGAGCAGTGGCTCTATCGCGAACTCGAATTGGGCGATAACGTGCCGCTTGCCGAGGGTGAGCCTGAAACGGGCTGCGCCGTGGTGCCTTTGGGGAATAACGTGCTTCGCCATGACATGTACCTCGTGCTCCTCGTGCGCGAGACGCGTCCTGGGAAATCCTCATGCCCCCGTTGTTGTCAGCCAGCGTAGCGGGCAATGCAGTGCCCACACATCCATTCGCCATCGTCGTAGATGCCGCCCGTCATGTCACCATACTGGTTGCAGCGCCCACACGTTGCCATGATGCCCCTATCGTGGTCAACGAGTTCACGGAATCCCCGGCGTCGCTGGTTGTCCCTGAACGCGGGTTGACCGGATGGCAGTTGCTTGGGGTCAGGTGGGCTGGCGAACGATCCGCAGTTGGCACACCATAACCCTCCGTGATGCTCGATGGTGCTGGCTTTGGAACACCGGACGTCATCAGATCAATGAATAGACGTCTTTCCACTGTTGTTGCCTGTGCGGCCTGCCTCATCAGATTCTGTCAGCAAAGCCACAGGCAGGTGCTCAAGTCGTACAACGGTGTTGCCCTTGGCGGCCGCCCAGCCCGCTGCCATCACCGTGGCCTGAAAGATTTCCCGCGCACTCAAGTGCGCCAACGCCACCACGATGCGCCGATCCGCCTCAGCAGCTTGGAACCCAGCCGCCTTCAACGCGTTCTTCACCACGCTCCTTGCCAGCTGAATCGCCTGCTCCGCATCCGGCGGCATGATCAGGAACTCCCTGAAGCGCGATCGCAACGTGGCCGGCACCCACCAGGGGTAGTTGGCCGTGGCGATCCAGGCGATCTGGCTCGCGTCGAGCTCCAGGTCCAGACTGATGTCACGCACCTGGGCCGCCGAGACCGGCTCCAGCAGCGAGTGCAGCACCCCGGTCGGCGATGAGAACCCCCCCGAGGTCTTGCCCATGGTCTGGGCCTTGTCCAACTCGTCCAGGATCACGAGCGGGTTGGCGTATTCACCCAGCCCCAGGAGATCGAAGACCAGCCCGTAGCGCGAGTTGCCCCACACAGCGTCCGAGCCGAGCAGCGCCCCGGAGGTTTCGGCCTGATCCATCGGGTGGCGGCGCACCGGCACCCCGAGCACCTTGGCCAGGGATTCGCAGAAGTGGGTCTTACCCACACCGGGTGGGCCGTAGAGCAGTAAGGGCGGCAGGCGTACCGGTGGCCGCACCTGGTTTGCCGCTTCACGATTTGCGCCGGCCCTCTTGCCCGCCCCCTTCCCTGCCCTGACCTTTTTCCTTTTCACGGACGCTTGCCCGGTCTCGGCGTTTCCGGCCCCGAAGCACATCTTCTGCAGCGCCACGTGGTTCGCCAAGAACTGGATGACTTCACCGAAGTGCGGGTGATCCTCCTGCAGCGCGAGGATCGCCTCCACCGACGCCGGACTCCCGATCCGCCGCCAGGGACCCTTTGCCTTGAGCAGGTAGCCCAGCGGCTCGTTCCTTTTCTTCGCATCCGAGTCCACGCTCTGCGCTGAGGCCGCCACGCGCTGCACGTCCTCCTCCCGGTACACCCGCTGGCGCTGGGTCAGGGGAAGTCTCTCGATCTGGGCCCGAACCTTGCCCTGATCCGGGTTGAAGCCCATGCGTCGCAGTTCGGCCTCCATCTTCTCCCGGGTCTGCTGCTCCTGTCGCTCGGCCGCCTTGGCAGCAAGCTCCTGTCGCTCCCGTTCTCGCTCTCGTTCTCGCTGCGCCGGATCATCCTGCCGGCCCACGTGCTTGCCGTGTTCGTCGGTCTCGGGCAAGTCAGCGGCCTCCTTCTCCAGGCGCTGCTTGAGCTTCTTGAACTGCTCGGCCACGCCAGGGGGCAGCAGGAGCTCGTGCTCGTATCTGTCGGCGAAGTGGGGTAGACCCACGAAGTTGCCGTCCTGCAGCAGCCGCGAGCGACCCTCCGCGGGTGGTGCGGTGAAGCTGGGCGGTCGGCGCCGGGCCTGCGGGGCCAGAACCCAACCCGGCTTGGGGCTCAGGTAGGGGCTCACCGCGTCAACCATGGACACGCCTGGGCCGATCGGGGTGGTGGTTGCGCATTCCACTGATGGCGGACAGTGATTCCATTTCCATCGCGGACAGCGTTCCAGGCGATGGCGGACACGTTGCACAGGTGTCCTGAGTGACGCTCAAATCGTAGCCGAAGTGTCCTATGTCGAACGATTCAACAAAACCTACCGCACCGAGGTGCTCGACTGCTACGTGTTCGACAACCTGCAGGAAGTTCGTGACATGACGGCCGATTGGCTGCACCGCTACAACCACCACCGACCCCATGAAGCCCTCGGCCGAATCCCCCCGGTCGAGTACCGTGTCAAACTGTTCCCCAACCTCTACTTCTGACTGGCTCAGGAAATCGAGGGGGCTTCATTGGAGCTCGTCGATCATCTGCCGTGTGATGTGGGCTGCGATGGCTACAGCCGCCGCCTCCCAGGACCATTGGGCTGGCATCTCCTGCAGGTCTGTTTCATCCAAGGCCATGACAAGCCTCTGTTCTAGCTCTTCGCGATCGGTGGTCAACGACACCAGCGACATGGGCAGTCCTAGGTTTCTCCGGGCGCTCAAAAGCTCGTCCACGAACGGACCCGTGAGCTGCTGCAGCCTGGCCAGGTCGATTTTGATGGGTGGCATGTTCTGAGCCCTCAGCGCGTTGGGTGTATCAACAATACTGTTGCGTGTGATTGCGTAGCGCAAGGGTCTTGACGCCGGACAGCGCCTCTTGCCTCTGAACGTGGATCAGGATTCCTGGATCTGAAAAAAACTCTCGGCCAGCTCTGCGCCGGAAGGAGGTCGTGACGGGACGATATGGGGGTTTCTATCCGAACCTTCCTATGCCCACCCTTACCAACCCGTCCCGCGAAACCGTTGCCCGCCGTGAGTTGACCGCAGCCATCCGCGAAAAGCGAAGGGTTGTTGGTTGGTCTATCGAGGACTTGGCCAGCAGGATTGGCACTACGGAGGAGGGTGCAAGACGCCTTGAGCGCGCCGCGTTGGATGTTCCGGTGGCACTTCTGCTGCGTGCTTGTATGGAGCTGGGCGTGTTTGCCAACTTCAGGCGTTTCCTTCGCTATGCAGGGTGGGTTGGACGTGGCTCGTCGAACAGTCACGAGATCGCGCCTGCCTTGATTGCATCGCCCTCAGAGGCTGCCAGAGCCCGCCAGCGATTTCAGCCAGTCGTAGGTTGCTCGATAGCCACATGGAACAATCTGTCCGACTGGACCTCCTGCGATCTTCAGGTCAGCGTGAGAAGTGATCCGACTCCCATCGCAAACAATCATTTTCGCTACCAGGATGGCGAAGGGTGGGCCGAGATTGTTCCCTCCAAAGGCTCTCGCCTCCATGGCTCATTACCCTGGAAGAGATCACTGGCACAGAAGACACTGGGTTCGTCTCAAGTCCGTTTGATGGAGGGATGGAAGGATCCGTTCCTGGCGGGTATCTTCCAGTCCCGAGCAAGTGGGTGGGGTGAACGTGTCATACGGCAGTGTCATCAGTTCGGCTGTCTTGCACCCATCACTGGTGTGGCTGGCTTCGACCTCCCGCTGTATTTCATCTGTGCAGTCCCTGATGTGGCTCGCGCGGGTTCATTCCGGGTGAATCCCATCAACACGGCGTGGGACGCTCAGGGCTCCATTGGCGATTTCAGTTCGAAGGCCGTACTGCCTCACAAGTCTTCGTTAGAGCGCGTTCAGCATGCTGTCAATGCCGTGTTGGAAGGGCAGGCAGATCAGGGTGAGCTAGGTCTGACACTTGTGACAACCACTGCTTTGCCCGGATCCCGGCCTAAGGCATCCTGTGTGGGCTTGTCTGGCGAGCTGTACGTAGCAAAGCTCCACCTGCCCGGAGATCCGGTCGACATGGTCGCTTTGGAGATGCTATCCGTGTACTTGGCGTGGAGGCTGGGTGTTCGTGTCGCGCTCCCAGAGCGCCAAATCTGCGATATGCGATTTGTACTTGTCTACAAGCGTTTCGATCGCGATGGCCAGAACCGGCGGGGTGTGTTCTCGGCAAGGTCGCTTCTCGGGCAGGTGTCATCCTGTCATGAACTGGTGGTACTCGATGCGGGTGACATGTTTTTGCTCACTGAGCTCATCAAGACACACTGCAGCGGGTACGGCGAGGTCGGGCCCCAGATCTTTAAGCGGCTGATGTTCATGATCCTCATTGGCACTCCAGGGGATATCTTGCGCAAGCTTGTGTTTCTGGAGGTTGAGGATCAGCTTCTCTTGGCCCCTGCCGTGGGGTTGAGGATCGAGCTACATGGCTTGAAGTCTCCCGACGCTCTGGAGGCGCTCAGGATGCGGCGTCTCGCCGGTCTCAAGACTCTGATCACTTGTTCTCAAATGCTTGGCGTTGACGCTTCACAGGCCAAGTCGATTCTCAGCGGTCAGCGGATGATGCTGCGCTCATGGTCAAGCCACGCGAGGGGTGTGGAGGTTGGCATGACTCCAATCGATGCTCATCTGCTCAAGCAGACCATGGATGCAATCGATCAGGATGCAGGTTCAATGTACATGTCCCTTTGACACTGCAGCAGACTTCCGCCGAAGCGGGCGATTGCGAGAGGTAAAGGCATGTTTTCGCCCCATGGTGGATCGATCGCTCAGGCAGCAGTTGTACGACCTTACTGAGAACAGCAACTTTTTGAGCATGCACTTGCCGAACTCCTTGCACGCGTTCGGGTTGCGGCGCTTCGACTGGCGGCCCTGCCACGACCAGCCGGCCCCCCGGCAAGGATCCGGCAACTGTCGGCCTCCCGCCCGCGAATATCACTGTCATGAGGTTCTTGTCTAGCTAGTGCATCACCTATGGCAGGGTGACGTTCATGGGCTGAGTATTCGGTTTGACAAGAAGTTGTCGCCCATCATTCGACATCGACTGCCAGTGCTGCCAGTCAGATGTCGGGCAAGAAAGCCCGAATCGGTCCACGACTGGTTCGGGCTTTTTTGTTTTCCGGCTCCACCCCAACGCTCAGGCGAGCCGCTGTGCTCACCTGCAGGCGGAGCCGTGTCCGACTCAGCTTCGGGAGGTGATGTGGTCGGCTGCTTGTTGGTCGATCTCCCCATGGAGATCGCCGGTAGTCCATCCGTAAAACACCGCTAGGAGCTTGACCATGACAGAGATGAATCGGCGTGACGTCATCAAATCCACAGGATCCATGCTGATCCTGGGCGCCACCTCAGGAGTGCACGGCCTGGCCAGTGCTCAGGAAACTGTGAAGCTGGGCTTACTGCACTCGCTCTCCGGCACGATCGCGATCGCCGAGGCGTCGTTGGTCGACGCAGAAAAGATGGCCATTGACGAGATCAACGCCGCCGGGGGCGTGATGGGCCGGAAGATCGAAGCAGTGATCGAAGATGGCGCCAGCGATAACGCTGTGTTCGCCGAGAAGGCCCGCAAGCTGCTGGAGCGCGACAAGGTCGCGGCCATCGTCGGCTGCTACACCTCGGCCTCCCGCAAGGCCGTGCTGCCGGCACTCGGCCGTGCCAAGGGTCTGCTGTACTACCCGACCTATTACGAGGGTCAGGAGCAGGACAAGCAGGTGTTCTACCCCTCCCAGGAGGCCACCCAGTCGGTGATTGCAGCGGTGGAATGGCTTGCCAAGGAAAAAGGCAAGACCTTCTTCCTGGTGGGCTCCGATTACATCTATCCGCGCACCTGCAACAAGATCGCCAAACCGACCATCGTGAAGGCTGGCGGCAAGGTGCTTGGTGAAGAGTACGCCCCTCTGGGCCACACCGAGTTCTCCTCCATCATCAACAAGATCAAGGCAGCCAAACCAGACTGCATATACAGCACGGTGGTGGGCGGCTCCAACGTGGCCTTCTACAAGCAGTTGCGCGCAGCAGGCCTGGATGGCACCAAGCAGGTTCTGCTGTCGACCGTCGTTTCCGAGAACGAGGTCGAGGGCATCGGCAAGGACAACGCTGCCGGGTACTACGCCTGCATGGGGTACTTCCAGAGCATCAAGTCTCCCGTCAACGAGAAGTTCGTCAAGGCGTTCAAGGCCAAGTACGGCCAAGACCGTGTCATCGGTGACCCGATGCAGGTCGCGTACAACAGCGTATACCTGTGGAAGATGGCCGTGGAGAAGGCCAAGTCTTTCGATGTCGACAAGGTGATCGCTGCATCCGGTGGCCTGGAGCTGCAGGCGCCTGAGGGCACGGTTCGCATGCACGCGACCAACCATCACGTCTGGAAGAAGGTCCGCATCGGGCGTGCGCGCCCCGACGGCCAGTTCGATATCGTCTGGGAAGCGCCTTCCCTGATCGAGCCCAACCCGTTCCCCAAGATCTAACGACGACTGTGGTTATGCCGACTGTCCGTTGGGCAGTCGGCCGGTTCAACGACTTGGGAGCCTGGTGATGGGTTTCGACATCGCGGTAATGCAGGTGTTCAACGGCGTGAGCCTGTTCAGCATCCTGCTGTTGATGGCTATCGGCCTGGCCATCGTCTTTGGCCTGATGGGCGTCATCAATATGGCGCACGGGGAGCTGATGGCGCTAGGGGCCTACATGACCTACTTGGCCTCGCTGGGTTTTGAGCGCTGGGCGCCTCAGTGGATGGATATCTACCTGTTCGTGGCTATCCCATTCGCCTTCCTGGTCACATTTGCATTCGGCTATGTACTGGAGCGTGGATTCATCCGCTTCTTCTACAACCGGCCGCTGGACACGCTGCTGGCCACCTGGGGTTTGAGCCTCATCCTGCAGCAGTCCTACCGGAGCGTGTTCGGTGCCCAGGAGGTCAGCGTGCCGCTGCCCACCTGGCTGGCCGGAGCCTGGGAGCCCTCCGAGGGCATCCAGCTGCCCATCAACCGCATCTTCATCGTTGGGCTCACGGTGGCCGTGGCCGTGGCGGTGTACCTCCTCCTGTACCGAACGCGCTGGGGTCTGAAGGTAAGGGCCGTCACGCAGAACCGCTCGATTGCCGGTGCGGTGGGCATCAATACGCACCGCGTGGACGCATTGACGTTCGCACTGGGGTCCGGCCTGGCAGGTATTGCCGGCTGCGTGTTCACCATGATCGGATCCACCAACCCCGGAACCGGCCAACTCTACATCGTCGACTCCTTCATCGTGGTCGTCTTCGGGGGTGTGCAGAGCCTGCTGGGCACCGCCCTGTCTGCGCTCTCGATTGCGCAGGGCCAGACCTGGCTGGAGTTCCTGATGAGCGGCTCAATGGCCAAGGCCACCATCTTGGTGCTGGTCATCGTGGTCCTGTACTTCCGTCCCAACGGCCTATTCGCCGTGCGCTCCAGGAGCTGAGCATGTCCACCCACCACCGTTCCGACCTGGTCCGCTACGCCGCGATCCTGGCGCTGTTGGCCGTGGCACTGCCGCTGCTGCTGGATCCGTTCCGCCTCAATCTGATCGGCAAGTACCTGGCGCTGGCATTCGTTGCCATCGGGATTGTGCTGACTTGGGGTTACGGCGGCATCCTCAGCCTGGGGCAGGGCGTCTTCTTCGGTCTTGGCGGCTACATGATGGCCATGTTCCTCAAGCTGGAGGCATCGGCGCCCGAGCTGCCCGATTTCATGGTGTGGAGCAGCGTCGAGTCACTTCCGCTGTGGTGGCTGCCCTTCAAGTCCTTCGGGATCACGGTCCTGGCGATCCTGGTGATTCCGGCAGCACTGGCATAACTGTTCTCCTACGCCATCTTCCGCAGGCGCGTCAGCGGCGTGTACTTCGCCATCGTGACCTTGTCCCTGGCCCTGACCCTCACGGTGGTCGTGGTCGGTCAGCAGGGTGACACCGGTGGCGCCAACGGCATCACCGATTTCCGCACGATCATGGGCATGGACATCCTGTCCGACAGTTCGCTGCGATGGCTGTACTTTATCCAGGTGGCGTTCCTTGCGGTGGCCATGGCGTTGGCACTGCTGGTGGTGCGCAGCCGCTTCGGAAAGATCCTGATCGCCATCCGCGACCGTGAGGACCGTGTCCGGTTCTCCGGCTATGACACCGCCCACATGAAGGCCTTCGTATTTGCCTGTGGTGCCGTACTGGCCTCGGTGGGCGGCGCCTTCTTCACCCTGCAGACCGGGCTGATATCTCCCAGCGTGATTGGCGTGGTCGCTTCAGTCGAAATGGTGATCTATGCGGCAGTGGGCGGGCGGCTCTCCATCCCTGGCGCTGTTGTCGGAGCACTGCTCATCGGCTTCCTGAAGTCCTATCTCTCGGAGACGTTCCCGGAGATCTGGCTGTATTTCCTTGGTGCCATCTTCATCTTGGTCGTCTGGGTGATGCCCAACGGTTTGGCTGGTTTGAAGGCCCAGTGGCAAGCCCGCAAGGCGGTGGAGAGCGCGCCATGACCGCGAGTCTTGCCGTGTCCTCCATGAAACATCCCATCTCCACCATGCTCTCGTCCCAGCGCTCCAACCAGGTCCTTCAGGTTGAGAACCTGACTGTCTCCTTCGATGGTTTCAAGGCGGTTGACAACCTGAGCCTGCAGGTCGAACGCAATGAGCTGAGGGTCATCATCGGACCTAATGGAGCAGGTAAGACCACCTTGCTCGACATGATCTGCGGGAAGACCCGACCCACGTCCGGTAGGGTGTTATTCGAAGGTCAGGACCTGACTCGCATGAACGAGCACCGCATCGTTCGCACCGGTGTGGGCCGCAAGTTTCAGACACCTTCCGTATATGAAGACCTCACTGTCTTCGAGAACCTGGAGATCTCCTTCCCTCGGATGCATGGGCTGTTCCAGTCGCTCACCTTCAAGCGCACACCGAGCATCATCCAGCGGATTCAGGAGATGGCCGAGCAGATCTTCCTCGTCGATAGGCTGGGTCATCGGGCTGGGCAGCTCAGCCACGGCCAGAAGCAGTGGCTGGAGATCGGTATGTTGCTCATGCAAGAGCCCAAGCTGCTGCTGCTGGATGAACCCGTCGCCGGGATGAGCCCCCGGGAGCGTGAGCAGACCGGCGATCTGCTGAGTCGTCTGGCAGCCGGCCGCTCGGTAGTCGTGATCGAGCATGACATGGACTTCGTGAAACGAATTGCCCACAAGGTCACGGTGCTGCACCAGGGAAAGCTGCTCAGCGAAGGCTCGGCTGCCGAAGTTCAAGTCGATCCTCGCGTCATCGACGTATACCTGGGTCATTGAGGAGCTCGACCATGTTGCAAGTCTCCTCACTCAATGTGTCGTACGGTGAATCACGGGTGATTCACGATGTATCGCTAACCGTCAAGCCACGGGAGTCCGTGGCGATCATGGGGCGCAACGGCATGGGAAAGACCACCTTGCTGAAGTCCTTGATCGGACTATTGCCGGCCCGCTCTGGGGACATACAGATGGAAGGTACTTCCATCGCCGCAATGCCGAGCTACCGCCGAGTCCAGCATGGACTTGCCTTCGTTCCCCAGGGGCGGATGGTGTTTCCGTTCCTGACGGTTGAGCAGAACATCCTTTCAGGCGCCGAACACTCGGGGCACCGAACGGTGCCGGAATACCTGTACCAGTTCTTCCCGGTGCTCAAGGAGATGAAGCACCGCAAGGCCGGCAACCTTTCCGGTGGACAGCAGCAGATGCTGGCTATTGCTCGAGCGCTGATCTCAGAGCCCAGATTACTGATCCTTGATGAGCCCACTGAAGGTATCCAGCCTTCGATCATCAAGGAGATCGCCCACACCTTGAACGTGCTGCGTCACGAACGCGGTTTCTCCGTGATCGTGTCGGAGCAAGTACTCAGTTTCGCCCTCGACCTTGCTGACCGATTCATGGTCATCGACCGCGGGCGCATCGTGCACGAAGAACTGCGTGCCCATCTTGACCAGGACAAGGTCAAGTCTTTCCTCACTGTCTGACCACCAACCCCAAGGAGAACCTCATGCGACATGGTGACATTTCCAGCAGCAACGATTGCGTCGGCGTGGCCGTCGTCAACTACAAGATGCCCCGCCTGCACACCAAGGCCGAGGTCCTGGAGAACGCCCGCAAGATCGGTGACATGCTGGTGGGCATGAAGAAGGGTCTGCCCGGTATGGATCTGGTGATCTTCCCCGAGTACTCGACTCACGGAATCATGTACGACTCCAAGGAGATGTACGAGACCGCCTCGACCGTGCCAGGCGAAGAGACGGCGATCTTTGCCGATGCCTGCCGGCGGGCGAATGTTTGGGGCGTCTTCTCGCTCACCGGCGAGCGTCACGAGGAGCACCCTAACAAGGCGCCTTACAACACCCTCATCCTGATGAACAACCAGGGCGAGATCGTGCAGAAGTACCGCAAGATCATGCCGTGGGTGCCCATCGAGGGCTGGTATCCGGGTGACTGCACCTACGTGAGCGAAGGCCCCAAGGGCATGAAGATCAGCCTGATCATCTGTGATGACGGCAACTATCCCGAGATCTGGCGTGACTGCGCCATGCGCGGCGCCGAGCTGATCGTGCGTTGCCAGGGCTACATGTACCCAGCCAAGGAGCAGCAGATCATGGTGGCCAAGACCATGGCATTCATGAACAACTCCTATGTGGCGGTGGCCAATGCCACGGGATTTGATGGGGTCTATTCCTACTTCGGTCACTCGGCGCTCATCGGCTTTGACGGCCGCACCCTGGGCGAGTGCGGTGAAGAAGAAATGGGCATCCAGTACGCAGAACTCTCTAAGAGTCTCATTCGCGATGCCCGCAAGAACGGTCAGTCCCAGAACCACCTCTTCAAGCTGGTTCACCGCGGCTACACCGGGCTGATCAATTCCGGCGACGGCGACAAAGGCGTAGCAGCCTGTCCCTACAACTTCTATGCCAACTGGGTCAACGATCCTGAGGGCACCCGCGAGATGGTGGAGTCATTCACTCGCTCGACTGTCGGCACCGCAGAGTGCCCGATGGAGGGCATTCCTAACGAGACGACCAAGCACCGCTGAGGGCTGGGCCCCCTTGATTCGACCGACCGTATCTGAGGCCTTCATGAGTCAACCACTGGACGATCACCTTATCCGGCAAGAGCCCTTCTATCAATCTGCCGGTAACGAGGTGGAGTGCTACGAGAGGGCCTATCGCCACCGGATGCCCCTCATGCTCAAGGGACCGACTGGCTGCGGGAAGACCCGATTTGTCGAGTACATGGCCTGGAAGCTGGGCAAGCCCTTGGTGACGCTGGCCTGCAACGAAGACATGACGGCATCGGATCTGGTCGGTCGGTTCTTGCTGGATGCTGATGGCACCGCCTGGCATGACGGACCGCTCACCATGGCGGTCCGTCACGGAGGCATCTGCTATCTCGATGAGGTGGTCGAAGCCAGGCAGGACACCACCGTGGTGATTCATCCGCTGACCGATGCCCGGCGCATCCTGCCGCTGGACAAGAAAGGGGAGGTCATCCAGGCCCACCCCGACTTCCAGCTGGTGGTGTCGTACAACCCTGGCTATCAGAGCAGTGCTAAGGACATGAAGGCCTCGACCCGGCAACGCTTCTCGGCACTCGAGTTCGACTATCCGCCGATGGAGACAGAGGCGCTCATCGTGGCCCGCGAGGCCGACGTTGCTATCGATCTGGCGTTGCAGCTGGTGAAAATCGCTCACTGCACCCGTACGCTCAAGCAGCGCGGTCTGGATGAGGGCGCATCGACCCGGATGCTGATTTATGCAGGCACCTTGGTCCGGGATGGCCTTTCGCCCACCCAGGCATGCGAAATGACGCTGGTACAGGCCTTGACCGATGACCCGGACATGGCACAAGCGATTCGGGACTTTGTGCAGGCGCAGTTCGGATGAAGACGGACGACCGATCGTCCGGCGATGGCCTTGATGGGCTGCATCGCAGCCTCTGTGGTCTGGCGACGGGCTTACTGGGTCGGCCCCTGGCAGTTGCCGCTGCAGACGCCAGCGCGCCCGGCTTGCGCTCCATCATCACATCGCAACACCTGCTGCTGGGCCGGTCGTTGCCTGAGGCCGGAGGCCCGCTTGGATCGGCCTGCGCAGCCGCGGTTGCCCATGCGGTTGCTCATCTGTTGTTCTCTCCGTTGGCTCAGCCAGCCAGATTGCTCAAGCCGATGAGTCAGGCGGTGGTGTCAGCCCTGGAGGACGCGCGGGTCGAGCAACTGCTGGCACGACGCTTCCCAGGTGTTCGGCGCTGGTTTTCCATCCACCGAGCACCGTTACCGCAGCCGGGTAACTTCAGCTTTGAAGCCCTCATTACCCGACTCGACTGGGTGCTGGCCGAGCCGCACCACGAGGACGACAACTACTGGGTCAACAAGGCCAGGCGGTTGTTCCTTGAGGCCAACGAGCAGCATGGGCTGGAAGATCCAGCCGCGTTCCGTGCAGTGGCGTCGATCCTGGCCAATGACCTGGGGCAGATGCGAGTGCGATTTGACCCCCAGCACTATGTGGTGCCGTCCGCATACCGTGACGACAACAGTGTTCTATGGACATTCGATCGGCAGGAAGAAGAGCAGGAGCAGACGCTATCGGTTTCGCAGGCAGCCAGGGCATTGCCTAGCGTGGACCGTGTTCCACAAAGTGCTGAAGGTCCGTCATCCATCCAGGAAGAAATCGAGCTTGGGCGTTACTCCCATCCGGAGTGGCACCATCGGTTGGCCCTGTGGCGCCGTGACTGGTGCACCGTAGTGGAGAAGCTGCCTGCGGCGTCGCTGGCTGGCGCAGCCTCTAGCCATCGGGCTTGGTGGTCGCGTGAAGCGCCTCTGTCGATCCAACGGCTCAGGCGTCTGAGCCGCCGGCAACGGCTCAGGCGCCAGTGGGAAGGAGACGACATCGACCTCAATGCCGCTATTGA
>VFQM010002585.1_pt1 | contig 13021 bp, 13 predicted proteins | sample 3512391 | NCBI WGS metagenome assembly VFQM01 (sample SAMN10412369, study PRJNA504923) | tailings metagenome | isolation source: Replicate 1 from Balatoc abandoned mine | place: Philippines
CCTATGCCTTCATGATGAACCTGATGAACCGCGGCACCTGGTCGCAGACCCCCGAAATCGCGGCGTGGCTGGCGAAATCGCGGCTCGATCCGACGGGGCCGACGGTGGCGCGGATGATGGCGGCGGGCGACCCGCGCCTCGCGGTGCTGGGGGGCTTTCGCGCAGCGGTGATGCAGGCCATGCCGCATGTGATCCGGCTCGGTATGGAAGCCAAGGCGCTTCACGAAGAGGGCCTTCCTCCCACGAATTGACGCATAACTGCGACGAGCCGTGCGGGTGGGCCATTTGCGTTATTGGGAACGCAAGGCTTGCACGTTACGTTACGGCATAATGAAACGTCGCGAGCTTTTGAAAGGCACTCTGGCCGTCGGTGCGGCATTGGCACTGCCGACGCGCGCCTTCGCGTCGGTCGCGGCCATGCCAGCCTCGGGCACCCCGCGCGACCGCATCCTGTTCGGCATCGCCCAGCGCGAACTGGCGCGGGCAGGCAATGCGATCTGGAAGCACGACATCGTCGGCATCGCCGATTTCGGCCTGCATTCGGCCAAGCCGCGCTTCCACTTCGTCAATCTCGAACGCGGCGAGGTCAATTCCTATCACGTCAGCCACGGGCAGGGCTCCGACCCGCAGCATGACGGCTGGCTTAAGCAGTTCTCCAACACCGAAGGCTCCAACGCCACCAGCCGCGGCGCCTATGTGACGTGGGAATGGTACAAGGGCCGCTACGGCACCTCGGTGCGCCTCGGCGGACTCGACGAGAGCAACAATGCCGCGCTGCGCCGCTACATCGTGATGCACCGCGCCGACTATGCCGAGCCCGAGCACCTCGAACGCTATGGCCGCCTCGGGCGCTCCAACGGCTGCTTCGCGATGGGCGAGGAACAGTTCCGCATCGCGCTGATGCATCTGTCAGGCGGGCGTCTGCTCTATGCCGACAGCCTGGGACTGGAGGAAGACGGCAGCGTCCAGCCTGTGCCCGAACTGGCCCGTTACGAACGCAAGTCGCTGCAATTCGGCCCGGGCGCAGCCGCCAGCGCATTCTGAGGCGCTGGCCCGACCCTAGCTGTCCTGCAGATCGTCCTCGATCACGATCACTTCATCGTCGATCGCATTGCTGCGGTTGCGCACCCGCGGCTTGTCGAGGCTGGCGAGCACGGGCGCGTCGCGGCCGTAGATGTCGTTGAAGGTCGCCATCTCGCCGTTGATGTCCGACGCCATGGTGAAATAGGTGATGTAGGCCGGAAACTGCCGCTGCAGCATCACCTTGGTATATTTGCCCGAATTCGAGATCGCCAGCGCCTCTTCCTTGGTTGCGCCCTTGCCGAGGATCGCCATGGTGATCGCCAGCTCCAGCGCCCGCTCGGTGCGGATGCAGCCGTGCGAGAGCGCGCGGCTGTCATTGGCGAACAGGTGGCGCGAAGGCGTATCGTGGAAGAAGATCGCATGCTCGTTGGGCATTTCGAGCTTCATCTGGCCCAGCGAATTGCCTGGCCCCGGCTGCTGCACCACGCTGATGTAACCATTGGCCCCGCGCGTGGCGACATAGCCGTTGCGCTTGGCCCAGGCCGGATTGCCGAGCGCCCGCGCGCCCAGCCCTTCGCCCTTCACGATCGACTGCGGCACTGTCCAGGTCGGGTTGAACACCACGCCTTCGACCATCTCGGCAAGCTGCGGGGTGGCGGTGCGCCCCGGCTTGCCGACGATCGTACGATAGGTGCTGATGATCTTGTCCTTGACCGTCAGGCGCAGCTGGAATTCGGGGACGTTGGTGATGAGATATTGCGGCCCCAGATCGCGGGCCAGCCAGCGCCAGCGGTCCATGTTGGCGCGGATCAGCTTGCGCTTGGCGGTGGCGCTCGCCGGAGTCTTGGCGAGTTCGGCGCGTAGCCGCGCATAGTCGGGATGGGTGGGGTGAAGCTGCGCCAGCGTCCCGGCAATATCGCCGGTTTTGAGCGCCTCGGTCAGCAGATTGCCGGTGCGGAAGATCTCGCGGTCGGGATCGACCACGAACCACTGCGTGCGGGCGTCCATCGGGGTGCGCCCGTCGCGCAGGTCCTCGACCAGCCAGGCAAAGCTCTGCGAGGCGAGCTGATCGAGCTCGTCCGACGGGCCGGCAGCCAGCGCCACCTTGAGCGGCTGGAGATCATAGTCCTTGGGGTCGAGCCCTTCCGCACCGATCCTCTCGATCACCGCAACCAGCTTGGTCGCATTGGCGATGGTCCAGGGCTGCACCTGCGGATCGGGCTTTTCCATCCCGCCCTGCACCACCGGTTCGGATACGGTCTGCGGGAAGGCGGCCTCGAAGGCACCGTTCTTGTTGGCAGGAGCAGGCGCAGGCAGCTGCGCGGGCTGGGGGCCGCCCTGCTGCTGGCCGCCGGGTATCACATCCCCCCGCGCGCTCTGCGATTGCGCCTGCGTCTGGGCAATGGCCGTGCCCGCCAGCAGCGCCGCCGCGGCGATCCCGCATGCCAGTTTGCCCGTGAACCTTGTCATAAAATCGCTTTCAACCCCGCCCGGCCGCCCTGCGCGGCCGCACTCCATCGCCCGGCATCATACCCGCGCCGGAGCCCCTCTATCAACCGCCTTCGCTTGCGCCGAGGTGAATAAGGCGCGTTGATGTGCGGTCGCATCGCCGAGGAGCCGAAAACCGGTTCCCACTTTTCGGCGCGATGCTCTATTCGCGCGCTTGCTATGTCCCGACGCTCCCATCCGCTCCTGCCTTTTGCCGCCGCGCTGGCGGGCGTGGGCTTCCTGTCGCTGATGGACGCCTTCATGAAGGAGGCCGCGCTGATGATCGGGGCCTATACCGCCACCGTCCTGCGCGCCTTCATCGGCGCCGCGCTGATCGCGCCGATCTGGCTGTCGCGCGGGCCGGCGATGCCGACGCGCGCCGTGTGGAAGCTGCATATCGAGCGCGGAATCGTCTCGGCCTTCATGGCGTTGACCTTCTTCTTCTCGCTGACGGTGCTGCCGCTGGCCGAAGCCATCGCGCTGAGCTTCATCGCCCCGCTGATCGCGCTCTACCTCGCCAGCGTGCTGCTCGGCGAGACCATCAGCCGCGCGGCCATCGGTGCCAGCGTGCTCGGCTTTGCGGGGACGCTGGTGATCGTCGGCGGGCGGATCGGCGAGGGCGCGTTCGACGAAAGGGCGGCGCTGGGGGTGGCCTCGCTGTTCGTCTCGGCGCTGCTCTATGCCTACAACTTCATCGTGATCCGCAGGCAGGCGCAAGTTGCCGGGCCGCTGGAAATCGCGACCTTCCATAGCGGGATCGGCGGGCTGGTGTTGCTCACCCTCGCCCCGTTCCTGTGGGAGACGCCGGTCAGCGATGCGTCGCTTGCGCTGCTGGCGGCAGGCGCGCTGACGGTTGCCGGATCGCTGTCGATCGCCTGGGCCTATGCCCGCGCCGAGGCGAACGTGCTGGTGCCGACCGAGTATTCGGGCTTCGTCTGGGCGGCGCTGTTCGGCTGGCTATTCTTCCGCGAGAACGTCACCCTGCCGACGCTGGCGGGCACCGCGCTGATCGTCACCGGCTGCTGGCTGGCCGCACGGGGCGATCCTGAGGGCAAAAAGGCCGCGGTCTAAGACGATTGACCGAGGGGAACCCCCCTTGACCTCGCGCGCACGGGAGCGCAGGAGCGCGGGCGAAATCCGCGCCTTTCTGGATCGGGGTGCGGGCAACCAGAAAGGATGGAACCCTCCCATGACCGACATCGGCAAGGATTCGCTCGGCACCCGCCAGACCCTCAATGTGGGCGGCAAGGAATATGCCTATTATTCGCTCGCCAAGGCCGCCGAGCAGCTGGGCGACATTTCGCGCCTGCCGATCTCGATGAAGGTGCTGCTCGAAAACCTGCTGCGCTTCGAGGATGACGGGTTCACCGTGGGACGCGAGCACATCCAGGCGATCGTCGACTGGCAGAACAACCCCGTCACCGGCGAGGAAATCCAGTACCGTCCCGCGCGCGTGCTGCTGCAGGATTTCACCGGCGTGCCCTGCGTGGTCGACCTTGCCGCGATGCGCGACGCGATCAAGAAGCTCGGTGGCGACACCGCCAAGATCAACCCGCTGGTGCCGGTCAACCTCGTCATCGACCACTCGGTGATGGTCGACGAATTCGGCCACCCCAAGGCGATGGAAGCCAACATGGCGCTCGAATACGAGCGCAATGCGGAACGCTACGACTTCCTCAAGTGGGGCTCCAAGAGCTTCCAGAACTTCACCGCCGTGCCCCCGGGCACCGGGATCTGCCACCAGGTGAACCTCGAACACCTCGCCCGCGCGGTGTGGTCGTCCGAAGGGCCGGACGGCGTGACGGTCGCCTATCCCGACACTTGCGTGGGCACCGACAGCCACACCACCATGATCAACGGCCTCGGCGTGCTGGGCTGGGGCGTGGGCGGGATCGAGGCGGAAGCCGCGATGCTCGGCCAGCCGGTCTCGATGCTGATCCCCGAAGTGGTCGGCTTCTACCTCGAAGGCCGCATGGCCGAAGGCGTGACCGCGACCGACCTCGTGCTGACCTGCGTGCAGATGCTGCGCGAAGTCGGCGTGGTGGGGCGCTTTGTCGAATTCTACGGCCCGGGCGTCGCCAACCTCACCCTCGCCGACCGCGCCACCATCGCCAACATGGCCCCCGAATACGGCGCGACCTGCGGCTTCTTCGGGATCGACGACAAGACCATCGAATACCTGCGCCTCACCGGACGCAGCGAGGAAACCATCGCGCTGGTCGAAGCCTATGCCAAGGCGCAGGGCATGTGGTTCGATCCGGCCAACGTGCCAGTGTTCACCAAGACGCTGAGCCTCGACATGGCCGCCGTCGTCCCCAGCCTCGCCGGCCCCAAGCGCCCGCAGGACAAGGTGGTGCTCGACCAGGTGGACGAGCTGTTCAACAGCGATCTCACCAAGGCCTATGGCAAGGCTGCGCCCGCGCGCGTGGCAGTGGAAGGCAAGGATCACGACATCGGCGACGGTGACGTGGTGATCGCCGCGATCACCTCCTGCACCAACACCTCCAACCCCGACGTGCTGATCGCCGCAGGGCTCGTCGCCAAGAAGGCCAACGAGCGCGGGCTGAAGCCCAAGCCGTGGGTCAAGACCTCGCTTGCCCCCGGATCGCAGGTGGTGACCGACTACCTCGTGAAGTCGGGCCTGCAGGAGCATCTCGACGCGGTCGGCTTCGACCTTGTCGGCTACGGCTGCACCACCTGCATCGGCAATTCCGGCCCGCTCGCCGCGCCGATTTCGGCTGCGATCAACGGCAACGACATCGTCGCTGCCTCGGTCCTCTCGGGCAACCGCAACTTCGAAGGCCGCGTCTCGCCCGACGTGCGCGCCAACTTCCTCGCCTCGCCGCCGCTGGTGGTGGCCTATGCGCTCAAGGGCACCGTCACCGAGGACATCACCACCACCCCGATCGGGCAGGACCAGAACGGCAATGACGTGATGCTCGCCGATCTGTGGCCGACCAACGCCGAAATCGCCGAGCACCGCGCCGCCAATATCGACCGCTCGATGTTCGTCAGCCGCTACGCCAACGTCTACCACGGTGACGAGCACTGGCAGGCGATCACGGTCGAGCCTTCGGACACCTACCAGTGGCGCGCCGGCAGCACCTACGTCGCCAACCCGCCCTATTTCGAGGGCATGACCATGACCCCGGCGCCGATCACCGACATCGTCGATGCCAAGCCGCTGGCGATCCTCGGCGATTCGGTCACCACCGACCACATCTCGCCGGCCGGTTCGATCAAGGAAGACAGCCCGGGCGGCAAGTTCCTGATGGCCAACCAGGTCGCCAAGAAGGACTTCAACTCCTACGGCTCGCGCCGCGGCCACCACGAAGTGATGATGCGCGGCACCTTCGCCAACATCCGCATCAAGAACGAGATGGTGCCGGGCGTCGAAGGCGGCTTCTCGACCTATGGCGGCGAGACCATGCCGATCTACGACGCGGCGATGAAGCACAAGGAGAACGGCACGCCGCTGGTCGTCATCGGCGGCAAGGAATACGGCACCGGCTCCAGCCGCGACTGGGCGGCCAAGGGCACGATCCTGCTGGGTGTGCGCATGGTGATCGTCGAGAGCTTCGAGCGCATCCACCGCTCGAACCTTGTCGGGATGGGCGTGCTGCCGCTCCAGTTCAAGGACGGCGACACCCGCCAGACCCTCGGCCTGTCGGCAACCGACACCTTCTCGATCCGCGGCCTTGCCGATCTCACCCCCGGTCAGGACGTCACCGTGGAAGTCACCCGCGAGGACGGCACCCAGTTCAGCTTCACCGCACTGTGTCGCATCGATACCGCAAACGAGATGGAATATTACCGCCACGGCGGGATTCTCCATTACGTTCTGCGCAAGCTTGCGGCATAATGGTGCAATGACCACGCACCGCTCCACCCTGCTCGTTGCCGCCGCCGTGCTGGCGCTGGCCGCTTGCGGGGGCGAGCGGGACGCGGGCAGTGCGACCAGCCCCTCGGCGCCGTTCGGGTTCGAGCTGGCATTGGCGGCGACCAGTGACGACGCGGCGGCGACAACTACCGCCACCGCGCCGATGATCGACCTCACGCCCGAACAGCTGGCAGAGCGGATCAGGACGGGCAAGGTCCGCGTGATCGACGTGCGCACCGATGCCGAGGTTGCCGAAGGCACGATCCCCGGCGCCGAGCACATGCCGCTCGACCGGTTCGACCCGGCCAAGCTCGGCGCGGATGACGGGCGCGAGATCGTGCTCTACTGCCGCTCGGGCCGGCGTTCGGCGATGGCCGGCGCGATGCTGGCCGAGGTGACGGGCAAGCCGGTGGAACACCTCGCGGGCGGAATGCTCGCATGGGAAGCCGCCGGCCAGCCGGTCGAGAAGCGCTGAGCGGAAGGCTTCGACAGGATAAAGGAAAAGGGCGACTTCCCCCCGGAAGCCGCCCTTTTTCAGTGCCTTTACGGCAGAACCGGTTGCGCGATCAGGCCTGCGTGCCGGGCCGCAGCTTGCGCCGGCCAAGGATCGCCGCTGCGGCGAGGCCGAACAGCACCATCATCGGCGGAGCCGGCACATCATGGCCGCCGCTGGAGCTCGACGAGGACGAGGACGACGAGGAGCTGCTGCTGCTCGAGCTCGACGAAGACGAGCTGCTGCTGCCCGACGAACCGCTCGATCCGGTCGAGGTGCCGGTCGAAGACGAGCTCGACGACGAGGAAGAACTCGATGAGGAGGACGAGCTGCTGGTGCTGCTGGTCATGTCACCCGACGTGGTGCCCGGATGGCCGCTCGATCCGGTGCTGGTCGCACCGCCCGAGGAGGACGAGGACGAGGACGAGGATGACGAGGACGAGCTGCTGCTCGACGAGGAAGACGAGGACGAGGACGAGCTCGACACGTTGCCGCTCGAAGAACTAACGTTCCCGGACGAGCTTGACACGTTGCCCGACGAGCTGGAGACATTGCCCGAGGAGCTGGACACGTTGCCGGACGAACTCGACACGTTGCCCGACGAGCTGGAGACATTGCCCGAGGAACTCGACACCGAGCCGGTCGAGCTCGAGACCGCGCCAGTCGAACTGGACACGCTGCCGGTGCTGCTCGACACCGCTCCGGTCGACGAGGAGACGTTACCCGAGGTGCTGGTGCTCGACACCGCGCCGGTCGAGGACGACACCTGCCCGGTGCTGCTCGACACATTGCCCGACGAGGTCGAGGTCGAGCTCGACACCTGACCGGTCGAGGAGCTGATCTGGCCTGAAGACGACGTTGTGCTGGTGCTGATCTGGCCCGAGGACGAGGTGGTGGTGGTCGAATTGTCGATGTCGATATCGATCACCACGCCGCTGCTGCCACCGCTTCCGCCGCTGCTGGTGCTGCTGCTGGTGCTGGTCGTGCCCGGATCGCCGCCACCGGTGGTGGTGGTGCTGACGACCGAGACATCGCCCGAGGACGAGCCGCCGCCGCCGAAGAAGCCGCCGAAGAAGCCGCCGCCGAAGCCCAGGCCGCCGCCGAAGCCGCCGCCACCGCCCCAGCCGCCGCCCATGCCGCCGCCGCCCGAAACTGGCGGAAGCGGGGGAAGCGGAGCGGGCAAGTAGGCCACCTGCGCCAGCGGCGGGCACATCTCGTCGTTGACATAGGCCTGCACCGCCCCTGCCGGCATCGAACCGCCCGGCATCACCGGCTGGCACTCGATGGTGCGCTCGACGATGCGGCGGCGACGCTGTTCGGGGATGATGCGCTCGGCGCCCTTGATGTAGCGCAGCCCGGTTTCCGGATCGACCGCGATCAGCTTGCCGTCGATATTGGTGCTGAAATCGGGGGCGTCGGTGTTCATCGGCTCGGCCACGCGCACCGCGCCGCCCTGCAACAACGCCACGCCCGCAGCAGCGGCGGAAAGCTTCGCGATGGCCATCTTGAGCGACATGATCGATAACCCTGTTTGTTGCGGCGACGGATGCGGCCTGTCCGCCTGCGTCACCTGAACCAGCGTTCTTTTGATGTGATTAAGGGCGCAGGGGCAATCGGGTTAACCCTCGCCAGCCGCGCCGAAGTGGCGGAATCGCGCCGGAATCGCGGGATTTGAAAGACGCTGTCCCGATCTGGCACCGAAAACGGGGGGTCGGTTAGCCCGCGCGTTAACCTTCTTCGTCGAACAGGCCGTTCTGGCGCGGGAGAGAATCGGCCGGAGGGGAAAGCTCGAGATGCGCCCAGCCGGCATCGTTGAGCACACGCCCGCGCGCGGTGCGCGCGACGAGGCCCAGCTGGATGAGGTAGGGCTCGACCACTTCCTCCACCGTGTCGCGCGGCTCGGCAAGGCCCGCTGCAAGCGTCTCGATCCCGACGGGTCCGCCCTTGTAGGTGGTGGCGATCATGGTGAGGTAGCGGCGATCCATGAGATCAAGGCCGAGCCGGTCGATCTCCAGCCGGGTCAGCGCCTCGTCCGCCACGGCGCGGGTGACGGTGCTGCTCCCCGCAACATCGGCAAAGTCGCGCACGCGCCGGAGCAAGCGCCCCGCCACACGCGGCGTGCCGCGCGAGCGGCGGGCGATTTCGTGTGCGCCATCGGGCGCAATGGCGAGACCCATCAGCCCCGCCGCGCGGGTGACGACGCGCTCCAGCTCCTCGTGGGTGTAGAAGTTGAGCCTGACCGGAATGCCGAAGCGGTCGCGCAGCGGCGTGGTCAGCAGGCCCTGCCGGGTGGTGGCGCCGATCAGGGTGAAGGGCGGCAGGTCGATGCGGACGGAGCGCGCCGATGGGCCTTCGCCAATGATGAGATCGAGCGCGCGGTCCTCCATCGCGGGATAGAGCACTTCCTCCACGACGGGGGAGAGCCGGTGGATCTCGTCGATGAACAGCACGTCGTGCGGTTCGAGATTGGTGAGCAGCGCGGCGAGGTCTCCCGCCTTGGCGATGACGGGGCCGCTGGTCGCGCGGAAACCCACGCCGAGCTCACCCGCGATGATCTGCGCCAGCGTGGTCTTGCCAAGGCCCGGCGGGCCGAAGAACAGCGTATGGTCCATCGCCTCCCCCCGCGCGCGCGCGGCGGCGATAAAGACGGCGAGGTTCCCCTTGGCGCCCTCCTGCCCGACGAACTCGGCGAGCCTGCGCGGACGCAGTGCGGCATCCGGGTCACCCGGCTGACGGGCGGGGGTGTGCAAGGGGACGGGGTCGGTCAAAACGGGTTCACCGTGAACCCGCGCTGCTGCAACAGCGCATGGGCGGTCATCGCCGACAGCGACATCTCGACGCCCGGAATCAGGTCCTCCGGCGCGATGCCGTAGGCAGCCGCGCTCTGGCCGCACAGGATGAAGCGCACGTCCTGTTCCAGCAGCGCCGCGACCAGCTTGCTCGAAGGATTGTCGCCCTGGCGCGACGCAGGGTTGGCGGCGTGGGCGGCGTCGGTCAGCAGTTCGAGCGCGGCCTTGCCGTGGACCACCACCGCGAGGCGGATATTGTCCTGCGGCACCCCTGCGGCGACATGCATGTTGAGGAAGCGGGCGGCGGCCTCGAAGCCGCGGTTGGCGCTGCCTTCGGCGGCGGGCTGGCTGACGTCGAAGGCGATCGCGAACTCGGCATCGGCGGGCAGGCGCGCGATCCCCGGCACCGGCGCATGGGGGCCGAACTCGGTCAGCACCGGCCCGGTCTCGAAGGCGCTCATGTCCTGCGCGGCGAGCGGGGCAGCGGCGAGCGCAGCAGTAAGCATGGTTGCGAATGCAGGCCTGATCATGATTTCGCCTTTAGAAGATTTGCTCCGATTACGATTATCAACGCGCCCACACCTGCAGCGCAATACTGATAGAAGATAATGATCAGAAGGCCGATGGGGTCACCGTCGTTTACCTGATAGGCCCACATTCCCAAGCCGATGACGAGCAGGGCGAGCATACCCATCGCGTCGTGGTACTGGGGGACAAGGCACAGGATGGCAACCGGCGCCAAGGCGACAAGCGTCATTGCGCTCTCGAAGGACAGCACCCGGACCCCGCCATATGGGGATGAGATTGTCACCAATTCCCAGACCAAGAGGCTAGCGTAACCCAGCAGGACAAAGAGCCGCCACTTGGCACGCATCACCCCGCCGCCTTCTTCAGCGCCACGCGGATCAGATCGCCCTCGCTCGCGCCCTCGCCCAGTTCTTCCAGCGCGCGGGCCACGGCCTGTGCCGCGATGGCGGGCTTGAACCCGAGGTTCTCCAAAGCGCTCGCCGCGTCCGCGCCCTTGCTGCCTGCGGGGGCAGTCACGGCACTCGGCGCGAAGCCACCCGCGCCGCCCGGCATCGCGCCCGCCTTGTCCTTCAGCTCGTTGACGATCCGGCCCGCCAGCTTCGGCCCCACGCCCTGCGCGCGGGCGACCATCGCCGCGTCGCCTTTCCCGCAGGCGTCGCGCAGCTCTCCGGTCGAGAGCGCGGAGAGGATCGCGAGGCCGACCTTGCTCCCCACGCCCTGCACGCCGGTCAGCAGGCGGAACCAGTCGCGCTCGGATGCTTCCGCGAAACCGAGGAGGCGCATGTCGTTCTCGCTCACCTGCAATTCGGTGTGGACGGTGCACCCCTCGCCCACCTCGCCCAGCGCGGCGAGCGTGCGGCTCGAGCAATGCACGAGGTAGCCCACTCCGCCGACATCGACGACAGCCCAGTCCTCGCCGGTCGCATCGAGCCTGCCTGAGAGCTTCGCAATCATGTTTTGTTCCTGCCCCAAGGCCCGCCAAGCGTCTAGCCTTTATGGACAGATGCCCACACTTGCGCCAGATGGCACTCCCATGAGCTGGAACACCTTCGGGCGCGTGCTGCGCTTTACCACCTGGGGAGAGAGCCACGGGCCCGCATTGGGCGCGGTTGTCGACGGGTGCCCGCCGGGGCTCGCGATCTCGGAGGACTTCATCCAGCCCTTCCTCGACGCCCGCAAGCCGGGCACCAGCCGCTTCACCACCCAGCGGCGCGAGGATGATCTGGTGCGCATCCTCTCCGGCACCTTCGAGGGCAAGACCACCGGCACGCCCATCTCGCTGATGATCGAGAACACCGATCAGCGATCCAAGGACTATTCCGAGATCGCCCAGCGTTACCGCCCGGGCCATGCCGACTACGCCTATGATGCCAAATACGGCATCCGCGACTATCGCGGCGGCGGGCGCTCCAGCGCGCGCGAGACGGCGGCGCGGGTGGCGGCGGGCGCGGTGGCGCGGCTGGTGATCCCGGAGGTCACCATCACGGCTTACGTGTGCGAGCTGGGCGGCGACCGGATCGACCCGGCCAATATCGATTACGCAGAGATCGCCAACAACCCCTTCTTCTGCCCCGATCCCGCCGCCGCCAGGCGCTGGGAAGAGAAGGTCGATGGGGCGCGCAAGGCCGGTTCATCGCTCGGCGCCATCGTCGAATGCGTCGCCACCGGGGTGCCGGCCGGCTGGGGCGCGCCGATCTACGCCAAGCTCGACAGCGATCTGGCGGCCGCGATGATGAGCATCAATGCGGTCAAGGGCGTCGAGATCGGCGACGGCTTCGAAGCCGCGCGCCTGACCGGCGAGCAGAACGCCGATGCCATGCGTCCCGGCCCCGACGGCAAGCCCGTATTCGCCAGCAATCACGCGGGCGGTACCGCGGGCGGCATTTCGACGGGACAGCCGGTGGTGTGCCGGGTGGCGTTCAAGCCGACCTCCTCGATCCTCACCCCGGTGGAATCGATCAACTCGGCCGGAGAGGCGGTCGAGGTGGTCACCAAGGGCCGCCACGATCCCTGCGTCGGCATCCGCGGCACCCCGGTCGTGGAGGCGATGATGGCGCTGGTGCTGGCCGACCACAAGCTGCTGCACCGCGCGCAGACAGGCTGAGCAACGGGCACCGTTCGCAACGACAGTCGCGGGCGTCAGGCCTTGCCCGCGCCGATGATCGCGGTGCGCAAGGCGTGGGCCAGCTTGCCTTCGCAGACCTCGGCCAGCACCTGCCGCTTGATCGCGATCAGTTCGGGATCGTCTGCACCCAGTTCGTCATAGGCCGACTGGACTATGCCGAGCACATCCTTGCGCGACAGCGTGATGTAGGCATCGGCCCGGGCGAGAATGGAATCGTCGAAGTCGAACCCGAGGCGCGTCAGGTTTCCCTTGTCGTAACCCCTGCTCATCCGGATCTCCATGGAGCCGGTTGCCCGGCCGTTCCGCTTTCGACTGCGATGGGACAGACTGTGCCAGCATGGCGCAGGCCATGCAAATCGCACCCCGCTCGCGCCCCCCGCGCGCGACGCCGGTTAGTTTGCGTTAGGATTGTTTTGCCGCACCATAGCGTAATTGTGATACGCCAAAGGCATTTGGTTTGAAATAAATTTGCCGGCCACAGGCGGCCGCGCGGCTGATGGCAAATCCTGCACGGCCCGTCGGACCCTGCGCGTTAGCCCGTAATGCGCCGGTTGCAACCTGGCATCCGGCAAGCGCGATACCGGGATAGCCCCGGTCTGGCAGCGGAAAATCCGATTGGTTCCCGCGCCGCTGATTGAAAAAAGCGATTTTCGCAATCGCAACAATCAACTTTTGTGCAGCGCAAAAAGTCCTAT
>VFQM010002586.1_pt1 | contig 13019 bp, 19 predicted proteins | sample 3512391 | NCBI WGS metagenome assembly VFQM01 (sample SAMN10412369, study PRJNA504923) | tailings metagenome | isolation source: Replicate 1 from Balatoc abandoned mine | place: Philippines
AGGGAGCATGTGGAAGAAGCGTTGAGAGTGACGTAGTCAGCCGCCTCCAGTGCGAGGGAATCCGAACAGTACCAAAAGGAAGTCGCGCATGGTGTTTTCCTGTTGCTGTCCTCGGAGGAAGTTCCGAGGTGGCATCAGGTTAGACGGCAGCGCTGTGGTTTTTACCTGTTAGTTTTGATAGGTAGATGCCTAGAGCAGGCCAAGATCTATGGCGCGATTGACGGCGCCGATGCGGTTCGAAGAGCCCAACTTTCGCGTAGCGTTCGCGATATGGAAGTTGACGGTGCTCTCGCTGACGCGCATGCGATCGGCAATCTCAGCAGAGCGGAGTCCTTCACGGGCGAGCGCCAATACTGATATCTCTCTGCGCGTGAGTTGCGGTATGTCCTGAGAAGGCGGCGGAGGGATAGCGAGACGGGAAGCAGCATGCTGGGCATGAACCGCCAAGAATTGCAGGTCTGCCAGCATGCGTGTGATCTGAGCGTCCTCTGCCGGAAGAGGACGGTCACGATCCAGGCCCATCATGAAGGTGGAGCCGTTGCGAAGATGCAGCGAACAGGAGATCCCGGTGCAGTAACCGAAGGAAGCCTGCTCCTCCCAGAGATCAGCGGCGCCGCCTTCGACGTAGGTTGCTTGGTCGTAGATGAATGGGATGGTGTCCAGATGAAGTCGCTTCAAGACAGGGTCTCTGGCGGCATCAGCATCGCTTCGACTGGCCTCTGCGAAAGCGCGAGGGACGTTGCCTAACGTTAGGAAACTTGGTTTCTGGCCAGGGTTGTAGGTCACGTGCAGCACGTTGACCAGGTCGAAGTCCATCGAATATGCAAAAGAGATGAGGCGCCTCTCCAAGGCGCCAAGATCCGCAGCTCGACTGACCTCAAGGAAGGCCTTCGAATTCATCACGAACAGACTGGATGTTTGTGAAAACCTAGCAATCCTAGTAGCTCACACAGTGAAGGCGCTTAGAGAGGATAGGCATTCGTTTTTGAAGGAGAGCGAATGAAACACCACGCTTGGCAAGTTATCACCTGGCAGACCATTCGGGTTACTCTTGAGGAATGGAAGGAGGTGTCAGGAAGACTGAGGCACGCCAGCACGAGCTTCAACACCGGTCAGCATACATCGCGAGTCACAAGCTTGGGGCAGGTGTTGTGGACGGCTGACTGGGAGAGCAGAACGGTGGGGATGGCGTGGGATTGGGCAGAGATCTCAAGTCGTTTCGTTGTTCTCCTAGATCCGATGTCGTTCGTATGCAATGTGTCGTTGGTGGACTGGCGAGGGGAGCCCATCGACGAGGAAGAGAGGCTGATCGTGATGAACGAGTGTGTCCATAGCCTACCGTGGCAGGAACAGTTACTGCAAGAGAGGCGGCGGATGACTGAAGCTGAGGCGTGGTAGCGCAAATGACGATGATCTGTCAATGGTAAGGGTTGAGACTCCAGTGAAATGAAGGGGATAGCTAGACTTTGCTTTACTGGGATGGCGCTGAAGCGAGAGGCAAGCACCGAACCATCGGTAGTACGCGTGGAAGCTGGGGGGCAAAGTGAGCGGGAATTCAGTCTGGAGAGGTACCACTGTTCATCAAAGTGGCGGGATAGTCTTCTGCAAACGCATGGAGCGGGCTCAGACGCGGCAGAAGCAGCAGAAGGGGCCCGGCGAGTCAGAATGCGAAGACATGCGGGGTCTTGCCACAGCTGTACGAATGCTGGCGGAGGACAGTACGTGCCCCAGGGTGATGCTGCCGGTGGGGATGGAGTCAGTCGAGAGATCTGGTGACAGGTATGCAGACGCCCTGATGGGTCTGCCGCTTGAAGTCAGAAGCAAGATATTGGTTGAGCTCAGGCAAAGCGACGAGCGGATCACGAAGGCTTGTGCGGAGTTCGCGAAGGCTCTGCAGATGCAGGCGAACATGTCGGTGACAGCTTGGGTTTGCTGTGACAGAACTGAGTTCGTGACTGAAGTGATGGACGGGCTCTCGCCTGCGATCCTCGGGATCGAGGGGACGTGCCTGAGGCGTGCGATGTCCACGGGTGACAGGAGCTGCTACATCGATGCGGTAGAAGCGGCGGGACTCGGTGGGGCAATGGTCTTGGCAGCAGGCGTCGACTCGGAGGAGGACATCATCTCGATGACTGAGATAGGCGTCGAACTGGTGCACGGCCGCTGGTGGCAGAAAGCAAGCTACGTTGAGGAGCCCAAGGGGCATGGCGCTCCGGGCCTGCCAGAGCAGCACGAGCGGCGGCGCGCACGTGGATGGCCGGACGCCTTCGCGTGAGGTGAGGCAGATGGAGCTAGGCAAGAGGTGGGGAAAGGGTACATTGCCCTAGGGTGAATACGTGTTTGGGGCAAAATACGGTAATCCGCTGGAAAGCGGTCAGAGGATTGATGGAGACGGCCAGGTGAAGTCCGTAACGGCCACCTGAATGGACGGGTATCAAGCAAGATGAGATGCTCGGTTTGCTGTATAAAGTCACACCTCTGGAAGTAAAACCTATGGAAATAGTCTGCCCGCATTGCGAACACAGACACGTCGACGATTGGGAAGTGCTTCAGAGCGGCGACGCAGGGTCGATAACCTGCGAAGCATGTGGCAAGTCCTTCCAGATGTTGGTGTGGGAATGCCGGAAGTGCGAAGACCACGTGGCACACACGTGGATCGGAGACGCAGCTGCCGAGTCGAGCTTGGCAGGCGCACGATGTGCCTCTTGCGGTGCCCAACATGAACAAGAAAACGCGACAGTCGATATCTTCGGAGACGAAGACTGACAAGAACGAGATTGCGTTCGAAGTCCGAGAGGTCAGCGGGCGCGCGTATGTGGTCGTCAAGGAGCGCCGCAAGGGTTCGGTCAGCATTCAGCAGTCGATGACCTTCGCCTCTCAAACTGAGTTCGAAAGCTGGTGCGTCCAGGAGCGAAGGCGTTTGGAGTTCCCGCTAGCTTACGATCAGCTGTCAAAGAAGGTCAGCAAGATCTTCAACCCGAACGTGGAGAACTGATGTGCCGAAAGACTACGGGGCGAGGATCATTGAACTGGTTGGGCTGATCGCAAAACAGCAGGAGGAGGGCCAGGTCCTGCTGATCCTGCAGGAGGCAGTCAAGGCCATGCGCGGCGAAGCAGGGGTGTTTTGCTCGTTCGTTCGCGGTGACGAGGGGACAGAGTCGTACAGGTTTCTGGTTGCCTGCGATCCTGCATGGTGCTCGGTGTACCAGGAGCAAAACTGGTTTGTGAGTGATCCAGCTCTGATCTACGCTGCGACTCGGAGCGAACCCATTCGCAAGGATCAACTGCCCGTGACGAGCAGAGCGCAGCGGGAGTTGATGGAAAGCGCAGCGAACTTTGGGTTCGTTGGTGGTGGGGTGTTTCCAGCACCGTCAGGCGGTCGGGTCTCGCGCATCGGTGTGCTGATCCTGGGTTCGTCGGACCCAGCGTACCTTCAAGGGGAAGATTTTGAAGGTGCGAGGATGTACGGCCGAGTGCTCAGCATGGAGCTGAACGAATGGTGGATCAGGAAGATCCGTCAAGACATCATCGCAACGTCCAACCTGACCCAGGAAGACATTGCGCTGCTGGATTTCGAGAAGCGTGGAATGAAGAGCAAGGAGATTGCCAGGGAGCTAGAAACGACGGCCAGCAGCATCGACTCGCGGTTTCAGCGACTGAACGCAAAGCTACACACGGTGAGCCGTGCAGAGTCAGCCAAGATCGCAGCGGAAAATGGAGTGATCTGATGGGGCACTGGTTCAGTGTGGCGGGGTACTTGGCGATGTTCGTACCCCTCCTTACCCTCATCGCAGGGCATGCAGTGGGGTTCTCATGGGCGCCTGTGGTCCTTTTTTTTGCGGTGTACCCGGTGATTCGTTTGGTGACGGGCGAAGTGGGTGAGACGCAGCGCGAGTGGACCGAGCTAGGTGCAAAGGTGCTTGGTGCCTTGCCGATTGCCTATGCGATCTGCTTCGTGGCAACCTACGCTTGGGTCATGCATGTACTCAGCGAAGCGGAACTGAAGTCGATTTCTGAAAAAGTTGGGTTCGCTTTGGGGCTTATGGTCACGGTGGCGCTGGCCTCGTGTGTCGCGCACGCACTGGCTCATAGCCGCCAGACGAGCGAGCGCCGGCTGGGCAGCTTCATGATGGCGTTGTACGGGTACCCGTTCTTCAGGGCAGAGCACATGGCACATCACGCTATGCCGCGCCACGTGGAGGCAGGCCACTGCCCAGCCGTCGAGGAGTCGATGATGGGGTTCGCGCTGAGGCGGCTGTGGAAAGTGCCGAAAGAGGCGATCGAGTGGTCAGCTGGGGTAATGGCAAGGTCAGAACGGCAAAGCATGATGGACTCGATCTGGTTCGGGTGCGCGGTGTCGGCCGCAAGCTTGGTGGCGTTGACCTGGGCTGGTGGCCTCTACGGAGCAGTTGTATTCGTGGGTGTAGCGATTGGGTTGCAGATGATCAACAGCTTTGTCGGATACCTGCAGCACTGGGGCCTGGGAATCGACAACGGCGTGAAGGGTGGAGTTCGTGTGCAGGTGGGTTGGGAAGATCGGTGCAGGATGCAGGCGCTCACGACTTTGAACTTGTCACTGCATCAGCATCATCATGAGCGACCCTCTACACCGTACTTCAGGCTTGAGCCGAGGAAGGCTGGACCTCTGCTGCCGGGAGGGTATGGGATCATGCTGTTGATAGGCTTCGTGCCTCCGCTGTGGCGAAAGTCCATGCTGCCCAGGCTTGAGGCATGGAAGAACGACCCTCATGGACAGGTAGGTGCTGGCAACGGACTGTACTGCGTGAGCATTACAAGGCAGCTGCAGAGAGCGGAGACAAGTCAGTAAACAGGTGGCTTGCGCATGTCGCTGATGATCAGCCTAGCGGTAGATCGTAGATCAGTCATCGACAAGGACGTCAGCGCAACAGGCGTAGCCTGCTTGAGATGCCGGTAGTTCTTGTTGAGAGATGACTTGTATAGACGGTCGTAGTAGTCAACGATCATCGAGCGGAACAGCTCGGGAGCATTCCCTTCGGTGGCCAACTCTCTCCAACGTGCGAATAGTTTAGAGCCGACGATCTCGACAACAGATCTCATCTTGTCGAGCATGCCGTTGAGGTCATGCTCGAAGTGGCCGTAGTCTTCGCGCCAAAGCCGAACACGTTCTTCGATGGGCGCATCCAGAAGATACACGGGGGAGTGGTGCATCGCGTCCTGCAAAGCAGGCGGCAGGTGTATTCGGCCGATCTTGCGGCTCTCGGATTCGACCCAGACGTAGCGATCGGCGCGGAAGGTGCGCAGCTTGTCGAAGAGTAGAGAGTCGAACATCTTCTGTGAGGGCTGAGGCACGCCAGGGATCGCGCCGATGGTGCTTCCGCGGTGGCTGGCCAGTGCTTCAAGATCGAGCACTTGCTCTCCCTCAGCCTCCAGTGCTGCCAGCAATCTGGTCTTGCCTGTGCCGGTAGAGCCAGCAAGCACGCGGAACTCCAAGTTCTTGGAGACCACGTCCAGGCCTGCATTGACCCATCTTCGGTAGGACTTCCAGCCGCCGCTGATGACATCGACACGAAAGCCGATGGTTCGGAGCGTATCTGCCCACAGTTTGGACCGCTTGCCTCCGCGGAAGCAGTAGACCAGCATGTGGTCGTTAGGCTTGTACGAAGACAGGTGCTCGCTGATGTGCCCGGAGATGGTCCGAAGGGCAGCAGCAATGCCGATCAGGTACGCCTGGTGGGTGTCCTGCTTGTGCAAGATGCCGACCGTGGCGAAGTCCTCCTGGTAAACGACAGGAAGATTCTTGGCTCCGGGAACGTGGTCCTCGTTGTACTCGCGTGGGGTCCTGGCATCGATGATCAACGAGTAGGAAGAGAAGGGCTGGATCTCTAGGTCCAGTTCGGAAAACTGCACTTCTTGCTCTGGTGTCATCGCCCTAATTCTGACCAATAGCAGGCTCGCCGCGCGATGGATTTTGGCTGAAATCCATCGCAAAAAGAGAGAGGGGCGTGGATAGAGTGCGGCTCAAGGGACGAGTCAACAACCAGGCAAGTGAAGTGGGGACCAAAGTGAGAGAGCAGTCGATCTGGAGAGCGGTGAGCGTGCATGACACGGATGGCCGCGTTTTCGCAAACAAGCTGGAGGCGTCAGAAGCCTTCGAGGTGCTGGCAGACCTCACGACGGGGCCGTCCTTCTACAACATGCGAACGCTGGCCACGGCCATTCGCCTGATCGCTGAGAACAAGTCTTGCAAGCGGCTGATGGTGCCGGTGGACATGCGCACCATCGAAGGTGCGGGCATGCAGTACGCCAGGCTGCTGATGACGATCCCGCTGGAGATGCGCGCGAAGATCTTCGTCGAGCTGCAGACCAGGGGGAATCCGGTCAGCAGGATCTGCTCCTCGTTCGCCCATGCCATCCAGGAGGAAGGTGGCATGTCGGTGGCAGTCTGGGCGCGTTGCGGCAGCAACGAGTACCTGGACGAGGTCATGGACAAGCTGTCGCCCTCGATCCTGGCGATCGACGGGAAGTGCCTCAAGGCGTCGGCGGGCGACCGCAGCTTCTACATCGACGCGGTGGAGTGCGCAACGATGGGCGGTGCACGTGTTCTGGCGGCAGGAGTCGACACCGAAGAAGAACTGCGTTCGATGAAGGAGATCGGCGTGGAACTGGTGTGCGGGGGCCTGAACTCGAAGGTCGTGGGCGTGCAAGAAGGGGTGTACGAGCCGGAGACCGGCATCATGCGCCCGTACGAGCGCCGCAAGGAGCGTCGCTCGGCGACGGCAGCCTGAGAAGGCAGGCCAACAGAAAGAGAGAGGCGCCTGGGGCGCCTCTTCTGCTTTCTGGACGAGCAGAACCGTTCAGGCTGGCACTGAGGCGAGGGCGGCGACCATGCGGTCGACGACGGCGATCTTGGCCGGTGCCTCGGGATCAGACTGGAGTTGGGCTCGAAGCCACGGGGCGGGCACGTAGAGGTTGCCCTCGTGCTCGCCGACAGCGATCTTGTCGAGGCCGGCCTTGAGGAAGGCGCCGTCAGCGCCTGATGGGTGCATGAATGCGGGGAGGAAGGCGGTGCCGTCGGAGCCCTTGCCGAGAACCATCCTCGCGTCGCTGCCAGGCACGCCAAAGATCACGTAGCGGATATCGATGGCGGCACGGTCGGACTGCTTCTTCAACCGGGCGCCAAACCGGTTGGGGTCACGAAGCGGCTTGACCATGCTCAGTCGAGAGAGCCGGGCCGAGGCATCTGGGCGACTGCCTTCTCGTAGGCCGCCTTCAGTTCGGCGTGGGTGAGGTAGCCGCGGCGCTTGGTGTCCATGTCGTCGAAGGCTTTGCGGAGGCGGGCGGAGAACTCGGCCCAGGAGACGCGCTTGTCACCGTTCGCGTCCATGGCCTTGATCTGGCCGGCGGCGAACTCGTCGGGGGTCGGCAGCTGCGGCTTGGGCATGGGAGGCATGTCGGGCAGGCCGGGGTCGACCTGGGCGAAGCACTGGACAGCGGAGAACAGCAGCGCTGTGGTTATGAGTCGACTCATACGGACAGGCAAGAGCTTGAACATGGAAACTCCGAGAGTAGTTTTCCGATATACCGAGATGGCGGATTATATTTCCGCGAACTATTTCTGTCGGGTCGAGCGGGTTGGGGTTTGCTTCTGGCGACCGGTAGGTGCGAGCAGCGTCTGGAAGCCGGCGAGCGTGAGGTTGATGTCGCGAGAGGCTTGCACCTGGTCGGAAATGACCTTCGCCTGGGATTCGAGCAAGGCCTCTGCGGCTTGCACACGGGACACGAGGGCGTCGCGTTCGGCAAGGACCTGCGCTGCATGCGCCTGTGCGGCTGCCAGCTGGGCGGCCAGTGCAGACGCTTCGGCGCGAGCGGCGGCAAGAGACGAGGAGAGATCGCGATTCTGGGTGGCCATCTGATCGAGGCGCTGGGAAGCAGCGTGAGCCGCGGCTTCGTGCTGGGCAGCCGCGGCAAGGGATGCTTCCGAAACGCGGATGGACTCCTGACGGGATGAATCGACCTGGAGCATGAGGCGACGGCGCTCATCCTCGTGGCGAGCGGTAGCCTCGGCATGTGACCTGGCAGCATCGGCGGCGGAAGCCTGGGCAGCAGCGATCTTGTCGGCGTGCAGCTGGGCGATGGAGACGAGTTCGGCCCGGTGCGCATCGACGGTCTCGGCATGGAGGCGAGAGAGCTGGTCGTGCGAGGCCTCCAGGCGGGCGAGGCGTTCGGCAAGAAGAGAAGACTGCTCCTTTTCGCGGGCGAGCTGGGCCTCGAAGCCGGAAGCGCGCTCGGCGGCCTGGTCGTGAGCGGCGCGGGCATCTGCCAACTCAGTCTTCAGCTGAGCCGCGTCGGCATCGAAGCGGCGGGAGGCATGCTCGCATGCGGCCGCCCAGACGCCGGTGAGGAAGTCTGAGATGTTGGGAGGAACACCCTTGAGGAACTTGCTGTCCCGGTAGCTGACGGCCAGTTGGCGCCACCACTCGTCGCGCAAGGGACCGACGGTGGACAGGCTGCCCTTGGTGATGGCGACGACGCTCCTGGCGGACGGGTACTGACCGGAAAGCAGAAGCTCGTCGCAGGCCTTGAAGACGGTTTCGCGGGTTGCCAGGGCTCGATCCATGCTCAAGCTCCTCGATCAGTGAGTGGGACGGAGGCCGGTGGCTGGCGGAGCCGGTCGAGGGCGAGGGTGGCCTCGTGCCAAGCGACGGGGGCCAAGGAAGGGAACTTGGAGAGGAAGGCGTCGAGCGTCCGGACACGGCCGTCGTGACGAAGCGGGGCCCAGGAGACATGGGGAGGCTCGGGGCGCTGCACGCGCAGTGGGCTGCTGAGGGGCCAGAGCGCGGTCATCACATCGAAACAGCCTTCGCTGTCGAGCTCGATCCATGAGGCGGAGGTGAAGTCGACGCCGAGGGCATCGCGCAAAGCGGTGTGGGCGACGAAGTTGATGGACGTGGCGGCCGCATTCGTCAGAGAGGCGCCCTGGTTCATCGACTGGAGGTCGGCAAGGAGCACGAGCGGGGCCATGCCCTGGCGGTAGGTGGATATGGACAGGATGCCGTTGCCAGGCGAGGCGACCTGGGAGGACGCGCTGCGGACCATGAAAGTCTGCGCGACGACCTGGACGGAGGCGTCTGAGGTCGAGCGACGCGGGAAACCGTCGGCGACCGGCTTGACTTGGCGGCGAATGGGTTCAGGGCGAGCGCTGATGATGGTCCTCCGGCTCTGTTTCATTCCTATGATACAGCATGCCTTTACCTATGTAGAGAGGCTCTTATCTGTCATTGAATACAGGTTACATATCATGCGTTACATGATACGGCTTACAACTTGAGAGCACATCTAACCCCTCTTAGGTGATGTCTAGACGCTGAAATCGACGGACGGGTGCAAAATGGGCACCGAACACAAAGCGAGGGGGTCGGCGCCGGAAAGATCGGGGTCGGCTCGACGAAAAGCTGCGATTCGTCGGCCAGGCTTCAAATTCGCAGAAAGCGATGAACGGTCAGCGGATGGCAAGTCGCCGCGGGGAAGATGCGGGTCGCAACACAACGAAGGCGCGGGAAGCGCACACAGGAAAAGGGGACCAGATGGAAGAACGTGAGAAGACGAAGGTGAGCTTTGAAAAGGGCACGCTGGTGGCGGCCAGGTTCGAAGGCTGCAACTGGAACGTCGAGGATGTCGGGGTGGTGCTGGATGCGCGGGACGCATTGAGCGGCGATCCGCACATCACCGTTGTGACGGAACGGGGCGTGCTGGTGTCGATGCGACAGAGCAAGGCGATCTTCATCTTCCACGTGCTGGGTGAGAAGGCGGACAGCATGTTCGTCCAGATGTATGCGCTCATGTCGCACTGGCAGGCCGAGGAGGACCACGAAAGCGGTCACTTCAACGACGCCTACATGAAGGCGAGGGCTCTGCTGAACGCCGAGTCGACGATCCGGCGGGCTTCGCTCAAGAGCACGTTCGTTGGCAACTGATCTGAATGCGGTCCAGCGCGGTGACGCACTGGTCTCGCGGACCGAGAATGCAGAACCAACTCAGTTGGCTCAGGGGCATGCGATCCGGCGCTGCCTGATCAATGCGACCACGGACGAACAGGCGATCGCCTACTACCTGCAGGAGCACGCCAGGTCAGCTCGAACGAGAGAGGCGTACGAAAGGGAGGTTGGACGGTTCTGGCTGTGGCTGAAGCAGAAGGGGATTCGGTCTCTGAACGACGTTGGAGCGGAGCAGGCCGCGGAGTACCGGGACCAGTTGATGCTGGGCCTGGTAAAGACGCCGGCGGCCTGGAAGGTAGGCGGGAAGGAAGAAGGCCGGCCAGCGGAGCAAGGGTCAGGCAGGCAGATTTCGGCGGCAAGCGTGAACTACGCGCTGGGCATCCTGCGAGCAATGTGCGGCTTCCTGTTCGAGGTCGGATACCTCGGGGGCAACGTGTTCAAGGCGGTCAAGCCGCTGCAGGAAACCGATGTCGGGACTGCGGTGGAAAGGTACCTCAGGCAGGAGGACTGGCTGGAGTTGCGCGAGACAATCCAGGAGATGGACAGAAGTTCTTCGAAGCGAAGAGGTGTCTACCAGCAGACGAGATGGGTCACATCGCTGGCTGTGCTTGCAGGGCTTCGAAGGAACGAGATCGCTTCGGGATGGATGGGGTCGTTCCGCCGTGACGGAGACAGATGGTGGCTCTATGTGCTCGGGAAGGGCGACAAGAAGAGAAAGGTGCCGGCGCCAGATCTGCTGATGCAGGAGCTGGTGGAGTACAGGCGATGGCTGAGGACGCTGCCAGGGATGGCGCTGCTGCCCGATGAGCCTGGGGGTGACAACGACGTGCCGAACATTCCGCTGCTGAGCAGGATCGACAACGCAAGAGAAGGCGTCGACGTGCGCAGGGTGTGGGAGATCGTGAAGGGCGCTGTCCAGCGAACCGCTGAAAGGCTCGAAGCGGCGGGGCAAAAGGATCGAGCGGCGGTACTCGCCATGGTTTCGACGCACTGGCTAAGGCACACGGGCGTGACGGCGGTGGCCAACCTGACAGACGTGCAGACCGCGCAGAGCTACGCGCGGCATTCGGACATCAGGACGACGATGACGTACGTGCACAGCCAGGCGGATGCGCTCCACGACAAGGTGTCGGATGCGATGGAGAGGTCGAAGATGTTCGACCGGGGTGCTGGGGAAGACGCTCATGAAGAGCGTCTGGCGTCGAGAGATTGAGATTGGCAAGAATCTCGTAAGCGGGCTACACTGGACCCGTGAAAGATTGCGTTCTCCCGCAGTCGGGTCGAGCCTAGCGACCCTTGATCACTTGCCCCGATCCGATAGGGACTTAGGCAGTCGGAGAGAGCCCGCGAAGGTGAAAGCCTTGCGCGGGTTTTCGCTTTTCTGGGTCAGCGAGTGACGCTCTGCTGCTGGATGCCGGACTCGCGAACAGAGCGCTGCATGTCCTTGGCGATGGCGTCGGCGAAGCCGCGGAGGCTGGCGCCGATCTGCTGGCCGAGTTGATCGGTCTGAGCCTTCACGGCGGGGTCGTCGTAGGCAAGGGCAGCGATCACGCCGTTGCGGGCAATCGATTCGGTCATTCGTGCCATGGCAACGGGCGCGGTGGCCAGGGCCTTGTTCATGTTGCTGACGCCGGCGTCGACATCAGCTGCGATGTGTGCAGGGGCAGGCAGTGTGGTGGAGGGGCCGGTGCCATACACAGGGTAGCCGCCGACGGTCAAAGCCTCGGTGGATGTGGAGGCCGCAGATGATGATTGGACGGGCAGCTCGTAGACCTGGGGCGGAGGGACGTCGTACTGGCTGAAGGCGTGGGAAGCGCTTGCAACGACCTGGTTGGAGCTGGACGTGGCAGGCTGGGTAGCCATCCTGGCAGTGGAGCCGACAGCGTAAGGCACGCCGATGGCGATTGCAGCGCCTGCAAGGAGTGCGATGGCGTGTGACCTCATGATGTGCAGCCCGGATAGTGTTCTGAACACCTTTTCGGACTGGACTACCCAAGCTTGAGACCGCGGATGTAGAGCTTGGTGATGAAGTGGTGGGAATCGAGAGGCGAGTAAGGGCAGGCCAAGCAGACGATGCATGCGTGGCACTAGAAGCAGAATCTCGGGGGTGGAAGGGTGCAACATGGATCAAGGAACCAGATGAGCCTGCGAGATGAATGCATGTACCTGGCGAGACAGGTGCTTTGGAAGCAGGGTGGAACTTCGAGCGATGTGGTGGAGACCCTAGCGGAGAAGTTTCTGGGTATCGCTGAAGCCTATCAGCAGTTTGTGAGGGAGGAGAGGGAGTCGGATATTGTCATCGAGCACGCGGTGCGATACCTGGCGGACACACACGCGATCCCGCCGATGGGCACGGACACATCGTGGTTCGTGACGGCCATGGAAGTGGTGATGCAGCTGGCTGTACCCAACAAGGGGATGACGCAGGAATCGGCAGCGTTGCTACCTTGCCTGCAGCAGGGAATCGCCAGTGCGTTGGCGTCTGCACCGGTGTCTCGGGAGGAGATGCGGATAGAAGATGAGGACGCCGACCAGCTGAAGCGGTTCGAGGAGGCGGGATGCGAGTGGGGTTTGGTGTCGGAGCTGCTGGATCTGGTGGAGCGGCTGCACCACGGCGACGTGATTGACGAAGCAGGGTGGAGGCTCATGCGCAACGCAGCGATCGCAGCTCCTCTGACGAGGCGTGCGCGCAGGGACGCGGGAATGGACGGATGAGGGGGTGAACGATGAATGAAACAGGGATGCAGGCGGAAGATGCAAAGGCCAAGGGGAAGAGGTACGAGTGCCGTTGGAGAGCAGCGGAAGACGGAAGTGAACAGCAGGTGCACTACTGGGTAGATCTGCAGCCACACGAACCGCATTGGCCGGACAGCGCGGTGATGCGGTGGGACCTGCGAGTCAACGACTGGGATAGGGTGTGGCCGGAGCTGGTGGACCATCCTTGCGCGAAGCTGTTTGCGCCGAGGCACCCTCAACGAGAAGGGCCGTGTCACCGACCGGCGTAATGGAGCCACTTCGTGATCGGCATATTGGAGCCAGCCG
>VFQM010002588.1_pt1 | contig 13008 bp, 10 predicted proteins | sample 3512391 | NCBI WGS metagenome assembly VFQM01 (sample SAMN10412369, study PRJNA504923) | tailings metagenome | isolation source: Replicate 1 from Balatoc abandoned mine | place: Philippines
AGCAGCGGCGCCAGCGCGAAGGCGGCGACCAGCGCGGTCATCAGCACCGGGGTGAGCCGCTCCAGCGAGCCGCGGACGACGAGCTGGTGGCCGAAGGTCTCGCCCTCGAAGCGCGCCAGGTTGGCGTAGTGCGAGAGCTTGAGGATGCCGTTGCGGGTGGCGATGCCGGCGAGCGTGATGAAGCCGATCAGCGTCGCGATGGAGAGCGGCTGGCCCGAGAGCCACAGGCCGATGACGCTGCCGATTAGCGCCAGCGGCACGTTGGCGATGACCAGCGCGGCGAGGATGGCTGAACGGTAGCGGCTGTAGAGGACGATGAAGATCAGCGCCAGCGAGATCAGCGCGAGCACGCCGATCAGGCGCGCTGCTTCCTCCTGCGCGCGGAACTGGCCGTCGAGCGTGATGAAGTAGCCGGACGGCAGCTTCGTTTCGCCGACGACGCGGCGCACGTCCTCGACCACGGCGGAGAGCGGCCGGCCCTGCGCGTTGGCGGAGAGGACGATGCGCCGGCGGCTGTTGTCGCGGCTGATCTGGTTCGGCCCGTCGCCCTCCTCGATGGTCGCCACGCGCGACAGCGGCACGCGGCCGCTCGGCGTCTCGATCATCAGGTTGGCGAGCCCGGCCAGCCCGCGCGCATCTTCCGGCAGACGCAGCACCAGCGCGAAGCGGCGCGCGCCCTCGATCACCTGGCCGAGCTGCTCGCCGTCGATCAGCGTCTGCAGCTGGCGCGCCAGCGTCGCCGGCGAGACGCCGTGCTGCTCGGCGCGCGCGTAGTCGATCTGCACGCGGATCTGCGGCGCCAGCACCTGCTTCTCCAGTTCGAGGTCGGCGAGGCCCGGGATCGTCGCCAGCCGGTCGCGCAGCGCCGCGCCTTCGCCGCGCAGCACGTCGAGGTCGTCGCCGACGATGCGGATGGCGATCTGCGCGCGCACGCCGGAGAGCATGTGGTCGATGCGGTGCGAGATCGGCTGGCCGATGCTCACCGCCGCCGGCAGCGAGGCGAGCCGCGCGCGCAGGTCGGCGTAGATTTCCGACGGCGGCCGGCCGGGCTTCAGGCGCATGTCGAGTTCGGAGACATGCACGCCCTCGGCGTGCTCGTCGAGCTCGGCGCGGCCGGAGCGGCGGCCGACGTAGGTGACTTCCGGCACCTCGCGCACCAGCTGCTCGGCGAGCGTGCCGATGCGCACCGATTCGGCGAGCGTGATGCCCGGATTGAGGCGCAGGCCGACGAAAGCGGCGCCCTCGTTGAAGGTCGGCAGGAAGGTGGTGGCGAAGAAGGGCACGCTCGCTGACGCCAGCACGGCGGCGACGGCGGCGGCGCCGATGACGCGCGCGCGCAGCGCCAGCGCCGCTTCCAGCCCGCGCCGGTAGTGGCCCTTGAGCCAGGCGACGAAACGGGTGTCACCGTGGATCGACGCTTCGCCGTGGCGCAGCAGGTACCAGGCCATCACCGGCGTCAGCGTGATCGAGACGACCAGGCTGGCGAGGATCGCCGTCAGGTAGGCGACGCCGAGCGGGATGAAGAAGCGGCCTTCGAGGCCCGGCAGCGCGAACAGCGGCACGAAAACGAGCGCGATGATCAGCGTGGACACGACGATGCCCGAGCGCACCTCGTTCGACGCATTCACGATCACGCGCAGCGGATGTTCCGGTGCCGCCTTCCGCCGGTTTTCGCGCAGGCGGCGGATGATGTTCTCCAGGTCGACGACGGCGTCGTCGACCAGTTCGCCGATGGCGATGGCCAGCCCGCCCAGCGTCATCGTGTTGATCGACATGCCGAAGTAGCGGAAGACCAGCGCCGCGGTGAGGATGGACACCGGGATCGCGGTCAGCGAGATCAGCGTCGCGCGCAGGTTGCCGAGGAACAGGTAGAGCACGGCGGCGACGAAGACGGCGGCGGCGGCGAGCTTGATTTCGAGGTTGCGGATGCTGGCCTCGATGAAGTCGGCCTGGCGGAAGGTGATGCGCGGTGCCGACAGCCCGGCGGGCAGCCCGGCCTTCATTTCTTCCAGCGCCGCCTCGACCTGCCGCGTCAGTGCGACGGTGTCGGCGGCCGGCTGCTTCTGTACTGCCAGAATCACTGCCGGCCGGCCGTCGAGCCCCGCGTCGCCGCGCTTGATCGCTGGCGCGAAACCGACCGAGGCTACCTGAGCGAGCAGGATCGGCTGGCCGTTCCGTGCGGTCAGCGGCAGGCGCTGCAGGTCTTCCAGCCGGCTGGTGCGGCCGAGGTTGCGGATCAGGTACTCGCGCGAATTGAGTTCGAGGAAGCCGCCGCTGGTGTTCGCCGCGAAGCCGCGCAGCGCGCCTTCCATCTGGTCGAGCGTGATGCCGAGCGCGGCCATGCGCGCGGTGTCCGGCTGCACCTGGAACTGGCGCACCTCACCGCCGATCGGGATGGCCTGGGCGACGCCGGGGATGGTCAGCAGGCGCGGGCGCAGCACCCAGTCGGCGTACTCGCGCGCGACCATCGCCTGCCGGCGGGTTTCTTCCGGTGCTGCGTCTGCCGGTGTTTCGATCGGAATGCCGATGAGCAGGATCTCGCCCATGATCGACGCCACCGGCCCCATGTGCGCGACGGTGCCGGTCGGCAGCTGCGACTGCACCAGCGACAGGCGCTCGGCGACCATCTGCCGGGCGCGGTAGATCTCGGTATCCCAGTCGAACTGCACATAGACGAAGGACAGGCCGGCCGACGATACCGAGCGCACCGAGGCGACGCCGGGCATGCCGTTCATCGCCGTTTCCAGCGGGAAGGTGATCAGCGCCTCGACCTCCTCCGGCGCCATGCCGCCGGCCTCGGTCATCAGCGTTACCGTCGGCTTGTTCAGGTCGGGGAAGACGTCGACCGGCGTCTTCTGCACGACCAGCGCGCCGTAGAGAATGAGGACGATGGCTGTCGCCAGCACCAGCAGGCGCTGCGACAGGCTCTTTTCGACGATGCGTGCGAAGAGTGTCGTCGCCATGTTCAGCGCACCTGATTGAGCAATGCCGCGCCCTGGACGACGACGCGTTCGCCGGCTTCCAGTCCGCCGACGACGGCGACGCGCGTGCCGTCGAGCGGTTGCGTGCGCACCGGGCGCGGCACGAAGCGTTCGGCACTCGCCTTGACCCAGACGATTTCCTGATTGGCGGCGTTCTTCACCACCGCCGCCGCCGGCAGCGGCACGCCCTGCAGCTGCGAACGCGTCTGCGCGATGACCTTCAGCGGCTGGTTCAAGGCCAGCGTCGCCGTGCCACCCTCGACGCGGAAGAGCAGCGGGATCGCCTGCTCGCGTAGCGAGCGGCCGGCACCGACGAAGGCGAGCAGCACCTCCTGGCCGGGGCCGGCGCTACCGTAGGCGCCGGCGATGTCGGCGGCGAGCCGCGGGTCGTAGGCCAGCGCTTCGACGCGCAGGTTGGCCGGATCGATGATCTCGAAGAGCACCTCGCGCGCCTCGACGACCTGCCCGGCGACGACGTTGGCGGCGGCGACGATGCCGGTCACCGGTGCGCGCAGTTCGTCGTGATGCCGCAGGCTGCGACCGATGGCGGCGACGCGTTCGCGCAGGCTGTGCACCTCGGCTTCGGCGACGTCGAGATCCTTGCGGGCCACCGTCGCTTCGAGCTCGCGGAGACGGGCCAGACGTTTTTCGGCAACGCCGAGCGCGGCACGCAGTTCGGCAGCCTGCGCCGTCTGCCCGCCGAGTTCGAGCGGCGAGACGGCGGGATGCACGCGGGCGAGCAGCTCGCCTTTCTTCACCGCCTGGCCGAGCGAGGCGATGCCCTCGGCCGGCGCTTCGATGCGGCCGCTGATCATCGCCTGCACGCGGCCGCCGCTGCCGGGGTCGAGGACGACCTTGCCGCTCAGCTCGACCGCCACCGGCTGCTCTCCTCGCTCGGCGAGCACGGTGCGCAGCGCGAGCTGGCGCTGCGTCGGCTTGGGCAGGAAGACGCTGCCGTCGGCGAGGCGCTGCGGACCGTCGCCGCGGGTGGGCGGGGGCGGCTCGTCGCCGTGGTCGTGCCCTTCGTGGGCGAAGGCGCTGCCGGCGGCGAGCGCGGCGAGTGCGGCGGCCGCGAGGAGCGGGCGGAGGGCGTGTTGCAGAAAGCGGTGGGCGTTCATGCGGCTTCTCCCTTGCGGCGGCGCAGGATGGCGACTGCGGCGGCGGCGAGCAGCGCCAGCGCTGCGGCGACGCCGAGTCCGAGTGGGGTGGAACCGGCGGCGGCATCGGCTGCTGCTGCGGTGGTGCCGGTGACGACGAAGTCGGCGGCGAGCAGGTCGCTTTCCTCGCCGGCGCTGACGGTGATCGTCAGCGGATAGGTCGCCGGCGCGGCGAAGGGTGCCGCGTCGAGCGCGTAGCTGCCGTCCGCCTGCGCTTCGGCGACGAGGTTGCGGCCGTTCAGTTCGATCTCGATCTTTGCGCCGTTGACCGGCTCGTTGCTCGCCCAGCGGTCGAGCGTCAGCGTCAGGCGCCCGTCCTTGATGCGGCCGACCAGTTCGAAGAGTTCGCTGTGCGCCTCGAAGGACGGGCGGACGGCGTCGGCCGCGGAGGCCGGCAGGGCCGGGAAGAGCAGCGCGGCGGCGCAGGCGAGCGCGGCGGCGGTGGTGTGCAGGGGGTTCATGGCAGGACTCCGATGGCCTGGTTGTAGCGGGAGACGGCGCGCGCCGCCTCGATGCGGGCGCGGGCAGCCGAAAGTTCGGCGTCGAAGGCATCGGCTTCGATGCGCAGTCGTTGCGGCAGGTCGATGTTGCCAAGGGCGAAGGCGCGGGCGTACTCGTGCCGCATCTCGGCGGCGAGCTTTCGGCGGGTGTCGGCACGGACGAGCGCCTCGTCGGCGCGTTCCAGCTCGCGTGTGGCGGCGTCGTGCTCGGCCTCGACGCGGTGCTGCTCGTAGGGAAGCATGGCTTCGGCTTCGATCAGGTCGGCATTGGCGGCAGCGATCTTCGGCCGGTTGCGGGCGTCGGTGGCGAGCGGAATGCGGACGCCGATGACGGTCGAGCCCTCCCAGGTGGCGTCCCGCATCGCCTGTTCGCGGCGCAGGCCGAGGGTGATCTCCGGCAGTTCGCGCACGTTCCTGGCGGCGATGTCGAGGCGCGCCTTCGCCGCTGCGACGGCCCGGGTGAGCGGAGCCAGCTGCGGGTGCTCGGCAGCCGCTTCGCGCTGCCGTTGTTCGCGCATGCCGTCGCCTGCCGGCAGTGCGGCGAGGCCGGTGAGTGCGAGAAAGGCTCTGGCGGCACGGTTAGCCCGGCCGTCGGCTTCGGCGAAGGCCGCCTCGGCAGCCGCCTCGGCGCTGCGGGCCTGGTTGCCATCCATGCGCGGCAGGTCGCCGGCGCGGATGCGGCGCTCGACATCCTGCGCCAGCTGGCGGGCCGAGTCGGCGCGGGTGCGGGCAATTTCGCGTTCGTTGGCGGCGAGCATCGCCTGCCACCAGGCTTCGCGCACTTCGCCGGCGAGCTTCCAGCGGGCCTGCTCGACCAGTGCGGCATAGGCTGATCGCTCACGCTCGATCAGCGCCAGCGTCCGCGACTGGTAGCCGGGCAGCCATACGGGAAGGGCGATGCCGGCTTCCCACTCGCGCTGGCCGGTGTCGCGCTGGAGGCGGTCGCTGCGGTTCGACAAGGTGGCGGCCGGAGCGCCGGCAAGAATGCTGTCGGCGGCGTCGTGGCGGGCGGCAAATTCATCCTGCCGTGCCGTCACGCTGCGCGCGGCCGGGTGCCGTTCCCAGGCCGCGGCGAAGACGTCGTGCATGGTCTGGGCGTGCGCCGTCGGCACCAGCGGGGAGCAGGCAATGACGATACTGACAAGGGTTCGAGCGAGCTTCTTCATCGGATTCTCCGGCAAGACTGGAAAAATCCGGCGGTGCACCGGGATGACTGCGGCGTGCGACTGGCCGTGATGCGTGGCCAGAAGGCGCGACCGTCTGGTCGCCGCCTGGCGTCAGTGGTTCAGAGGGTGGGGGTGCCCCGCCGGTTCAGGCGAGGCCCGGCCATTTCGGCCGTTCGGGACGCTGTTGTGCGGGCGCGGGCAGGAAGACGGTCGCCGGCGTGGCGGGGGCGTCGGCGATGGCGGCAACTGCCGGCAGGGCGGTTGCGGTCGAGGTCAGCGTGCAGCAGCTGGCGTGGCAGGTCGTGCAGCTGCCGTCGTGGCTTTCGTCGGTCTGCGCCAGTTCCTGGCAATCAGCAGGAGCGGCGTGCGCCGTATCCGGCACGTGATGTGCGTGATGGGCGTGGTGGCCGGCATGATCGCCGCCTGCATCCTGGCGGGCATGGCCGACAACTGCGACGTCCTCGCTTGAGGTGCCGCAGAGCATGCCCTGAACGGCGACCGCAGCCCAGCCCGACTGCAGCGGCAGCAGGGCGATCAGCAGGAGGGCGAGGAGTCGTTTGATCGGTCGGGGCGGTTCGGTGCAGCGGGTGGCAGTTGGTATCGATACGGGGTGCGACAGAATGCCGCACCCGGGAATTATAGTTGCATAGTTGCGAACCGCGCTCCGCTGTCAAATCCTGCGGCTGAGGGTTTGGTGACGAGGCTGCCGGACGTCGTACCGGCGATGGCCCCGATCACTCCCTTTCGCCGGCGATCGAGGGCAGAGGCGGCATTATTCGCCGCCGGTCGCCGGCGGGACGTTCAGTTCGGCGAGCGCCTCGTCGAGCGCGGTCAGGGCCGTTTCGAAGTCGTAGCTGGCGAGCGCGTGCTCGATGCGGGTGGTGCGCGCTCCCAGTATCGTCGTCAGCAGCGCCGCAGATTCGTGCCACAGCGACAGGGCGCGGCTGTCGTCTTCGGCAGCGAGGGTTCGCAGGCGGTAGAGCAGCTCGCCGGCGGCGGTGCGTTCTGCCGGGCTCAGCGTCGCGACCTCTGCTACCGGTCCGGCGGGCGCGGCCGGCAGTGGCCTGGCCGTGTCCATCCTGGCCTGTCCGGTGATGAGGGTGGCCGGTACTTGCAGCCGGAAACGGCTGCCGAGGCCGGGGGCGCTCTGCACTTCGATGTCTCCGGCAAGCAGCAGGGCGAGGCGCTTGCAGAGGGCGAGACCGAGCCCGGTGCCGCCATGTGCGCGGGTCGTGCTCGTGTCTGCCTGGGCGAAGGGGTGGAAGAGGTTGGCCAGCTGGGTCGGCTCGATGCCGCAGCCGCTGTCTTCGATCTCGATGCCGAGGGACCACCCGGCATGGCCATCGTCCGTCGGCGCCTGACGGGCGCCGGCGCGCAGCACGATCCGGCCTTCGGCCGTGAACTTGACGGCGTTGTCGATCAGGTGGCTGACGATCTGTTCGATGCGGCTGGCGTCGGCATGCAGCATTTCGGGCAGCGGCTCGGCGACCTCGACGCTGACGGACAGGCTGCGGGCCGCTGCCTGTTCGCGTAGGTTTGCCGACTGCCGCTCGATCAGCATCCGCGGCGAGAAATCGACCGGCTCCGGCGTCAGTTCCCCGGATTCGAGCTTGACCATGTCGAGCACGTCGTCGAGCATGCCGAGCAGGCGTCCGGAGGCGCGGGCGATCAGTCGCAGCTTCTCGCGCTGCGCCGGGTCGCTGACCTGCTGCAGCAGCGCCCAGTCCATGCCGACGATGGCATTCAGCGGCGTGCGGAATTCATGGCTCATGTTGGCGAGGAAGGCGCTCTTCGCCCGGCTTGCCGCTTCGGCCTGGTCGCGTGCTTCGGCGAGCTGGGCGGTGCGCTTGCTGACCAGTTCTTCCAGTCGGCCGCGGTGCAGTTCCAGTTCCTGGTTCGCTGCCTGCAGGTTGGCATACTGGATGTTGATCAGCTGGTAGAGGTCGATCAGGGCCTGCGTCTGTGCCCGTTGTGCCGGATCGGATTCCTTGCCTTCGGCATCCTCGAAGGCTTCGTCGGGCTTCTTGCCGGCACGTATGGCGCGCAGCTGGCGGCCCAGCACCTGGTCGTCGGCGAGGATGTGGAAGATCAGCCAGTTGGCGAGAAAGGTGAGCAGGTCGCCACCGGCCGTTATGTTGCGATCCCTGTCGTAGCGCTGGCGCATCTCGCCGACACGTGCGGCGAAGCCGGCATGGACCCGCAGGTGGTGGTCGCTGTGGCGATGGTCGATCCCGTGGTCGTTCATCAGCCGCTCTTCCGTCTGGAAGTGGAAGATGACGTACTGGGTCAGGGCGTCGAGCAGTTCGTCGGCCATGGCGTGGGCCGATTCGTAGGGCAGGACGAGGACGGGGGCAGCGCGGTTGATGAGGTCGATCAGCCAGCGGTGCTGACTGTCGATTTCATCGATGCCGGTGACGAAGTAGTCGTTCCAGGTGATCAGGCTCATCTTGCCGGGCGCTGTCGTGTTTGGGCTGACGGAAAGAATACCGCTTGTCGTCTCCGCGCGCACGTGCGGAAGCAGTCTGTGCCTGTTGCCGGAAATGACGACGGGGGCCGAAGCCCCCGCCGATAGCCATTCTGTTTATCGGACGGCTATGTCCTCAGCAGGCCTTAAGCGGCCATTGCGAAACGCTCATCGTTGGCGTTTGTGGATTTGCGCGGATTACGTCCGTCGCCTTTCGGGCCGCCTGCTCGCCTTCTTTCGCCCTGTCGAGACCAGATCACCCCCCCTGTGGTGGAGGTGGGCGGAATCGAACCGCCGTCCAGAACGCTTCCGGGTTGCCGGAATTACGACCGTACCGACATTATGGGGGCGGGGTGGCGCTTATTCAAGGGCGGTGCAGGTCAGCGCGAGAATTTCTTCGGCGTGGTCGACGAGGTGGTCGGCCCCCCAGTCTTCTATCCGCGGGCCGTCGCCGAGATAGCCGTAGCGGACGGCCACGGTACGCATCTCGACGCAGCGGCCGGCCTGGATGTCGCGCAGGTCGTCCCCGACGTAGATGCAGGCGGAGGGCGCGCAGCCGACCAGGGCGCAGGCGAGTTGCATCGGGCTGGGGTGCGGCTTGGCGCGCGGAGCGGAGTCGCCGCTGACGATGCAGGCTGCCCGGCGGTCGTAACCGAGTCTCTGGAGCAGGGGCAGGGTGAAGCGTTGCCGCTTGTTGGTGATGATTCCCCACGGGATGCCGCGGCTTTCGAGCGATTCGACGAGGTCGGCGATGCCGGGGAAGAGGATCGTCCTTTCGCAAAGGGCGGAGGCGTAGTAGTCGAGGAAATGCTTCTCGTAGTCGCCGTAGGCCGGATGTTCCGGGCTGACGTGCATGCCGGCCTGGAGCATGCCGCGGACGCCGCTTGAGGTGGAGGCGCGCAGGTCTTCGGGGGGTACCGGTGCCAGGCCGAGGTGCTCGCGAACGTGATTGAGGGCGGCCGCGAGGTCGGGGGCGGTGTCGGCAAAGGTTCCGTCGAGGTCGAAAAGGACCGCCCCGGTGCGGAAGTCAGCCCTGGCGGATGGCATGAACCAGATAGTTGACGTCGGTGTCGCGTCCGAGCGAATAGCTCTGGGCGAACGGGTTGTAGCTCATGCCGATGACTTCGTCGAGTTCGAGCCCGACACTTTTTGCCCAGCGCGCCAATTCCGAAGGTTTGATGAACTTGGCATAGTCGTGGGTACCCTTGGGCAGCATGCGCAGGACATACTCGGCGCCGATCACGGCGAGCAGGTAGGCCTTCGGATTGCGGTTGATCGTGGAGAAGAATACGTGGCCGCCCGGCTTGACCAGTGCGGCGCAGGAGGCGATGGTGCTGGCCGGGTTTGGCACATGTTCAAGCATTTCCAGACAGGTGACGACGTCGTAGCTGCCGGCTTCCCGGGTGGCCAGATCCTCTGCCGAGGTGTGGCGGTAATCGACCGTGCGGCCGCTTTCGAGCAGGTGCAGGCGGGCGACGCCGAGGGCTTTCTCCGACAGGTCGATGCCGGTGACGGTGGCGCCGCGTCCGGCCATACCTTCGGAGAGCAATCCGCCGCCACAGCCGACATCGAGTACTTTCTTGCCCTTCAGCCCGACATGACGGTCGATCCAGTCGAGGCGCAGGGGATTGATTTCGTGCAACGGGCGAAACTCGCTCTTCGGATCCCACCAGCGGTGGGCGAGGTCGCTGAATTTCTGCAGTTCGGTCGGGTCGGCGTTGATCATGCTCGGGTCACGGTAACAAGGCTGGGTGGAAAGAAAAAAGCCCTGCTTGCGCAGGGCTTTTCGATCGGCAGGCAGAATTACTTCTGGGTGCCGATGATTTCGACGTCGACGCGACGGTCCGGCTGCAGGCACTGGATCAGGGCCTTGGACTTCTTCTCACCCTTGCAGGTGGCGCCGGTCTTCGGCTGCTTCTCGCCCTTGCCTTCGGTGTAGACCTTGTTGGCTTCGATGCCCTTGCCGACCAGGTAGGTCTTGACGGCAGCGGCACGCTTTTCCGACAGCTTCTGGTTGTAGGCATCGGAACCCAGGCGGTCGGTGTGGCCGACGGCGATGATGACTTCCAGGTTCAGCGAGTTGGCCTTGGCGACCAGATCGTCAAGCGCCTTCTTGCCTTCCGGACGGAGGACAGCCTTGTCGAAGTCGAACAGGGCGTCGGCAGCCAGGGTCACCTTGGCCGATGCCGGCTTGACGCCGGACGTGGCGGCGGTCTTCGGCTCGCACTTTTCCTTCGGCAGGATGTCCTTGTCGCAGGCGCAGCCAGCCGGATCGTTGGCGGCAGCAGCCGGCGTCCAGTAGCCGGTACGCCAGCAGAGGCCGGTACCGCTACGGGCAACTTCGTTGCGTGCATCGATGACGTAAACACGATCGGCAGCCGTCTGCGCTTGCGCAACAGCGGCACCCAGACCCATGGCGGCCGCGAGAACGACCATCAGGGATTGCTTGGCGATTTTCTTCATTCGTTTCCCTCGTTTGTAAAGTGGACAGCCATATCGGGCCGCAGACAAAACACAACCCTCGCCGGGCTTAGCTTGCGCGCGGACATATTCTAGTTTGCCATATCGATGCGATATTTTCCAAGCCAATTTTGCTAAATCCGCTCAGGGTGTGGTTTTCCAGCAGCATTCGACCGGCCACCCAGACGTGGCTGACATTCTCTCTGCCGGCCACATAAACGAGGTGCGATTCCGGCGCGTAGCACGGCGCCAGCAAGGGGTCGTCGAGGCTGATGGCACAGAGGTCGGCCGATTTTCCGGCAACGATCGAGCCGATCTCGTGTTCCAGGCTGAGCGCCTTTGCTCCGCCCAGAGTCGCCGCATGGATGGTCCTGTGGGCAGCCATGGCGCTGGCGTCGCCGCTGGCTCCTTTGGTCAGCAGGGCTGCGAGGCGCAGTTCGGCGAGCATGTCGAGGCGGTTGTTGCTGGCGGCGCCGTCGGTGCCGATGCCGAGGTTGACGCCGCGGCGAAGGATTTCCGCGACCGGGGCAATGCCGCTGCCGAGTTTCAGATTGGATGCCGGGCAGTGGGCAATCGACGCCCCTTCGGCAGCCAGCAGATCGATTTCCCCGGTGTCGAGGTGCACTGCGTGTACCGCAATCAGGTTCGGCGTGACGATGCCCAGGCGGCGAAGCCGTTCGAGCGGGCGGATGCCATGCACGCGCAGGCTTTCCTCGATTTCTGCACGGGTTTCGTGCACATGGACGTGTACCGGCAGGTCGAGTTCTCCGGTCAGCGTGGCAATCCGTTCGAAGCTGCGGTTGCTGACCGTGTAGGGGGCGTGCGGGGCCAGCGCGAAATGGAGGAGGGGTTGATTGCGCAGTGCGTCGCGGGCAGCCAGACCCTTGTCCAGGTAATCGTCGGCGTCGTTCGCGTAGGCAGTCGGGAACTCTGCCAGGACGAGGCCGATGACGGCGCGCATGCCGGAGCTTGCAACCGCACGTGCTGCCGCCTCCGGAAAGAAATACATGTCGTTGAAGCAGGTGATGCCGCCGCGCAGCATCTCGGCACAGGCCAGCAGGGTGCCGTCATGGACGAATTCGGCCGAGACATGCTTCGCTTCCGCAGGCCAGATGTGTTCCTGCAGCCAGGTCATCAGCGGGGTATCGTCGGCAAGCCCGCGCAGCAGCGTCATTGCCGCGTGGCAGTGCAGGTTGACGAAACCGGGCAGGAGGACATGGCGATCTAGTCGGCGCTCCTCGTGCGGGCGGTAGCGTTCATGCGCCTCATGCTGCGGCAGCACATCGACGATACGGCCGCCATGAACCGCGACGGCATGGTTTTCCAGCGTGGTGTTGCCCGGTTCGACCGGGATCAGCCAGCGCGGGCAGATAAGGAGATCGATATTTTCCATGGCAGAAAAAAAGAAACCCCGCGCTGGCGGGGTTTCTTGTGGGTCGCGTCGCTTACTTCGCCGGGCCCTTGACTTCGACCACCGTGCGGCGGTGCGGTGCCAGACAGGCGATCAGCTTCTTCTTGCCGAGGCTGTCTTCGCACTTCGGAGCGGTGGCCGGCTGGGTCTTGCCTGCACCCATGGTCTCGATGTTGGCGGAGACGCCCTTCGAGGCCAGGTACTTCTTGACGGCGTCTGCACGCTTCTCCGAAAGCGCCTGGTTGTATTGCTGCGAACCGAGGCGGTCGGTGTGGCCGGTGACGACGATCAGATCAACCTTGGCACAGGAAGACAGCTTGCCGATGACATCCTTGTCGAGTGCCGCCTTGGCAGCCGGGGTCAATGCGGCCTTGTTGAAGGCGAAGGTCTGATCGTCCTTCAGCGTGACGGTGAAATCACACTTCTTCGGAGCTGCGGCAGCCGGAGCCGGGGCAGCCTTCGGCTCGCACTTCTCCTTCGGCAGCAGATCCTTGTCGCAGGCGCAGCCGGCCGGGTCGTTGGCGGCAGCAGCCGGCGTCCAGAAGCCGGTGCGCCAGCAGAGGCCCTTGCCGGACGAGGTCGGGGCGACGGTGCCGTTGGCTTCGTGGCCGCTGCGGGCGACTTCGCCGCGCGAGTCGATCACGTAAACGCGGTCAGCCGTCTGGGCCTGGGCGGCCGCTGCCATGGCGATCAGGCCGATGGCGGCGAGGGAACGGGCGATGAACTTTGATTTCAAGATGACTCCTCCTGGATATCTGTTTGTGTTTCGGTTCTGAAATTCGTGTAGCGGTGCTGTCCGCGGATTTAAGCACGAAGTTTCCCGCCGCTTCAAGCATTTGTATGCCGGAATCGTGGCTTTTTTGCATTAG
>VFQM010002589.1_pt1 | contig 13006 bp, 9 predicted proteins | sample 3512391 | NCBI WGS metagenome assembly VFQM01 (sample SAMN10412369, study PRJNA504923) | tailings metagenome | isolation source: Replicate 1 from Balatoc abandoned mine | place: Philippines
GCAAGGGGCAGCCCCTGTTTGAGGTCTACAGCCCGGAACTGGTCTCGGCCCAGCGTGAATATGCGATTGCCGCCCAAGGCGTCGAATCGCTGAAAGAAGCCGGCGGCCCGGCGCGGGACGGCATGAAACAACTGGCCGATTCCAGCCTGCTGCGACTGAAGAACTGGGATATCTCGGAAGAACAGGTCAAGGCCCTCGCCAAATCTGGCGAGGCGAAGCGGACGATGACTTTCCGCTCGCCGGTGGCCGGCATCGTCACCGAGAAAAAAGCCGTCCAGGGCATGCGCTTCATGCCCGGCGAGGCGCTCTATCAGGTCGCGGACCTCTCCTCGGTGTGGGTCGTCGCCGACGTGTTCGAACAGGACATCGGCCTGGTCAAATCTGGCAGCAAGGCCAAGGTGACGATCAATGCCTATCCGGGCAAGACTTTCGACGGCACGATCAGTTATGTCTATCCGACCTTGAACGCCCAGACCCGTACCGTGCCGGTTCGCGTCGAACTGGCAAATCCGGGGCTGCTGCTCAAGCCGTCGATGTTCGCCCAGGTCGAACTGCCGGTGGGCGCCAAAGGCCAGGTGGTCACGGTGCCGACCTCCGCCGTCATCGACAGCGGTGCCCGCCAGATCGTACTGATCCAGCAAGGCGAAGGCCGCTTCGAGCCGCGCGATATCAAACTCGGGGCGCGCAGCGACAATCACGTCGAAGTGCTGGAGGGGGTCAAGGAAGGCGAACAGGTAGTGGTCGCCGCCAACTTCCTGATCGATGCCGAGAGCAACCTCAAGGCAGCGGTCGGCGGTTTCGGCCACGCCGCCCATGGCGCCGCCCCAAAAGAAGGGCAAGCGGCAGCACCCGGACAGCCAACTGCCAAAGGCGCCAGCCACCAGGCCGAAGGCACGGTGGATGGCGTCGACGCGGCAGCCGGCACGATCAGCCTCAATCACGGCCCGGTCGCCAGCCTCAAATGGCCGGCCATGACCATGGAGTTCAAGGCCGCCAACGCATCGCTGCTGCAAAGGATGAAACCGGGAGCCAAAGTCGCCGTCGAGTTCGTCGAGCGGCAGCCCGGTGAATGGGTGATTACGGCCGTCAAGCCGCTGCCAGCAAACCAGGGAGCCGGCACGCCGGCCGCCGGGGCCAACCCGCACGCCGGTCACTGACCGAGAACCACGGAGAGTCACCCCATGTTGGCCAATATTATCGAATGGTCGGGCCGGAACCGCTTCCTGGTCTTGCTCGCCACCCTGTTCATCACCATCGCGGGCATTTATGCCGTATTGCGCACGCCGATCGATGCCTTGCCTGACCTCTCGGACGTGCAGGTCATCGTTTATACCGAATATCCCGGCCAGGCACCGCAGGTCGTCGAGGATCAGGTCACCTATCCGCTCACCACGGCCATGTTGTCGGTGCCGAAATCAAAGGTGGTGCGCGGCTTTTCGTTCTTCGGCGCCTCCTTCGTGTACATCATTTTCGAGGATGGCACCGACATCTACTGGGCGCGCTCGCGCGTCCTTGAATATCTGAATTTCGCCTCCAGTCGCATGCCGAAGGGTGTCACCCCCTCGCTCGGACCGGACGCCACCGGCGTCGGCTGGGTCTACCAGTACGCGCTGCTGGCCAAGGACAAGACGCTGGCCGAACTGCGCACCATCCAGGACTGGTACGTCCGCTATCAGTTGACCAAGGCGCACGGCGTCGCCGAAGTCGCATCGATCGGCGGCTTCGTTCAGACCTACCAGGTCACCGTCGACCCGGTGAAACTGCGTTCCTACGGCATTCCGCTGATGAAGGTAGCGCAGGTGATCCGCGACTCGAACCGCGATGTCGGTGGCCGTGTCGTCGAGATGGCCGAAACCGAGTACATGGTGCGCGGCAAGGGCTACCTGCGCGGCAAGAACGACCTCGAAACGCTGGTCGTCAAAAGCGACAAGGGTACGCCGGTGCTGATCCGCGACATTGCTCGCGTCGAACTGACGCCCGACGAACGGCGCGGCCTGACCGAACTCAACGGTGAAGGCGAAGTCGTGTCGGGCATTGCCATGGCGCGCTACGGTGCCAACGCGCTGGAAGTCATCCACAACCTGAAAGCCAAAATCGACGAAATCGGTGGCGGCTTGCCGGCCGGCGTCACGGTGCAGACGGTGTACGACCGTTCCGAACTGATCCACCGCGCCATCGACACGTTGAAACGGACGCTGATTGAGGAGGCGCTGATCGTCGCGCTGGTCTGCATCGTTTTCCTGATGCACGTGCGCAGCGCCCTGGTCGCCATCCTGATGCTGCCGGTCGGCGTGCTGATCGCCTTCATAGCCATGCGCTCGCTGGGCATGAACTCCAATCTGATGAGCCTGGGCGGTATCGCCATCGCCATCGGCGCCATGATCGACGCCGCAATCGTGATGATCGAGAACGCCCACAAGCACCTGGAACGCCTGCCCGAGGAGCACACCAAGGCCGAGCGTGCCGACGCCATGCTCGCCGCCTGCAAGGAAGTCGGCCCGGCGCTGTTCTTCTCGTTGCTCATCATCACGGTTTCCTTCCTCCCGGTGTTCGCCCTGGAAGGCCAGGAGGGGCGGCTGTTCTCGCCGCTGGCCTTCACCAAGACCTTCTCGATGGCCGGTGCGGCGCTACTTTCGGTGACGCTGGTGCCGGTCCTGATGATGTTGTTCATCCGCGGCAAGGTCATGCCGGAAGCAAAGAATCCGGTGAATCGGTTTCTGATCTGGGTCTATCGGCCGATCATCGCCGGCGTCATGCGCTGGAAGAAAATGACCATCGTTGCTGCCGTCGTCGCCTTGGTGGCCTCGATCTACCCAGCCTCTCAACTCGGCTCGGAGTTCATGCCTACGCTCAACGAGGGTACGCTGCTCTACATGCCGGCATCGCTGCCCGGCATGTCGATCACCAAAGCCGCCGAGTTGATGCAGACGCAGAACAAGATCATCAAGAGTTTCCCCGAGGTCGCTTCGGTCTATGGCAAGGCCGGGCGCGCCAATACGGCGACCGATCCGGCGCCGACCGAGATGTTCGAGACGGTGATCAACCTGAAGCCGGAATCCGAATGGCGCCCGGGCCTGACCACCGACAAGTTGATTGCCGAACTCGACAAGGCCCTGCAATTCCCCGGCGTCGCCAACGCCTGGACGATGCCGATCAAGGCCCGCATCGACATGCTGTCCACCGGCATTCGCACGCCGATCGGCATCAAGGTCTTCGGCAAGGATCTCGGTGAGATGGAAAAAGTGGCCAAGGAAATCGAGGCCGTGGTCAAAGCCGTGCCCGGCACGACCAGTGCCTTCGCCGAGCGCATCACGGGCGGTTTCTATCTCAATATCGAACCGGACCGCGAGCAACTGGCGCGCTACGGCCTGGCCATCGGCGACCTGCAGGATGTGATCGGCACGGCGCTGGGCGGTGAGATGGTGACCACCACGGTCGAGGGGCGGGAACGTTTCGGTGTCACCGTGCGCTACCCGCGCGAATTGCGCTCCGATCCGCAGCAGATCGCCCGCGAAGTGCTGATCCCGACCATGGACGGGGCGATGATTCCGCTCGGGCAACTGGCCAAGGTCGTTGTCGCCAAGGGCGCACCCAGCATCCGTACCGAAAACGCCCTGCTCTCCGCCTATATTTATGTCGACATCCGCGACCGTGACATTGGCAGCTACGTGGCCGATGCCAAGAAGGCGGTCGCCGAACAGGTCAAGTTCCCGGCCGGCTACTACGTGACCTGGAGCGGCCAGTTCGAATACATGGAACGGGCCATCGAGAAAATGAAGATCGTCATCCCGGTGACACTGCTTTCGATCTTCCTGCTGCTCTACCTCAATTTCAAGCGCATTACCGAAACGCTGATCGTCATGCTCTCGGTGCCCTTCGCGCTGGTCGGCGGCATTTGGCTGATGTGGTGGCTCGGCTACAACCTGTCGGTCGCCGTGGCGGTCGGTTTCATCGCGCTGGCCGGCGTTGCGGCCGAGACCGGCGTCATCATGCTGATCTATCTCGATCATGCCTGGGAGGAACTCAAGGCCAAGCGGCGCGCCGAGGGCCAGGTACCCGGCCTGGCCGATCTTTACCAGGCGATCATGGAAGGCGCCGTCGAACGGGTGCGACCGAAGATGATGACGGTCGTGGCAATCATGGCCGGCCTGCTGCCCATCATGTGGGGTACCGGCACCGGCTCGGAAGTGATGAGCCGCATCGCGGCGCCGATGGTCGGCGGCATGATTTCTTCGACGGTCCTGACCCTCGCGGTGATTCCGGCAATCTACGCGCTGGTTAAACAGTGGCGCCTGAATCGGGGTGTCGAGTAATGAATCTTATCAACGCAAGGAGAACGTGATGTCGAAGAAGCTCTTGGTGGTTGCTGTGACGGTCGTCGGACTGTTGCTGGGCGGGTGTGCCAGTAGTGAATATGCGGGCGGCTCCGGAAACGACTCGCACGCCGGTCACTCCCACTAATCGGTTCCCATGCTTGGTACCAGAGCCGCCAAGCAAGGCACCACCGCCCAGCCGTTCATTTTCTGTTCTACCGCTCCACCCGGTGTCAATCAAGAACAAGGAGTCAGCTCATGAAAGCAGAATTTGATCATCATCACCCCGAGCCGTGGTATCGATCTCGTGGCGCGGTCGTCGCTGCCATGATCGCGGTCATCCTGGGGTTCTTCATCGTTCGCGAGCATTGGGAACATCTAGCCGGAAAGTGGATTTATTTGCTCCTTCTGCTCTGTCCGTTGATGCACTTCTTTGGTCACGGCGGACATGGCGGTCACGGCAAGGAAAAAGGCAGCGATGAACAAAATTCGTAGACGACAGTTCGCCGTGGGGTTGATCGCGTTGTTCAGTCTGTCGGTGCAAGCCCAAAGCTGGCAGGTGCCCAAACCCAGTCCAGGCCTGATGCCCAATCCGGCAGCCGGCAAGACACTATTCGCGAAACATTGCGCGGCCTGTCACGGTACGGAATTGAAAGGTTCGGACAAGGGACCGCCTCTCCTGCACCGCATCTACGAGCCCTCGCACCATGCCGATGCCGCTTTCCAACTCGCCGCCAAGAACGGCGTGCGCGCCCATCACTGGAAATTCGGCGATATGGCGCCGGTGCCGCAGGTAACACCCGACGACGTGGCACACATCACGGCCTATGTGCGCAGCGAGCAGCGCAAGGTTGGTATCGACTAAATAGAAAGTAGTCATGAGGCAAAATCTGGCTGGAGCCTGTGCAACTTTAGCAAGATCCCTTTTGCGGTCGGCTTTCTCTCCTGCGCGACTGTTGCTGATGGCCTTGCTGCAGAGCAAGGCCAATTTTTTCTAAATTGGCCCACGGGGTATGCTGGATCAACTTTGAGCAAATTGCATAGTTGTGATTTTTTGATTAAAGGGAAGTAGCCATGACCAGCGAACACTCAGGGCAACATCACGACCATGCTCATCATCACAGCCATTCGTCGTCGGTTTTGAAATCCATGTCGAGCAACGTTATCGATCCCGTCTGCGGCATGACCGTCAAGCCGGACTCGGCCCATGCGACGGATCTGGATGGCATCCATTACCGATTCTGCAGTGCCAAATGCAAGTCAAAATTCGATGCCGAACCGGCGCGCTACTTGGCGCCCAGGCCGGAAGAGGTCGCCGTTCCGGGCGCCGAATACACCTGCCCGATGCATCCGGAAATCCGGCAGATCGGCCCCGGCACCTGCCCCAAGTGCGGCATGGCGCTCGAACCGCTGCTACCCGATTTAGACAAGGACGAAGGCAACACCGAGTACCTGGACTTCCGCCGCCGCTTCTGGGGCAGCCTGCCGCTGACCGTGGTCGTGGTCGTCCTGGCGATGGTTGGGCACCGGCTGGAAGGTCTATCGCCAGCGGCCCGCACTTGGGGCGAACTGCTGTTCAGCCTGCCCATCGTGCTCTGGGCAGGCGCGCCGTTCTTCGTGCGGGGCTGGCAGTCGCTTGTCCAGCGCAGTCCTAACATGTGGACGCTGATCAGCCTCGGCACCGGTGCGGCATTCGCTTACAGCGTCGTGGCGGCGCTAGCGCCTGGCCTGTTTCCACCTTCCTTCATTGCCCACGGCCGGATCGGCGTTTATTTTGAGGCGGCAGCGGTCATCATCTCGCTGACCCTGCTCGGCCAAATGCTTGAACTGCGCGCCCGTTCGCAAACCACGGCCGCCATCAAGTCGCTGCTCGGTCTTTCCCCGAAGACGGCCCGCCGCATTAACCCGGACGGCATAGAGGAGGATGTACCGCTGACTCATGTCCATCTCGGCGACATGCTGCGCGTTCGTCCTGGCGAGAAGGTGCCGGTAGACGGCGCAGTGATCGAAGGTTCGAGCGCTGTCGATGAGGCGATGCTCACCGGCGAGCCGCTGCCTGTAACGAAACGCCCCGGCGACCAGGTGATCGGTGCCACCATGAACACCGCCGGCAGCCTGGTCATCCGTGCCGAGAAGGTCGGCGCCCAGACCATGCTCGCCCAGATCGTCCAGATGGTCGCCCAGGCCCAGCGCTCGAAGGCGCCGTTGCAGCGGCTGGCCGACGTCGTCGCCGGCTATTTCGTGATCGCGGTGGTCGCCATCGCGCTCGTCAGTTTCTTCGCCTGGGGCTTTTTCGGCGGCGAGCAGGGCTGGGTCTTCGGCCTGATCAACGGCGTCTCGGTGCTGATCATCGCCTGCCCCTGCGCCCTCGGGCTGGCGACGCCGATGTCGATCATGGTCGCCACCGGCAAGGCGGCGACCCAGGGCATCCTGTTCCGCGACGCGGCGGCCATCGAGCGGCTGCGCGAGGTGGACACGCTGATTGTCGACAAGACCGGCACGCTGACCGAAGGGCGGCCGGCCTTCGAATGGGGCACGGCACATGCCGGCCCCATTGTGAACACCCCCTGCAATCCGGCTCAGAACCAGAAACGTACGCCGGCGACCCAACGGGTTTCGCCCGTTTTCTCGCCTTCAGCCCGTGCCAGATCGGCCGTCTTGCCAAACATGCTGGCGCGTTCCACACCAACATAGGGTGCAAACTGCCTGGAAAACTCGTACCGCAAACGCAGCCCCGCCTGGGTTTCAGACAGCCCGGACCCAATCCCGCGTTCGGCATCGCTTTTGCCATACACATTCAGTTCTATCCGTGGCTGCAGAATCAGCTTCTGCGTCAGCAACAACTCATACTCGGCCTCGAGGCGGAACGCGGTTCTGCCCTGGTCGCCCACATAGGCCGTTGCATCTACCTCAAACCAGTATGGCGCCAGGCCCTGAACGCCCAAGGCCAGCCAGCCACGATCGGGACCTACGCCGTTGTCGAAGCGGACCCCCAACTGGGTATCCCAGAATGTGGCGATGGCATGTCCCCACAAGACTTCTGTCCGACTTTCCTGCAATTCTCCTTTGGAAACCTCGCCCTCCGCCTTGATCACCAAGCGGTTATAGGCGTTGCCAAACCAGGCCTGGGAATCGTATGCAGTACTATTGCCATCCCGCGTATAACCACGTTCGAGTCGGTCGACCAGTACGCCACCGAACATGTGTTCATCGGCCAGACGCAAGCGCTCGGATGGCGGCAAGGCATACGCACCGGTATCCAGCGTGGTTCCGCCCGAATACATGTGAGGATCACGTGCATCCGCAGGCGCGGGTCCACCCTGCATTTTCATGTCACCGTGATCCATTCCAGCCATTTCCTGCTTGGCGCCCGGCTGGCTGCCATGATCCATTGCGCTGTGATCCATTGCAGGTTTTCCATCTGCGGGCTTGTCCATGCCAGGCATGTTGCTGTGATCCATTTTGCTATGGTCCATGGCTGGCATCTCACTCGCTGCAGGCTGCTGCCCCATCCCCGGCATATTGCTGTGGTCCATCGCCGGCATTTCGTTCGCTGCCGGCTTGTCCATGCCCGGCATGTTGCTGTGGTCCATTTTGCTGTGATCCATCTCGGGCATGCCGCTTTGGGCAGGCTGAGATTGCGACTTGGGCTTGGCGGTCGGTTTGGGCTTAGCCTTCGCCGGAGCCGGTTGCATGTTCTTCATACCCGGCATCACCATCCCCGGCATATTGCTGTGATCCATCTGCCCGGTTTCCATCGTGGCCTCAGCCCATGCTGATGACACGCCCAAGGTCGCTAAAGCCATTGCCAGCACATTCATTCGATACCCATTCATCTTCATTTTCCTTTTCTGTTCATCGTCGCTCAGGACACCACCACCGTGCGGAACATGCCGGAATCCATATGCAGCAACAAATGGCAATGCCATGCCCAGCGGCCGAGCGCATCAGCGCTGACCAGAAAGCTGATTCGCTGTGCAGGCTGAACGATGATTGTGTGTTTGCGTACCTGGAAGCCACCACCATCCGACTCCAACTCGCTCCACAAGCCATGCAGGTGCATGGGGTGCGCCATCATGGTGTCGTTGTGCAGAATGACGCGCGCACGCTCGCCATATTTGAAGTGCACGGGGGTGGACTGGCCGAACTCGAGCCCGTCGATTGACCAGGCATAACGCTCCATGTTGCCGGTCAGGTGCAATTCGATTTCGCGACCGGGCCCGCGTGCATCGATGGGGCCGCCGATCGTGCGCAGGTCCGCATAGGTCAACACGCGACGGCCGTTATTGCGCAGCCCGGTGCCGGGATCGTCCAGATTGGTGCGTGCCATGTCCACACGCATGTCGGTGCTGGGACCATATTCGGTTTTGGCGTGGCGTGCGGTGGTGCTGGGTTGAGCCAATGCGCCGCCCATGGCCATACCAGTCGGCATGACATGCTTGCTGTGATCCATGGCCATGCCACCATGTTTCATGCCGGCCATGCCACCCCCGCCGTGATCCATGCCGGCCATGCCGCCGCCGCCCATCGCACCCATCATGTCGCCCATGGTCAGGGGCTGGATCTTGTCCAGTTCGGGAACGGCTGCACTCAAGCCTGCCCGCGTGGCCAGGGTGCCACGCGCAAAGCCGGAGCGATCCATCGACTGCGCAAAGATCGTGTAGGTCTCATCGCCGGGCGTAACAATCACGTCGTAGGTTTCGGCCACGCCGATGCGCAGCTCATCGACCGTCACGGGTTCCACATCCTGGCCATCGGTCGCCACGACTGTCATCTTCAAGCCCGGAATGCGCACGTCAAAAAATGACATCGCACCCGAATTGATCAAACGCAACAGCACTTTTTCACCGGGCCGGAATATGCCCGTCCAGTTGGCTGCAGGCGTGGAACCATTCATCAGGTAAGTATAAGTCGCCGCCGAGATGTCCGCCAGATCGGTCGGACTCATGCGCATCTCGTTCCACATCTTGCGTTTGTCGAGCGCGGACTTGAAACCGTCTTGCGAAACATCCCTGAAAAAATCAACAACCGTGGGCTGATTGTAGTTGTAGTAATCGCCCTGCATCTTGAGCTTGGCGAACACACGCATCGGATCTTCGTCCGTCCAGTCTGAAAACTGCACGACATATTCACGGTCAGCCCGGGTCGAGCGTCCAGCTGCCGAATCAATCACGATGGCACCATACATGCCGGTCTGTTCTTGCAAGCCCGAATGCGAGTGGTACCAATACGTGCCTGTCTGCCCCACCTTGAACCGATAGGTGAAAGTTTCGCCCGGAGCAATGCCCTTGAAACTGACACCGGGCACACCATCCATCTGGTAGGGCAACAGAATGCCGTGCCAATGGATAGATGTATCCACCACCAGTTTGTTGTGCACACGGATGGTGACTGTGTCGCCCTCGCGCCAGCGCAGCGTCGGGCCAGGGATCGAGCCATTGATGGTCGTGGCCATGCGCGGCGCGCCTGTAAAGTTCACGGGCGTTTCGGCAATCGTCAAATCGAACTCCGTGCCTTCGAGCACGGGCGCATAGCCGGTTGCCGTATTCGTGCTCTTCGCCCACGAAGGGCTCACCAACGGACCCAGACCCATCAGGAGGCCGCCCGCCGCCAGGCCCTGAACAAACCGGCGGCGCGGCAAGTTCGGCATGGCGATCATTGAAGACAAAGGATTGACTGGATTCGATTTCATGTGCTGCTGCCCTCCTGGCTAAAAATGGAATGGACGACCGAAGCACACGTCGCCCCATTCGGCTCTTTGCAATATGGGCACCATCTTGACGTCACGCCCCTGACGCCAAGCTGACAAATGGATGACATGTTTGTAATACATGCCACGCTGGGCATGAGCTGTGGCAGGATGCGTTCATCCACCCCAATCCGCCCGCCATGAAAATACTGATCGTCGAAGACGAGCCCAAAACGGGCGACTACCTGAAGCAAGGCCTCACCGAAGCCGGTTTCGTCACGGATCTGGCCCGCGATGGCTGGGAGGGGCGGGAACTTGCCAAAGCAGGACACTACGACCTGATGGTTCTGGATGTGATGCTGCCCGGCATCAATGGCTGGCAGGTGCTGGAAGGCGTGCGCAGGGCTGGCATCGACATGCCGGTGCTGTTTCTGAGCGCACGCGACCAGGTAGAGGACCGGGTCAAGGGTCTTGAACTGGGCGCCGATGATTATCTGGTGAAACCCTTTGCCTTTGCTGAATTGCTGGCCCGGGTAAGAAGCCTGGTACGCAGGGGAAACGCCAGCCTCGACTCTGCGGTGCTCAAGGCAGCCGATCTGGAACTGGATCTACTTCGCCGCCGCGCAATGCGGGCGGGCCACAAGATCGAGCTCACCGCCAAGGAGTTCGCCCTGCTGGAACTGTTTATGCGCCGACAGGGTGAAGTACTGCCCCGCAGCCTGATCGCCTCCCAGGTCTGGGACATGAATTTCGATTCCGATACCAACGTCATCGATGTGGCTGTACGCCGACTGCGGCTCAAGATCGATAATGAGCATGAGATCAAGCTCATCCACACCGTGAGGGGAATGGGCTACGTGCTGGAAACGCTCCCTGAAACTGACGCATCATGAACACCTTGTCGCTGACAACCCGGATCAGCCTGCTTTTCGCATTGGCTGCTTCCCTTGTTCTCCTGACAACGGGGTTTCTCCTCACGCATGTGGTGGAAGCCCATTTCAAGGAAGGTGATCGCCACGAACTGAATGGCAAGCTGGAACTCATCCAGAACTTGTTCAAGCATGCCAATAGTCAGGAAGCGTTACATCGCTTGCCCAAGCAACTGGATGACGCGCTGGTCGGCCATCATGGCCTTGCAGTCGCCGTTGCCGATGCTTCGGGAAACATCTGGTATGCCGCAACGGGCGCTGATTTCCTGCGCCCCCTGCTCCAGGACTGCCGGAAAAAACCGGCCAAGTGCACCTTTGGCGCGTTGCGGGAATGGGAACAGGCGGGCGCGAGCTATCGAGGCATGGCTGTAACGATTGTCGCAGGCAATGGCGAATCTTTTAACGTGGCCATAGCACGGGATATTCACACCCATGAAACTTTCATGGATACGTTCCGCACCCTGCTTGCCGCCGCCATTGCGCTCGCTGCCCTGGCCACGGCCGGTCTGGGCTGGATGGCAACGCGATGGGGTCTGACGCCACTTCGGCAAGTAACCGAAACAATGTCCGGCATTTCCGCGGAGCATTTGTCTGATCGACTTCCTACTCAAGGTATGCCCACCGAACTCCAGCCGCTCGCCACTGCATTCAACGCCATGCTTGCCCGGCTGGATGATTCGTTCCGGCGGCTTTCCGAGTTCTCGTCCAACATTGCGCACGAACTGCGCACACCCATTTCCAACCTGATGACGCAGACTCAGGTGGCGCTGTCCAGTGCGCGCGACAAGGACGAATACAAGGAGATCCTCTACTCCAGCTTAGAGGAATATGAACGCATGGCGCAGATGGTGGGCGACATGCTCTACCTAGCCCAAACCGATAACGGCTTGCTGAAACCTGGCATGGAAAAAATTGATTTGGCCGCAGAGACGCAAAGCTTGTTTGATTACTTTGAGGCATGGGCTGAAGAGCGCTCTGTTGCACTGACCCTAACAGGGTCGGCAACCGTACCCGGCGACCGAATGATGTTGCGACGCGCGCTCAGCAACCTGATTTCTAACGCTATCCGACACACGCCGCCGGTTCAAAAGGTGCACGTTACGCTAAGCAGTCAGGGCGACAAAGCCATTGTAGCCATCGAAAACCCCGGTCCGGATGTCCCTGCTGAGCATCTTCCCAAATTGTTCGATCGCTTTTATCGCGTAGACCCCTCACGTCAGCGCAAGGGGGATGGTGCTGGTTTGGGCCTTGCCATTGTCAAATCCATCGTTGACGTGCATGGCGGCTCAATTTCCGTAACTTCCGCCAATGAAACGACACGGTTCCAACTTACATTGCCTGCGTTGCTGCGTTGATAGAAGGATCGCTTGTGGCAGATGCTATTCATCTGTTCAAAAATTTGTCTTGATTAAAGCTTATGGGACGTGTCATGCCGCAGACGAAATAAATCAGAAAGCTGCCGTTCAGTTAAGGTACTTGGCCTACGTCCGGTAACGAGTCCGTAGCGGAAGTAGTCGGCTTCCATCTCCAGCGGCAGCTTCGGCCGATAAGCGCTCATTGATGGCGATATTTTCAACGTCCGCAGTCTGTGGCGCTGCTGCTTTCCATTTTGGTAATTTCAGCGAACCGCGAACGTCGGCACCTGGCTGGTTTCTGCCTTTTGGGTCCGGGCCGAGTACAAAGTCAAGCGCATCGCAAACCGTGCTCTTACCAACGTTGTTTCCGCTGACCAGAAGCGTGTGGCCGCCGAACGTCAGATCAGCGTTCTTAATGCCTCTAAAGTTTTTGATTTTTATCTGCAAGACGCGCAACGTTATCTTCTTGTAATTTGGCTGGCATGGCTCGCGTTATCTGACTCATTCATCATGCTGTCCTCCGAGATGAGTTTCGTCAGGCTCCGCAAGTGCACGGGGTCTCCCTTACCGGATCAATAGGCCAGGATATTTCTTTGCGCGTAGTTCTTCGAGCGCTTTGTCGGTCAGCTTCCACGCATCCCCCTTGATGCGGACGATGAGTTCCTTCCAGACGCGCTCGAAAGCCTGTACCGCATCATCGTCGTTGAAGCGGACGCCTGC
>VFQM010002590.1_pt1 | contig 13006 bp, 7 predicted proteins | sample 3512391 | NCBI WGS metagenome assembly VFQM01 (sample SAMN10412369, study PRJNA504923) | tailings metagenome | isolation source: Replicate 1 from Balatoc abandoned mine | place: Philippines
TTTTTTGATGCCGATGCAAAAGTTTTCAACGAACAAAATATCATAAAAAAAGCCACTAAAAACAGTAAACCCGATAGAGTGGTGATTAAAGATAATGTGGCGTATTTGTTAGACTATAAAACAGGAGAAAAGCACAACAAACACAAAGCGCAAATAGAAGAATACGAATTGGCTTTGCAGGAAATGAAATATACCGTTGCAAAAAAAACACTTATATATATAGGGGAAAGTATAGAAATAGTAACTTTGTAATTCTAAACAACAAACTAGTAACAATAAACATATTATGTACGGAAAAATCCAACAACACCTACAAAACGAATTAAATACGATTCAAGAAAACGGATTATTTAAAAAAGAACGCATTATCACTTCGCCTCAAGGAGCAGAAATTACGATTTCGACTGGTGAAACGGTTTTAAACTTTTGTGCGAATAATTATTTAGGATTATCATCTCATCCAGAAGTGGTTCAAGCAGCAAAAGACGCTTTAGATACTCATGGTTTCGGAATGTCATCAGTGCGTTTTATTTGTGGAACACAAGATATTCACAAAGAATTAGAAAAAAAGATTGCCGATTTCTACGGAACAGAAGATACTATTTTATATGCAGCAGCTTTTGATGCGAATGGTGGTGTTTTCGAACCATTATTAGGAGAAGAAGATTGTATTATTTCGGATTCTTTGAATCACGCATCGATTATTGATGGTGTTCGTTTGTGTAAAGCAGCACGTTACCGTTATGAAAATAACAACATGGAAGACTTAGAGCGTCAGTTAATAAAAGCTACTGAAGCAGGTCACCGTTTTAAACTTATTGTAACCGATGGTGTTTTCTCTATGGACGGATTAGTAGCGCCATTAGATAAAATTTGCGACTTAGCTGATAAATACGATGCAATGGTTATGGTGGATGAATGTCATGCAGCTGGTTTCATTGGTGCAACAGGAAAAGGTACATTGGAAGCAAAAGGTGTAATGGGAAGAGTTGATATCATCACAGGAACCCTTGGAAAAGCTCTTGGTGGTGCAATGGGTGGATATACAACTGCTAAAAAAGAAATTATTGAAATATTACGTCAACGTTCACGCCCGTATTTATTCTCTAATTCATTGGCGCCTTCAATTGTAGGAGCTTCATTAAAAGTTTTCGAGTTATTAGAAAAAGATACCACGCTAAGAGACAAATTGGAATGGAATACCAATTATTTCAAAGCGGGTCTGAGAAAAGCAGGTATTGATTTTATCGATGGCGACTCTGCAATTGTACCTGTAATGTTGTACGATGCCAAATTATCGCAAATAATGGCAGAAGAACTGTTAAAAAAAGGAATCTATGTAATTGGATTTTTCTTTCCAGTTGTGCCTAAGGATAAAGCGCGTATTCGAGTGCAATTATCGGCAGCACATACACAAGAGCATTTAGATAAAGCAATTGCTGCTTTTACAGAAGTAGCAAAGAATTTAGGAATAATCAAGTAAAATCCTATGAAAAAGTGTTTTTTTTTAACAAAACTTTTTGTAGTTAAAAAAAACGTATTACTTTTGTTCTAATTATAACGCATTGTAATTAAATAAAACAAGTATGAAACATCTTAACAAATTATTTGCTGCCGCTTTATTGTTTGCAGGTATGTCAACACAAGCACAAGACAGCAACAATCCGTGGGCAATCTCTTTCGGTGCAAACGCTGTAGACACAAAAGTTAGTGCAACTGGTAATGATAGTCCAAAATGGATTCAATTAGTAAATGCAAAAGAAAACTGGAATTACCTTCCTGCAATTTCTTACGTAAATGTGTCAAAATATGTTGGTGACGGTTTTACTTTTGGTGTAACAGGTTCTGTTAACAAAATTGAAAAATGGGCAACTAGAGTTCCTGGAACGCAATCTACAGACTTAATTACAAACCCAGGTAACTTATCTTACTATGGTTTTGATGCAACTGTTAGATACAGCTTCATGGAGATGCTAAAATCAAAATGGTTTGAGCCATCTTTAAGTATTGGTGGAGGTTACCTTTTTGTAGGTGATGCTTCTGCAGGTACAGTTAATGGAGGTTTAGGTTTCACTTTTTGGTTTAGTGAAAAAGTTGGTTTACAGTTACAATCTGTTTACAAACATTCATTTGATGATACAAGATTACCAAATGTTGATGTACCAACTCACATCCAACATTTCGCAGGTTTAACATTTAAATTTGGTGGAAAAGATACTGATGGTGACGGTATTTATGATAAAAATGATACTTGTCCTGAAGTAGCTGGTTTACCAGAATTTAATGGTTGTCCTGATACTGATAAAGATGGTATTCAAGATTCAGAAGACGCTTGTCCAGATGAGGCTGGTTCTAAAGAATTAAACGGATGTCCTGATAACGACGGAGATGGCATCATTAATTCAGAAGATGCTTGTCCAGATGATAAAGGAACAAAAATGATGAAAGGTTGTCCAGATGCTGACGGTGACGGTGTTGCTGATAAAGATGACAAATGTCCTACAGTAGCTGGCGCTAAAGATAATGGTGGATGTCCATGGCCAGATACAGATGGTGACGGTGTTGCTGATAAAGATGACAAATGTCCTACTGTAAAAGGTACAGCTGCTAACAATGGTTGTCCAGAAATTACTGAAGAAAAAGTTAAAGCTATCAATGATGCTGCAAAAAATATTTTCTTCCAAACAGGTACAAATAAATTGACTAAGGAATCATTAACTACTTTAGATGGCATTGCTTTCATTATGTTAGAGCATCCAGAAGCTAGATTCACGATTGAAGGTCATACAGATAGCGTAGGAAGTGATGCTTCTAACCAAAAATTATCTGAAAACAGAGCTGCTGCTGTTAAAAATTATTTACTTTCTAAAGGAGTAAAATCAGACAGTATTTCATCTGTTGGTTATGGTGAGTCAAAACCAATTGCTGACAACAAAACTGCTGTAGGTAGATCTAAAAACAGAAGAGTAGATGTGAAATTAGTAAAATAATTTCTTTCTAAAATATTTAAAGAAACGTCCTGATATTTCAGGGCGTTTTTTTATTTTTATAAAATGAATACGCCAACATTTTTAGATAAAGTAAGTCAAACCATAGTATCTGATTTCAACGATAAGTTGTCGGATGTGACAATAGTTCTTCCTAACAAGAGAGCTAAAGTTTTTCTAATTGAAAGTCTTAAAAATCATTTGAACATCACTTCATTTGCTCCAACTATAATAAATATTGAAGATTTTATTCAAGATATTTCAGGTTTAAGAACTATTGATCCAATCGAATTATTATTTGAGTTTTACGAAGTTTATCTTTCAGTAACTGAAAAAGCAAAACAGCAAACTTTTGAAGAATTTGCAACGTGGGCAAAAACTGCTATTCAAGATTTTAATGAAATCGATAGATATCTTTTAGATCCAAATCACGTGTTCTCTTATTTGGAAGATATTGAAGCATTAAAACGTTGGGATTTACAACCACAAGACAAAACTAAATTAATCACAACTCATTTAGAATTTTGGTCAAAATTACCTTTATATTACGAATCATTTTACAATTTTCTTAAGGCTAAAAAAGTGGGCTATCAAGGTATGTTGTATCGAGAAGCTGTTGCAAATTTACAAAGCTTTACCAATCAGCTTCAAATCAGTATAGTTTTTGCTGGTTTCAACGCTTTAAATCAAGCCGAAGAGCGAATATTTAAACATTTAGCCAACGAAAATAAAGCCAAAATTTATTTGGATATTGATGAGGTATTTTTGGGCGATTCCTATCACGATGCAGGTTTGTTCATTCGAAAGTTTAAAAAAGAATGGAAGCCTTTTGTTAATCAAGATTTCGAATGGGTAGTAAATCACTTTAGTGAGGAAAAAAATATTGAAATTATTGGTACTCCAAAAAGTATTGGTCAAGCTAAAATCGTTGGGACAATAATTGAAAAAATTCAATCTGAAAACCCAAATTTAGAAAAAACCGCTGTTGTTCTGGGTGATGAAAACCTCTTGCTTCCCGTTTTATACGGTTTACCTGAATCGGTGGATGCGTTGAATATTACAATGGGTTATCCGAGTAAAAATAATCCTGCGCAATTGTTAATTAGTAAGTTGTTCAAGTTGCATACGAATGCGAAACAACGTAATGAAAAAAGCTATACATTCTATTACAAAGAAGTTTTAGATATTCTGAATCATCCTTTGGTGGAACCGTATTGCAAAGTGGAAGAAGTCGTAAAAGTGATTAACAATAACAATTTTACCTTCTTTTCCAATCAAAAATTATTCAGTTTATACGAAGAAAAATATCCGAATACAGAAAACAAATTCTTCAAATTATTATTTACACGTTGGGATGATTCAATTTCCGATATTTTAGTGAATTTGAATTCGATTTTACTAACCATAAAATCCTATTTAAGTAACGATGTTGCCGAAGAAAAAGTAACGAAAGCTTTTGTGTATTCCGTTTTTAAAACGATAAATAAATTAACCAATTATCACGAAACTTATAATCAAATTGAAAGTTTGCCATCGCTTCAAGCTATTTATAAGCAAATTATAGATTTAGCGGAAGTTTCTTTCGAAGGTGAACCTTTGAGCGGTCTTCAAGTAATGGGTGTTTTAGAAAGCCGTGTATTGGATTTTGAAGACGTGATTATTACATCGGTAAATGAAGGTAAATTTCCAGCAGGGAAATCGCAAAATTCATTCATTCCGTATGATGTGAAAAAAGAATTGGGATTGCCTACCTTTAAGGAAAAAGATGCTATTTATTGCTATCACTTTTATCATTTGTTGTTGCGTGCTAAAAATATTTGGTTACTTTACAATACCGATAACGAAGGAATTGATGCGGGTGAAAAAAGTCGTTTCATTACCCAATTAGAAATCGAGAAACAACCAAAACACAACATTACTAGTACGATTTATAATGCTGTATTGCCTGAAAAAGCATACGAACCCGTAACCATTCCAAAAAACGATAAAATCTTAACCCGTTTGCACGAAATTGCAACAGATAAAGGGTTTTCACCATCGTCGTTGACGAATTATATTCGAAATCCGTTACAATTTTATATGCAACGTATTTTGCGCATTAACGAAGCTGATGAAGTGGAAGAAAACATCGCTGTGAATACCTTGGGAACCATTATTCACAACGCGTTGGAAGAATTGTATACGCCGTATTTGAATCAGTTTTTAGCAATGCATCATATTGAAGCTATGGCAGCAAAAATTGATGATGTGATTCTGAAATATTTCAAACAAGAATATAAAGAAGGAGAAATCACGAAAGGGAAAAATTTATTAGCTTTTGAAGTTGCAAAACGAAATGTTTACAATTTTCTACAATTAGAAAAGAAAGCCATCGAAGCCGATCAAGCCATAAAAGTATTGCTATTAGAAGCAAGTTTATCATGTGAAATCGAAGTGAAATCGTTGCCATATCCAATAAAAATCGCAGGTAAAGTCGACCGAATTGAAGAACGTGATGGAAATATCAGAATTATCGATTATAAAACCGGAAAAGTAGATGGAAACAGTTTAAAAATTCAAGATTTTGATGATTTGACTTCCGATATAAAAAACGAAAAAATCATTCAGTTGTTATGTTATGCGTTGATGTTTGAAAATCACGAATTAAAACAAAATCGAGAAGTTTCCGCCGGAATTGTTTCATTCAAAAACATGAAAAACGGTTTTTTACCTTTCGGATTAGGAAAAGGAAAAGATGCCGAACTAGTTATTTCAAATGATATTTTACAAGATTTTAAATCGGAATTAGAAACGTTAATTTTGGAAATTTTCAATCCAGAAATTCCCTTTAAAGAGAAAGTATAACTTAACCACAAAGGACACAAAGTAATTACACTAAGTTCACAAAGTTTTGTGTTCATTGTACTTTCATCGTGCTCTTAGTGATTAAATTTTTTTACAGACAAGGTTGTATTGAACCAAAAAAGATATAAAGTAATTACACTAAGTTCACAAAGTTTTGTGTTCATTGTGCCTTCATCGTGCTCTTAGTGGTTAAATTTTTTTTACAGATAAGGTTGTATTGAACCAAAAAAGACACAAAGAAATTACACTAAGTTCACAAAGCTTGGTGTTCATTGTGCCTTCTTGGTGCTCTTTGTGGTTAAACCCTTTTCAAAAATCCACTCAAAACCGCCAATAATTCTGCTTGATTTTCAAAATGACTCATGTGACCGTCTTCAAAAGTGATGAGTTGTACTTGTGTGCCTTCGACTTGTTCTAAACTGTCATCATAATTTAAAACAGGGTCTTTTTTGCCTAAGATAAGTTGAATCGGATAAGGCGCAAAGTGCAAAATAACTTCGCGGTCTTTTCGGATTTTCATACCTTCTAATGCAGCAACAATTCCTTGAAGTGGTGTTTTTAGTGCTTCTGATTTTACTTCTTCGATAATATCTGACAAACGTTCGCGATTGTCTTCACTAAACAAATTAGCAATACTCATGCGAATAAAAGCCGAATAATTTTGCTTCACCGCCACAATAGCGCGGTCACGATTTGCTTTTCGTTCCTCGCTATCGGCTCTTGAAGTGGAATTGAGTAATACAATTCCTTTAACATTGTCTGGATATAATTCGGCGAAAGCCAACGCCACATAACCGCCCATCGAATGTCCAATCAAAACTGCTTTTCTGATTTTTAATTCGTGCAACACATGATGCACCATATCGGCTTGGTCTTCCATGGTGTGTACATAACCCAAACATTCGGTTTCGCCATGACCTAATAAATCGATGGTAATGATGCGATGTTTTTTTACTAACTCAGGAACAAATGCCTTCCACATCGATTGATTTTCCAAAAAACCATGCAATAAAACCACAGCCGTTCCTTTTCCTTGGTCGCTGTAACTGATTTTGGTGTTTTTGAAGTTAGTGGTTTTCATGTGGGCAAAGTTAGGGTTTAAACGCAAAGAGCGCAAAGTTTTTTCGCGAAGTACGCAAGGAATGTTTCACCACAAACTTGTCATTCCGTAGGAATCTCATAAAGAGATGCTTAACAGCATGACAAGTTTGCGTTGAGCCAAGTTTGAGCATAAAAAACGGCTCACATTTCTGCAAGCCGTCTATACTGTAAACTGAAACTGAGACTGAAAACTAACTATTCATAATCGCTTCAATTTCTTCAATCTCAATTGGAATGTTTCGCATTAAGTTAAATGCAGCGCCTTTTTCTTGAATCACCATATCGTCCTCTAAACGAATACCAAAACCTTCTTTTGGGATGTAAATTCCAGGTTCAACTGTGAAGACCATATTGGCTTGCATAGGTTCGTGTAATAATCCGTAATCGTGTGTGTCTAATCCCATGTGGTGAGACGTTCCATGCATGAAATATTTTTTATACGCTGGCCAATCTGGATTTTCGTTTTGCACATCGGCTTTGTCTAATAATCCTAAACCTAGTAATTCTGAAGTCATGATTTTACCTACTTCTACATGATATTGTTTCCATAAGGTTCCTGGAATTAACATTTTTGTAGCTTCGTTTTTCACATTTAAAACCGCATTATAAACTGCTTTTTGTCTGTCTGTAAAACGTCCCGAAACCGGAACCATACGCGTCATATCACTTGAATAATTGGCATATTCAGCACCAACGTCTAATAAAATCAAATCACCAGCTTTACATTGTTGGTTGTTTTCGATATAATGTAACACATTCGCGTTGTTACCCGAAGCAATAATTGGCGTGTAAGCAAAACCTTTTGAACGATTTCTTAAAAATTCATGCGCAAATTCGGCTTCGATTTCGTACTCCATAACACCTGGTTTTACGAAGTTCAAAACACGTCTAAAACCTTTTTCTGTAATATCACACGCTTTTTGGATTAAATCCAATTCTTCACTTTCTTTAACCGAACGCAATCTTTGTAAAATAGGATTCGATTTTTCTACTTTATGTGCTGGATAATTTTCTTTCCACCATTTGATAAAACGCGCTTCACGAGTTTCGGTTTCAATAACCGCTCTGTAATGTTCGTTAGTGTTGATATAAATCGTATCAGCATACGCCATGATTTCTTTCAACGTTTTATGGAAATCTTGTAACCAAATCACCGATTTAATTCCAGAAACTTCAAACGCTCTTTCTTTAGTCAATTTTTCGCCTTCCCAAATCGCAATGTGCTCATTCGTTTCTTTTAAGAATAAAATTTCTTTCAAATGTTCGTAAGGCGCATCTGGAAAAAGCAATAAAATACTTTCTTCTTGATCCACACCCGATAAATATAAAATATCTCTATGTTGTGCAAAAGGCAAAGTAGAATCGGCAGAAACTGGGTAAATATCGTTTGAATTGAATACCGCAACGCTGTTTGGTTTCATTTGAGCTGTGAATTTCGCTCTGTTTTTCACGTATAAATCGCGGTCTATTTGATGGTATTTCATGATGTAAATGTTTTGTTCTCCAAAATTAATAAGATAAAAATGAAAAGTTGTTAAATACTTTAGAAATTTTGTAGAAGTGCAATGTTTTGGCTAATTTTCAACAAAATTTTTCAAGATGAAGCAAATTACTATCCTGTTTTTATTGATTGTGCAATCGACAATTGCTCAAAATTCGTTGTTTAATAAAGTTGAAGCTAAAAATATCGGGCCAACGATTATGAGTGGTCGTGTTGTAGATTTGGCAGTAAATCCAAAAAATCCAACCGAGTTTTACGTGGCGTATGCTACTGGCGGACTTTGGTATACCAATAACAACGGAACTTCTTTTACTCCGGTCATGGATTCGGCAGAAACAGTAAATTGTGGTTCAGTTACTGTGGATTGGAATTCGGGAACTATTTGGGTAGGAACGGGTGAAGTGAATGCTTCGCGTTCGTCTTATGCTGGGGTTGGTGTTTTAAAATCTTCAGATAAAGGCAAAACTTGGGAAAATTTAGGATTAAAAGATTCACATCACATTAGCCGAATTTGGGTTAACCCAAGTAATTTGAATGAAATTATCGTGGCTGCTGTCGGACATTTGTATACCACTAATAAAGAACGTGGGATTTACAAATCAACCGATGGTGGCAAATCTTGGCAGCAAACTTTGTTTGTAGCGGAAGATGCTGGAATTATTGATTTAGTAGTTTTGAAAAATAATCCTAAAATTATGTTTGCGGCGTCTTGGCAAAAAGATAGAAAAGCGTGGCATTTTGATGGAGATGGTGAAAAATCAGGAATTTATAAAAGTGAAGATGGCGGAAATACTTGGAAATTAGTTACCACAAAAGAAAGTGGATTTCCAGCTAATGAAGGTGTAGGAAGAATTGGTTTAGCGATGTTCAATGAAAATGTTATTTATGCTGTTTTGGACAATCAAAATATGCGACCGAAAGCAGCTTCAAAAAATAAATTGACGGTTATGTTGTCTTCTCCTGGTGCTGATATTATGGAAATTTCGAGCAAAGAGTTGAATAATGCTTTGAAAGCAAGTGGTTTCAGAGATAAGTACCGTGCTGAGAATATTAAGAATTGGATTGCGGATAACCATATGGAGCCGAAAGAAGTTTTGAATTTTCTTTCTGATTCGAATAAAGCCTTATTTGAAACCGAAGTCATTGGTTGTGAGGTTTATAAATCGGAAGATGGTGGAAAATCTTGGAAAAAAACGAATCAGAATTATATCGACGATATGTTTTATACGTATGGCTATTATTTCGCAAACATTTCGGTAGATGAGAAAAATCAAGATCGTGTTTATATTGGAGGTGTTCCATTATTGTTTTCCGAAGATGGAGGAAAAACCTTCACGGTTATTTCAAAAGAAAATGTACATGCGGATCATCATGTAACTTGGATAAATCCTGAAAATCCAAATCATATTATTAACGGAAATGATGGTGGTGTGAATATTTCGTATGATAACGGAGCACACTGGATTAAATGTAACAATGAAGCGGTAAGTCAGTTTTATGCTGTAAATGTGGATTATCAAGAAAATTATAATGTTTACGGTGGAATGCAAGATAACGGCGTTTGGTTTGGTCCTAACAATTATTCGCACAATGTAGCTTGGCATCAAGAAGGGAAATATCCGTATCAAGAATTAATGGGAGGCGATGGGATGCAAACGCAAATTGATAGTCGCAATCCAAATGTAGTTTTCACGGGTTATCAATTCGGAAATTACTACAGAATTAACCAAAAAGAAGGTAAATTTGATTACATCACACCAAGAGCGCCAAAAGGTGAAAAACCATACCGTTTCAATTGGCAAACACCGATTTTATTGTCTTCGCACAACCAAGATATTTTATACATGGGTTCGGAATTTTTACATCGATCAATGAATCAAGGCGAAACTTGGGAACGAATTTCGGGTGATTTAACCAATGGTGCAAAAGAAGGAAATGTAGCTTTTGGAACGTTGACGACGATTTCAGAAAGTAAATTCCAATTTGGATTGCTTTATGTAGGTTCTGATGATGGGAAAATTCACGTTTCGAGAGATGGCGGGGCTTCTTGGCAATTGATTTCAAGTAATTTACATCAAAATTTATGGGTTTCTAGAGTTGTGGCTTCGACTCATAAAAAAGAAAGAGTTTATGCAACTTTAAACGGTTACAGAAACGATAATTTTGAAAGTTATGTATTTGTTTCAGAAGATTTTGGAACTACTTGGACTTCAATTTCAAGCGGATTAACGCAACCGGTTAACGTAATTGTTGAAGATTCGGCTAACGAGAATATTTTATATGTTGGTACAGATAATGGCTTGTTTATTTCATTGGACAAAGGGGTAACTTGGCAAGATTTTTCAAACGGAATGCCAAAAGTAGCGGTTCATGATGCCGTTATTCAAACGAAAGTAAAAGAATTAATCGTGGGAACTCACGGTCGTTCACTATATAAAATAGATATTTCTAGAGTTCAAGAATTAACTAAGGAAGTTTTAGCTAAAAATCTGCATTTGTTTAAAGTGAATGATAGAACAAAATCTGATCGTTGGGGAACTCAAAATTACGCTTGGGGAAAACCGAGTGAGCCATCGCAAACAATTTGGTTTTATTCAAATGGTGATGGTATGGTAAATGTTTCCATCACAAACGGAGCTGGAATGATTGTTCATGCTCAAAAAGTAGAAGCTAAAAAAGGATTGAATTCGTTTAATTTCGATTATTCGATGCCAAAAAATGTTGCGGATAATTGGAATAAAAAAGATAAGAATATCAAATTAAAAGCAGCTGAAAATCAGAAGATTTATTTACCTGTAGGAAAGTACAGAGTAACAATTTCAAAAGAAAAAACATCGGAAAACCAATCATTTCAAATTCTAACCTCAAAAAAGTAAAACACTTAGAATAGTATTTTTGTAGGGTATTTAAATTCGCATAAATGAAGCATCTTTTTTGGATAAGAAATCTTATCCCATAAATATTTTTTGCAAAAATACTATATATAGATATTTTTTATTCTTTTAAAACCCTGATATTCAACGTTAGTTAAATTCATTTTAAATTCATTATAAATTAGCTCGAAAAGGTTGTAGTTAAATTCAAATAGCCGTATTTTTGTTTGATTTTTTATTAAACTAGTACAATCAAATAAAAATTATGGCAAAATCAGCACTATTAAAGTCGTCTATAGTAAAAAAATACTGGATGGCTCTTACAGGTTTATTCTTATGCTTGTTTTTGGCGGGACACTTGGCAGGAAATCTTCAATTGATTTTTGGAACCAGTTTGCAATTTAATGAATATGCATTGTTCATGACCACTAATCCAGCAGTAAAGTTACTTTCCTATTTAACTTACATTTCAATTATTTTCCATGCAATTGATGGAATTATGTTGACCATTCAAAACAAAAAAGCAAGGCCTGTTGGTTATGCTAAAACGGATGGTTCTTCAAGTAGTTTTGCTTCAAGAAATATGGCTGTTTTGGGAACTTTAGTTTTAGTTTTCATCGCTACTCACATGGTGAATTTTTCGGCTAAAATGCATTTCGACAAAAACATGCCTTTGATGGTTAGAGAAATTGAAGTGCAAGGAAACAAACAAAAATTTTATGTTGGAACTCAAGTTGGTCAGTTGTTTTTGGTAGATCAAGTGGCTAAAGAAGGGGAAAAAGTAGACCCAACTTCAATGATGCCAAAACAATTTGTAATCAAAAACAGAACGGAGTTGTACTACAGTCAAGCTGACGTAAAAGCAGCCAATCTTTATAAAGACTTATACAAATTAACTGTAGATTTCTTTAAAGATCCAAAATATGGTTTAGCCTTTACAATCTTTTATGTTTTTTCAATGGTTGCTTTAGCGTTCCACTTGTGGCATGGTTTCCAAAGTGCTTTCCAATCGTTAGGAGTAAATAGTTCTAAAATTACACCTATCATTAAGTTTGTAGGGAAAGCATTTTCGATAATAGTTCCAATTTTATTTGCTATTATCCCAATCTTTTTACACTTTAAAAAATAATCAACATCAGTATATATTATGAAGTTAGATTCTAAAATACCAGCTGGTCCTTTAAAAGATAAATGGACCAATCATAAAAATCACTTGAAATTAGTTGCGCCAAATAATAGACCAAAAATCGATATTATTGTGGTAGGAACTGGTTTAGCAGGTGCTTCAGCTGCCGCTTCTCTTGGAGAAATGGGGTATAATGTGAAAGCATTCTGTTTTCAAGATTCTCCTCGTCGTGCACACTCGATTGCCGCTCAAGGGGGTATCAATGCAGCAAAAAATTATCAAAATGATGGTGATAGCGTTTACCGTCTTTTCTATGATACAATTAAAGGAGGTGACTACCGTGCGCGTGAAGCAAACGTTCACCGTTTAGCTGAAGTTTCAGGAAATATTATCGACCAATGTGTGGCACAAGGTGTTCCTTTTGCACGCGAATATGGCGGAATGTTAGATAATCGTTCGTTTGGTGGAACACAAGTACAACGTACTTTCTATGCTGCTGGACAAACAGGACAACAATTATTATTAGGAGCTTATTCTGCTTTATCAAGACAAATCGGGTTAGGTCGTGTAAAAA
>VFQM010002591.1_pt1 | contig 13004 bp, 13 predicted proteins | sample 3512391 | NCBI WGS metagenome assembly VFQM01 (sample SAMN10412369, study PRJNA504923) | tailings metagenome | isolation source: Replicate 1 from Balatoc abandoned mine | place: Philippines
TGCGTTGTAAGCCTTCCAGTTCGTTGTGCGGTACTTAACCCGACCCCAGCTCGTCCCTCTCATCTCCCGAGCCTACATCAGCTGCGACCGGCATTTGTGCAACAACGCCCTGCTGCGCAAGTCGCGGCGTGGGCGTCCTATTCGTAGTCGTCACATCCCTTCCTTCAATTCGCGCCTCTGTGCGCACCCATCAAAGGAGATTTCATGCTTTTTGCCTTCCTGCCTCTTTGGCTCTCCATCTGGTGGCGGCCCCATCGCTGCCTCGCACTTCAGTTGATCGCCCCGGTCAGCTATCCGTCATTTCATCTCCGGTGCGACTGAAAACGCCCCGGCCTCTATCCACTTTCATCCCCAACAAGGAGCCACCCCATGCCCAATGTGAATCTTGATGCCCAATTCGTCCGTGATGCCGTCTGCCTAGAGGGCAGGGGCAAAACCGACTACTACGACAATTCCATCACTGGCTTCATCCTTGAAGTCCGTGCCACCGGAGGAAAGACGTATAGCCTTCGGTACCGTGACCGCTACGGCAAACAGCGACAGTGCAAGATCGGTGACGCTAGGTCCATCACTTTTGAGAAGGCGCGTCAGGCTGCAGAAAAACACCGCTCCAGAGTGGTGCTGGGCGAGAACCCTGCCGATGACAAGAAGGCACTTCGCCAAGTCCCCATGCTCGCAGAGTTCATCCGCGACAAGTACATCCCCCACATCCACCTGCACAGGAGAAACTACCAGTCCACCATAAGCTTTCTGAACACCCACATCCTTCCCCGCTTCGGCGCGCTGCATCTTGACCGTATCACCTCCACCATGATCTCGGAAGCTCACCAAGGCATGCGCAGCAAAGGGTATGCGCTGGCCATGGCGAACAAGCTGCCCATCCTTTTCAAGATCATGTTCAATCTGGCCAAGAAGATGAGGGTGCAGGGCTCCGCCTCGAATCCCGCCAATGAGGTGACGCTGTTTCAGCTCAACAATGCGAAAGAACGCTATCTGAGCAGCGAGGAGACCGTACGGCTGCACGAGGCATTGGCCCAGAGCGAGAACACTCAACTCAAGCACATTGTGGCGTTGCTGCTAATGCTTGGTTGCCGCAAGCGGGAACTGCTCGACGCCAAGTGGGAGCACTTTGATATGGAACGGTGCAACTGGCGCATCCCTATGTCGAAGTCTGGGAAGGTGCGCAACATCCCTATCTCCGCTAAAGCAATGGAGGTTCTGAAAGGCTTGCGGCGGTGGAACGGGTGCCCCTACGTACTACCAAATCCCACCACCCTCAAGCCTTATGGCAATCTGTTCTGCGCATGGGATACGGCGCGAAAAAGAGCGGGCCTGCCGGATGTTCGGATGCACGATTTGCGGCACAGCTTTGCCAGCAACATGGTGAACGCAGGCCAGTCGATCTATGTGGTCGGCAAGCTGTTGGGGCATTCCCAGGTCAAGACGACGCAGCGGTATGCGCACTTGTCAGATGCCACATTGCATGCAGCCATGGATGTTGCGGCTAACGCCGCTGTAGGCCTGGGGCTCGGACACCAAAGGGCAAGCGCCTAACTGAAAAACTGGGCAAAATTTTTCCCCTTCACCCCTCAGCGGAAAGGACGCTGGGTTGGGTGGGCGGTGGGAGAACAATGGCCCGGGGGCAGGGAGGCGGTTGATTCCATTGGCCATCGAGCCGTGGCATAGAAGCGCCAGTTGGGGGATGGGTGGGTGGTTCAAAAAAGTGGACGGAGAAAAGCGAAAAAATCCTTACAGGTCTTCAGCTTACGAGGATCTTTGGCCTGTTCAACACCTTCCAGTTCGCCCATGCATACGCTCGCGGCGAAGGCATGAAGCACTACGTTGAAATGGTGCAAGAGCCTGAATTCGCAGCACGCGACAAGGGCTACACCTTTGTGTCGCACCAGCAGGAAGTGGGCGCAGGCTACTTCGACGACGTGACCACCGTGATCCAGGGCGGTTCGTCCTCCGTGAAGGCCCTCACTGGCTCTACCGAAGAAGAGCAGTTCCACTGATCTGCGCTGGCAGGTAGTGATTCAGAGCCCGGGCTTGCCCGGGCTTTTTGCTGTCCATTCCTCGTGGGTGGTTAAAATGTCGCCAGTTACCACCTACAAGAGCGAGAAAGGCACCTTGGTTATGACACCGCGAACTACGACGGAGATCCTCACCGGCCACTAGTGGCTGGCCGTTCGCGCCTGCACAAGATGCACTCCCTCCAAAAAGCGCGGCCGGTTCCGCGCTTTTTTGTTTTGAACTTTCTGCGGATGCAGTCGCATCTGCCTCCTTTCTTACGGACATCCCATGATTCACATTACGCTTCCTGATGGCTCGCAGCGCGAATTTCCAGGCCCGGTCACCGTGGCCGAAGTCGCTGCGTCGATTGGTGCAGGTCTGGCCAAGGCCGCATTGGCCGGCAAGATCGGTGACAAGGTGGTTGATACCAGTTACCAGATCACTTCAGACAGCCCGCTGTCGATCATTACAGCCAAGGATGCGGATGGCCTGGAGGTGATTCGCCACTCCACAGCCCACTTGCTGGCTTACGCCGTCAAGCAGTTGTTCCCTGATGCGCAGGTCACCATCGGGCCAGTGATCGAAAACGGGTTTTATTACGACTTTGCGTACAAGCGTCCGTTTACACCTGAAGACCTGGCAGCCATCGAGAAGAAGATGGCTGAGTTGGCGGCGAAGGACGAGCCGGTGGTGCGCCGGGTGCTGCCGCGTGATGAAGCTGTGGCTTATTTCAAGGGCCTGGGTGAACACTACAAGGCTGAAATCATTGCCAGCATTCCCAGCAATGAAGACGTGAGTCTGTACCGTGAAGGGGAGTTTGAAGACCTTTGCCGCGGCCCACACGTTCCTAGCACTGGCAAGCTGAAGTTTTTCAAGCTGATGAAGGTGGCGGGCGCGTACTGGCGTGGTGACCACCGCAACGAAATGCTGCAGCGCGTGTATGGCACGGCTTGGGCGAGCAAGGATGAGTTGCAGCAGTACCTGACGATGTTGGAAGAAGCCGAGAAGCGCGACCACCGCAAGCTCGGCCGTGAGCTGGATCTGTTCCACATCGACGAGCACTCGCCCGGTACCGTGTTCTGGCACCCCAAGGGCTGGACCGTGTGGCAAGAGGTGGAGCAGTACATGCGCCGCGTGTACCGCGACAACGGCTACCAAGAGGTCAAGGGCCCGCAGATCCTGGACCAGAGCCTGTGGGAGAAGACTGGGCACTGGGACAAGTACCGCGAGAACATGTTTGTGACCGAGTCGGAAAAGCGCGACTATGCGCTCAAGCCGATGAACTGCCCTGGTCACATCATCATCTTCAAGCAAGGCATCAAGAGCTACCGCGATCTGCCGCTGCGGTTTGGTGAGTTCGGCCAATGCCACCGCAACGAGCCCACCGGCGGTCTGCACGGCATCATGCGGGTGCGTGCCTTTACGCAAGACGATGGCCACATCTTCTGCACCGAAGACCAGATCCAGTCGGAAGTGGTGGCTTTCACCAAGCTGCTGCAGAAGGTCTACAAGGATTTTGGCTTCACCGACATCATCTACAAGCTCTCGACCCGCCCGGAAAAGCGCATCGGCACGGAGGAAAGTTGGGATCGTGCGGAAAGCGCATTGGCCGAAGGCCTGCGCGCCTCCGGTTGTGAGTTTGAGTACCTGCCGGGGGAAGGCGCCTTCTACGGCCCCAAGATCGAATACACGCTCAAGGATGCCTTGGGACGCCAGTGGCAGTGCGGCACGATTCAGGTGGACCCCAACCTGCCAGAGCGTCTGGATGCAGAGTTTGTGGGGGAAGACGGCGCACGCCACCGTCCCATCATGCTGCACCGTGCCATCGTGGGCAGCCTGGAGCGCTTCATCGGAATTTTGATCGAGCAGCATTCGGGCGCACTACCCACATGGTTGGCTCCGGTGCAGGTCTCGGTGCTCAACATCACCGATTCGCAAGCGGATTACTGTCGTGAAATTGCAGCAAAACTGCAAAAAGCACTGCCCAATCAAGACCTTAGGATGGCCCTGGATCTGCGTAACGAGAAGATTACGTATAAAATACGCGAGCATTCGTTGCAAAAGCTGCCTTACATCCTTGTCGCAGGTGATAAAGAGAAAGCAGCAGGAGCCGTCGCAGTGCGCGCCCGAGGCAATCGTGACCTCGGTGTGATGTCGGTAGATGCGTTCATTGAACTCATCGCAAAAGACATCGCTGACAAAGCCTGATTTTGAATAAATCTAGCTCTGGGGCACGCCAGTTGCGCGGGTGTAGCTACATTTTTCGTAGCATTTTGATTCAAGGAAGATAGCCATCGCTACTGAATTTCGTGATCGTCGCCAGCGCGAAGAGCGCAAGCACCGCCTGAACCGTGAAATCATGGCCCCAGAAGTTCGTCTTTCTGGGCCTGACAACGAGCCTTTGGGCGTTGTGAGTTTGATGGAAGCCCTTCGCATGGCTGGCGAGCTGGATGTGGATCTGGTGGAAATTGCTGCAACGGCCAACCCCCCGGTTTGCCGCCTGATGGACTACGGAAAGTTCAAGTACCAGGAGCAAAAACGCGCTGCAGAAGCCAAGGCGAAGCAGACGGTCATCGAGATCAAGGAAGTCAAGTTCCGTCCTGGTACGGACGATGGCGACTACAACATCAAATTGCGCAACATCCGCCGCTTTTTGGCGGATGGGGATAAATGCAAAATCACCCTGCGTTTTCGCGGGCGTGAAATTACTCATCAGGAACTCGGTTTGGCCTTGCTGAACCGTATTCGTGATGAGTTGGCTGATTCGATCATCATTGAGCAGTTTCCCAAGTTGGAAGGCCGCCAGATGATCATGATGATCGCACCAGGCAAGAAGAAGCCTGCTGCGGCCAAGCCTGCTGCAGACAACGCAGCCGGTGGCACCGCTGCCTGAGTGAGCAGAGCCGTCTTAGCGAGGTTTGATAAGTTTGTCGGCTTGCGTGTAAACGCATGCCGGTCAAAGGCAGTGTTCGCACTGCCAGCCCCCAGGAGTCACATCCTGGGTAAAAGTGGCTCGGGGCCAACAAGTTTGCAGATCGGTTTGCAAACGCCTCACGAGCACAACGAAAAGGAGCATTCAAATGCCCAAAATGAAGACCAAGAGCAGCGCGAAAAAACGTTTCCGCGTTCGTCCAGGTGGTACCGTCAAGCGCGGTCAGGCCTTCAAGCGTCACATCTTGACCAAGAAGACCACCAAGAACAAGCGCCATCTGCGTGGTGCAGTGAATGTGCATGAGACCAACATGGGCTCGATCGCACAAATGCTGCCTAGCGCTGGCCTGTAATAACTGACGAACAAGGAGTACATACATGCCTCGCGTCAAACGTGGTGTAACGGCCCGTGCCCGTCACAAGAAAGTTCTCGCCCTTGCCAAGGGTTTCCGTGGTCGCCGCGGTAATGTCTTCCGTATCGCCAAACAGGCGGTAATGAAGGCTGGGCAATATGCCTACCGTGACCGCCGCAACAAGAAGCGCGTGTTCCGCCAGTTGTGGATTGCCCGTATCAACGCCGCTGCACGTGAACTGGGCCTGACATACAGCCAGTTCGCCAACGGCCTGAAGAAGGCTTCCATCGAGATCGACCGCAAGATGCTGGCCGACCTCGCAGTGCACGACAAGGCTGCCTTCGGCAGCATCGTGAACCAAGTCAAGGCCAAGCTGGCTGCTTGAGATCACGATAAGGGGCTATCGTTTTGATAGCTTCTTGCGCAATAACAGCAAGGGCTAGAGCTTGAAAAGGCACTAGCCCTTGTTTATTTTCAAGAGTCGATATGAACGAGTTGGATTCTCTGGTCGAAAGCGCGAAGCAACTGTTTGCACAAAGCGCTACCCCTGCTGAGCTGGAAAATGCCAAGGCGCAGTTTTTGGGCAAATCGGGCCGTGTGACGGAGCTCATGAAGGGGATGGCGCAGCTGTCCGTCGAAGAGAAGAAGTCCCGTGGCGCTGCCATCAACCTGACCAAGCAGGCGATCGAAGCCGCACTGACCGCCCGTCGTCAGGCACTGGCTGATGCCGAGCTGCAAGCCCAACTCAAGGCCGAGGCCCTGGATGTGAGCCTGCCAGGCCGCCAACGCGGGCAGGGCGGTTTGCACCCTGTGTCGCTCACGCTGGAGCGCATCGAGGGCATTTTCGGCTCCATGGGTTTCGATGTGGCTCAAGGCCCCGAGATCGAGACCGACTGGTTCAACTTCACTGCACTGAACACGCCGGAAGACCATCCTGCGCGTTCCATGCACGATACGTTTTACGTGGAGGGCGGCACTGCCACCGCCCCCAACCTGCTGCGCACCCACACCAGCCCGATGCAGATTCGCCATGCCGTGCAGCATGTGAAAAAGCACCGTGCGCTGCTCGACGCAGGCCAGGCCATGCCCGAGATTCGCGTGATCGCCCCGGGCCGCACCTACCGCGTGGACAGCGATGCCACGCATTCGCCCATGTTCCACCAGTGCGAAGGCCTGTGGATTGGCGAGAACGTGAGCTTCAAGGATTTGAAGGTCATCTTCACGGACTTCTGCCGCACCTTCTTCGAGAGCGACGACTTGGTGCTGCGGTTCCGCCCCAGCTTCTTCCCGTTCACAGAGCCCAGTGCCGAAATCGACATCCAGTTCCAGACAGGCCCATTGGCCGGTCGCTGGCTGGAGGTGGCGGGTTCCGGTCAGGTGCACCCCAACGTGGTGCGCAACATGGGGCTCGATCCTGAAAAGTACATCGGCTTCGCCTTCGGCATGGGGCCTGACCGCCTGACCATGCTGCGCTATGGCGTCAACGATTTGCGCCTGTTCTTCGACGGTGACATCCGTTTCCTGTCGCAGTTCCAATAACGCAAAAAAGTGAGCTGGCTGCGCTTGTATTCATTGGGTTTCACCATGTTTGGTTGCTGAAACCCTTTCGCAAAAAGCGCTAGCTGCTACTTTTTTAAGAGCAACGCCAAAGAATCCCACTATGCAATTTCCTGAGTCCTGGTTGCGCGAATTCTGCAATCCACCGCTGACGACGCAAGAGCTGGCCGACACCCTGACCATGGCAGGGCTGGAGGTCGAAGAACTGCGTCCCGTGGCGCCTCCCTTCACCAAAATCGTCGTGGGCGAGATCAAGGAAGCTGTGCAGCATCCTGACGCCGATCGCCTGCGCGTGTGCCAGGTCGATGTGGGGCAGGGCGCCCTGCTCAACATCGTTTGCGGCGCGCCCAACGCCCGTGTCGGCATCAAGGTGCCTTGCGCCTTGGTGGGTGCCGAGTTGCCACCCGGTGACGATGGCAAGCCCTTCCTCATCAAGGTGGGCAAGTTGCGCGGTGTGGAGAGCCAGGGCATGTTGTGCTCGGCCCGTGAGCTCAAACTGTCGGAAGACCATGGTGGCTTGCTGGAGCTGGATGCTGCAGCGCCCGTGGGGCAGGACATTCGTGCCTACCTGAATCTGGACGACACGCTGTTCACCCTCAAGCTCACGCCCAATCTCGCGCATTGCCTGAGCGTTTACGGCATTGCCCGCGAAGTGTCTGCGCTGACGGGGGCTCCGCTCAAGCAGCCAGTGTTCCCAGGAGTGCCAACCCAGCTGGCCGACAAGTTGCCGGTGAAGGTCAGTGCGCCTGATTTGTGCGGTCGTTTCTCGGGCCGCATCGTGCGCAATGTGAACACCCGCGCCGCCACGCCGCAGTGGATGCTGGATCGCCTGGCCCGTTGCGGTCAGCGGGGCGTGTCGCCCTTGGTGGATATTTCCAACTACGTGATGTTCGAGCTGGGCCGTCCATCGCACATTTTTGACCTCGACAAGATCCACGGCGGCCTTGACGTGCGCTGGGGCAAGGCGGGCGAACAGCTCAAGCTGCTCAACGGCAATACTGTGACAGTGGATGAAAAAGTCGGTGTGATTGCCGACGACAGCCAGGTGGAGTCGCTCGCCGGGATCATGGGCGGTGATGCCACTGCCGTCTCCGACGATACAAAAAACATCTACATCGAAGCTGCGTTCTGGTGGCCCAAGGCAGTGGCGGGACGTTCGCGCCGCTTCAATTTCTCTACCGATGCTGGGCACCGCTTTGAACGCGGTGTGGACCCGAGCCTGACGGTGGAGCACATCGAGCGCATTACCCAACTGGTGATCGACATCTGCGGCACGCCCGAGACAGTTTGCGGCCCGGTGGACGACCAAGTGGTGCATCTGCCGGCGTCTCAGCCTGTGGCGCTGCGCGTGGCCCGCGCTGCCAAGGTCATTGGCATGCCGCTCACGCAAGCGCAATGTGTGGACGCCTTGAAGCGCCTGGGCTTGCCCGTGTCTGAGGCCGACGGTGTGATCACGGTGACTCCTCCGAGCTACCGTTTTGATATTGCGATCGAAGAAGACCTGATCGAAGAGGTGGCACGCATGGTGGGTTACAACAACCTGCCGACCACTCCACCCTTGGCGCCCATCACGCCCAAGCTGCCGGCCGAAGCAACGCGCAGCCCCTTTGCCGTGCGCCGCCTGCTGGCCGGGCTCGGTTATCAGGAAACCATCAACTTCAGCTTCGTCGAAGAAGGCTGGGAACATGAGCTGGCTGGCAATCCCAACCCGATCAAGTTGCTCAACCCGATTGCCAGTCAGATGAGCGTGATGCGTTCCACGCTGCTGGGCTCGTTGCTGCAGGTGCTCAAGTTCAACCTGGACCGCAAGGCCCAGCGCGTGCGCGTGTTCGAGCTGGGCCGCGTGTTCTTGCGCGATGCCTCTGTGGCCAACACCGACACCACCGTGGAAGGCTTTCACCAGCCCATGCGGGTGGCGGGTGTGGCCTATGGTGCCAACGATGTGCTCCAGTGGGGGCGCAAAGAGCAGGGCATTGACTTCTTCGACGTCAAGGGCGATGTTGAAGCGATGCTGGCACCGCTGCGTGCCACCTTCGAGCCTGGTACCCACCCGGCGATGCACCCTGGCCGCTGCGCCCGTGTGCTGATGAACGGCAAGCTGATGGGCCACGTGGGCGAGTTGCATCCGCAATGGCGCCAGTCGTGGGAACTGCCCCAGGCTCCTGTGCTGTTCGAGCTGGAGCTGGACGCAGTGCTGCAACGCACCGTGCCTCAGTTCAAGGCTGTGGCCAAACACCAGGCGGTGGAACGCGATCTGGCAATTGTTGTGGCAGAGCGTGTGACCCACAGCGAAGTCATGGCTGCGGTGGAGTCGGCTGTGCCTGCGTCACTGCTGCGTTCCGCTGTGCTGTTTGACGTGTACCGTCCCAAGGCGGTCCGGCCTGGGGAAGAGCACGCCGCAGGTGGCGCTGTGGCTGCCGGAGAAAAGAGTCTGGCGGTGCGCTTGACCTTGGGTCGCGACGAAGCCTCGCTCACCGAGGCTGAAATCGAAGCGGCCGTGCAGGCCGTGGTCACGCAGCTGGTTGCCCGCACGGGTGGCCGCCTGCGCGTTTGATGCTGGAAGATGCCCCAAGTGATTGAATTCGCAGTTGACAGCCTTGAGACCAACGCGCTGACGAAAGCCCAGCTGGCAGACCTGTTGTTTGACCAGATCGGCTTGAACAAGCGCGAGTCCAAGGACATGGTCGATGCCTTCTTTGATCTCATCGTGCAGAGCTTGATTGACGGCAAGGACGTGAAGCTGTCCGGATTTGGCAACTTCCAGATCCGGACCAAGGCTCCACGGCCTGGACGCAACCCCCGTACCGGGGAAGAGATCCCGATCGAGGCTCGGCGCGTGGTTACCTTTCACGCCAGCAGCAAACTCAAGGAGCAGATACAAGGCAGCGCCGCTGACAGCGCGGCGTGAACCATTTATCGGATCGCCGAGAAATCTGCGCAACGACAGTGGTGACGCAGCCGCCTCTGCAGTACGCTAGGCGGTTTAACGTCTTCGTCGGTCTCCCATCATGGGCGTAACGCTTCCTGTCATTCCGGCCAAACGCTACTTCACCATCGGTGAGGTCGCTGAACTCTGCGGCGTCAAGCCGCATGTGCTGCGTTATTGGGAGCAGGAATTCACGCAGCTGCGTCCCATGAAGCGTCGAGGCAATCGCCGTTACTACCAGCACCATGAGGTGCTGATGATCCGCCGGATTCGGGATCTGCTCTACGACCAAGGCTTCACGATCAGCGGTGCACGCAACCGTCTGCAAGAGCTGTCCCATGTAGAGCGTGAAAATGCAGCGCCCATGCTTGACGTTAACGACGCGACTGATGGTGCAGAAGGTGGTGCTGAACACGGCACCCTTGCTGCATCGTCAGTGGATGTTGGCGCTGTGTTGGACTTGATCGCGGTGCGTCGAGAATTGTTGGAGATAAAGGCGCTTCTTTCGTGAGAAGGTCGATTTTGTGTATATAATCTAAGTCTTGTCGGCGTGTAGCGCAGCCTGGTAGCGCACTTGCATGGGGTGCAAGGGGTCGCGAGTTCGAATCCCGCCACGCCGACCATTGATTGCAAAAGCCCGGTTCTGAAAAGAGCCGGGCTTTTTTGCTTTGTGCAATGCAAAACATGGGATCGGGGACAGCATGATTGAAGGTTTGGTGGCAGGCCGTGTGTGGAGTTCGGCCGAGCGCCGGGTGGACAAGGCCGGCAGGCCTTATTGCGTTGCCAAGCTCAGGGTTCTGGGTGCTGACTCTGAAGGTGTGCTGGTCAATCTGATCGCTTTTGATTCCGATGTGTGTGACAGCCTTTTGCGCACCCACGAAGGGGATGCCATCTCGGTGACCGGTGCGCTGACTCCCAAGGTGTGGACGGACAAACAAGGGATCACCAAGCCTGCGCTGGACATGGTTGCACACCGTATCTTGCGCATGGGAGACGGCCAGCATTTCGACTGAGGTGCTGCGATCGCCATGTCTGGCTTGCGCCGCAGCTGGGCTTGGAATTGTGACGAGTGCGAGGAAGATGGCGATGTGCCTTGCCGGGTAGCAAACCCCATGGCATCCAGCTCTTCCGGGGTGACTTCAATCTCGATCACCTCGGGTTGGCGAGGCTCAACCGTTGCTCTTCTTTCATGATTCTGCGGGGGTTGGCCCACCGTTTGCCTGCGGTCTCGTCCGCTGCGGCGATCCATTGGTTGCTTGGGTTGCACGGCCTTTATGCCTCCCTGCAGTGGTGTTGGCAAGATCATCTGTTGGTGGCTCGACTTGCGCTGTATCTTTGCGCAGTGCGCTAGCCCTGAAGTTTCCATGCCCCGCAGAAATTCGCAAGCAAATTTTTGCACGGTGTGTCTTGGAAGGTGTGGTGTTAACTGTGACGAGCAGGGCGTCGTACTGAATGCACTTAGCGTGAGTTGCGATGTGTTTGAGTTCGAGGCGCGTTCGAGTGACTGGTGCCGATCATCAAAGTCGGCATCTGCTCGGCTCAGACCCCGAGGGTCGAAGCTATTCGATTGCATCTCCTCTCCCGCCCATCGCCAATAAAAAAGCCCTGACTCTTGCGAATCAGGGCCTTTTATTTGGTGCCGGAGAGATGAATCGAACACCCGACCTTCTCATTACGAATTTTCTCCGGCGGTTCAATCAGAATTATACAGAAGCAGCGACGAACGTAAGTCATTGTCGCCGTTGAAGTTTCCACACTCTGCGGTAGAGGCGGTTGCAACGCAACCTCCTGCAAAACGCGCTATCAGTGTGCCAGAGTTGTGCCACGCGGATCGACGCGCCGAGCCAGCAAAAAGCCGAGGCCCGCCAGTGCTTCCGGCTACGCGCGATAAAGCGCAACACAGCTGCTTTGCCTGCTTTGGCGCCGTCGAACGCGACTCCAGGCTTATTTCCCCACGGCAAATTTTCAGGCCGTTAGCCCATTGAAAGAGGTGTCTTCCCCAGCGAAGACGCCTCTTCCTTTTTGGCAGTTCGACATCGCACTTGCCCCCAGCTTATCGCCCCGTGACCGCATTGGATGCCGCCGGCACGATTCGGGGCGTTGGTCGACACAACACCCAATTCAACAGATCAAAGGAGCCTAACCATGGCACGACATCACAACCAAATTTCGTCCTTCAGCACGTTCGCTGGACTGGCATCTCCTTACGGGACTGTCACCATCAATCGCTTCACGCCGATGCAAGGACTTCACCCCACGTCGCAGGCCCAATCGCCGGAACAAATCGAGACGCCCCCAACTTCGCGGTACTTGCCCATCAAGAAGATGGCCCTGGCGTACAGCGACTTTGTCAGCGAAGGGGCTTTGCGCCACCTGGTATGGCAAGCGGAGGCGTATGAAAAAGCACCGAAGTCGGGGCTCAAGTCCAACGGCTTCTTGGCCGTCATCGTCCGGCCACCAGGCCAAAGAAAGGTTCTTCTTGATCGTGTCGAGTTCGAGAAGTGGCTGACGTCCCAGCAACGCAACGCACGCTGAGGAGGGTCTGAAATGAATTATCTGATTCAAGCCAGCGACTTCGATGCAAATTCGTTGTTGCGCACTGCTCAAGAGCACTTTGACATGGTTCGCCAAAACCCTTTCCTGAGAGGGGAGCTTGTTCACCAGGGCTATTTGGAATTCGAGTTGGAATCCGGATTGATGCTGCGGCTGACCATGGAAGAGACATTTGTCATGAATGTGGTCGTCACTGAACCCAAGAACGGGATGATCAATGTCTCTTTGCCTTTCATCACTCGTTGGGATGACATCGAATCAAGGCCTCCAACGTGGGTGAATGCAGTCATCAATGGCTTCTTCCGATCTGGAAAGCTGTCTCGATTTTCGAGATTCTGGGACGGTGAAGTTCTTCTTAAAGAGCTTGCCACGCTGACTGGCAAGAGCACCGTCGATCTTGCCAATGAGGTATTGAAGGCCAAACAAGCGACGGATGACTTTGCTCAACAACTCATGGCCATGTCGGTGGACATGAGTGAGCCAAAAGCTGAGGACTGGATCGTGGATATCCGTGGCTTCATGTTGGCAACCGTGATCGGGCACTACAAGCAGTAGATGGCTCCCGGCGAAGGAGGCGCGCCTAGCTGCGCCTCTTCCAATCCGCGCCTTATCCAGTGGCGGATTCAAGTACGAAGCGCAACAAAGATGAACCCGGTGACGGGTGGCTGAGG
>VFQM010002593.1_pt1 | contig 12999 bp, 9 predicted proteins | sample 3512391 | NCBI WGS metagenome assembly VFQM01 (sample SAMN10412369, study PRJNA504923) | tailings metagenome | isolation source: Replicate 1 from Balatoc abandoned mine | place: Philippines
GGAGCGCGAGGACCGCGCTCGTCGCGCGGAGCGCGCTGCGCCGCAGGAGCGGCGGCGCAGCCAGAAATCAACACAGCGCCCCCGACAGGATTCGAACCTGCGGCCCTCAGTACCGGAAACTGATGCTCTATCCCCTGAGCTACGGAGGCGAGAGTCAGCCTAGCGGGTTCCCCGCGGCTGCGGCGCCGTGCCAGCATGAGCCCATGTCGGAGCGGCCGGGTGGGGCGGCGCTCGTCCGCGAGGTCGGGTGCGGGATCGTCGGCGAGCTCGGCGAGCCGGCGTCGCTCGTGCTGGCCATCGCGGTCGCCGACACGGAGGGGCTGTCGCGCTCGGAGCGCCTGCGCGTCGAGGTCGACGGCCGCGCGCTCGACGTGGCGGAGCATCCGGGGCCGGAGGGCACCCGCTGGCACACCGTCGACGCGCCGGCCGGCTCGCTGCGCATCGACTACGAGGCGACGGTGCGGGGGCGGGCGCGTCCCGCCCGCGTGTCGACGCTCGACCGGATCGTCGACGTGCGCCCGAGCCGCTACGTCGAGAGCGACATCGTGCCGGCCCTCATCGACGCGGAGGTGGTGCGGGGGCTGCACGAGCTGGCGCCGGTCGATCGGGTGCTGGCGGTCCGCGATGCGGTCGACGGCGCGCTGGAGTACTCGTGGGCGACGACGCGCCCGACGGACGGCATCGCTGAGCCGCTGCAGGCCGGGCAGGGGGTCTGCCGCGATTTCGCGCACGTCGTGACGGGGCTGCTGCGGGCGACCGACCTGCCGGCGCGCGTGGTCTCGGTGTACGCGCCGGGGCTCACGCCGATGGATTTCCATGCCGTCGTCGAGGTGGCCGTCGACGGCGAGTGGCTGCTGATCGACGCGACGGGGCTCGCGCCGCGGCGGGCGATGCTGCGCGTCGCGACGGGGCGGGATGCCGCGGACACGGCGTTCCTCGCAAGCGACGGCTCGGCGCTCGCGCTCGCCTCCGTGCGTGTGCGCGCCGAGGCTTCCGAGGCGTTCGAGGAGCGCCCGGGCGAGCTCGTCGCGCTCGGGTAGTGCTCGTCGGTCGCCCACGGGCGGCTCGGTAGGATTCCAGGGTGAATCCCGACCTCCTCACCTCGCATCTGCTCGCCGCCGTCACCGACGCGGTCGAGCGACGCGACGCCGAGGTGGCCGGCCCGCTGAGCGCGGCGGACATCGCGCTCGAGCGGCCGCGCAATCGCGACCACGGCGACTGGGCAACGAGCGTCGCGCTGAAGCTCGCAAAGCGCATCGGGCTCGCGCCGCGCGCGCTCGCCGATGAGCTCGCGTCGGCGTTCGCGGCCATCGACGGTGTCGCGAGCGTCGAGGTGGCGGGCCCCGGCTTCCTCAACATCCGTCTGGAGGCCGGTGCTGCCGGCGCGCTCGCCGCCGCGATCGTCGCCGCGGGCGAGGGGTACGGGCGCACCGAGGCGCTCGCGGGGCAGTCGATCAACCTCGAGTTCGTCTCGGCCAACCCGACCGGGCCCCTGCACATCGGGCACACGCGCTGGGCGGCGCTCGGCGACTCGCTCGCGCGCGTGCTGGCAGCCTCGGGGGCGGCCGTCACGAGCGAGTTCTACATCAACGACGCCGGCGCCCAGATGGACACCTTCGGCGAGTCGGTGCTCGCCGCCGCCCTCGGCGAGCCCGCGCCGGAGAACGCGTACCCGGGGCAGTACATCGCCGATCTCGGTGCCCGTGCGCTCGCCGAGCGGCCCGACCTGCCCTCGCTGCCGCGCGAGGAGGCTCTCGTCGTCGCTCGCGAGCTCGCGTACGGCTGGCAGCTGGCCGAGATCCAGGAGTCGCTGGCTCGCTTCAACGTGCACTTCGACGTGTGGTTCAGCGAGCGGCAGCTGCACACGGCGACCGCCGACGGCCCGAGCCCGATCGACGGCGCCGTCGACCGCCTGCGCGCGCAGGGCCACGTCTTCGACGAGGACGACGCCATCTGGGTGCGCACAACCGACTTCGGCGACGACAAGGATCGGGTCATCAAGCGCGGCAACGGCGTCTACACCTACTTCGCCGCCGACGCCGCCTACTACCTGTCGAAGAAGGACCGCGGCTTCGGGCTCACCATCTACCTCCTCGGCGCCGATCACCACGGCTACGTGCACCGCCTGAAGGCGCTCGCCGGGGCCGCGGGTGACGACCCCGCGCGCGACATCGAGGTGCTCATCGGGCAGCTGGTGAGCATCAACGGCGCCAGGCTCAGCAAGCGCGCGGGCAACATCATCGAGCTGAACGACCTGCGCGAGTGGCTCGGCACCGACGCGCTGCGCTACTCGCTCGCGCGCTACCCGGCCGACTCGCCGCTGACGCTCGACCCCGAGCTGCTGCGCAAGCGCACGAACGACAACCCCGTCTTCTACGTGCAGTACGCGCACGCCCGCACCCATCAGGTGGCGCGCAACGCCGACGCCGCGGGCGTCGACGGCTCGGGCTTCGACGCCGAGCTGCTCACCGACGAGACGGAGAGCGTGCTGCTCGGGGCCCTCGCCGAGTTCCCCCGCATCGTCGCCCAGGCCGCCGAGCTGCGCGAGCCGCACCGCATCGCGCGCTACCTGGAGGAGCTCGCGGCCTCCTTCCACCGCTGGTACGACGCGTGCCGGGTGACGCCGATCGGGGATGCTCCCGTCGAGCCCGTGCACCACGCACGACGTGTGCTCGCCGACGCGACGGGCCAGGTGCTCCGCAATGGCCTGGCCCTGCTCGGCGTCTCGGCTCCCGAGCGGATGTGACCGTGAGCGACGAGACGGCGCCCCTGCCCGAGCGCGTCGCCGCGCAGCTCGACGCCGCGCCCGCGCCCGCGCCGCCGACGCGCCGCCGGGGCCGCATCGCGCTCGTGGTCGCGCTCGTCATGCTCGCGCTGCTCGTGGTCGCGGCGGTCGTCGCCGACGTCGCGGCGCGAGCAGCGATCCGGGGCGAGATCGCCGACCGCACGCGCGCGCTGCTCGAGCTCGATCCCGAGCATCCCGTCAACGTCGAGGTCGCGGGCGCCTCCGTGCTGTGGCAGGCCGTCACGGGGCGGTTCGAGCGCGTCGACATCGACGCGGGCGAGATCGCTACCGGTGGCCTGCAGGGGCGGCTCGCGGTCACGGCCACGGGCATCCCCACCGATCTGTCGCAGCCCGCGGAGCGCGTCGAGGCGACCTTCCGCGTCGCCGAGAGCGACCTGCCGGCGATCGCGAGCGCCCTGTCGAGCCTCGAGATCGAGGATGTCGTGCTCGAGGGCGACGAGGTCCGGTTCCGGTCGGCGCTCGACGTGCTCGGCATCCCGCTCGAGTTCGCAGTGGGCCTCCGACCGGAGGCGGTCGACGGGGCCCTCGCCTTCACGCCGTCGACGCTGAGCCTCAACGGCGACGAGCTCGACCTGGAGGAGTTCGCCGGACAGTTCGGGGGGATCCTCGGCGACGGGGTGCTCGCGACGCAGACGGTGTGCGTCGCGGAGAGCCTGCCGCGCGACCTCGTGCTCGAGGCCGTGACGGTCGAGGGCGATGAGCTCGTGGTGCGGCTCGGCGCCGACGACGCCGTGCTCGAGGGCGACGGCTTCACCGAGCGCGGCACCTGCCCGGCGGGCTAGACGCTCACCTGCTCCAGGTGCTCCGGCACGCGGGCCGGCACCCCGAGCTCGTGCTCGATGCGCGAGCGCAGCACGTCGGCGGGGCCCGGCTCGCCGTGCACCACGTAGGCGCGGTCGACGCTCGCGCCGCGCATCCAGGCGATGATCTGGTCGGCGTCGGCGTGCGCCGACATGCTCGACAGCTGCACCACCTCGGCCTCGATCGGCACCTCGCGGCCGAAGACGCGCAGCGCGGTCGCGCCGTCCGCGAGGGCCGCGCCGCGCGTGCCGCCCGCCTGGAAGCCGGTGAGCACGATGGCGTTGCGCGCGTCGGGCCCGTACGCGGTGAGGTGGTGCAGGATGCGCCCGCCGGTCAGCATGCCGCTCGCGGCGATGATGATCATGGGGCCGCCGCGCAGGTTCAGCAGCTTCGAGTCGTCGACGGTGCGCACCATCGTCGCGAGCTCGTAGAGGTCGTCGAGCTCGGCGCCGCGCACGCGGTGCTCGTCGGGGTGGGCGCGGTACAGCGCGGTCGCGTCGACCGCCATGGGGCTGTTGAGGTAGATCGGCACCGCGGGCAGGCGCCCGGCCCGCCGCAGGCGTGAGAGGTGCAGCAGCATCGCCTGCGCGCGCCCCACCGCGAAGGCCGGGATCAGCACGACGCCGCCGCGGCCGAGTACGCGCTCGAGCACCGGCGCGAGCTCCTCCGCGGGGTCGGCGTCGGGGTGGTGGCGGTCGCCGTAGGTCGACTCGACCAGCAGGGCGTGGGCGGGTGGCAGGGCGGCGAGCGGCTCGGGCCCGAGCATGAGCGCGTCGTCGCTGCGGCCCAGGTCCCCGCTGACGTGCAGCTGGCGCCCTCCGGCGCGCACGCGAACGTGCGCCGCGCCGAGGATGTGGCCCGCGTGGTGCAGCTCAGCCTCCACGCTGCCCGGCAGCGCGATCGTGTCGCCGAAGCGGCGGGCGTGCACGCGCTCGAGCGCGCGCTGGGCATCCTCTGACGTGTACAGCGGTGTCGGCCGCTCGTGCTTGGAGTAGCCGCGCTTCGCGGCGAACCGGGCCTCCTCCTCCAGGAGGTGCGCCGAGTCGGGCCACAGCAGGCCGACGAGCTGCTCGGTGCCCGGCGAGCAGAAGATGGGCCCTGCGAAGCCGTCGCGCACGAGCGCGGGCAGGTAGCCCGAGTGGTCGAGGTGCGCGTGGGTGAGCACGACGGCGTCGATGCTCTCCGGTGGCACCGGGAAGGCGGCGCGGTTCCGCAGCCGCAGCTGCTTGTACCCCTGGAAGAGGCCACCGTCGATGAGGATGCGCGCGCCGCCGTGCTCGAGCAGGAACCGCGAGCCGGTCACCGTGCCGGTGCCGCCGAGGAATCGCAGCGTCGGCCGCTCGTCGACCATGTCAGCCTCCCGTCGCGCACGCGGCGTCGCGTGCTCGGCACCAGTGTGCGCGCGCGAACGCCCGCCGCCCAGGGGCGAAAGTCCCCGCCTGCGCGCGCGATAGGATTCCCCTCGGCTTCAGGGACCAATCCGGGTTCGCTCGCCTCACTCCAGCGCAGATCTTCCGTGAGGTGCTTCTCCGTGTCCGTCAACCCGCTCGCTCCGGCGTGGCTCCGCCACCCCGACGATGCGAACGTGCTGCCCGCGCACGTCTGGCCGGCCTCGGCCGCGCGTGACGCCGACGGCGCCCTGACGATCGGGGGAGTCAGCGCCCGCGAGCTCGCCGACCGCTTCGGCACGCCGCTCTACGTCATCGATGAGGCGGATGCCCGCTCGCGCGCCGCGCGCACCCGCGCCGCCTTCGGCGCCGCCCTCGCCCCGCACGCCTCGACCGCCACCGTGTACTACGCAGGCAAGGCCTTCCTCTGCACCGAGGTCGTGCGGTGGATGCTCGCCGAGGGCCTCAACATCGACGTCGCGAGCGGCGGCGAGCTCGCCGTCGCGCTCGCGGCCGGCGCCGACCCGGCGCGCCTGGGCCTGCACGGCAACAACAAGTCGCTCGCCGAGATCGACCGCGCTGTCGGCGTCGGCGTCGGCGCGATCGTCGTCGACTCGCTCATCGAGATCGACCGCGTCGCCGCGGCGGCCGAGCGCCACGGCCGCACGCAGGCGGTGCGCGTGCGCATCAACTCGGGCGTGCACGCCCACACGCACGAGTACCTCGCGACGGCGCGCGAGGATCAGAAGTTCGGCATCCCGCTCGCCGAGGCGGCCGACGCCGTGGCGCGCATCCGCGCCCGCGCGCCGCACCTGCGCCTGCTCGGCCTGCACTCGCACATCGGCTCGCAGATCTTCGTCGTCGACGGCTTCCTCGAGGCGGCCCGACGCCTGCTCGAGGTGCACGCCGAGCTGCTCACGGGCGGGGAGGTGCCCGAGCTGAACCTCGGCGGCGGATTCGGCATCGCCTATCTCGAGACCGACGAGGCGCCCGCGATCGAGAGCATCGCCACGGGGCTCGTCGAGGCGGTGGCCTCCGTGTGCGGCGAGCTGGGCATCCCCGTGCCGCGACTGGCGGTCGAGCCGGGCCGCAGCATCATCGGGCCCGCGGGCGTCACCCTGTACGAGGTCGGCACGACGAAGGATGTCGTCGTGACCGGCGACGACGGCTCGACGGCGGTGCGCCGCTACGTGAGCGTCGACGGCGGCATGAGCGACAACGCCCGCCCCGCGCTCTACGGCGCCGACTACGGCGTGCGCCTCGCCGGTCGCGTCTCGAGCGCCGACCCCGCGCTCGTGCGCGTCGCCGGCAAGCACTGCGAGAGCGGCGATATCGTCGTGCAGGCCGACTATCTGCCGGGCGACGTCGCCCCTGGCGACCTCGTCGCGGTGCCCGCGACGGGCGCCTACTGCTTCTCGCTCGCGAGCAACTACAACTACCTGGCCCGCCCCGCCGTCGTCGCCGTGCGCGACGGCGTCGCCCGCGTCATCGTGCGCGGTGAGACCGAGGCCGACCTGCTCCGCCGCGACGCCGGCATCGACGCCGGCTCGCTCGACGACCCCGCAGCCCGACCCGAGAGGATCACCCGCCCGTGATCGAGTACCGCAACCTCCGCATCGCCCTGCTCGGCGCCGGCAGCGTCGGCGCCCAGGTGGCCGACCAGCTGCTGACCCACGGTGACGAGCTCGCCGCGCGCGTCGGCGCGGGCCTCGAGCTCGTCGGCGTCGCGGTGCGCGATGTGGATGCTCCGCGCACGGCCGACATCCCGCGCGAGCTGCTCACTGCGAACGCGGAAGAGCTCATCCTCGGCGCCGACATCGTCGTCGAGCTCATGGGTGGCCTCGAGCCGGCCCGCACGCTCATCCTGCAGGCGCTCAACTCGGGCGCCGACGTCATCACGGCCAACAAGGCGCTGCTTGCCACGCACGGTCCGGAGCTGTTCGAGGCGGCCGAGCAGGTCGGCGCGCAGCTCTACTACGAGGCCGCGGTCGGCGGGGCGATCCCGATCATCCGCCCGCTGCGCGATTCGCTCGCCGGCGACCGGGTCACGCGCATCCTCGGCATCGTCAACGGCACGACCAACTTCATCCTCGACCGCATGGACAAGCACGGCGAGACGATGGAGCAGGCCCTCGCCACCGCGACCGAGCTCGGGTACGCCGAGGCCGACCCGACGGCGGACGTCGGCGGCTACGATGCGGCGCAGAAGGCGGGCATCCTCGCGAGCCTGGCCTTCCACACCCTCGTGCCGGCGAGCGCGGTGCACCGCGAGGGCATCACCGAGGTCACGCTCGACGACGTGCGCGCCGCCCGCAAGGCCGGCTACGTCGTGAAGCTGCTCGCCATCTGCGAGAAGATCGTCGACCCCGCAACGCTCAAGGAGGGCGTCTCGGCCCGCGTCTACCCGGCGCTCGTGCCCGAGGAGCACCCGCTCGCCGCCGTGCACGGCGCCAACAACGCCGTCTTCGTCGAGGCGGAGGCCGCCGGACCGCTCATGTTCTACGGCGCGGGCGCCGGCGGCATCCAGACCGCCTCGGCCGTGCTCGGCGACGTCGTCTCCGCCGCTCGCCGCCACGTCGTCGGCGGCCCGGGCGTCGCCGAGTCGACGCACGCGAACCTCCCGGTGCTGCCCATCAGCGCCGTCACCACCCGCTACCAGATCACCCTCCAGGTGGCGGACCAGCCCGGCGTGCTCGCGACGATCGCGACCCTCTTCAGCGAGCACGGGGTCTCCGTCGAGACGGTCGAACAGTCCGTCGTGTCCGGCCAGCGCGGCGAGGCAGCGGATGCTCCCGCCGCTACGCTGGTCATCGGCACTCACGAAGCGTCGGAGGCCGATCTCGCCGCAACGGTCGCGGCACTGACCACCAGCACGGTCGTCCACAGCGTGACCGGCGTGCTGCGAGTAGAAGGACTCTAGATGGCGAAGCAGTGGCGCGGCGTTCTGCACGAGTACGCCGACCGACTGGATGTCAGCGACGCGACCCCCGTCGTGACGCTCGGCGAGGGCGGCACGCCGCTCATCCCCGCCCGCTACCTCTCCGAGCGCACCGGCGCCGAAGTGTGGGTCAAGTACGAGGGCATGAACCCGACCGGGTCGTTCAAGGATCGCGGCATGACGATGGCCATCTCCAAGGCCGTCGAGCACGGGGCGAAGGCCGTCATCTGCGCCTCGACCGGCAACACCTCCGCCTCGGCCGCGGCCTACGCGACGCACGCCGGCATCACGGCCGCCGTGCTCGTGCCCGAGGGCAAGATCGCGATGGGCAAGCTGAGCCAGGCGGTCGCTCACAAGGCGCAGATCATCCAGGTGCAGGGCAACTTCGACGACTGCCTCGACATCGCGCGCGAGCTCGCCGAGCAGTACCCCGTGCACCTGGTGAACTCCGTGAACCCCGACCGCATCGAGGGTCAGAAGACGGCGGCGTTCGAGGTCGTCGAGGTGCTCGGCGACGCGCCCGACTTCCACATCCTGCCCGTCGGCAACGCCGGCAACTACACCGCCTACCACCGCGGCTACCGGGAGGAGCTGGCGCGCGGCGAGGCGACGACGCTGCCGCGCATGTTCGGCTTCCAGGCCGCCGGCTCCGCGCCGCTCGTGACCGGCTCGGTCGTCAAGAAGCCCGAGACGATCGCGAGCGCGATCCGCATCGGCAACCCCGCCTCGTGGGAGCTCGCGCTCGCCGCGCACGCCGACAGCGACGGCTACTTCGGCGCGATCGACGACGCCGGCATCCTCGAGGCGCACCGGCTGCTCTCGCAGGAGGTCGGCATCTTCGTCGAGCCCGCCTCGGCGATCTCGGTCGCCGGCCTGCTCGAGCGCGCCGAGGCCGGGGTCATCCCGCGCGGCGCGCGCGTCGTGCTGACGGTGACCGGCCACGGCCTGAAGGATCCGCAGTGGGCGCTCAAGCGCGCCGACGGCTCCGAGGTCGCGCCGACGGTCGTGCCCGTCGACACGACGGAGATCGCCTCGGTGCTCGGGCTCGCGAAGGCTTCGGTCTGATGGCCCTCGACCCGCGCCTCGCCGGCCGCAGCGTGCACGTGAAGGTGCCGGCGACGACCGCGAACCTGGGGCCCGGCTTCGACACCCTGGGCCTCGCGCTCTCGGTGTACGACGAGCTCGACGTCACGGTGCGCGAGCAGCCGGGCGCGACGGTGCGCATCGTCGGCGTGGGGGAGGGCGAGGTGCCCACCGACGAGTCGAACCTCATCGTGCGCGCCATGCGCCACACCTTCGACCACTACGGCGTCGAGATGCCCGGCATCGACATGGTCGCGCACAACGTCATCCCGCACGGCCGCGGCATGGGCTCGTCGGGCGCGGCGATCGTCGGAGGCATCATGGCGGCGAAGGGGCTGCTGGAGGGCACCGTCGACATCGACGCCGACGGCCTCCTCGCCCGGGCGACCGAGCTCGAGGGGCACCCCGACAACGTCGCCCCCGCGCTCTTCGGCGGTCTGACGATCGCGTGGATGTCGCCCGAGGGCCCCCAGCACAAGCGACTGACGGTGCACCGCGGCGTCTCGCTGCTGGTGTGCGTGCCCGAGTCGACGACCATGTCGACGGCGCTGGCGCGCTCGCTGCAGCCCGAGTCGGTGCCGCACGAGGACGCGATCTTCAACGTCTCGCGCTCCGCCCTGCTCATCGCGGCCCTCATCCAGAGCCCCGAGCTGCTGTTCGCGGCGACGGAGGACCGCCTGCACCAGAACTACCGGGCGAGCGCGATGCCCGAGACGGATGCCCTCATCCAGGTGCTCCGCGCAAACGGCTTCGCGGCCGTCGTCTCGGGCGCCGGGCCGTCGATCCTGGTGCTGTGCGGCGACCCCGCGCAGCGCATCCAGGCGGCGGAGATCGTGGCCCAGCACGCCGCCACACCGTGGCAGTCGCACATGCTCGCCGTCGATTTCAAGGGTGCTACAGTGGTGCCGCATCCGGTCGAGGCCGTGGCCTAGGCCCACCTCCCCGGGCATCACCAAGCAGCTCTCGCTTTTCCACCGGCTCGTACCGCGGCTGTCGCGTTGCGCCCGTTCACCCGGTTCCCACCTCCCGCCTTCCGTGCGGCCGGTCCGAAGCGATCAGCACTCCTCCGTGGCAGCGTGCCCGGAGTCGAAAGGACACCACCCCTGTGACTGACACCACCGACCGCGCCTCGAGCGCGGCCGCATCACCCGACCTGACCACCCTGAAGCTCCCGCAGCTGCAGCAGCTCGCCACCGAGCTCGGCATCTCCGGGGTCTCCAAGCTCCGCAAGGGCGACCTGCTCGCGGCCATCGTGGCGAACCAGGGCGGCGACGGCGCCGCCGCGGTCGCGCCGGAGCTTGAGCCGGCCCCCGAGGCCGCGCCGCAGAGCGCCCCGCGCGCGGACGAGATCCCCGCCCCCACGAGCCTCGACGAGCTCGAGCTGCCGCTCGGCCGCACCGAGCCCGCCACCCGGCGCGGCTCGCGTCGCGTGACGAGCGGCTCGGTCGTGACGGCCGCACCCGCGGCGCAGCCCGAGGCCGAGACCGACACTGCGGCGGAGGGCGCCCCCACGGGTGGTCGCCGCTCCGCCCGCGACCACGCCGCGGGCGCCGCGGCCGGTGTCGAGGTCGCCCCCGAGGCCGACGGCGCGAGCAGTGCCGAGCCGACCGTCGAGGGCGGCGAGCGCGACGCCGAGCAGGCCGGCGACGACGAGACCGGCGGTGGCCGCGGCCGCAACCGCAACCGCAACCGTCGCAACCGCGAGCGCAACCAGAACGGCCAGAACGGCCAGAACGGCCAGCAGAACCAGAACGGGCAGCAGGCCCAGAACGGCCAGCAGAGCTCGGGCGCCCAGCAGGCCGACAAGGCCGAGCAGGGCGAGCAGCAGGGCGGTCGCCAGAACGCCCGCGGCGGCCAGCCCGCGCAGCAGGCCGACGACGCCGAGGGCCGCGGTCGCGGTCGCGGCCGTGACCGCAAGCGCGGTCGCGGGCCCGCCGGCGACGAGCTCGAGCCCGAGATCAGCGACGACGACGTGCTCATCCCCGTCGCGGGCATCCTCGACGTGCTCGACAACTACGCCTTCGTGCGCACCACGGGCTACCTGCCCGGCCCGAGCGACGTCTACGTCTCGCTCGGCCAGGTGAAGAAGTACCACCTGCGCAAGGGCGACGCGGTCGTCGGCGCGATCCGCCAGCCTCGTGAGGGCGAGAACCAGGGCCGCCAGAAGTACAACGCCCTCGTCTCGATCGACTCGATCAACGGCCAGTCGGTCGAGGAGGCGGCGAGCCGCGTCGAGTTCGGCAAGCTCACCCCCCTCTACCCGCAGGAGCGCCTGCGGCTGGAGACCGAGCCGCAGAAGCTGTCAACGCGCATCATCGACCTCGTGGCGCCGATCGGCAAGGGTCAGCGCGGCCTCATCGTCTCGCCGCCGAAGGCCGGCAAGACGCTCGTGCTGCAGGCCATCGCCAACGCGATCGCGAAGAACAACCCCGAGGTGCACCTCATGGTCGTGCTCGTCGACGAGCGCCCCGAAGAGGTCACCGACATGCAGCGCTCGGTCAAGGGCGAGGTCATCGCCTCGACCTTCGACCGCCCCGCCGAGGATCACACGACCGTCGCCGAGCTCGCCATCGAGCGCGCGAAGCGGCTCGTCGAGCTCGGCCACGACGTCGTCGTGCTGCTCGACTCGATCACCCGCCTGGGCCGCGCGTACAACGTGACGGCGCCGACGAGCGGGCGCATCCTCTCGGGCGGTGTCGACTCGGCCGCGCTGTACCCGCCGAAGCGCTTCTTCGGCGCTGCGCGCAACATCGAGGATGGCGGCTCGCTCACCATCCTCGCCACCGCGCTCGTCGAGACCGGCTCGAAGATGGACGAGGTGATCTTCGAGGAGTTCAAGGGCACCGGCAACATGGAGCTGCGTCTCTCGCGCCAGCTCGCCGACAAGCGCATTTTCCCGGCTGTCGACATCTCGGCCTCCGGCACGCGCCGCGAGGAGATGCTGCTCGGCGCCGAGGAGGTCAAGGTGACCTGGCGCCTGCGCCGCGCGCTCGCCGGCCACGACCCGCAGCAGTCGCTCGAGGTCGTGCTGGGCAAGCTGAAGGAGACGCAGTCGAACGTCGAGTTCCTCGTGCAGATCCAGAAGGCGCTGCCGCAGGCCGACCGCAGCCAGCCCGCCCACAAGGAGGACTGATCGCGGGGGCCCTCGGGCCCCCGCCTTCATGAGGAGAGACCCCCATGTTCGACTCCGTCGCCGGCCTCATCGCCGAGCACGAGGCCCTGCAGGAGCAGCTCGCCGACCCGGCGGTGCACGCCGACGCTGCGCGGGCGAAGAAGCTCAACCGGCGCTACGCCGAGCTCAGCCAGATCGTGCACGCGCACAGCACCTGGCAGCAGGCGCAGGACGACCTCGCCGCCGCGCGCGAGCTCGCGAAGGAGGACGAGGCCTTCGCCGAGGAGGTGCCCGCCCTCGAGGAGAAGGTCGTCGCGTCGCAGGAGAAGCTGCGCCGGCTGCTGATCCCGCGCGACCCCGACGACGGCCGCGACGTCATCATGGAGATCAAGGGCGGCGAGGGCGGCGAGGAGTCGGCGCTGTTCGCCGCCGATCTCCTGCGCATGTACTCGTACTACGCCGAGTCGCGCGGCTGGAAGGTCGAGATCCTCGACTCCACGCAGAGCGACATGGGTGGCTACAAGAACGTGCAGGTCGCCATCAAATCGAACGCGACCGACCCCGCGCAGGGCGTCTGGGCGAGCATGAAGTACGAGGGCGGCGTGCACCGCGTGCAGCGCGTGCCCGCGACCGAGTCGCAGGGGCGCATCCACACCTCGACGACGGGCGTGCTCGTCTTCCCCGAGGTCGACGAGCCGGAGGAGGTCGAGATCAACCAGAACGACCTCAAGATCGACGTCTTCCGCTCCTCCGGCCCCGGCGGCCAGAGCGTCAACACGACTGACTCGGCCGTGCGCATCACGCACCTCCCGACGGGCATCGTCGTGTCGATGCAGAACGAGAAGAGCCAGATCCAGAACCGCGAGGCCGC
>VFQM010002594.1_pt1 | contig 12994 bp, 11 predicted proteins | sample 3512391 | NCBI WGS metagenome assembly VFQM01 (sample SAMN10412369, study PRJNA504923) | tailings metagenome | isolation source: Replicate 1 from Balatoc abandoned mine | place: Philippines
TGGCCGCGCTGGTTCTGGTCGCGCTCGGATTTCCCTACGTCATGCCATTTTTCTATTAATCACAGGAGTTCATCATGAAAAAACTGTTTGCCGCCCTCGCCCTCGCTGCCGTTGTTGCCCCCGTGTGGGCCGCCACCCAGACCGTCACGCTGTCCGTACCGGGCATGACCTGCTCCACCTGCCCGATCACCGTCAAGAAGGCGATTTCCAAGGTCGAAGGCGTCAGCAAAATTGACGTGACCTTCGAGACACGCGAAGCGGTTGTCACGTTCGATGATGCCAAGACCAGCGTGCAGAAGCTGACCAAGGCAACCGGAGACGCGGGCTATCCGTCCAGCGTCAAGCAGTGAGCCACTGAACCCGAACCTGGGGCGATCATGGGACTGATTACACGCATTGCCGACAAGGCTGGCGCGCTTGGCAGCGTTGTTTCCGCGATGGGATGCGCTGCCTGTTTCCCGGCTATCGCCAGCCTGGGCGCGGCCATCGGCCTTGGCTTTCTACAGGAATACGAAGGGTTGTTTATCTCCAAGCTGCTGCCGCTGTTCGCAGTCGTGGCTTTGCTGGCGAATGCACTGGGCTGGCTGAGTCATCGGCAATGGCACCGCAGCCTGCTCGGCATGATCGGGCCAGCCATCGTGTTCGCTGGGACGGTCTGGTTGCTTGGCAACTGGTCGACGGCGAACCTGGTCTATGTCGGCTTGGCGTTCATGGTCGGGGTGTCTATTTGGGATTTTGTCTCGCCTGCGAACCGCCGCTGCGGCCCGGACGGCTGCGAACTGCCATCCCGGCGCGGATAGCAGCCGAGGCCGTTGCAAACATGAAAAATTAGGAGTTGTTGCATGACCAATCTAAAAATCACCGGCATGACCTGCGACTCGTGCGCGGCGCACGTCAAGGACGCGCTGGAAAAAGTGCCCGGCGTGCAGTCGGCGCTGGTGTCCTATCCGAAGGGCACAGCGCAACTCGCCATCGAGCCGGGCACGTCACCGGATGCGCTGACTGCCGCCGTGGCCGGGCTGGGCTACAAGGCAACGCTTGCCGATGCGCCACCGACAGACAACCGAGCCGGATTGCTCGACAAGGTGCGCGGCTGGATGGGGGCCGCTGATAAACGTAGCGACGACGAACACCCGTTGCAAGTAGCCGTCATCGGCAGCGGCGGGGCCGCGATGGCGGCAGCGCTGAAGGCCGTCGAACAAGGTGCAAAGGTCACGCTGATCGAGCGCGGCACCATCGGCGGCACCTGCGTCAATATCGGCTGCGTACCGTCCAAGATCATGATCCGCGCTGCCCATATTGCCCATCTGCGCCGCGAAAGCCCGTTCGATGGCGGTATCACGGCGGCGGTGCCTGCGATTGATCGCAGAAAACTACTGGCCCAGCAGCAGGCCCGCGTCGATGAGCTGCGCCACGCCAAGTATGAAGGCATCCTGGACGGCAATCCGGCCATCACAGTTCTGCACGGTGAAGCGCGTTTCAAGGACGACCAGCGCCTGGTCGTCCGTTTGAACGGTGGTGGCGAGCGTGTGGTGGCGTTCGACCGCTGCCTGGTCGCCACGGGTGCCAGCCCGGCCGTGCCGCCGATTCCGGGCTTGAAAGAGTCCCCCTACTGGACTTCGACCGAAGCCCTGGTCAGCGACACCATTCCCGAACGTCTGGCCGTAGTAGGATCGTCGGTGGTGGCGCTGGAATTGGCGCAAGCTTTCGCCCGGCTCGGTAGCCAGGTCACGATCCTGGCGCGCAGCACGCTGTTCTTCCGCGAAGACCCGGCCATTGGCGAGGCCGTCACAGCGGCCTTTCGTGCCGAGGGCATCGAGGTGCTGGAGCACACGCAAGCCAGCCAGGTCGCCCATGTTGGCGGCGAATTCGTGCTGACCACCGGGCACGGTGAAATACGCGCCGACAAGCTGCTGGTCGCTACCGGTCGGACACCGAACACGCGCAGCCTGGCATTGGAAGCGGCGGGTGTCGCTGCCAATGCCCAAGGTGCCATCGTCATCGACAAGGGCATGCGCACGAGTACGCCACACATTTATGCGGCAGGCGACTGCACCGACCAGCCGCAATTTGTCTATGTGGCGGCGGCGGCCGGTACGCGCGCGGCCATCAATATGACCGGCGGCGAAGCGGCGCTCGACCTTACCGCCATGCCTGCCGTGGTGTTCACAGATCCGCAAGTGGCCACCGTAGGCTACTCTGAGGCGGAGGCACACTTGAAGGGAATCGAAACCGACAGCCGCACGCTTACGCTCGACAACGTGCCGCGTGCGCTCGCCAACTTCGATACACGCGGCTTTATCAAGCTGGTCATTGAGGAAGGCAGTCGGCGGCTCATCGGCGTGCAGGCGGTGGCCCCGGAAGCGGGCGAACTGATCCAGACGGCGGTGCTCGCCATCCGCAACCGCATGACCGTGCAGGAACTGGCTGACCAATTGTTCCCCTACCTGACGATGGTCGAAGGGCTGAAGCTCGCGGCGCAGACCTTCAGCAAGGACGTGAAGCAGCTTTCGTGCTGCGCCGGATGAGAAGAACCGGGCCAGCGAGGGACGGGCCGTCAAGGAAGAAGCGCAGGGTTGGTGCGGACCGCAGCGCAGCGAGGACTCGGCCCTGCGCGCCTTGACGGCCAGGCACTGCGGGCTACGGTCGCGGGAGAAAGCGATGAACTTGGGGAAAGACGAACAGCGGCCGACGGGCCGGGGATGCGCTGAAACCAACGCCGCGCGGCGAGCGCCCCGCGTGCCGAAGGCACGCCTGGCTGGATGGCTGTTGGCCGATCAGGCGCAGCCTGTTCGGCTGCATTGCAGGGGCGCCAAACGTAGTGCGGCGGGGATGGGCTGTCCAGCCGATCCCCTGGAGTCAGGACACGCGCGCAGCGCGCACGATCAGGAAGAAAAGCAAAGGGCCGTCGGCCCCTTGCGTCACAGCAGCCCGCGCTCGGCGAAGCTCACCACGTCGTTGCCCGCGACGATCAGGTGATCCAGCACCCGGACATCGACCAGACTCAGCGCCCGTCTTCAGTGTGGAGGTGAGCACCTCGTCGGCCCGCGACGGCTCCGCGACGCCCGAGGGATGGTTATGGCAAAAAATCGTCGCCGCGGCATTGAGCGCCAGCGATTCCTTGACCACCTCGCGCGGGTACACAGATGCTTGACTCACCGTGCCCCGGAACAACTCGACATATTCGATCAGGCGGTTCTGCGCATCGAGCATCAGCACCGCGAACACCTCGTGCTCCAGGCCCCCCAGCTTGACCCGCAGGAAGTCCCGCACCGCCTGGGGCGACGTTAGCACCTCACGCCCGCGCAGTTGCGCACCCAGCAGCCGCTGCGCGGCCTGCAGCACCTCGTCGGCGTTCGCCGGTCGGTACTCACCCGCGACATCGCGAACGAGAAGGGAAGATTCGATGCAAAGAGAAAGCTGCGACATGGTCTGCTCCGGTCTGTAGCGGGCGGAATTGCCCGAGACCGGCCCCAACACGCTGCAGCGCAGGTGTCAGGGTTCGCAGACGGCCGCCAGGACGCAAGCGACCAACCGCAGGGCAGGGCGCGCAGACCTTGACAGCGAGAACGTGCGACCTGCAAGTCGCATGGATTTCTGTTTCACGGAGGTAGTTATGACCTGATGAAACCGGCTGTTCCATCAGCCGTTCCCTACCCGGACATGCGGAGCTGGCAACGGCTCGGTGTGAAGCTCCGGGGACAACGTAGCCGCCGGGCAACCGGTACGCCGAGCCGTGAGGCAAGGCGGAATCTGCCAGCACGAAGGCGGAGAGGAGCAAGGGATGGATGGGTACGACCAACACATGTGAACGTCCGCGAAAGCGTCGTAATGTCAGACAAGCCAAACGTGCTGACAGGCTTGAACCAAAAGGTATGCGGCAAGGCACGGTCCTCTGTTCTCTGGACCGTCATGGACATGATTGCCGCCGGCGCACAGGACGGGTCCGCACCATCCGGAAATTCATGCGGAACAGGGTAAGCCCATCACGCTGCCGGCAACGGCAGGCGAACCGCGAGGAACGCTGTTGGTGTGGTGGGTAGAGGAATGCGGAGAAAGCGAATGCCTGGCTGTAATGGACGGGATACGGGCTGCGACATCGCCCGACGCGAAAGCGGGCTGACTTCCGCGCGGTCATTCATGGCGAGAGAGTCTTGACTAACCGTTGGACGAGGGAAAGCAGATGACGGCGACCGATGCGAAAGTGTCGGGCGCTGGTGCGCCCTCGCCCGCTGCGAAGATGTGGGAGCAGGCGAACTGGGCCCATATCGAGGCAGAGGTGAAGCGGCTTCAGATGCGTATCGCCAAGGCAGTTCGGGAAGGCAGGTGGGGCAAGGCGCAAGCCCTGCAGCGTCTGCTGACCCGCTCGCACAGCGGCAAGATGTTCGCCGTCAAGCGAGTGACGGAAAGCAGTGGCAAGAGAACGCCGGGGGTGGACCAGAAGGTCTGGCTGACCCCGGCGGCCAGATGGAACGGGATGCTGTCGCTATGGCACCGCGGCTACCGCCCGATGCCGCTGAGGCGGGTCTACATCCCGAAGAGCAATGGGAAGAGGCGTCCGCTGGGAATTCCATGCATGCGGTGCCGAGCGATGCAGGCCTTGTGGAAGCTCGCTCTGGAACCCATCGCGGAGACGCGAGCGGATCCGAACTCCTATGGCTTTCGACCTGAGCGCTCGACTACCGACGCCATTGAACAGTGCTTCACGGTCTTCTCGCGCCGCACGTCGGCGCAGTGGATTCTGGAGGGTGACATCCGAGGTTGTTTCGACAACTTCAGTCACTCCTGGTTGGTGGAGCACGTGCCGATGGACAAGGTGATCCTGCGCAGGTGGCTGGAGGCCGGGTACATCGATGAGGGATCCTTGTTCGAGACACGGGCCGGCACACCGCAAGGTGGTGTCATCTCGCCCGTGATCGCGAACGTGGCGTTAGATGGGCTGGAGGCGGCGGTTCACGCGAGTGCCGGTGGATCGGAACGCGCCCGCCGCAGAGCCAAGCTCAACGTCATCCGCTATGCCGACGATTTTGTGGTGTCCGGCGCGTCGAGAGACGATCTTGAATCCTTGGTCCTTCCTGCCATCCGCCGGTTCATGGCGGAGCGCGGGTTGGAACTGTCGGAGGAGAAGACCCGGATCACGCACATCGCGGAAGGGTTCGACTTCCTGGGTCAAAACGTGCGCAAGTACGGAGACCAGTTGCTGACCAAGCCGGCGAAGAAGAGCATCAAGTCGCTGCTGGACAAGGTCAGGGACATCATCAAAGGCAACGCGACCGCAACGCAAGCGGCGGTGATACAGCAACTGAACCCGGTGATTCGCGGTTGGGCCATGTATCACCGTCATGCGGCTGCGAAAGCGACCTTCTCACTCATCGACACGCACATCTGGCAGATGCTCTGGCGGTGGTCCGTGCGCAGGCACCCCACCAAAGGAGCGCGGTGGGTCATCAGACGGTACTTCCGGCAAAGAGGGGCAAGGTCTTGGGCCTTCGCAACGAAGGGCGCAGCAGACGGCACAACCGTCGGCCTGCAAGTCTTCCGCGCGTCGACCGTGGCGGTCACCCGCCATGTCAAGGTGCCCGGGGCTGCGCATCCCTTCGACCCGGAATGGACCGAGTACCTGGCCCGTCGCCGCGCTGCGCGGCGTTCCGTCAAACTGTTCGGTGCCACCCCATGGTGCTGAAGAATGGCTTGAGCCGGATGCGGGGTGACTCGCACGTCCGGTTCTTAGGGGGCGGCGGCGCAGCAATGCGCCGCTGCTACCCGACAGCGTGGTACGTTGAAGGGAACAGCAAGTCCACCCCACCACCTCACTGCACCATCCTGGGGCAAACGCAGCGCGCAGGCCGTGAACGAAGAGAAGGCCGGAGGCGTCAGGGATAAAAGCCGAACGGCCGCGACTCGACACGAGGCGTGGGGCAACGCCCGCGAGCCCGACGGCGCTATCGCGCCGGGACGCCATAATGTTTCTGTTTGCAACAGCGAATATTGCTGTGAACAAACCCGGCGTTCAGATGCTGAGTCAGCCCGAAAGGGAAAGCGACAGCGACAACTGGAGGAGACTCAATGTCGATACTGCAGGAAATACTGGGCTGGACCCAAGGACTGTCCCCATGGCAAAGCGATGCCGTGGCGCGCTTGCTGGCCAAACAGACCCTGACTGCCGACGACCTGGACGATCTGTACGCGTTGCTCAAGATGGCGCACGGCATTCCTGATCCGAGGGACCGCAAGCCCAAGCCCCTCACGGCCGATCAGATTCCTGCACCGGTCAAGGTGACGACGCACGTCGAACTGCGGGCCATGAAGAACCTGCGGCACGTCAACGCGATTGCCGAGAACCAGCACCTGCCGTTCAGTGCTGCCGGAATGACTGTCATCTACGGTGACAACGGCTCAGGCAAATCGGGATATTCGCGCGTGCTCAAGCGCGCCTGCCGCGCCCGCGACCAGATGGAAGCGATTCACCCGAACGCCCACCTCCCCGCCGGCAAGGCCGGAACGGCCGAAGCCGCCTTCGAAATCGCAGTGGATGGCGTCGCGCAGGATGTGCAATGGACCCACGGAAAGGCGGCTCCCGCTGCGCTTTCGTCATTCGCCATATTCGACTCGCGCTGCGCGCGGGCCTACCTCGACAGTGAGGACGACTTTTCCTATGTGCCCTATGGGCTCGATGTGTTCGAGGGACTGGCGAAGGCCAGCAAGCAGTTGAAGACCTTGATTGAGACCGAGCATGCGCAGTCCGCCGCAGACCTGACGGCGTTCGTGCCGCTGCAGGGCGATACGCCCGTCGGCAAGCTGATCGCATCACTGTCCGCCAAGACAACCAAGGCCCAGATCGATGCGCTGGCCACCCTGACGCCCGAAGAATTGGCCCAGCACGAGACACTGGACAAGGGTTTGAAAGAAAACAACCCCAAGGACAAGGCCGCTCAATTGCGCCTGCGCGCGCGCCGCGTTGCCGCCATCGCATTGAACGCCACCAACAAGGGCGTGCTGGTGGATCAGCCAGTGGTCGCCAAGCTGAAGGGTCTGGCAGATGCCTATCGCTCAGCGCAAGCGGCGGCCGCGCTCGCGGCCAAGCAATTCAAGGAAGCCGAGAATCTGCTGCCGGGTACCGGCGGCGAGGCATGGCGCGAGTTGTTCGATGCCGCCCGCAAATTTGCAGTCGAATCCCACCCGGACAAGGCATTCCCCGAACTGGGCGCGGACGCGTCTTGTCCGCTGTGCCAGCAACCTCTCGCGGAGGGCGCCGCCCGCTTGCAACGCTTCGAGGCCTTCATCCAGCAGGAAGCGGAGAAAACCTCCCAAGCGCGCCGCATCGCCCTTTACGCCGAGTACAAGCCATTCATCGCACACACCCTAGCGCTAAATCTCGACGACGTGACCCACGGTGAGATCGAGGTACTGGACCCGCAACTCGCTGCAGATGCCAAAGCGTTCGAGCCAGCCCTGGCCGCTCGTCAGGAAGCCATCAAGGCCGCGGTGATTTCACATCAGTGGGACGGCGCCGATCAGGCCTTGGTGAGCCCGGCGGCGCGACTGCAAGCACTTGCCGACAAGCTCAACGCCGAGGCCGAGACCTTGGAGAAGGCATCGGACGAGAAGGCACGGGCCGCGCTGCAAAAGCAGTTTGGCGAACTTGATGCACGAGTGCGCCTGAGCCAAGTGAAAGATGCCGTCGTCACAGCCGTGACCCGACTTGGTCACCAGGCCAAACTCGCGCAGTGCCTGTCGGCCGTGAGAACCAACGCCATATCGCTGAAGGCAGCAGAGCTGGCCGAAAAGGTCGTGTCCAAGGAATTGGCCGAAGCGCTCAACCGCGAATTCAAGGCGCTGGGCGTCGGTACGCTGCGCGTGTCGCTGCAAAGCCGCTCGGACAAAGGCAAGGCCTTGCACAAGCTGAAGCTGGAACTGCCGCAAAGCCGAAGCCCAGGCGACATCCTGAGCGAAGGCGAGCAACGCGCTGTCGCGATCGGCTCCTTCCTGGCCGAAGTCGGTTTGAGCGGCGGCAAGGGGGGCATCGTGTTCGACGATCCCGTCTCGTCGCTCGACCATCGGCGTCGCGAACGCGTGGCGAAGCGCCTGGCCATCGAGGCGGCCCAGCGACAGGTCATCGTGTTCACCCATGACATCTATTTTCTGTGCCTGCTGGCGGAAGAGGCCAAGCAGGCCGGCGTGGCGATTGCCACGCAGAGCTTGATCCGGCGCGCCGAGGGCTTCGGTATTGCCGATCCGGACCTGCCGTTCGAAGGCAAGAACGCGAGCAAGCGGATCGGTGCCTTGAAGGCCCAGCATCAAACCATCGCCAAGCTACACAAGGATGGCGAGGAGCAAGAGCACCGAAAACAGACCGTCGATGCCTACTTCCGATTGCGCATGGCTTGGGAGCGTGCCGTCGAAGAAGTGCTGCTGCGCGAAGTCATCCTGCGCTTCCGCAAGGGCGTGGAAACGCAGCGGCTCGCCGGCGTCAGTGTCGAAGACGACGACTATGCCCAAGTGAATGCAGGGATGACCAAGTGCTCGAACTACGCGCATGACAAGGCGCTGATGGGCGGCGTCGCCGTTCCCGAGCCGGACGAGCTGCTCGCCGACATCACGGCGCTAGAGACGTGGCGCGCGCAGATCGACAGGCGCAGCGGGGAGACGGCCAAGAAGCGCAAGGCCGGGCCGGGTGTTGCGGTCCCAGCGGCAGTCGCTGCGCCTTGAAGTGCCCGCGGGGAGCCGCTACAACGCCGAGGTATCGGTTTTCCGCGTGCGATCCAGCTTGCGGTGAATGAGTGACACGAGCGTCAGGATGTCCAGAGCATCCTGCTCGGACATGGGCCAGTTGGTCTTGAGGGCATGGGCGAGTGGATTGCGCACAGCACCAAAGAGGCCCACCAGCAAATGGGCGAAGCCTTTCTGTTCGCTCTTCTCAGATTCGGTGGCGAGCGAACCGAGAACCAAGATTGGATTCTGCGTCGAAAACGCTCGGTTCACCAACTCAGCGCCATCCATGGTCAGGCCCGACATGGAGCGGATGCGCTCGGCGACGCCCTTGGTCGACTCGAAGACGGCATGGAAGTAGTTTTCATCCAGGAGTTCGGCGCGACAGTAGTTGAGCACTTCAGCATGGACGTTGCGGGTTTCAAGTGCCGACTTCAGCCGGCCGGCGCGAGCGCGTGCCGCGTCCAACGTCGTGGCCTTGTCGGCATAGCCCACACGGCCATCATCGCGCACGAAGAAGCCCGAAAAAGCAAGCACCACATTCAGCTCATCGCGCCGCCACCGGAAAGCGCCCGGGTCACGCGCGTAGTTGACCGGGTTCATGGCAAGATTGATCAGCAGGATCAGGTGATTGCCGATTTGGTGCCGGTTTTGCGCTTCCGCCAGCGCGTTGAAAAGGCGCTTCCACTTGGTGATGCCGGGCGACACATCGGTGATCTTGATTTCCTGCAGCAGACGCTCGATCTGCGCGCCCGTCAGACCCCGTTCGGTGTCGGCAAGCACCCGGCAAGCCGCCTCCATGTGCTGCGAGCTAAAGGGACTGATGTGGGCCACGGATTGAATTTACCAAGCGCCCGAAACCGCGCTGTTGTTCAATTTGATCCGAGTCACTTCCCCCAAGTCGTTTTGCATCTGCAACTCGGGGGGGATCGATTTCGGCGGTCTCCGGTACCAATGCAAGCAGACGTTGACGAGATCTGCCCCAGCAGGCTTCTTCAGAAACGATTGCCGGAGGTCGAAGGTCAGTTCGGGATTCGGCACTAGATGGAAATCACCCTCTTGATCCAGATGCTCGTGGCTGGGAGCCATGTCGGCCCACTTCTTCTGAAACATGCGCCGCGGTGCGATGAACGGGTGGCCGGCGGACGCGCAGGCTTCTGGGAACATCGGCGCCATGAAATCGATCACATATTCATCGCACTGTATCCACGCGTGAAACGCAGTGTCCGAGCTTTGAACCTGTCCTTCTGTCAATGTGGCGAATGAGATGACATTCCGCTGTTGCTCGTTGACGAGGAAGAATGCAGCACCGGCGAGCTGCACGGCATCCTTCTTATAGAATTCGCGCAGGATGGCAGCGCCCGCGATGCTGAAGAACATGCACGCATGGGCCGTATGCGCATCAACGCTGTCCAGGACCGATCTGATGACCGCATGAATGCGCAGATAGTCGAGCAGCGGAATGAGTGGTTTCGTCGTCATTGGATTTTTTTCGGGGAGCGCCGTCGCCTAGCTAGGCGGCGACAGAGGCCGGCAACGGCCCGGCTTTGACGTTTGGGCGCGAAGCGGCTCGCGCAGAACGAGCGCGGGTGTGGCGCGGCTTGGATTTGGTCGTGTCCGTGAGAATCAAGGGAGTGGCTGAGGCGCATTCATTTTTGGTGGCAGCGCATTCCCTGCGCAATTGGTCCAGACGGTCCGCCCATTCTTGAAGCATCGCGCGCCGCTCATCTTGGTAGGCATGGCGGTTGTAGGCCGCACGCACGGCATTCGCTGGCACGTGCGCGAGGCAGTGTTCGATCACGTCGATGTTGCCGCCGAGGCTGTTGAAGTGGGTGCTGAACGACGCGCGCATGCCGTGCGGCGTTCCTTCCCCGCTGAAGCCCAGTCGCTCCATCAAGGCATTCAGGCTGCGATTGGCCATTGGCCGATGCGGGTCCACACGGTTGGGGAACAGGTGTTCCCTGTTTGCGGGCACAAGCTCACGCAAACGCGTGAGCAGCGCAACTGCCTGCGTAGACAGCGGTATCCAGTGGGCGCGCTTGGCCTTCATTCGCTCGGCAGGAATCTCCCATTGCGCGTCTTCCAGATTCACTTCATCCCATCGGCCCTCGATGACTTCGGCTTTGCGGCAGGCGGTCAGAAGCACCAGCAGCATCGCGATACGCGTTTCCTCGTTAATCCTGCCGCTGCCATCCAGCGTCCGCAGAAAGACGCCGATCTGCTTTTCGGACAGGGCGGGGTGGTTGGTCTGGGTGCGCTTCTTCATCACGCGCACGGGTGGCACCGGATTGTTCTCGATCAGTCCTGAATCGATGGCGTACTCGAAGATGCCCCACAAGTGATTGCGCAGGTTGCGTGCGACCTCCGGCGCGCGTTGCTCGACCACCTTCAACTGCGCGGTCAGTTCGAGCCGCGTGATGCTGCCGATCGCTCGATTCTTCAGTTTTGGTAGCAAGTCATTGTTGATCTCGCGGTTGCGCTGCTTCACCGTAGACGCTCGCAGGTCTGCCGACGTCGCTGTATTCCAGTCCGACACGATGGCAGAGAACGTTCCCTTGACTCGTTCCAACTGCTCTTGCGCTTGTGAGATCTCCTTGTCTTGCTGTGCCTGCAAGGGGGTGGTGCCTTGGGCTACCAACTGCCGTGCCTCTGCATGGAGTCCACGGGCGTCCGCCAAGCTGACTTCCGGAAAGGCGCCCAGTGCGCGTTTACCTTCGACGCCATTGATACGGAACTTGTAGCGCCACAGCTTCGAGCCATTGGGCTGGACGAGCAGGTAGAGCCCGCCGCTATCCGCAAGCTTGTAGGGGCGCTCCTGGGGCTTGGCTGTCTTGATCTTGACGGTAGTGAGCATTGGGGGCCTTCTGATTGGCGAGGCCCCCAATGAGGCCCCCAAATGGTCGCGCTGTCAAGAAAAACCCTTAGATCGCTTGAGACGTTGATAGACGGTAACTCATTGCCACTATTGAGATTTTCGTGACTTCTGAGAACTTGTGAGATCGCATGAAACACCAATGCATACTTCAGCTGGAAAGATGCAGTCGACTTCATCGTGGCCGTGGTGCGAGAGTTTCGTCTGTACGAGGCGGGGCAGGGCAGCGGGATCTACATGGACGCATGAGGTCCATGGTGGGAGAAGCGAAGGAGTGCGGTGACAGAGCGCTCAGACGAGGCGAAGTCGCGGCTGGGCCCGTACGTCTTCCAGGTGGCGTTTGTGCCAGGCGTCGAAATCGCCGATCGGCATGGGTTTGGCATAGAGGAAGCCCTGCGCAGCGTCGCACCCAAGGGCAGCCAGTGCGTCTGCATCCGAAGTTGTCTCGACGCCTTCGGCAGTGATCTTGGCGCCGAGGTTCTTCGCGAGGCCGACGATGGCCGAAACGACCTTTGCGCTGTCCGGACGCTCATGCATGGAGCGCACGAAGGATCGGTCGATCTTGATGCGGTCGAACCTGAGTTCAGACAGGTAGGCAAGGCTGGAGTAGCCGGTACCGAAGTCGTCGAGAGCGACAGACAAGCCGCTGGCGCGAAGTGCTGCGATGGTTCGGCGTGCGGCATCGATGTCGCGTACGAGTGCGTTCTCGGTGAGCTCGACCTCCAGGCGCGACCTGGGGAAGTTTGTTTCGATGAGGATGGACAGTAGGTCCTCGGCGAGCTTGGTGTCTTCGATCTGTGGTGCGGCGGCGTTGATGGCGAGCCTGACATGCAGCGGCAAGGCAAGGGACTGAAGGCAGGCCTGGCGAAGGACGGATAGGGTGAGGTTGGAGATCTCGGCGGACTGTTCTGCCAAGGTGATGAACTCCGATGGGGGCAGCAAGCCGCGGGTGGGGTGCTCCCACCGGCTGAGGATCTCCAGCCCGACGACGTGGCCGTCCGCGAGAGAAACAACGGGCTGGACGTAAGGAACGATCTGGTTGGATGCGATCGCCTGTCGCAGATCGGCGACACGCTGACGATGAATGCTCTCGGCATCCAGCATGTCAGGGCGGTAGAGAACGCACTTGCCCTTGCCGGTCTTCTTGGCGAGAGACAGTGCGATGTCGGCATGAAGGATCAGGTCGGCTTCTGTCTCGGCATCACGAGGGAACATCGAGGCGCCGACGCAGGCGCCGACGTTGATGGAACGTCCGCCGACCTGGAGGGGCGCGGAGATAGCTTTGATGATGCGATGTGCGATCTGCTCGGTCGACTCTCCGTCGGGGGCGTATGGGATGACGACAGCGAACTCGTCGCTGGGCTGCTGCCGGTTTCCAGGACACCTTGTTAAGGTGGAATCAGAAACTGGAGG
>VFQM010002595.1_pt1 | contig 12986 bp, 15 predicted proteins | sample 3512391 | NCBI WGS metagenome assembly VFQM01 (sample SAMN10412369, study PRJNA504923) | tailings metagenome | isolation source: Replicate 1 from Balatoc abandoned mine | place: Philippines
TCTACCAGCAGGTGGTGGTAACGCGGCAAATGCCGATGAACAACGCGACGGGGATCACCGACGATGAGCGACAGCGATTCGCCCGTTGGGCGTTGGCTGGTCGGTAGATGCCTACGAAATCAGTCGAAGTGTCGATCTGCTTGACATTGTCCGTGCGCAGGAGGCATAAATCTCAAGAAAATCAAAGATGTTCTCTGTGGCATGTGGCTTGCTTGAAAGTCGGTAACAACCCCTTTGGAAGCGGCATCATGAAACTCACAGCCTTGATATCCAGCCTAAGCCTTGCCGTCGCCGTTGCTCTGACGACCACCGGCGCACAAGCGGCCGCCTTGGTGCTCGACCTTTCCGAAGGTGGCGTGAACAGCGGCGTCGTGAACGGTGCGACCTTCAGCTTCAACAATGGTCAACCGGCCGGCACGGGATTCATCAACTCCTTCGTACGTATTCAAGAAAACGGCAACGAGCAGGGCTACAACACCAGTGGTGGAACGCCCTTTGACACCAAGGCAGGTAACTTCACCCGTGATCTCAAACTCGGCGAATTGCTGGCCGACAACGGATATTTCCGCTTCCTCCTCGACATAAACGAGCAGAACAACAGTAACGGCCGGCTTCTGTCGCTTGATGGCCTGAAGGTATTCGTTACTACACAAGGCGGCCAGACATCCCAGTCGGTGGATGGGGCAGGCAATGCAAACGGCATCCTCGGAACCCTCCTCTGGAACCTCGATGCCTTTGCTGACAATTACATCCTCTTGGATCACAAGCGCGCCGAGGGAAGCGGCAAGTTTGACATGGCATTTGACATCAGCAGCAGCCTCTTCGCCGGCTACAGTGCAGACACCTACGTCGTGTTGTGGTCCCGGTTCGGGCTTCAGGAGGGGTCTGATGCAGACTCCGACGCCGGGTTTGAGGAGTGGGCTGCTCGCATGGGTCAAAATCAGGTTCCTGAGCCCGGTGTTCTGGCCCTGATCGGTCTGGGACTTGTGGCTGCAGCCGCTGCCCGTCGTCGGCGGGTCTAAGCAGTTACCCCTGGAACAGGCCCACCATTCGGTGGGCCTTTTTGTTTTTGCTAGGGTCGTCGCATGCCCCGCCATTTCGACCTCATCGCCTTCGACTGGGACGGCACCCTGTTCGACTCCACCGCCGTCATCGCGCGCTGCATCCAGGCGGCGGTGGCCGACGTGGGTGGCACGCCGCCCACGCGCGAGCAGGCCAGTTACGTGATCGGCATGGGCCTGATGCAGGCACTGGCACACGCCGCGCCGGATGTGCCGCCCGATCTGTACCCGCGCCTGGGCGAGCGCTACCGACACCACTACCTGGCCCATCAGAACGACCTGAGCCTGTTCGAGGGCGTGCTGCCCATGCTGGCAGAGCTCAAGGGCCGGCAGCATTGGCTGACCGTGGCCACCGGCAAGAGCCGCCGGGGCCTGGACGAGGTGCTGCGCACGGTGGAGCTGAACGGCGTGTTCGACGGCTCGCGCACCGCTGATGAAACCGCCGGCAAACCCAGTCCCTTGATGCTGCACGAACTCATGCGCGAGTTCGGCGCGGAGCCCGAACGCACCCTCATGATCGGCGACACCACGCACGACCTGCAGATGGCGGTGAACGCAGGTTGCGCCAGTGTCGGCGTGAGCTACGGGGCGCACGAGCCCGATGCCTTCCACGCGCTGACGCCGCGCCATGTGGCGCATTCGGTGCGCGAGCTGCACGACTGGCTGCTGCGCAACGCCTGAGCGCCATGACCGCGCCGGCCGACGACTTGAACCCGCTGTGCAACAGCCGCGATCTGGTCGACGGCGGCCGGGCGGTGTCGTTCGACGTGAACTACGCTGGCCAGACCTGCCGCGCGTTCGCGATCCGCTACCGGGGACAGGTGCACGCCTACCTGAACCGCTGTGCGCACGTGGCCATGGAAATGGACTGGCAGCCCGACCGCTTCTTCGACGACAGCGCGCGCTGGCTACTGTGCGCCACGCACGGTGCCGTGTACGAGCCCGACACCGGCGAATGCCGCGGCGGGCCGTGCCGCGGCGGGCTGTTCAAGATCGAGGTGATCGAGCACGACGGCGTCGTGCACTGGCGATCACAATACCACCTCAAACCTGTCGAATTCTGACCATCGAGACCGCCATGAACGACGATTTCAATGCCACCGGCACGCCAAGGCCGGCCGGCGTTCCCTGGGAGCGCGAAGCCATCGAGAAGCTGCTGTTTGCGCAGATCAACGAGCAGCGGGCGGCGCGCCGGTGGAAGCTTTTCTTCCGCCTCATGTGGTTGCTGGTCATCGGCGCCATCGTGTGGCTGGCGGTCAAGGCCGAGGGCATGGCGTCGGCGCAGGTGTCCACCCCGCACACCGCGGTGATCGAGGTCGAAGGCACGATCGCCTCCGGCGCCGAAGCAAGCGCCGAGAACGTGATTCCCGCGCTCAAACAGGCCTTCGAGGACGAAGGTGCGCAGGCCATCGTGCTGCTCATCAACTCGCCCGGTGGCAGCCCGGTGCAGGCGGGCATCATCAACGACGAGATCCATCGCCTGAAGGCGCTGCACAACAAGAAGGTGTACGCGGTGGTCGAGGAGACCTGCGCTTCGGCGGCCTACTACATCGCCGCCGCAGCCGACGACATCTACGTCGACAAGGCCAGCCTGGTCGGCAGCATCGGCGTGCTGATGGACGGCTTCGGCTTCACCGGCCTGATGGACAAACTCGGCGTGGAGCGCCGGCTCATGGTGGCGGGCCAGAACAAGGCGCTGCTCGACCCGTTCAGCCCGCTTGACGATGCGCAGAAGGCTTACCTGCAGAGCATGCTCAACGAGATCCATGAGCAGTTCATCACCGTGGTCAAGAAGGGCCGTGGCCAGCGCCTGAAGGAAAACGGCGACACCTTCAGCGGCCTGGTCTGGAGCGGCCAGCAGGCGGTCAACCTGGGGCTGGCCGACGGCCTGGGCAACCTCGATCACGTGGCGCGCGAGGTGGTCAAGGCCGAGGAGATCGTGGACTACACCCAGCGCGAGAACCTGGGCCTGCGGCTGGCACGGCGTTTCGGCGCGAGCATCGGCGAGGGCGTCTTCAAGGCCGCGCAGTCGGCCGGCATTCAGCTGCGGTAACCGCGCGGGTTCTGGCGCTGCCAGCGCCAGGCGTCGGCGCACATCTCGTCCAGCGTGTGGCGCGCCTGCCAGCCCAGCAGGCGTGCCGAGAGCGTGACATCAGCCCAGCACTGCGCCACATCGCCCGCCCGGCGCGGCGCCACGCGGTAGGGCACCGGGCGCCCACTGGCGCGTTCGAACGCAGCCACCACCTCCAGCACGCTGTGGCCGCGGCCGGTGCCCAGGTTCACGGTGAAGCTCTCTCCCGTGTTCAGCAAGGCCTGCAGCGCCGCCACGTGGCCGCGCGCGAGATCCATCACGTGGATGAAGTCGCGCACGCCGGTGCCGTCGGGCGTGGGGTAGTCGCCGCCGAACACGTTGAGGTGTTCGCGCACGCCCACGGCCACCTGCGCCACGTAGGGCATGAGGTTGTTGGGGATGCCTGCCGGGTCCTCCCCGATGAGGCCGCTGGGGTGGGCGCCCACCGGGTTGAAGTAACGCAGCGTGCCGATCCGCCAGCCCGGCTGTGCGACGCGCAGCGCCGCGAGCATGTCTTCGATGACCAGTTTGGTGTGGCCGTAGGGGTTGGTGTGGCTGCGCGGGAAGTCTTCGGTGATGGGCACGCGCGCCGGGTCGCCGTACACGGTGGCGCTGCTGGAGAACACCAGCGTGGGTGCTGCACCGCTCTCGGTGGCGGCCGTGGTCATGGCCTGCAGCAGGCTGGTGGCCCCACCCAGGTTGTTGCGGTAGTACTTGAGCGGGTCGGCCACGCTTTCGCCCACGGCCTTGTCGCCCGCGAAGTGCACCACGCCCGCCGGGCGGTGGCGCCGCAGCACATCGAGCAGCCAGGGGGTGTCGAGCACGTCGCCGCGCTCCAGGGGGAGCGCGCGACCGGTGATCTGCTGCAGACGCTCCAGCACCACCGGATGGCTGTTGGCGAAGTTGTCGAGGATCACCGGCTCGAACCCGGCCTCGACCAGGGCGACCGCGGTGTGGCTGCCGATGTAGCCGGCACCGCCTGTGAGCAGAATGGTCGGCGCGCCGGTCATCGGGCGCCCTCCCGTGCTGCACACGGCGGGGCTGGGCGCCTCGGCAACGGCATGGCTGCGCTCATGCGGTTTTCCTGGGCTCGCGGCCGTAGACGTCTTCCAGGCGCACGATGTCGTCCTCGCCCAGATAGGCGCCGGACTGGACCTCGATCATCTCGAGTTCCATCTTGCCGGGGTTGTGCAGGCGGTGCACCTCGCCAATCGGGATGTAGGTGGACTGGTTTTCGGACAGCAGGAACACCTCGTCCCCGCGCGTGACCTCGGCCGTGCCCTTGACCACGATCCAGTGCTCGGCGCGGTGGTGGTGTTTCTGCAGGCTCAGCGATGCCCCGGGCTTGACGCCGATGCGCTTGACCTGGAAGCGCTCGCCCATGTCAATGCTGTCGTACCAGCCCCAGGGCCGCGCCACGCGCCGGTGCGTGGCCGCTTGTGGCACCGCGTGGCCGGCCAGGTGCGCCACCACGTCCTTGACCTGCTCGGCGTGATCGCGCTGGGCAACCAGCAGCGCATCGGGTGTGTCGACGATGAGCAGGTCCTGCGTGCCCAGTGCCACCACCGGGCGGTGCGGCGCATGGATGAAGGTGTTGCGCGCCTGCAGGGCGTGGCCCTGGCCGCGCACGCGGTTGCCGGCGTCATCGGCGGGGGCAAGGTCGGCCACCGCGTTCCAGCTGCCGACGTCGCTCCACTGGCCCTGAAAGGGCACGACGGCCACGTCATCGTGCGGCTCCATCACCGCGTAGTCGATGCTTTGCGAGCGGCAGGCGAGGAAGGCTTCGGCCTGCGGACGCACGAAATGAACCCGGCCCAGGGTTTCGGACGTTGCACCCGCCATGGCCTGTTCGCACGAGGCCCAGATGTCGGCGGCATGGCGCTGCAGTGCTGCCTTGAGCGTGCTGGCCCTGGTCAGGAAGATGCCGGCGTTCCAGAGAACACCACCCTTGAGCAGAAGCTCGGCCGCGGCGGCGGGCTGCGGTTTCTCGATGAAGCGGGCCACGCGGCGGCTGCCATCGGTTCGGGGCTCACCCTGTTCGATGTAGCCGTAAGCGCTGCTCGGGAAGGTGGGCACCACGCCGAAGGTGACGATGGCGCCCGCCTCGGCCGCGGCCACCCCCTGGCGCACGGTCTCGGCGAAGGCCACCGGATCGGGGATGTGGTGGTCGGCGGGGCAAAACAGCATCAGCGCATCACCGGCCGTTTGAGCCTGCAGTACCGCCAGTGCCATGGCGGCCGCGGTGTTGCGCGCCGCCGGCTCCAGCACCACCCCCCCGCGCTGGCCGGCGCGCTCGATCTCGTCGGCCACCAGGAACCGGTGATCCTCGGACGCGATGCACAGAGCCGGCTCGCCACACCAGGCCAGCCGTTCGAGGGTGAGGCGCAGCAGGGATTTGTCGCCCACCAGGGGCACGAACTGTTTGGGCAGGCTCTGGCGCGACAAGGGCCACAGGCGGGTGCCCGAGCCACCGCACAGCACGATGGGTGTGATGTTCATGTGAAATATTCTGTTTCAGCATCCCCGCGCAGCAGGGTGTGACATGCCCGGCCGGGCAGGGCCCTGCCGTAGGCCGTCGGTATTATGGTTGGCTTGTTCGACCCCGCATACCGAAATACTCCACACCATGACGATTCGCAAAGCCGTGTTCCCCGTGGGTGGCCTGGGCACCCGATTCCTGCCTGCCACCAAGGCCATTCCCAAGGAAATGCTGCCGGTGGTGGACAAGCCGCTCATGCAGTACGCCGTGGAAGAGGCCTACGCCGCGGGCATCCGCGAGATGATTTTCGTGACCGGGCGCAACAAGCGCGCGATCGAGGACCATTTCGACGTCGCCTACGAACTCGAAGCCGAACTCGAGGCCGCAGGCAAGGGCGCCCTGCTTGAGCTGGTGAACTCCATCAAGCCCGATGACATGGACTGCGCGTACGTCCGGCAGCCGCGCGCGCTGGGCCTGGGCCACGCGGTGCTGTGCGCCGAGCGGCTGGTGGGCGACGAACCCTTCGCTGTGCTGCTGGCCGACGACCTGATGATCGGGCGTGAGCAGATGCAGGGCGGCCCCACGGTGCTGGCCCAGATGGTGAAGGCCTACGATCAAAGCCCCGGCACCGTGCTGGCGGTGCAGGATGTGCCGCGCGCCGAGACACGCCGCTATGGCGTGGTCGACGTGCACGGCGTGAGCGCCCCGCTGGCCGAGGTGTTCGCCATGGTCGAGAAGCCCGCGCCCGAGAAGGCGCCTTCCACGCTGGCGGTGGCCGGGCGCTACATCCTCACCCCCGCGGTGTTCGAGAGCATCCGCCAGCAGCCGCGCGGCGCCGGTGGCGAGATCCAGCTCACCGACGGCATTGCCGCACTCATCGGCAAGGAGCGCGTACAGGCCTTCCGCTACGACGGCCGGCGCTACGACTGTGGCAGCAAGGAGGGTTTCCTCGAGGCCACGATCGACCTCGCGCTGGCCAACCCCGAACTCAGCGGCGCGGTGCGTGCGCACCTGCAACGCGTGATGGGGTGATCCGGCGCGCTCAGGGCCCGAACAGGAACACCGCCGGCATCGACAGCGGCAGCGCCTCGCGCCACGCCGCGTGCTGGCGCCATTGCGCCACCGTCGCGCTGCGCACCGCCTGTTGTGGCAAACCCAGCGCGCAAGCCACGGCCAGGCGCGTGCCCGGTTGCAGTTGCCCGAGCAGGGCCTCGAGCAGTGCCTTGTTGCGGTAGGGCGTCTCGATCAGGATCTGCGTCTGGCCGCTGCGCGTGGCCTGAGTTTCCAGCTCGTGCAAGCGCTTGCCACGTGCGGCCGCGTCCTGCGGCACGTAACCCACGAAGGCGAAGTGCTGCCCGTTGAGCCCGCTCGCGGCCAGTGCCAGCATGAGCGACACCGGGCCGGCGAGCGGCACCACCGCCAGCCCCATGGCGTGTGCGGCACGCACCACGCTGCCGCCCGGGTCGGCCACGGCCGGCATGCCGGCTTCGCTCAGCAAGCCGACATCGCGGCCCTGCAGCGCCGGGGCGAGCAGGGCGCGTGCCGCCGTGTCCAGGGCGCCCGCGGTGTGATCGCCTTGTTTGTGTGCCTGGCGCGCCAGCTCGGCAATGTGTTGCGCCTGCAGCGGCGCTGCAAGCGGGGCGAGGGCGTCCACGCGTTTGAGAAAGGCGCGCGCGCTCTTGGCGCTCTCGGCAATCCAGTGGGTCAGCCGGGCAGCGGTGGCGATGGTCTCGCCCGGCAGGGCGTGTGCCAGGGGCTGCGGGTCGGCACCGAAGTCCAGCGGCGTCGGCACCAGATACAGGCGGCCCGGCGTCATGGCAGGCACACGCCCGCGGCGCGCAGCAGCCGGCAGGTGCGAATGAGCGGCAGGCCGACCAGCGCGGTGGGGTCGTCGCTGTCGATCCGATCGAGCAGCGCGATGCCCAGCCCCTCGCTCTTGGCGCTGCCGGCGCAGTCGTAGGGTTGCTCGGCGCGCAGGTAGCGCTCGATCTCGCCATCGTCGAGGTCGCGAAAGCGCACCCGTACCGGCGCCAGATCCACGGCTTCGTAGCCGCTGTCCAGGCACACGACGGCCAGCGCGGTCTGGAACACGACGGTCTGACCGCGCATGCGCCGCAGTTGCTCGACGGCACGCTCGTGCGTGCCCGGTTTGCCGAGCGGCTCGCCGTTCAGGTCGGCTACCTGGTCGCTGCCAATGACGACGGCGGCGGGCCGCTGGCGCGCCACGGCGCGCGCCTTGGCCAGGGCCAGACGTTGTGCCAGGGCGGCGGGCGTCTCGCCCGGTTCGGGGGCCTCGTCCACGCCGGGCGCCAGCACCTCGAAGGGCAGGCCCAGGCGTTGCATCAGGTCGCGGCGGTAGGGGGAGGTGGAGCCGAGCACCACCGAACGGGCGGAGGAAAGGACATCAGACATGGGCGTATTGTGATGACCCCTCCCTACAATCGCCCGATGGCCGCTGCTCAGAAGCCCTCGACGGGCCCGTTCAACTTCCGCCGACTCGATGCCCTGCGGTTCGCACAGGCTGGCGACACCCTGGCGGGCAACCTGCCGCTCACCGAACTGTCCCGCCTGGGCCAGGATCTGCATGGCCCGATCGACCCGAAGGCAAGCGTGCGCTGGTCGGCGCGTGGCGAGTGGCGCGCCGGCCCGGCAGGCGCGGCCCCCCAGGCCTGGCTGCATCTGCAGGCCACAGGTGAGGTGCCGCTCACTTGCCAGCGCTGTCTGGGTGCGGTGGGCATGGGGTTGAGCGTGGACCGATGGTTCCGTTTCGTGGCCGACGAGGCCACCGCTGAAGCCCAGGACGACGACTGCGAGGAGGATTTGCTGGCACTCGACCCCCGGCCCGACCTGCAGGCGGTGATCGAGGACGAATTGATCATGGAGCTGCCCCTGGTGCCCATGCACGAGACATGCCCCGATACGCCAGCGGCGTTGCGGCCGGCAGCCGGGGAGGCCACGCAGGAGGCACCGGAACGGCCGCACCCGTTTGCTGCGCTGCAAAAGCTCAAGGACCGCCCGTGAGCGTCGCCTTGGACGGGTGGGGGCGATCGGGCTATAATGCTCGGCTTTGCGCCAGGGCGGGCCATTTCCGTCCCAAACCAACTATCCCAGGAGCCCACTATGGCCGTCCAGCAGAACAAGAAGTCGCCCTCCAAGCGTGGCATGCACCGCTCGCACAACGCGCTGGGCACGCCCGGTATCGCCGTCGAGCCCACCACTGGCGAAACGCACCTGCGTCACCACATCAGCCCCAACGGCTTCTACCGCGGCCGTCAGGTGCTCAAGAACAAGTCCGAAGCCTGATCCAGGGGCTGGCCGCTGTGCGCGTATCGGCGCGCGCGGTTGCACGGAACAACGGGCCCGCATGCGGGCCCTTTTCATTGCCATCAGGACACATTGCGTGCCCGTTCGGGATGCCGAGATGATCACCGTCGCTGTGGATTGCATGGGAGGAGACGTCGGGCCGGCCGCCACATTGCCGGCCTGCGCGGCGTTCCTCGCCTCGCACGCCGACGCCCGGCTTCTTCTGGTGGGGCGCCCCGATGCGCTGCGTGGCTGGCAGCAGGTGATCGACCACCCGCGCTGCGCGCTCGTGCCGGCCAGCGAGGTGGTGGCCATGGACGATCCGATCGAGATTGCCCTGCGCCGCAAGAAGGATTCGTCCATGCGCGTGGCGATCCAGCAGGTCAAGGACGGCCACGCACAAGTGGCGGTGTCGGCCGGCAACACCGGCGCACTGATGGCGATCGCTCGCTACCTGCTCAAGACACTGGACGGCATCGAGCGGCCGGCCATTGCCACCCAACTGCCCAATGCAGCCGGCGGCGCCACCACCGTGCTCGACCTGGGCGCCAATGTGGACTGTGACGCCGAACACCTGTTGCAGTTCGCGGTGATGGGCTCGGCCCTGGTGGCGGCCATGACCGGTCGCGACGCGCCTTCGGTCGGCCTGCTCAACGTGGGGGAGGAGGTCATCAAGGGCAGCGAGGTGATCAAGCAGGCGGGGCAACTGCTGCGCAATGCGGCCTCTGCCGGCGACCTGAATTTCCACGGCAATGTGGAAGGCAACGACATCTTCAAGGGCACGACCGACATCGTGGTCTGCGATGGGTTCGTGGGCAATGTTGCGCTCAAGGCCAGCGAAGGCCTGGCCTCGATGATCGCCGGCTTCATCCGCGAAGAGTTCACGCGCAGCCCGTGGCGCAAGCTGGCCGCGTTGGTGGCGATGCCGGTGCTCAACGCTTTCCGCGATCGGGTCGATCACCGGCGTTACAACGGTGCGGCGCTGCTCGGTCTTCAAGGGCTGGTGTTCAAGAGCCACGGCTCTGCCGATGCCCTCGCCTTCGAGCACGCACTGGCACGCGCTTATGATGCGGCCTCCCGAGGCCTGCTCGACAACGTGCGGCAGCGCATCGCACACGCCAGGCCGCTGCTCTCACCCGAGACGGTGAGCGAACTCGGCCACATTCCGACCATCTGAGTCCGACCATCTGAGCGACTCCGCGCCAGACATGACCCGTTTCTCCCGCATCACCGGCACCGGCAGCCACCTGCCGCCGCGCCGGCTCACCAACGACGACATGGTGGCCATGCTCGCGCCGCGCGGCGTCGAGACCAGCGACCAGTGGATCATCGAGCGCACCGGCATCCGCGCGCGGCACTTCGCCGACGACGGCGTCTTCGCGAGTGACCTGGGTGTCCACGCGGCGCGTGCGGCCTTGCAGGCAGCCGGCCGCGAGGCCGGTGACGTCGACCTCATCATCGTGGCCACGTCCACACCGGACATGGTGTTCCCCTCTACGGCCGCCATCGTCCAGAACAAGCTCGGCATTGCCGGCTGCCCGGCGTTTGACGTGCAGGCCGTGTGCAGCGGTTTCGTCTACGCGCTCACCGTGGCCGACGCGATGATCCGCACCGGCAGTGCCAATTGCGCGTTGGTCATCGGTGCCGAGATCTTTTCGCGCCTGCTCGACTTCGACGATCGCACCACCTGCGTGCTGTTCGGCGATGGCGCAGGCGCCGTGGTGCTCGAGGCGTCCGACAAGCCGGGCATCCTGGCCAGCGACCTCCACGCGGACGGCAAGCACGTGGGTATCCTGTGTGTGCCAGGCCATGTGTCAGGCGGTCAGATCACGGGGGATCCGCTGCTCAAGATGGATGGCCAGGCGGTGTTCAAGCTCGCTGTCGGCGTGCTGGAGCAGGCAGCCCGCACGGTACTCTCCAAGGCGGGGCGCAGCGAGCACGACATCGACTGGCTGATTCCGCATCAGGCCAACATCCGCATCATGCAGGGCACGGCAAAGAAGCTGAAGCTGCCATTGGACAAGCTGGTGGTCACGGTGGACGAACACGGCAACACGTCGGCCGCGTCCATCCCGCTGGCACTTGACCATGCGGTGCGTGCCGGCAAGGTCAAGGCCGGCGACACCGTGATGCTGGAAGGCGTGGGCGGGGGCTTCACCTGGGGCGCCGTGCTGCTCGACTTCTGAGCCGGTCGTCCTGCCACAACGACAACAGAGACATTCGAACCATGAAAGCGTTTGCATTCGTCTTTCCCGGCCAGGGATCGCAGGCCGTGGGCATGCTCGATGCCTGGGCCGACCATCCTGCGGTGCTCGAGACCCTGCGCGAGGCCTCCGACGCCCTTGGCGAGGACGTGGCCCGTTTGATTCACGAAGGCCCGAAGGAAGCGCTCGCGCTGACGACCAACACGCAGCCGGTGATGCTGGTGGCCGGTGTGGCTGCGTGGCGTGTGTGGCGCGCCGAGGGGGGGGGGCTGCCTGCCGCGGTGGCCGGACATTCGCTGGGCGAGTACAGCGCGCTGGTGGCCGCGGGTTCGCTCACGCTGGCGCAGGCCGCGCCGCTCGTGCGCTTTCGTGCCGCGGCCATGCAGGAGGCGGTGCCGGTGGGCACGGGTGCCATGGCCGCCATCCTCGGCATGGACGCCGGCCTCGTGAAGGCCGGTTGCGCCGAGGTCCAGGCCAGCTTCGCAGCGGGCAGTGGCGAGGTGGTGGAGGCCGTCAACTTCAACGATCCGGCACAGACCGTCATCGCGGGCAGCAAGGCCGCGGTGGAGAAAGCCTGCGAAGCGCTCAAGGCCAAGGGCGCCAAGCGCGCCTTGCCCCTGCCGGTGTCCGCGCCTTTCCATTCCAGCCTCATGAAGCCGGCCGCCGAACGCCTGCGCGAGAAGCTCGCGCAGACCACACTGCTGGCGCCGCAGATTCCACTGATCAACAACATCGATGTGGCGGTGGAGACCGACCCTGACCGCATCCGCGACGCGCTGTACCGGCAGGCCTTCGGCCCGGTGCGCTGGGTGGAATGCGTGCAGGCGATCCGCGCGCGCGGCATCGACACGCTCGTTGAATGCGGCCCCGGCAAGGTGCTCGCCGGCATGGCCAAACGCATCGAGCCGACCCTGCAGGGTGCAGCGCTGTATGACCCGGCCACGCTGGGTGACGTCAAGGCCCTGCTGGCCTGAGCCTGGAGAGACACATGTCTGAAGTGAAGTTCGCGGGCCAGGTGGCCCTCGTCACCGGCGCGTCGCGCGGCATCGGCGCGGCGATCGCGCATGAACTGGCGCAAAAGGGGCTGATCGTTGTCGGCACCGCCACCAGCGCCGAGGGTGCCGCCCGGGTGGACGCTGCGTTGAAGGCCGTGCCGGGCGCCGGTGCGGGCAGCCGCGGTGCGGTGCTTGACGTCAACGACGTCGCCGCCTGCGATGCCCTGGTGGACGAGATCGTCAAGTCGAACGGCGCACTGCACGTGCTCGTGAACAACGCCGGCATCACGCGCGACATGCTGGCCATGCGCCTGAAGGACGCCGACTGGGATGCCGTGCTCGACACCAACCTGAAGGCGGTGTTTCGCTTGAGCCGTGCCGTGATGCGTCCGATGATGAAACAGCGCTATGGCCGCATCATCAGCATCACCAGCGTGGTCGGCGCATCGGGCAACCCGGGGCAGGCGAATTACGCAGCCGCCAAGGCCGGGGTGGCCGGCATGACGCGCGCGCTCGCGCGCGAACTGGGCAGCCGCAACATCACCGTCAACTGCGTGGCGCCGGGCTTCATCGAGACCGACATGACCGCCTCGCTGCCCGAGGATCAACAGAAAGCCCTGCTCGGGCAGATCCCGCTCGGCCACCTGGGCAAGCCGGCCGACATCGCTCATGCGGTGTCGTTCCTGGCCAGTCCGCAGGCCGGCTATGTCACCGGCCAGGAACTGCACGTCAACGGCGGCATGTTCATGGCCTGAACGGGGCGTTCGTCGCCCCGCTGCCTTGTCACCATCCCCCGGCTAAAATGCCGGGCTGCATTTCAACCACCCTTTGAGGGACCTATGAGCGATATCGAAGCACGCGTCAAGAAGATCA
>VFQM010002596.1_pt1 | contig 12982 bp, 12 predicted proteins | sample 3512391 | NCBI WGS metagenome assembly VFQM01 (sample SAMN10412369, study PRJNA504923) | tailings metagenome | isolation source: Replicate 1 from Balatoc abandoned mine | place: Philippines
GATGGGCACGAACACTTCGTTGAGCGCCACGCCCAGCACCGCCGGCTCGTCGGGCGGCTTGCCGGTGTAAGTGGAGTGGTAGATCGCGTCGCGTCGCATCGTCACCCGCGACAGCTCGAACACCGGGAACCAGTCCTGCTCGTTGTAGTAGCCGGTGTGGTCGCCGAAGGGGCCTTCCAGCGCGTGCAGGTAACCCCCCTTCTCCTTCAGCGGCACGCCGGCCGCCGAGGTGCCGGCAAAGCCCGGCGCGGCCGGCGGGATGTGCCCCTCGAGCACGATCTCGGCGCTGGCCGGCACCTGCAGCATCAGGCCCGCCTCGCCGACGCGGGTGTCCACCAGCTCGGTGCGGCTGCCGCGCAGCAGGCCGGCGAACTGGTACTCGCTGAGCGTGTCGGGCACCGGCGTCACCGCGCCGAGGATGGTGGCAGGGTCCGCGCCCAGCGCGGTCACGAGCGGAAACGGCTGCCCCGGGTTGGCGCGCGCGAAGTCGCGGAAGTCCAGCGCGCCGCCGCGGTGCGCCAGCCAGCGCATGATGGTCTGCCGCGGGCCGATCACCTGCTGCCGGTAGATGCCCAGGTTCTGCCGCCGCCGGGGCTGCGCCACGCCCTGCGGGCCGCGCGTGACCACCAGGCCCCAGGTGATGAGCGGCCCGGCATCGCCCGGCCAGCAGGTCTGCACCGGCAGGCGGCCGAGGTCGATCTCGTCGCCCTGCAGCACCACCTCCTGGCAGGGCGCGCTGCCCTTCACCGCAGGCTTCATGTCCCACACCGCCTTGGCCATGTCGAACAGCTTGCCCACCTCCTTCAGGCCCTTGGGCGGCTCCGGCTCCTTCAGCGCCGCCAGCAGGCGGCCCACGTCGCGCAGGTCGGACACCGACGCCGCCCCCATGCCCAGGGCCACCCGTTCAGGGGTGCCGAACAGATTGGCCAGCACCGGCATGGCGTGGCCGGCCGGGCGCTCGAACAGCAGCGCCGGCCCCTCGGCACGCAGCACGGCATCGGCCACGGCCGTCATTTCCAGCGCAGGAGACACCGGATCGGCCACGCGCCGCAGCAGCGCGCGCGATTCGAGCTGACCGATGAAGTCCCGAAGGTCGCGGTATTTCATACTCTGAAGTTATTAGAGCGGCATTCCTTATTCTTGACCGGGTCTATACCGGTTCCTAGAATCTGCGCCGCTGACTGAGATTCGGGTTAACCCCGAGATTCATGCAGGCCGCGCCCCGCCCCACGCCTGTGGGAGTTGCATGCGCCGCCCTGCGTCGTATTGTGAGACCGCACCGTCGCCGCCCTGGCGCCGGGGTCTCGTCGAAAGGAGTGCCATGAACCGCCTCGCCGCGATCCGCGACGTGCAGCACGCTGTCGTGCGCAGCGTCGGCGTGTTCCTGCGCGACGTCGGCCATGGCGCGCTCGCGCTGGGCCACAACACGCTGGCGCTGCTGGGCCTGGCGGTGGTGGCGGTGGTCATCTTCGCCGCCGGCCGTCCCGACCTGCGCCATCAGGTCGAGGCGGCCGCGCACGACTGGCTGAAGGCGCGCTTCGAACAGCGCGCCGTCGAGTCGGGAGACCTGCTCTCGGTGGTGGCCGAGCCCAGCGCCATCACGCGTGCCACGGCCGCCGACCCGGCGGCGCTGACGCGCGAACAGGCGGCCGTGGCGCGCTGGCTGTCGCGCCGCTATCGCGTGGCGCCGGAGCCGGTGTCGCGCCTGGTGCAGGAGGCGTGGGCCATCGGCCAGCAGGCACGCCTGGACCCCACGCTGATCCTCGCCATCATCGCCATCGAGTCGGGCTTCAACCCCTTCGCGCAGAGCCCGGTGGGCGCCCAGGGCCTGATGCAGGTGATGACGCGCGTGCACGACGACAAGTACGAGGCCTTCGGCGGCGTGCACGCCGCCTTCGACCCGGTGAGCAACCTGCGCGTGGGCGTGCAGGTGCTCAAAGAAGGCATCCGTCGCGCGGGCAGCATCGAAGGCGGCCTGCGGCACTACGTGGGCGCCGCCCTGCTCGACAGCGACGGCGGCTACGCCGCCAAGGTGCTGTTCGAGCAGGGCCATCTGCAGCGCGTGGCCCAGGGGCAGGCCGTGGCCGTCAACGTGCCGAGCACGCCGCCCGCCGCCGAGCCTTCGCCCGACCCGGCGCTGGAGGCGCTGCCCGCCGGCCCGCTGCCGGCATCGGCGCCCGAGCGCGACGACGGCGCGGTCCAGCGCGTGGCCGTCGCCACGCCCTGACCGGGCCGCGCGTGCCCGCCGCGCGGCAGCCCGCGCGGTGCCGCGATACACTGCCGTACCGCGCGACTGGCGATGAGGGGCGTCCTGCCCCGAGGTGGGCCACCACCGGGGAGCGCGGAAGCCGCAGGCCGCCTGGGCACCAGGCATCGGCCGTGGCTCCTGAGCCGTTCGCCTGGGCAGCCCTCCGCCGGTGATCCGCCGGCACGCGCAGGGCCCGGCCACCTGTCCACGAGGAACGTTCCCATGTTCGACCGCACCCGCTCCACCCTCGAGCTCATCGACCCCGAGGTCGCCGCCGCCATCGCGGCGGAGAACCGCCGGCAGGAAGAGCACATCGAACTCATCGCCAGCGAGAACTACACCAGCCCGGCGGTCATGGCCGCCCAGGGCAGCCAGCTGACCAACAAGTACGCCGAGGGCTACCCCGGCAAGCGCTACTACGGCGGTTGCGAGCACGTGGACGTGGTCGAGACGCTGGCCATCGAGCGCCTGAAGCGGCTGTTCGGCGCCAACTTCGCCAACGTGCAGGCCAACTCCGGCAGCCAGGCCAACCAGGCCGTGTTCTTCGGCCTGCTGCAGCCCGGCGACACCATCATGGGCATGAGCCTGGCCGAGGGCGGCCACCTCACGCACGGCATGCCGCTGAACATGAGCGGCAAGTGGTTCAAGGTCGTCAGCTACGGCCTCGACGCCAACGAAGCCATCGACTACGACGCGATGGAGAAGCTGGCCCACGAGACGCGCCCCAAGCTCATCATCGCCGGCGCCAGCGCCTACAGCCTGCGCATCGACTTCGAGCGCTTCGCCCGCGTGGCCAAGGCCGTGGGCGCGTACTTCATGGTCGACATGGCGCACTACGCCGGGCTGATTGCCGCCGGCGCCTACCCCAACCCGGTGCCGCACGCCGACGTGGTGACCAGCACCACGCACAAGAGCCTGCGCGGCCCGCGCGGCGGCATCGTGCTGATGAACGACGAGGCCATCGCCAAGAAGATCAACAGCGCCATCTTCCCCGGCATCCAGGGCGGCCCGCTGATGCACGTGATCGCCGGCAAGGCCGTGGCCTTCCACGAGGCGCTGCAGCCCGCGTTCAAGGCCTACCAGGCGCAGGTGGTGGCCAATGCCCGGGTGATGGCCGAGACGCTGATCGAGCGCGGCCTGCGCATCGTCAGCGGCCGCACCGAAAGCCATGTGATGCTGGTGGACCTGCGGCCGAAGAACCTCACCGGCAAGGACGCCGAGGCCATCCTGGGCAGCGCCCACATGACCTGCAACAAGAACGGCATCCCCAACGACCCGCAGAAGCCGATGGTGACCAGCGGCATCCGCCTGGGCACGCCGGCGATGACCACGCGGGGCTTCAGGGAGGAGCAGGCGCGCCAGACCGCCCACCTGATCGCCGACGTGCTGGACAACCCGCACGACGAACAGACCCTGGCCGCCGTGCGCGCCAAGGTGGCGGTGCTCACGCGCGACTTCCCCGTGTACCGATGAGCCCCCAGGCTGGCTGCTGCGCCGCCGGGCCTCGCGACTGAGAGGCCCGCCGCCATGCGCTGCCCCTACTGCGACCACGCCGAGACCCAGGTCGTCGAGACCCGGGAGTCCGACGAAGGCGGCGTCATCCGCCGCCGCCGTCGCTGCCTGAAGTGCGACAAGCGCTTCACCACCTACGAGCGGGTGGAGGTGGCGCTGCCGGTGGTCGTCAAGCGCGACGGCCGGCGCGACGAGTTCGACCCCGACAAGCTGCGCGCGTCGATGATGCTGGCCCTGCGCAAGCGGCCGGTGGGCATGGAACAGATCGACGCCGCGCAGGAGCGCATCCTGCGCAAGCTGCAGGCCAGCGGGCTGCGCGAGGTGCCGAGCACGCGCGTGGGCGAGATGGTGATGCGCGAACTCAAGCGCCTGGACAAGGTGGCCTACGTGCGCTTTGCCAGTGTCTACCGGAGCTTCGAGGACGTGGACGAGTTCCGGCAGCTGATCCAGGACATCTGAGCCTCCTCGCGGGGGCCGATCCCCCGCCCGGGTGACACCCCGGTCGGTGCCCTCCCCGCCGCGGCCGGCCGACCACCGTCGGCGGGTGTCGCGGCGAGAGGCGCGTTCCTACAGTGCGGCTCCATGGCGCCAGGCCCTGGCGCTGCCCCGCAGGAGCCGCACCGATGCCCACCCACCCCACCCGCCCCACCCACCGCCAGGCCGGCCTGAGCCTGGTCGACGCCCTGATCACGCTGGCCGTGGCCGGCATACTGCTGGGCGCCGCCCTGCCCTCGCTGCAGCCGATGCTGCAGCGCCGGCACCTGGAAGGCGCAGCGGCGCAGCTCGAAACCGACCTGCAGCTCGCGCGCAGCGCCGCGGTGGCCGCCAACCTCGTGCTGCGGCTGGACGTGCTGACCGGCCCGGCGGCGCACTGCTACGTGCTGCACGACGGCCCGGCCGGCAGCTGCGCCTGCGGCGACGACGGCGCACCGGTGTGCGAGGCCGGCGTCACGAGCTGGCGCAGCGTTCACTTCGGCGCCGGCAGTCCGGTGCGCCTGGCCAGCAACGCCGCTTCCATCGCCTTCGACCCGGTCAAGGGCACGGTCACACCGACGGCCACGCTGCGCCTGGATTCCGCCGCCGGGCAGCTGCGCACCGTGGTCAACGTGATGGGGCGCATCCGCAGCTGCACGCCCGACGCGGCCCTGCCCGGCGTGCCGGCGTGCTGACCCGCACGAATGCGGGGGCCGCCGACGAGTGGCAGCGGTCGCGCGACGAACGGTCGCGCCTCGGCTTCCGTCCCGCCGTTGCAGGACGTGACAATGTGCACATGGCCGCGCTCCCGACCCGCCGACTCCGTGCCCCGGCACGCCGACGCGGCCGTGGTTTCACGCTGGCCGAGCTGATGATCGTCATCGTCGTGGTCGGGCTGCTGGCGGCGGTGGCGCTGCCCACTTTCCTCGACTCCATCCGCAAGAGCCGACGGTCGGAGGCCTTCACGGCCCTGGCGGCGGTGCAGCAGGCGCAGGAGCGTTGGCGGGGAAACAACGCGGAATACGCCGACGACGATCAGCTGACGGCCGCTCCAGACGGCGACCCGCCCGGGCTCGGTCTGGCCGACGAAACCCCCAGCGGCTACTACAGCGTGTCGATCACCTCGGCCGACGCCACCGGCTACGTGCTGGTGGCCGAAGGCAAGACGGGCACCACCCAGGCCGACGACGCCCAGTGCCGCAAGCTGGCCGTCCGCATGCAGGGCGGCAACCTGCAGTACGCCGGCTGTGGCAATTGCACGGACTTCGCCTTCGCCGCCACCCACGCCTGCTGGGCCCGATGATGCAGCGCGCACGTTCAGGCTTCACGCTCACCGAGCTGCTGATCGTCATCGCGGTGGCCGCGGTGCTGCTGACCATCGGCGTGCCCGGCTTCCGCGACTTCATCCTCATGCAGCGGCTCAAGGGCGTGAACGCCCAGCTGGTGACCGACCTGCAGTTCGCGCGCAGCGAGGCGGCGGCGCGCAACCAGTGGGCGCGGGTGGCGTTCCGGTCGAGCGACACCATGAGCTGCTATGCCATCTACACCACGGCCGCGCAGACCGACAACAGCCGATGCGACTGCCTGCTGGGGGCTGGATCGGCCTGCAGCGGCACCCAGGTCGAGATACGCGTCGTCCAGATCCCCAGATCCGACGGGGTCAGCCTGCAGGTGTTCACGGACTCGCTGAACAGCCAGACCGCCTTTGCCTACGACCACATCACCGGCCGCATCGCGTCGATACCGATCGACCGCCCCAGCGCGGCGCTGCGGTCGTTCAAGATCCGCACGTCCATCGACAGCAGCCGGGTCCTGCAGACCGAGGTGGGCCAGGCCGGCCGGGTCACCGTGTGCGCACCCGGCAGCACCACCGTGGGAGCGGCGCCATGTGCATGACCCCGCATGCTCTTCCGCGGCTCCGGAGGGAGCGGGGCCTGTCGCTGGTCGAGCTGCTGGTGGGCATCTCCGTCGGCCTGTTCGTGCTGGCCGGCGCCACGCTGCTGCTCTCCACGCAATTGGGGGACAACCGGCGGCTGCTGCTGGAGACCCAGCTGCAGCAGGACCTGCGCGCGACGATGGACATCATCACGCGCGAACTGCGCCGCACGGGGGTGAACGCCGACCAGTCGGTGAACAACGTCTGGCAACCGGGCCACGCCGAAGCGGTGAGCAGCCCGCTGGCCCCGGTGGAGCTGGCCGCAGACGGCAGCGAAATTCAGTTCCGCTATCGGCGTGGCGGCGCCGAAGGTCCCTACGGGTTCCGGTTTGCGGACGGCCGCATCCGGTCGCTGATCGGCAGCAACTGGCAGGAACTGACCGATGCCGCCGTGCTGACGGTGACCGACTTCCGCGTGTCCGAGGAGACGGCGGAGGAGATGCTCACATGCCCGCGGTCATGCAGCGCCGATCCGGACGACACCAGCTGCTGGCCCGATCTGGTCGTGCGCACCTACACGGTCTCGATCGAGGTGCAGTCCGTCGCCGATCCGAGCCTGCGCCGCAGCCAGACCAGCCGCGTTCGCGTGCGCAACGACCGGCTCGTGTTCAACAACGGGAGCGCGCTGTGCCCGTCGTGACGCCATCGGCCGCAATGCGGCGGCAGCGCGGCGTGGCCACGCTGGCCATCGTCGCCATCCTGTTCTTCATCGTGGCCCTGGTGGCGGCCTACACCAACCGCAACCTCATCTTCGAGCAGCGCACCTCGGGCAACCAGTGGCGCTCCACGCTGGCCCTGGAAGCTGCCGAAGGTGGCATCGAGTGGACGCTGTCGCTGCTCAATGGCGCAAGAATCCGCGACACCTGCACACCCAGCGCCGACGACAGCGACCCGAGCTTTCGCGAGCGCTACCTGGTCGTGGGAACCAACGGTGTCATCACGCCGGTGCCCAACCTGAGTTTCTCCTGCGTGGCCGACGGCGCCGGGGGCTGGGACTGCCACTGCCCTGTCAACGGCGCCCCGGTGCTCGATCCGCCCGACACGGGCGGCGTTCACCCGGCCTTCCGGGCCCGATTCGTCAGCGTGGGCAATGGGCGCCCCGGGATCGTGGGCCTGGAAGTGAACGGTTGCACCCGGCTGGACGACCTGTGCCTCGGCTTCCCGGCACAGGCCGTGGGCACCGAAGGCCGAGCCACGGTGCTGGTGAGCCTGGCGCTGCGCAACGCGCTGGCGGCAGCGCCCGTGGCGGCGGTCACGGCGCGCGGAAGCGTCAGTCCGAGCGGCCTGCTGCGGGCCTCCAACCCCGACCCATCGGACCCCGGCTTTGCCATCCTGGCCGGCGGCGTCGTCGACCCGCCGTCCAGCATCGAGCTCGGCGCGGCGCCGGGGTCTCCGGTGTCCTGGGACAGCCTGGTGGTGGACGCACAGTCGCTGCTGGCCGATGGACTCCCCAACCCGCTGGCGAGCCTGCCCGGCCCGACCGGGACGCTGCAGCCCGACCGCATGTTCGCCTCGGTCTTCTCCACCCGGCCCGAGGTCTACCGCGATCAGCCCGGCGCCCTGGTCCTCGACTGCGCGACGCCGTGCGATGGCGACGATGTCCGCGCCGCCGTCAAGTTCAACCCGGGGCGGGTGCTGTGGATCGAGGGTGACATCGACCTCGACGGCGCCGATGCCATCGGCACGGATTCAGCACCGGTGATCCTGGTGATCCAGGGCAATGTCCGCCTCGACACCACGGTGTTCGGCGTGCTCTACGTCCGCCAGCCCGACCCGGACGACGACAGCGTCGCCTGGAACGCCGAGGGCAGCGGTACCTTGACGGGCGCGCTGATCGTGGAGGGCAGCATGTCCGGGCCTGCCGGCTTCACGGTGGTGCGTGACCGCAACGTCCTGGCGGCGCTGCAGCGCAGCACTGGCAGCTTCGTGCGCGTACCCGGAACCTGGAGGGACTTCTGATGCGCGCGCCCTCGCGTCGCGTCATGGCGGGTGTCTCGCTGATCGAGGCGCTGGTGGCCTTGGCGGTGATGGGCTTCGGAACGCTGTCGGTCCTGGGTGTCCAGGGCACATTGCGACTGAACGCCGACATCGCCCGCCAGCGCAGCGAGGCTCTGCGCATCGCGCAGCTTCAGATCGAGGAGACGCGGCGCGTCGATACCCTCGACGCGTTCGACGCCCTGGCCGATCTGGACGGTGACGAGGTGCTGGGCGCCACCGGCGAGACCGTCTACACGCGGCGCGTCGACGTCGAGCTGGCCCCGCTGACGCTCGACGCCAATGGCACGGAGATCGCGGGCGAGCGCGTCCGCTACAAGAGCGTCACCGTCACCGTCGGCTGGACGGACCGCACCGGCGCACCGCAGGCCGTGTCCCTGGTCACCACGGTCCATGGCGCGCTGCCCGCCCTGTCCGGCAGCCTGGCCATCCCGGCCGGGGCTGCGCCCGTGCGCACGCCCGGCGGCCGGCATCGCAGCATCCCGCTGGAGGCGGTGGACCAGGGCGACGGCAGCAGCCTGTTCACGCCGCCAGGCGCCGCCTCGGGCGTGCGCTGGCGCTTCGACAACTTCAGCGGCGTCATCACCCGCCTGTGCGACACCTGCGAACCCGTGAACGCGCTGCTGCTGTCGGGCTTCGTGCGCTTCGCGCTCACCGACGAGCCGCCCATCGGCCGCGACGCCGAGGTGCCGCCCAGCCCCGTGCCTCCGGCCGTGCCGGTGGCCCTGCGGGTGCTTCAGACGGCACCCAGCAACGCGCCGTCGCCCACCTGCTACACCCGCACCGAGCCGGCTTATGCGGCCTACTGGTGTGCAGTGGTGCAGGGCGCTGCGGGGTGGAGCGGCCGCTCCGAGCTGATCACCAGCGACCGTTTCGTGCTGTCCGCCGGCATCGAGGCCAACCGCTATCGTGTCTGCCGCTACACCCGGCTGGTGGGCGACCCCGCCGTGCCGTCCACCGCCAACGCCGACCACCCGGCCACCTACGCCGAGGTGAAGACGGCGCTCGTGAACCAGAACTTCCTCGTCATCCGTGCCGGCTCTGGCGTGCCGGACACCACGCCGTTCGCCTGCCCGGGTGACGACACCGACACGCCGCTGGTCAACGGCCAGACCTGGCTGCACCAGCCCTGACCGGATGGCGGGGCTGAGCGCGCTGGACGAGACGCGGCTGCGCGAGGCGCTGGCGCTGGCCGAGGACTCGGTGGGGCTCTCCGAGCCCAACCCGCGCGTGGGCTGCGTGCTCGGCGATGCCGCGGGCCGCGTGCTCGGCCGCGGGTTCACGCAGCAGGCCGGCGGGCCGCACGCGGAAGTGATGGCGATGCGCGAGGCGCAGGCCGCCGGGGCCGACCTGCGCGGCGCCACCGCCTGGGTGACGCTGGAGCCCTGCGCCCACCACGGCCGCACGCCGCCCTGTGCCGACGCGCTGCTGCGCGTGGGCGTGGGCCGCGTCGTGGTGGCCATCGGCGACCCGTTTCCGCACGTGGACGGGGCCGGCATCGCGCGCCTGCGCGCGGCCGGTGTGGTGGTGGACCTGGCGCCGCCGGAGAGCGACATCGCCCGGGCCGCGCGCGCGCTGAATGTCGGCTTCTTCTCGCGCATGGAGCGCGCCCGGCCCTGGGTGCGGCTGAAGGCCGCGGTCTCGCTGGACGGGCGCATGGCCCTGCCCGACGGGCGCAGCCAGTGGATCACTGGCGAGGCGGCGCGCGTGGACGCCCACGCCTGGCGGCGCCGCGCCGGCGCCATCGTCACCGGCGTGGGCACAGTGGTGGCCGACGACCCGCGCCTGGACGTGCGCCTGGTGCCCACGCAGGTGCAGCCGCTGCGCGTGGTGCTGGACCCGCGCCTGCGCACACCCCCGACATCCCGCACGCTGCAGCCGCCGGGCGAGGTGCTGCTCGCGCACCGGGAAGACGCCGCGATGCCGGCGTCGCTCGGCCTGCCCGGCGTCACGGGCCTGCCCCTGCCGGCCCGCGACGAGGGCCTGGACCTGCCGGCACTGCTGGCGGCCCTGGCGGCACGCCAGGTCAACGAGGTGCACCTCGAAGGCGGGCCGCGGTTCAACGCCGCGTGGCTGCGCAGCGGGCTGGTCGACGAGCTGCTGGTCTACATCGCGCCCGTGCTGCTCGGCCCCGGCCTGCCCCTGGCGGCGTCTGTGGTGCTGGGCTCGCTGGACGATGCCGCGCGCTGGGCATCGGTGGAGGTGCAGACCTGCGGGGCCGACTTGCGCTGGCGCCTCCAGCCGGCAGTGTCGGCCCGCTTGACAGCCTCGCCCACCGAAGCCGGGGATGGCGCCTAAGTCCTTGTCAAGGCGAAGATCCTGGCACTGGCTTGGATGTTGCTTCGCAAGCCACCAAGCAGTGCTCGAAGAAGGTCATTCATGAAAACCACGACCCAGTTTCTCCTCGGCGGTGCCCTGGCCGGTCTGGCCGGTCTGGCCATCGCCGCTCCCGTGGAGCTCCCCAACACGACCTTGCTGGTGTTCGACGAGCGCGCCACCCAGGCCAATGGCGCCAAGATCGGCAGCCCGGCCACGCAGAACGTCCTGGCCGCTCGTGAGGACTTCGAGAGTCGCCTGCGTGTCGGCTCGGTCCTGGAGGACAAGCTCTCTACGGCCCCCTACGCCGTTGAGGACGACGGATTCGGCAACACCGTGGCAAAGCCCCTCGGACAGCCCTTCGCGGTGCTCGGTGGCGGCACGCTGGACGTCGCGTCCGGCGTCGGCATCGTCGACACCAACCTGACTCAGAACTTTGTCTCGGGCGGCCGGTACGACCCGACCGAAGCGGACTGCACGGGTAACGGCACACCGGAATCTTTCGCCAACTGCACGGCGCGCTGGTTCGAGACCGACGGCTCGTTCACCATCGACTTCGGCAACAGCACGTACGGCGCCTTCGGCTTCTACGGCACCGACTTCGGCGATTTCGATGGCAGCCTGGAAGTGCAGTTGCTGAATGCGCTCGGCGTCACCGTGCATACGATCACCTTCGGGAACTTCGCGGGCAACAGCAACGGTGCACTCGGCTTCTTCGGGTTCGTGGACACGGACGCCCAGGCTGCCTACGCCGGCATGCGCGTCAGCGTCCTCCAGAGCACGGCGGGCGGCTCGGACTACTTCGGCTTCGACAACCTCGTGGTCGGCCAGGCGATCGACCGCACCGACCCCAACCCCGTCCCCGAACCCGGCTCGCTGGCCCTGGTGGGCGCCAGCCTGCTGGCCCTCACGGCCCTGCGCCGTCGGCGCCAGGCCTGACACCGCGCCCCTGGCCGGGCCGGCACGCATCGCCGGTCCTGCGCCGGCGCCACACAAGCCCGCCTCGGCGGGCTTGTGCCATTGAGGGGCGCGATCCGGGCCCCGTCCCCGGCGCGACGGCCCGGCCGCAGCCCCCCGCCTACAATCGCACCATGCCCATTTCCCCCGTCCCCGAGCTCGTCGCCGACCTGGCCGCGGGCCGCATGGTGATCCTCGTCGACGAGGAAGACCGCGAGAACGAGGGCGACATCGTCATCGCCGCCGAGCATGTCACCCCCGAGGCCATCAACTTCATGGCCCGCCATGCGCGCGGCCTGATCTGCCTGACCCTCACCCGCGAGCGCTGCGAACGCCTGCAGCTGCCGCCGATGGCGCCGCGCAACGGCACCAAGCACGGCACCGCCTTCACCGTCTCCATCGAGGCGGCCACCGGCGTGACCACCGGCATCTCCGCCGCCGACCGCGCGCGCACCGTGCAGGTGGCCGTGGCGCGCGACGCGCGCCCATCCGACCTGGTGCAGCCGGGCCACATCTTCCCGCTGCAGGCGCAGGACGGCGGCGTGCTCATGCGCGCCGGCCACACCGAGGCCGGCTGCGACCTCGCCGGCATGGCCGGGCTGGAGCCGGCGGCCGTGATCTGCGAGGTCATGAAGGACGACGGCACCATGGCCCGGCTGCCGGACCTGGAAGTCTTCGCGCGCGAGCACGGCCTGAAGATCGGCACCATCGCCGACCTGATCGAGCACCGCAGCCGCCACGAGACGCTCATCCGCCGCGACAGCGAGCGCACGCTCACCACGCCGCACGGCAGCTTCCGCTGCGTGGCCTACCGCGACCACGGCGGCGGCCTGCACCTGGCACTGGTGCACGGGCAGTGGACCCCGGCCGACGCCGTGCCGGTGCGCGTGCACGAGCCCTTCACCGCGCTCGACCTGCTGGACGCCGCCGGCGCCGGCCATTCCTGGCCGCTGCCGGCCGCACTGGCGGCGCTGCATGCCGGGCCCTGCGGCGTGGCCGTGCTGCTGAACTGCGGCGCCGGCGTCGAGGCCCTGCTGCCGCAGGTGGCGCCGCCGGCCGAGCCGGCCCCGCGCCGCGCCGCGGCGATGGACCTGCGCACCTACGGCATCGGCGCGCAGATCCTGCGCGACCTCGGCGTGGGCCGCATGCAACTGCTGGCCAAGCCCCGGCGCATGCCCAGCATGGCCGGCTACGGGCTGGAAGTGGCGGGCTTCATCGCCCCCGAAACCCGATAAGGAGCCGCCGCATGCAAGGCGCCGACAAGGGCACCGCCGGCGAGCTGTCCGGCGAAGGACTGCGCATCGGCATCGTGCGCGCCCGCTTCAACGACGCCATCACCGGACGGCTGGCCGAGACCTGCATCGCCGAACTGCTGGCCCTGGGCGTGGACGCCGACGACATCGTGCACCTCACCGTGCCGGGCGCGCTGGAGATCCCGGTCGTGCTCAAGGCCCTGGCCGAGGACGGCGACTTCGACGCGCTGGTGGCCCTGGGCTGCATCATCCGCGGCGAGACCTACCACTTCGAGCTGGTGGCCAACGAAA
>VFQM010002597.1_pt1 | contig 12981 bp, 17 predicted proteins | sample 3512391 | NCBI WGS metagenome assembly VFQM01 (sample SAMN10412369, study PRJNA504923) | tailings metagenome | isolation source: Replicate 1 from Balatoc abandoned mine | place: Philippines
CCCGTTTCGCCACCTCGGCTTCTTCCCCGATATGGCCCCGGTGTGGGACTGGATGGGCGAACAGCTGGCCGGGCGGACCGACGCGCAGACGATGAACCTGTTCGGCTATACCGGCGTCGGTACGCTCTCGCTCTCGCAATACGGCCCCGTCACCCACGTCGATGCCAGCAAGAAATCGGTCGCCCAGGCGCGCGAGAATGCTGCGCTTTCCGGCATGACGGAGCGGCCGATCCGCTGGATCATCGACGATGCCGCCAAGTTTACCGCGCGCGAGGTGCGGCGGGGCAAGCGCTATGACGGGATCATCCTCGATCCGCCCAAGTTCGGGCGCGGGCCCGAGGGGGAGGTCTGGCGGCTGGAAGAGCATCTCGCCCCGCTGGTCGGCGATTGCGCCCGGCTGCTCGATGCCGACAGTCGCTTCCTGTTCCTGACGGTCTATGCCGTGCGGATGAGCAGCCTGGCGCTCGCCGGCTTGCTGGATGAAGTCTTTGCCGAACTGCCGGGCAAGATCGAGCATGGCGACCTGGCCGTGCGCGAGACCGGCGAAGATGGCCGGCTGCTGCCAACCGCGATCTTCGCGCGCTGGTCGAATAACGGCTAAGGCGCGCCCATGGCCGATTCGCTGATCTTGGAAGTTGCCGATTTCGAGCACGATGTCCTGACCGGCATCTACTCGGAGGAAACCGGCCGCCCGCAGCCGCTGCGCTTCACCATCCAGGTGAAGCTGAAAGTGGCGGATCGTTACGCGCCCGAAACCCCGCTCAGCGCCAGCAAGAACTACATGGACCTGAAGTTCGCGGCATCCGAGGCGCTGCCCAAGGGTGTGCACTTCACCTTGATCGAGGCCGTGGCCGACCATGTGTGCGATACGCTGTTCGTGCAGGATGAGCGGGTTGAGGCGGTCACCGTCAAGATCGTCAAGCTGGCGATCAGCGAGGCGGGTGAGAAGATCGGCATCACCCTGACCCGCGAGCGGCGTTGATGGAACTGGTGCGGATCGCAGGCCTGCCGGACGATCCGCTGGAGGCTGCGGCCGCGTTTCACGGCGAACAGGTTGCTGCAATCCGCGCGGCCGCCACTGATCTGCTGCTGGTCTTTCCGGCTGCCGATCATACCCATCGCGGCTGGCGGCTGGCCGCCGTGCAGATGCTGGCGCGGGCCAAGGCGCCGCTGCGGGTCAACGCCGTTGCGGGCGGCAGCGAGGCATCGGTTGCCGCCGCGGCTGAATATCTCGCCCGCGCACCCGGCCTGACCGGCCAGTTGATTTCGCTAGATGACGCCGGGGCCGGGGCGGTGATAGCATCACGCGCATGACCCTGATTGATCAGTTCCAGCGCCGGATCTCCTACCTGCGCCTTTCGGTGACGGACCGCTGCGACCTGCGCTGCGCCTATTGCATGCCCGAACGGCAGACCTTCCTGCCGCGCAAGGACGTGCTGAGCCTGGAAGAGCTGCACAAGCTGGCGCTGGGCTTCATTGCCCGCGGCATTACCAAGCTGCGGCTGACCGGGGGCGAACCGCTGGTCCGGCGCGACATGATCGAGCTGGTCCAGGCGATTGGGCGCAAACTGGGGGACGGGCTCGACGAGCTGACCCTGACCACCAACGGCACGCGGCTGGCCGAATTCGCCGAACCCCTGTTCGCTGCTGGCATGCGCCGCGTGAACGTCTCGCTCGACACCTTGGACCGGCAGGGCTTTGCCCGGCTCGCCCGGCGCGACAGCCTGCCGCAAGTGCTCGAAGGCATCGCGGCGGCGCAGGCGGCGGGCCTCAAGGTCAAGCTCAACACCGTGGCGCTGAAGGGCGCCAACGAGGACGAAATCCCGGCCCTGATCGAATGGGCCCACGCGCGCGGGCTGGAACTCACCCTGATCGAGGTCATGCCGCTGGGCGAAGTTGAGGAAGACCGGTTCGATCAGCACCTCTCGCTCGGCGAAGTGCGCACCGCGCTGGAGCAGCGCTGGACCCTGACCCCCAGCGATCACCGCACCGGCGGCCCGGCGCGCTATTTCGATGTGGCGGAAACGGGCGGGCGGATCGGCCTAATCACGCCGTTGACCAACAACTTCTGCGAAGGCTGCAACCGGGTGCGAGTGACGGCGACCGGCCAGCTCTATCCGTGCCTGGGCGGGGGCGAGCGGGTCGACCTGCGTGCCGCGCTGCGCTCGGATGATCCCGATGCGGCGCTGGCCGAGGCGCTCGACGTAGCGATGAAGATCAAGCCGCTGCGCCACAACTTCCGGATCGACGCGCATGGCCAGGCCCCGGCCTTGCCGCGCCACATGTCGATGACGGGCGGCTGACATGGCCAAACTGGTATTTCTGGGGCGGCTGGCTGACCTAGCCGGCACAGCGGAGCGCGAGGTTGCGCCCGGAACGCTCGAAGCGATCCTGGCCAGCCTACCGGTCGAACTGGCTGTCGCATTGCTCGACGAGAAGGTCCGAATCGCCCGCAATGGCGAGCTGCTGATTAATCCGGGGAGCATTGCGGTCGAACCGGGAGACGAGATCGCCTTCCTGCCGCCGGTCAGCGGGGGCTGAACCATGCTCGACGTGCGCCTGCTTACCGAGCCCTTCAATCCCGGTGCCTTCGTTGGCCCCTTCACCAATGCCCATCCCGGGCTGGGCGGGGTCTGCACCTTCGTGGGCGAAGTGCGCGGCGGTGGCGGGGTCGAAGCGCTGGAGCTCTCGCACTACGAACCGCTGACCCTGCCCGGGATGCAGGCACTGGCCGAGACGGTGGCGAATCGCTTCGGCCTGATGGGGATGCTGATGCTCCACCGGGTCGGGAAGATGTATCCCGGCGAGCCGATCGTCTGCGTCAGCGCCGCAGCCGAGCATCGCCGCTCGGCGATCGACGCGGTCGACTTCGCGATGGACCATCTCAAGAGCGATTCGTGGTTCTGGAAGCGCGAGCTGCGCGGCGGGATCTGGAGCTGGATCGAACCGCGCGATCAGGATCACGCAGACCTGCGCCGCTGGGGTTAGGGCGCGAGCTGCGCCTGCAGGCCGGCGATGACCTTGTCCTGGGCGGTAACGATGGCATTCGCAGCCTCGCGTGCGGCCTTGGCCTCGCTGGCCGGTTCGCCCTCGATTCGGCTGGCGGCATAGATCGCGTCGATATCGGCCAGCGCCACCATGCCTTCGCTGCGTACCGTATCGAGATCGGCGAGCGCGACCAGGGCCACGGACCAGGCTTCGCTTGCCTTGGCGGCTCCGGCTGCCGCACCGACAATCTGGCGGACCCGCCCTTCGCGGGCCTGAAACTTGGCGTCGGCCGCGCGGACGCGGTCCAGCAGCGAATCGATCTGCCGGGCGACGGCCGGATCGACCGGTGCCGGGGCGGGCGGCGGGGGCGGCGGAGTGAATGTTCCCGTCACCCGTTCGATCGGCCGGCGCGCCAGCGAGGGGTATTCACCCGGCGTCGAAGCGCAGGCACTCAGCAGGAATGCAAGGGTCAGGCTGGCGGGCAAGCGATTCATCGCCCGTGCCATAGCACGCCCGGCAATCTGCGCCAGCGGCCAAGAATCCTTGGCCCGGTTGGTTGACAGCGCGGGGACCTTGCACTAGTGGCGCACCTTCTTGTGGCCCCCCGCACCCGCGGGGCGGTTGCTATGCTTTATATACGGAATAGGTCACATGTTCGCTGTAGTGCGCACTGGCGGCAAGCAATACCGGGTTGCCGCCGGAGACAAGATTGCCGTTGAAAAGCTCGCGGGCGAAGCCGGCGACACGATCACGCTGGGCGATGTCCTGCTGGCCGGTGAAGGCGACACCATCGCCGACGCCAAGTCGGTGACCGTCTCGGCCGAGATCATCGCCCAGGCCAAGAGCGAAAAGGTGATCGTCTTCAAGAAGCGTCGCCGCCACAACTATCGCCGCAAGAACGGCCACCGCCAGCAGATGACCCTGCTGCGCATCGTGTCGGTCGGTGGCGAAGCCCCGGCTAAGAAGGCTGCCAAGAAGGCCGCCCCCAAGGCCGAAGCGGCCGCTGAATAAGAATCCGGAGTAGTTCGAGATGGCACACAAGAAAGCAGGCGGTTCGTCGCGTAACGGTCGTGATTCGGCCGGCCGTCGCCTTGGCGTGAAGAAGTTCGGCGGTCAGGAAGTGATCGGCGGCAACATCATCATCCGCCAGCGCGGTACCCGCGTGTACCCAGGCGCCAACGTTGGCATGGGCAAGGATCACACCCTGTTCGCGCTGACCGAAGGCCGCGTCCGCTTCCACGATGGCAAGCTTGGTCGCAAGTACGTGTCGGTCGACATGGCGATTGCCGCCGAATAACCGGACAGTCGATCACGGGCTGTCCTTGATGGGCAGCCCCGCCGAAGCCAGCTTCGGCCGAACGAGGGAGAGGGGCCCGCCCATCTCCCTCTTTTCATTTCTCCCTCTGCCCAGCGAACCGGGAAAACACCCGGACGCAAATGTAATCGCTCCGTCATCGAGTGGCTCTAGGGCCATTGCAGCGGGGCCGGACGAGTGGAGAGTAGGTATGTTCATGCGCAGCGAACGGCTGTTCCTGCGGCCTGGCTGGCCGGAGGACTGGGAAGAACTGCACGCCCGTGTGGCGGATGAGGCGGTGGTGAAGAACCTCGCCAAGGCGCCCTGGCCCTATACGGCTGATGATGCGCGCTGGTTCGCCAGCCAGCCGCAGGACCAGCGCCTACCGCACTTCTTCATCACCCTGCCGACCAGCGCCGAGCCGGCGCGGATCATCGGCTGCGTTGGTCTTGGCCAAGACGGCGACGAGGTGGAGCTGGGCTACTGGCTGGGCCGCGAGCATTGGGGCAAGGGCTATGCCAGCGAAGCCGCCGCCGCCGTGATCAGTGTCGCGCGGGTGCTCGGCCACAAGCGCCTGGTGGCTGGCCACTTCATCGACAATCCGGCTTCGGGCCGGGTGCTGCGCAAGGTTGGCTTCCGGCCCACGGGCCAGATCCGCCAGCGCTTCAGCCTGGCGCGCGGGACCGACGTGGCCTCGGTCGAGCATGAACTCGACCTGGGTGAGCCATGCCTTTGCGACGACGATCCGGCGATGCGCCGCGCCGCCTGACCGCGGGCAAAGAAAAACCTCCCCAGGTCAGCCCCGGGGAGGTTTCTTCGCTTGAGCCGGTTGGCTTAGGCCAGGACCGCGTCCTTGAATTCGCTGTCGTGCTTGCCGATCAGCGCGCGGTCATCGTGGTTCCAGGGGTGGAAGCCCGGCAGGAAATAGCTGAGCCAGGCCGGGAAGATCCGGCGCAGCACGCCCGGCGTGCCGACCAGGTACCAGGCCAGTTTGGCCTTGACCTTCCAGCCGCTCAGCCCGTCCTGCTTGAGCAGTTCCAGCGTATCCTGCCAGCGGTTGCGGATGAAGTTGGTGGTGACGATCAGCATCATCAGGCTCTTCACCTTCCACCGCTTGTACCGGGTCCAGTCCTTCGTGGCATGGAGCCAGGTGTCATAGGCGACGCCCTTGTGCTCGATCTCCTCGATCGCGTGCCAGCGCCACATCGCGGCGGTTTCGGGCTCAGCCCCGGCGAAGTGCTGCGGGTTGGCGAGGAATTCCTGCGCCATCATCGCGGTATAGTGTTCCAGCGCCATGGTGACGGCGAGGTTGAGGATCGCCGGGCGGTCCTTGGTCAGTTCGAGGTTCGCGGCGACGCGCTGGTCGATCGCATCAAGGTCATACCCGGCATCGACCGCCGCGCGGTTGAAGGCGATGTGTTCGCGGGTGTGATTGATTTCCTGCTTCACGAAAGCGCGGATCTCGGCCTCCAGCTTGGGGCCGGCGCCTTCGCGGTGGGCCTTCACGGCATCGATGAAGAAGGCTTCACCGCGCGGGAAGGTGGCCGACAGGGCATTGTGCCAGGCGGTCGCGATCGGATCGTTGTTCAGCCACCAGCGGCCCGGCTTGTTCTGCCGGCCAAAGCGCTGGTCGCGCACCGTGATGGTGAGGTCTGCGGGGGTAGGACCGGCCTTGCTCATCGTGGCGGCGGGTTCTACGTCGAGGGGGAACTTGGTGGGGGCGTTCATGGCGCCTTATTAGGATTAACTGACACTCATGTCAATAAGGAAACGCCTGAGCCAGGAAGAGAGCCGCACCGTGGCGCTGGAAGCCGCGCGCGCCTTGCTGATCGAGCTGGGCCCGCAGGCCGTGACGCTGAAGGCCGTGGCGGCGCGAATCGGCCGGACCCATGCCAACCTGCTGCATCACTTCGGGTCGGCCGCCGGGCTGCAAAAGGCGCTGGCCGAGCACCTGGCGATCACGATCTGCGCGACGATCGAGGAAGCCGTCCTCGCCAGCCGCAAGGGCGAGGGCAGCCCGCGCGACGTGGTCGACCTGACCTTCGATGCCTTCGACAAGGAAGGCGGCGGCGCGCTCGCCACCTGGATGCTGATGAACGGCAACGAGGACGCACTCGATCCGCTGCTCGAGGTGATTCACGAGCTGGTCGATGACCTGGGCGAGCATGAGGGCGGCAAGATGCATGATGTCACCCATGCGCTGTGCCTGATGGCGCTGGGCGATGCCTTGATGGGCGGGCCGCTTGCCACTTCGCTGGGTCTGAAGCGCACCGCCGCGCGGGACATCGCCGAAAAGATGCTGATCGATGGCGCGATCGCCGCCGGGATCGTGGTGCCGGATCAGTCTGCCAGCTGAAGCCAGCCGGGCAGGCGTTCGGCCGGGATATCCTCGACCCGGCGGTGATCGACTGCCAGGCCCAGCTCGGGATAGGCCACGCGCTGGCGCGCAGGATCGCTTTCGGCCAGCGGCACCACTACCAGCCGGCGATTGACCTTCTGCCGCCAGTTCATCCGGGCAGTGTTCTCCTGCCCGACGTAGCAGCCCTTGGTGAAGGACACGCCGTTGAGTTCGGCGGCGTTGCATTCGAGCCATAGCAGATCGGCCAGTTCGGCCTGGCCCTCGGTCACGCCCAGCGACAAGCGATGCGCGCGCCATTGGGGTGAGACATCCTCACCATCGCGCGCGCCAAGCCAGCGTTGACCCAGGTCCGGCAGGCGCGGGTCAGGCGATGTGCCGCCGCCCGGCTGCCAGTGCACGCCCAGCGCTGGATCGACGGCGATGCCGATCTTGCGGCGCAGGCGGTAGATCGACAGCCGCTTGGCCAGCGCTTCGGCCTGATCGGCCTGACAGTCGATCAGCAGATCATCGCCATCGGCCCAGACCACGAAATCGAACAGCACCTTGCCCTGCGGCGTGAGCAGCGCAGCCCAGACCGGCAGGGCGCCCGAGACGTCATTGGTCACCAGGCCATTCAGGAACCCGCGCAGGTCCTCGCCGGGTTCGGTGGCGCTGAGGCGGATCACCGCGCGGTCGGTGAGGAGTGTTGCAGTCATGCGTGACAGATAGGGCGGCGCTTGCCTAAGGGAAAGGGATGACCGACGCCCCGAATCGCCTGACGATCCGCCGCCCCGACGATTGGCATGTTCACCTGCGCGATGGCGCGGTGCTGGAAGGCGTGGCCAAGCACACGGCGCACCAGTTTGCCCGGGCGATCGTGATGCCCAACCTCTCACCGCCGGTGACCACAGTGGAAGCTGCGGCGGCCTATCGCGAACGGATTGTCGCCGCCTCAGGGCCGGGCTTCACGCCGCTGATGACGGCCTATCTGACCGACACCATCGCGGCGGACGAAGTGGCGCGCGGCTTTGCCGAGGGCGTGTTCACCGCCGCCAAGCTCTATCCCGCGCATGCCACCACCGGATCGGCCCACGGCGTGACCGATGTCGCCAATATCCGCCCCGTGCTGGAGCGGATGGAGGCGATCGGCATGCCGCTGCTGATCCACGGCGAAGTGACCGACAGCCACGTCGATATCTTCGATCGCGAGGCCGTGTTTATCGAACGCACCCTCTCGGGCCTGGTTCGCGACCTGCCGGGGCTGAAGGTGGTGTTCGAACATATCACCACTGCCGATGCCGTCGCTTTCGTCGAGAGTGCCGGACCGAATGTCGCCGCGACGATCACGCCGCAGCACCTGCACATCAACCGCAACGCCATGTTCACCGGCGGAATCCGCCCGCACATGTACTGCCTGCCGGTCGCCAAGCGCGAGGTGCACCGGCTCGCCCTGCGCAAGGCGGCGACTTCGGGCAGCGCCAAGTTTTTCCTGGGTACGGACAGTGCGCCGCACGCGGTTGGCGCCAAGGAAGCGTCCTGCGGCTGTGCCGGTATCTTCAACGCGCCCTATGCGCTGGAAAGCTATCTGGCGGTGTTCGAGGAAGAAGGCGCAATCGACAAGTTCGAGGGCTTTGCCAGCGAGCACGGGCCGCGCTTCTATGGCCTGCCGCTCAACGAAGGCACCGTCACGCTGGAGCGCAGCGGGACACAGGTCCCCGAAGTGATCGACGCCAATGGCACCCCGATCGTGCCGTTCCATGCCGGTGAGACGCTGGCCTGGCGTTACCTGGGTTAGGCTTTCCGGCTCCGCGCCAGCAGGTCGACGATAAACAGCGCGATGGCGGCCCAGATTAGCGCGAAGCTGGCGAGCTGGGCCGTGCCCAGCGGCTTGCCGAAGAAGAACAGCCCGACCAGGAAAACCATCGAGGGCGAGAGGAACTGGATCATCCCCATGGCCGAATAGGTCAGTCGCTGCGCTGCCATGGCGAACAGCACCAGCGGCGCGGCGGTGACGACGCCCGACAACACGATCAGTCCGGCATCCTGCCAGCTCCACAGGATCGCGCTGCCCGCAGGACCCTGGGCAAACCAGCCGGCGATGGCGAGGGCAGGCAGCAGCAGCACGATCACCTCCACCGTCAGCCCGGTCAGCGCGCCTACCGGCGTCAGCTTGCGGACGAAGCCATAGGCCGTCCAGGACAGCGCCAGCACGAGGCTGATTCCCAGCGAGGCGAGCGCTTCCCAGGCCATCAACAGTACGCCCAGGGTTGAGATGGCGACGGCCAGCCACTGCCGCCGGGTCAGCTTTTCGTTCAGGAAAAGGGTTCCGGCGGCAACGCTGAGCAAGGGTGTGACGTAATAGCCGATACTGGCGGCATAGACCTCGCCGGCCTGGATCGCCGCGACATAGACCAGCCAGTTGGTGCCGATCAGCACGGAGGAGGCCAAGAGCATCCAGCGGGTCTTCGGCGCGGCCAGGGCGGCCTTTACTTCGCCCAGCTGACCCCGCCAGGCCATGATCGCCAGGCACAGCGGCAGCGAGGAAATCACGCGCCAGCCGACGAATTCGAAGGCCGGGATATGCGAAACCAGCCACAGGTAGAGCGGCAGCAGGCCCCAGATCAGGTGTGCCCCCAAGGCAAGTGGCAGGCCGCCAGAGCGGGTGGGGGGCGGGGGCGAATGCATCGGGGGCGGGTTAGACCCGGAGTCCCGCTCCGGCAAGCGCGTCGGTCCTCTCAAAATAATTGCATTCCTGACAGCCCGGTTGCCGCTCGTTCAGTTTCGAAGGCGTAAAGCTGAATGCAACGGATCAAGGAGACTGACCATGCCGAAGACCTTCAAGAGCGCTGCCCTGGCCCTGCTGGCCCCGGTGATGGTGCTGACCGCCAGCCCGGCGCTGGCCGACCCTGATTACTATCGCGGCCACGACAATGGCTGGCACCATGGCGAACGCAAGCGCGACCGCTGGGAAGAGCGCCGCGGTGACCGCTATCGCGATGGCTATCGCGGCGAGTACCGGGGCGACTATCGCACCGATTACCGCAATGACTATCGCAACGACTACCGCAACGACGGCTACTATGGCGAACCGGTCTACCGCCACACCCGCACCTGGCGCGGGGATGATGGCCGCTATTACTGCCGCCGCAGCGATGGCACGACCGGCCTTATCGTGGGCGGTGTCGCCGGGGCGCTGATCGGCCGCGAAGTGGCCGGCCGCCGGGGTGACCGCACGGTTGGCGCGATCCTGGGCGCTGCGGGCGGAGCCCTGCTGGGCCGGGCGATCGACAAGAACGCCAGCAACGACGGCTACCGCTGCCGCTAAAGTGACCTTAACCATCGCGCGGGTATCGCTACCCGCGCGATGGACCGTTTCCTGCCCCTGCTGGCTTTAGGGCTACTGACCGCCTGCGGCGATGCCGCGGTGCCGGAGACGACCCCCTTGCGCGATCCCGCGATCATGGGCGCGCTTTCCGAACCCCTGTTAAGCGATCCCGACATGGTCGGTGCCAGCCGCACTGCGACCATGCTTGCGGGTGGTGGTCCGGCTGACGGCAGCATCCCGCTGTTTGGCCCGGATGACAAGGAAGCGGCCCGGGCCCGCGATGCGGCGGTCCGCCTGCTGGGCGGCGCCATCGCGCCTGCGCCGCGCGCCGAAGCGGGCGCTGACACTTCCGCTGTCGCTCAGGCGGCCACAGCCGCCGCCGTCGCTGCCGCCCTGCCCTTTGCGGCAAAGTGCGCCTCTTCGCTTGATTACTCATTTGCCTGGGCGGCCAAGCTGCCGGCCGCCGTGCCGGTCTATCCCCGCGCCCATGCGCAGGAGGCCGGGGGTAGTGATGCGGCCGGGTGCAGGCTGCGGGTGGTCAACTTCCGCACGCCTGTGGCGGTCAGCGATGTGATCGATTTCTACCACGCCAGCGCCGCCCGGGCCGGGCTGGTTCCGCGGGTATCAAAGGCCGGCAAGGACAAGGTCGTTAGCGGCGGAAAGGGCGCCCTGTCCTTCGCGGTTCACGCCCGCCGCACAGCCGATGGCCTGACCGAGGTCGATCTGGTTACCCAGGGCTGATCAGCCCTCGCGCAGTCCTACCCCGATCATCGCGCGCGGCTGCTCCATTTCGGTCGAGGCGACCGGATAGGCGCAATAGTCTGCCGCATAGTAAGCGCTTGGGCGGTGGTTGCCCGAAAGGCCGACCCCGCCGAAGGGCGCAGCCGAGCTGGCACCGTTGGTCGGCCGGTTCCAGTTGATCACCCCGGCGCGGACATTGGCCCAGAAGCGGTTGTATTCCTGCGGTGTCCCGCCGATCAGCGAAGCCGAGAGGCCGAAGCGGGTGTTGTTGGCCTCGGCAATCGCCTCGTCGAGGTCGCTCGCCTGGCTGACCTGCAGCAGCGGGCCGAACAGCTCGACATCGGGCTTCTCCTTGACCGCGCTGACATCGATGATCGCGGGGGAGAGGAACGGCAGGTCATCACGCGGGCGGATCAGGTGCTTGATCGCCTTGCCGCCGTGGCTCAGCAGGTAAAGGAAGCTTTCGGTCAGGCCATCGGCAGCCTGGTTGTCGATCACCGGGCCCATGAACGGCGCGGGTTCGTCAAAGGGCGCGCCGACAATGATCCGGTCGGCCAGCCTTTTCACTTCCGCCATCAGCGGTTCGTACATCGTGGTCTTTACGATCAGGCGCCGCGCGGCGGTGCAGCGCTGCCCGGCCGAGGTGAAGGCCGATTGCACGACCAGCGCCGCGGCATCGGTGATCTTCGGCGTATCCCAGACCACCAGCGGATTGTTGCCGCCCATTTCCAGCGCCAGGATCTTGTCCGGACGGGTTGCCAGCTTGCGGTTGATCGCGATGCCGGTGTGGGCCGAGCCGGTGAACAGCACGCCATCAATGCCATCGTGCGCGACAAGGGCCTGGCCTTCGGCCGGGCCGCCGATCAGCAGCTGGACGACCGCTGCCGAAATCCCGGCGCGGTGAAAGCACTGGACCAGCAGTTCGGCCGTGGCCGGGGTCTTTTCGCTGGGTTTGAAAACAATCGCGTTGCCCGCAATCAGCGCCGGCACGATGTGGCCGTTGGGCAGGTGGGCCGGGAAATTGTAGGGCCCCAGCACGGCCATCACGCCATGCGGCTTGTGGCGCAGCGCGGCGGTGCCCTGCATCGCGTTGTCGAGTTTGCGCTGGGCCGTCCGCTCGGCATAGGCGCGGATCGAAATCTCGACCTTGTTGACCACGCTTTCAACTTCGGTGCGCGCTTCCCACATCGGCTTGCCGGTTTCGCGCGCGATCATCGTCGCCAGCTTTTCGGAATCCTTGCGCACCTCGTTGGCGAAGCGCCGGACCAGTTCCATCCGGGTCGAGAGCGGCTGAGCGGCCCAGGCGGGCCAGGCGCGCCGGGCGCGTCCGACTATGTCATCGACATTGCCATGCTTGCCACGCCAGAGTTCGGCACCCGTGGCCGGTTCATAGGAGATCAGTTCTGCTGTGCTCACGCTTCCACCCCAACCAGCCTGCGACCTGCCGGTATCCTTCGGGCCTTAGCTGACGAGTGGCGCTCTGAAAAGCTTTCGCTTTCTGGATAGGTGATTGCGCTTAGCCTGGTCGGGGCGGCGGCCCCAATGCCTCGCCCAGTCGCCGGATCGCGGCAACCATTTCGCCCAGCGGGGCCCAATCATCGCGCTGATCGATCGCGGCCCAGATCGCTTCAACCTGATCGACCACCAGGCTGGGCGCTGTTTCCTCCTGCCAGAGGTCGTGATCCTGACCGGCCGGCGCAAACCCGCGCAGCGCAGCGGCGAAGTCGTCCTGGGCATGGCGACCGAAGCGGTGGCGGTGGAAGAAGGCATCGGGTGATTGCGCAGTCTCGCGCATCGTCTGTTCGGCCTGGGCGATCAGCGCGTAATCGGCCTCGAAGCCTTGCGATTGCACGCCCAACCGCCACAGAAACTGCCGGGCCAGCGCTGCCTGGTACAGCGGTCCGAACCGTTCCAGCGCCGCGATCAAGGGCGGCGCCTCGGCGACGAGTCGCAGCGCCACCGCCAGCTGCCCGCAGTTCCAGTGCAGCGCCTCGGGCTGACGGCCAAAGGCATAGAGTCCGCCATGGTCGAAATAGGCGGCGGTAAAGCTGGGGTCCCAGGCCGGCAGCCAGCGCCACGGGCCATAGTCGAAACTCTCGCCCGAGACGTTCATGTTATCGGTGTTGAGCACGCCGTGGACGAAGCCCGCCGCCATCCACTCGGCGGCCAGCCGGGCCAGCCGTTCAACCACCTGGTGGAGCAGGATCACCGCCGGCTCATCGCGGCCTGGTGCATCCTCGGGCGGGGGCGGGCCGGGGAACTGCGTCAGGCAATAATCGACGAGCTGCGCCATAT
>VFQM010002599.1_pt1 | contig 12976 bp, 6 predicted proteins | sample 3512391 | NCBI WGS metagenome assembly VFQM01 (sample SAMN10412369, study PRJNA504923) | tailings metagenome | isolation source: Replicate 1 from Balatoc abandoned mine | place: Philippines
ACTTTACATAAACTTGCTCGCCTTTAGCCCACGCAGTCCTGCCTCGTCAAACGGCGGAGGACTCTGGCCTGCACTCGCGTCGGACACCTTGATCGCCCGCGAATTTCTCCTCGATCCACTCGAGTCGGACGACGATGATGTTGAATCTGAATGTAAATTGACGTTGACCACTGCTTCGTCGTTGTTTGAACTAGATGATCCGAAATCGTCCTCGTCGTTGTCTTCGCTGCCAGAAGGAGCCAGACTAACGGCCTCGTCCCGGGACGGCTCTACAAACTTCATGCCGGTTTTCTGTCGCGTACTTTGAGAACACGAACCGCATATATTGAATTCTAGAAACATCTTAACTTCATTCAAGTTGAAGAAGCTACTGGATCGCGAATTGGCGCAAATGGCGCCTCGACACCGGAAGCAACTCTGGGTGCTCAGCCAATCGGGCATACTGACGTTTTTGGTCTTGATTCTAAGTTTGTGCATTGCAAAGACAAGCTGAATCTCAGGTTCAGCGAGGCGAACAGGGTAGCGGGTCCATCGGTAAGTGGGGCAGCCTAGACACAGGTCCACCAGGTCCGAGTAGAGCTCGAAAGCCACCGTGTCGATTTCAATCTCGGACGATTCAGGGGGCGCCATGAGACTGGCAAGTCTTTGAATCTGAAATAGATCAAAACGGTCGGTGGATAGGTCCAGTTCGACCGGTTTGCCCAGAATTGGTTCGTTAAACCGCCACCTCGTGTTGGGCCCGAGAGTTTTTAGCAGATTCTCGTCGTTGGCTACCACGTCGTCCAAGGCTTTCACAGCACTGTACGTAGGATCTTTTATGGCAAATGGAAGTCTTTTCCAGAAGAATCGGAACAGATCGATCTTGGGTATGCCCGCGATGGTGAGGTAAGGAAGCTCGGACAACTTCTGAGCCCGCTCAGATGATCGCTTCTTCTTCGAGGGGTCGATTTTGGACTTTTTAACGCGTTTGCTCTCTTCCATGGTAGGTCGCGGGCTGTTGGGGAAAAGGCCGACTGACTGAGTACAAAGAAAAAAAAAAGAGTGAGGCGCGGGTTGGTCCCAGGCCCGACCCCCCTTTTTTCGCTGGTGAGATTAAAAGAGTCCCCACACAAACTTCAAACGGCCGACTACTACTTTTTCGGAATCTAGCGTTCTTTTAGAAGAAGGACCAACCAATTTTTTTCCCGTCAAAATGGCAAAGTCAAAGTACACTCCGCCGGCCCAGCCGCCTGTTCTTGAGGTAATCTACGCAGCCGCTGGACCTGTACCAGTCTTGCAAACAAATCTCAAATTTTGCCTAGGGCCTGGATTACGTGGATATGTCATCCACCCAACGCCTGTATATCTTAGTCCCTCGGAGTACGCTAGGTATTCGCAAAAAGGAAAGAGCAAGTGAAAAAAGAGTGTTCTTTGTTCTATTGTACAAACGGCTGATCGAATAAACAACAAGAACCCATATTATTTCTGCGCCGCTCTGATCCATCGATTCAATCTTTTCTGAGCCGTGTTCATGACCATCAGATGTTTTCGGGTCTTCTTGACGAGTTCCCAGACTGAGTCCAGGTTTGTTTGCGGGGTTTCATCAACGGGCAACGGCGCCAAGCCGGTTCTGGTTACACCGGCCACGTCAAGACAACTCGTCAGCGTGTCGTTCAGCTCGTTGACTTGCATACACATTGCCTGAAGTTCCTTCGCAATTTCTTCGATAGAAGCAGGTTGAGCGACAGCGGCGGCGGCGGCAGCGGCAGGTGCAAGCGCGGGCGCGAGTGAAGAAGTCGACTGAGAGCTGGGCCCGTTCTCCGGGGAGCTCAGCAGCTTCATGCGCGTCAAGTCAAACGAAGCAATGATTGTATAATTTTGAAAGTGGCCTTCTTGCTGTGACATTGAACTATTCTTTCTAAGAATCTCTATCACGTGGTCTACGACCTCGTCGACTCTTTCCAGAACTTCCGTCCCGCCTGACAACGCGTTGCCTGTCACTTGAACCGGAAACCGAACTTGTGCCGATAATTCGCAGTAAGGATAGAGCCTAAACTCGTAGTCGCGTTCTTGTTGCTCCCGGGTCGTGAGTAGTCGAGTGTCAAACATAATTTGCATAGGAAGGCCTTCGTTCTTGAGATCCCGCAAAACGTTCCATTCGAGCTTTCGAGTGATAACACTTCTTAACTGTCTAAGGGCTGCTTCGTCTTGTTCCGGGTCTACGCGCTGCAAACCGCTCAGAATGGTGTAGCGTATGGGAACGCGCAGGTGGATTGGAACTGAAGTCATTGTCTTGATAACAGTAAATAATGTCTCTTTTCGAAGAACGGCAATTGAAAACGAGGGGCCCCAAGTCGGCGACCTTTTTTTGTTTCTGGTCGGAGCCGAAACTCCGGTGTCTCGCGTGTTTGGCCCCATGTTTCGCCCGTGCCCGTTTGTCGATTTAAGCGCAATCAATTTTTTCTAAACAGACATACATTGAAACACGCCTAAACACTATCAAACATGCTGCGTTATGCCGAGGAGAGTCGGACTCGAGTCCGGGTCGAGTCCCAGTCGAGTCGCAGTCGAGTCGAGCTCGAGTCCGGTGGAGTCCACCAGAGAGTAACTCGCTCCGACAACTTTGCCTCTTTTTGGGGCGCTTGGACGCCGGTATTTCATACCCGCTTCATCCCGATCATATGTTTTATAAACTCTTAACCGCGATAGAATTTTTTCCGCTTTAAATCGAGCACTGGAAGGAGAACCCGCGCGCCGGAATTGGATTGATATGCGTCTTGTATGCACTTCCATGAAACATGGTTTTAAAATTACTAAAGTGGTTAATTCTCCAACTTATCACAAAATTCATAAGAATTATATCACACAACGCGAGAACCGGGGTATCGACCTCGGGTGGAGGGCTCCATGCAATATTCTTTTGCTCCCTTGTTTCTAGATTATCTTTTTATTATATATAACATCGAATAAAATCAAGAAACCCGACACTTGTCAGACTCCCAGCGGTGCGCTCGGTCGCGGCGAGCAGAAAGGCCTTTTTCTGACAAATAAGGCATTCATTCTAGGTGCTCTGCCACTCGTGCACAGAGGAATTAGTGAATAAGAGCACCAATCTTGGATGTCCTATGTGCAGAACTAAATTTGAATCTCATGAGATCGTCGTTTGTACAAAGTAAATTGGTCCCCTCGCTCTCGAGATGCTCAGCGAGGCGGAAGTTTGATCCAGTAAAAAATCCAGTATCTCGCAGTCATGGCCGAACCTGAAATAATAGACCAACGGCTGGCTGCTGATATGAAAAGCTATCGTGTAACAGTGGAAAGATACAAGCACGAAATTACCTCCTATTATCTCGAGACTATGTCTCAACCCAAACCCAGTGATCCTGGGTTCTCTACTGAGGACATAGAATACTATAGTAAAACCACGGCAAAATACAAGCGCAGCATTGTAAGTTTGGAAGCCAGAGCGGCAAAGCTGCTTCTCGATATCCAAACCCAGCCAGACGCGGCTGAAAAAACCAAACTTAAAAAGGTTTACAAGTATTATCAAAAAACAATCGCGAGGCTTGAACGCGAGTGCTTGTGCATGGACGCTAATAGCGCTTTGCGTCCCAAAGATCGGCTATCGTCTCAAAAGTATATGGAGAAAGTATATTTTGGAAGACGCTTGGCGAAAGAAAAACGTCGATTTCAGAGGCTCCATGAGAAGCACGAAAAAGAGGCGCGATTGGAATATGAATACTGGTCTGAATTGTACGGGTGGTCTCGGACACCTGACTCTGTAAAGTTTAATACAAAGTAAATTGGTCGACGAAAATATCGACTAGCCGTTGGGAGCCAGAAGTGCCCGGTTTCTCGATTCCCGCTATGCAAAGTAATTCGTTTGCAGTCTAAAACATTTTTATTGGTTCAATACGGATCAGGAAATTTTTTCCGGGATTGAACTAAGAAGTTTTGAGTGCAGCGAGTAACTTTCTGGCGTGACTCTTCCGAGCGCTCGGTTCTGGCTTGGAAAATCGCGCCCCAAACTCATTTATTACGTCACTTCTAAGCAAGATACAAATTTCGGTAAGCAAATAGGTCACGTTGCATCGCGCACCGCAGCGCTACGCACCGCACCGCAGCGCAACGCAACGCAACGCACCGCACCGCACCGCACCGCACCGCACCGCGAACAGCCCAGAAAAAAAATACTCGCTCCTCTCAGCGCGTCCTTTGCGATGATCATTCTGAATTCTTATCAGTAAAAAGGTTATTAATGTGAGTATAAATCGTCGATCTGGAAAGAAAATGATCATATGTATAACCGCTGAAGGGAGAATGAAAATTGAGCGAACGAACGGCACAAACTCCTTTTTTTAGGTTGCGCCGGTTTAGGAAAGTCCGTGGTGCAAATCTCGAGAAAATTCATCTAAAAGTGCCACTGCTTTTATTTCAAGTATCACATCTATTTACAGATTTCGAACACAATCCACTTGCGGGGAATCCAAGGGTTCACACTACGCCCTGGTTTCGGCTGCATTTCTGCCCAAAATGGATAGAAGCATCCGGACACTGTGCGCTGGCGGGCGCTCTTACACAAATCCTCCCTTGGATCTCAATTTTCTCTTATGATATGTCCAGATGCTATCAAATCGATTCTGAGCTTCCGGGTCCAGTCCGGGTTCCATGGAATCCACAGTGTGCCGGAGTTGTCTCATTTTTCCCAGTTGGGACTTCCGAGTGCACTGAGCGTTGCAAACAGCCTTGAAATCGCTTATTAGAACATTCTCGTGCTTGACAAGCTTGGGCCAGTCGAAGAGGCTAAGCATGCATTTGCGAGTAACGCCGTAGTCGATGGCCTCACTGATCAGAGTGGTGTTGGGCTGTGACACCTGTCGCTGGGACAAGAATGAACGAGTAAATCGTTTGCAGGCAATGTCTTCTTTGGTTTCTGATTTAAAATCGTCGTCTTCGTCGTCGTCGTCGTCGTCATCGTCGCTTGTTGCCCTGCGTGAGTGGTGCTGAATCGGAGTCGCTGACTGAGAAAAGGAGAACATATTCTTGATGTCGTCCAGTTTAGAAAAGAGCATCCACTGGCCTCCTGAAGGGGCGATGAGAGCGGCGCCGCCAGTTGTGCCGGAATTTCCTCCTCCTCCTCCTCTGCCACCTCCTGTCGAGTACTCTGCGGCCTTGCGCTTGACCTCCGAGATGGAATTAAACGAGTCCAACCACTGTTGTCCTATTTTCATTCTGTTAATATGCATCTCATCGCGTTCGGTGACAATCTCTCGATGAGTCTCGTGCTTGTTCAGCTCGGCGTAGGTCTGCAGTCGGACCTTGTCAAAGAGCCAGTCCAAGGTACTCGTGGACTCGCCCTTCTTGGCGCGCTTGAAACTCTGAACCTTACTGTCCAAATGATGCTCGGCAGAGTAGGCCCAGGAGAATATCTCGCCCATGACCTTGGACATCTGACGCCGGGACGGGAGCCCGTAGTAAGTCATGTTCAGAACTGTGGGGTGCGAGAGGTATTGATCCTCCTTGCTGATATCGTAAAAGGTGTAAATCTGATCAGTGGCCGCTCTTAAGCGCGGTTCGAGGCGGGGATGGTACTCAAGGGCGCTCTCAATGTACTTGACGGGCGCGCCAGTCGGGGTCTGAGTGACCTTGTTGACCACGGGTTCGATGAAGAGAGTGCATGTCTGTGGATTTCCATCGCATGCAAACACAAAGTCCTCCACGAATCCTAACTGTTGGGAACACAGGCACTGGTTGCTCATAGACTCGTCGTAGTAAAAATCCGAGGCTGACCCGGACAAGAAAGGGTCACCGCTCCTGGCATTCTGGCGCAGATGCTCGGCAAGAGGGATCCCTTCTCCTCGTCTGTGCTTATTTGGTTCCATTCCGGCTTTGCCTTCGCGTTGCGCCACCCTGGCAGCAAGAGCTTTGTTCTCGCTAGCCAACACCCGCCTGTTCCGGTCGTACACCTCGGGGGCGTACTCTTGGGTCAGCATCAAGTCAATAATGTCCCAACAACCGCGTTTAGCCTTGATAATCTTTTTCACGGGGTCGTACTGGTTGAAGATGCCGCAAACGTCCGTGGAGGCCAGAGTGGGCATGTGCTTGATCACCATAGCAAACTGAGTAGCCTGCTGCTGAGCTCGGTCCCGGGCCTCTAAAGCTTCCAGAGCGGCTTGATACGCCTTCTGGGCGTAGGCAGGATCAAATGCATTCTGGAAACGAGCGTCCGCGCCGGAATTCCCGGTTGCAACGGCCGTGCCGGGCTTACCGCTGGAAGAAGAAGACGGGGCCTGGTTACCGCTCCCACCTTGGTACTTTTGGACAATTTCAGCGTACGATTCCTCTCGACGACGGATAATGTTATCCTTACCGATGCCAAGCATTCTTCTCTTGGCTGGAGTCAGGTCAAAGTCGTGCGTGTCGGCCGTCGGAGAATAATAGTCGTCCTCGTTGATGCTCCCGCCGTTATCTTCGGCGTCGTAAAAGAAGCCGAACCGAATAGGCTCCACTCTACCTCTTGGATTAGATCCATCACGGCCTTTTCTACCCGCAAACGGGCCCCGGCCTCTGCTCAGAGAGAGGTGGCCATGACGGGCGTTCTCCATCTCCTCAAAAACGGCCACTTCGTCGCAGTCGGGCACGCCGTCTCCGTTCAAATCTTCGCATTCCTGCTCTTCATTTAGAACAGAAGATTGCATTCTGGAAGCGGGAGCCTGCTCCTCCACCGGGGTGGGGTTGGACGGGTTCATTGGAATTCCGGTAGCAGTCTCGACCATGCTCAGCACGTCGGTCCCGGAGCGGCCTATTCCGTATTTCAATCTCGAGAAGACGTTGTAAGTTTCAAATTGGATCAAGAATTCCATCATTCGGTTAGCGGGGACAACGGTGACTCGGTCAATGTTGATGCGCGTGATCTCGACTCGGCTTCCGTAGGTGTAGGCCGAGTGCATGAGATAGAATGCCAGAATGCTGATGGAGACTACTATGCTCCAAAATAGAGCACTCTTTGAGGGAGGCTTCAATGGCGCGCTTGGGGCGGTGGCGGCAGGAGGCCGCTGGACCGGGGTGACGGGCGTGCTCTCGGGAGAAGGCGCCGGCTGGGAGGCGGGAAGTGCAGGCTGACCAGCTAGTTGTGGCTTGAAATTAGAAGTAGGCACGCCAATAGGATTAAAATGAGGAGAAAATGGGTTTTTTGTTGCGTCTACCGAAGTGTTTACTTCACCGTCGAATGGACTAGCCACCGCTTTGGGAGTTCCTGGCTCGGACCCGGAGACCCCGGTCACATCGGGCTCCGAATGGTCTTCTGTAATGATTGATGGGTTTGAGAAATCTGGACGGCGTGGTGTGTACGCAGCGCGTCGGGCCTCGTAATTCCTGACAAACTGCTCCGGATCCAACGAGGGCTGTACAGTTGGTTCCATGTGTGTTCTCAGCAGCTTTTCAAGTTCAACCAAAAAAAAAAAAGAGCCAGGCGGAAACACGGAGTCAACTCCCCGGATTTTTTGTTTGGCACCCTGGCTCCTCACACGTCCACACCCCCGGGGCACTCGCAGCTACAGAGGTACTCCGTTCTTTTCACCCTTTCATTTACCCGTCATTGATTTCAACTTTGACAAGAATCTGGTTCTGTTCTTCTCCTTTTCTTTCAGCTTCTTGGCATTGTCCGTCTGCTCACTCTTGCCATCCCTCCGGGTTACACTGCCGGTTTCCACCTTGGTGCGTTTAGAGGGGCCGTAGTCGATTATCTTGGATTGAGAGGTGCTCTGAGATTCAAGTTGTTCACTCTCTCCTCCTCCTCCTCCTTCTTGCTCTTGGTCAAGAAGCGGTGGGTCTTGACTGACAGGGCCCGCCTTGCGTTTCTTGCGTTTGCTACCGACGGGCTCCCCACTGGCCAGTTCATCGCCGTCAATGTCTTCCGCTGCCATTTGAAGCATAACCTGCTGAAGAGCCCTTTCACACGTCTTCCACTTGACGGGATCCTTGAACACCAGGTCTACCTCTGGGTGAGGCGGAAGAGAGTCACTCCTGATCGTTCGAACCGAGTAACCGTGTTTACCGAGATAAGTCTTTCTATGACGAGCAAAGGAGAGCTCACTTGCGTCCCAGCCAGAGACTAACGAGTAGAAAATGGAGACCTGACGCCCGTCGACACTGTTGGCCAGCTTGCTAGCGTCCGTACGCTGGATTCGGCCGGCTCTCTGGAGTTCCTGCATTCTGGAACCATTTGGAGTACTCAATTGGATGACCACGGCGGCCTCGGGGATGTCGATACTCTGGTCGCCCACCTTGGACAGGAGAAGAACCTCGCTCCCGGGACACGTTCGAAAGTGTTTGATCAGTTCTCGGCGCTTGGTAATTGGAGTAGATCCCTGGAGAAGAGAGAATCCAGAAATCTTGGAGTAGAGCGACAAGGCGTTGAGGTTGTCACAGAACACCAGACACTTCTGGCCCATTGTCCGGTGAATGGCCAGCAGCTTGGCACATGCTTCAATCTTGTACATGTTTACCATGGGGTTCATGGAGGAGGCCAGCGCCGATTCCTGTAGTTTGTCGGGCCCGCAGACCACTTCGACGCAGTCGACCTCGCTGACGTAACCTTGCCTTCTGAGTGTAGGAGTGTCGATCTTATACAACACAGGGCCCACTAAGAAGTCCAATTGCATGATTTGGTCATCTTCTCGGACCAGAGTGGCCGTGAGACCAAACTTGAGATGCGCTTTGAAGCCCGTCACGAGTTTACCAAAGTTATCCGCGGGAGCTTGATGCACTTCGTCGAGAATGATAGCACCCCATTCTTTCTGTTTACAGTAATTCATCCACGCTAAAGTGCTTTTAGACCGATTCACAAACCCGGACCCGGAAGGAGCAAGCGCGTCGGAATCGGCGGCAAAGTCCTGGTCACCGGCGCCATCGCTCTGCTGCTTGCGGAAGTGACTGGCTCCGTGTATGGAGCCGGCAAACATGTTGTACGTAGTAATGACCACACATGGAGCAAAATTCCCCTCTCCGTAGTCTACTCCGGGGCTACGATTCTGCATGTTGGCCGAAGTCATGGTGAACACGTCGTCCACTTTCCTGAGCTTCAAGGTGGAACAAATGTGGTCTTGCCACTGGTGGAGAGCTAGAGTAGATGAACAAAAGAGAAGAACAGGTGTCCCGTGGGCTTGCATGGTCATGATACCCATAAGAGTCTTTCCCGACCCGCATGGAGCGGTGATGATCCCCGACCGCAGTCGACTACCTAGTCCGGTCAGAATCTTGGAAACGGCCAGATTCTGATAATCTCTAGGCAGTCTGGTACAGTTGGGCCGGAATTCTTTCATGCCCGGGATGACAGGCAAGCCCGTCGGGCGGGTTGACTCCTGCTCCTGCTCCTCCTGTTTGGCGGTATTACTGATGCTGGTGGCCAGATCCAATTCGTCGGTGATATAAATCCCTAGATCTTCAAATACGGCCGTTTTCAACTCTTTGATCCACGATTCGCTGCTCTCGTGAGTGGCCTTGGCGCCCGTTGGAATGTAGAGCGTAGCTCCCCAGTGATCAGGCGAAGGCAAGGAGGGTAAAGTACACTCTGAGACGCCTTCCTCATTCTGGCGAATAAAATCACGTTCAAGTAGGTACGCTCCGAGAGAGAGATCCTTGCTGCATATGGTGTAGGTGGTGGAGCCGGCTGCGTTAAACTGCCGAACGATGGAGGAGGTATCCGCGTTCTTATAGACGTCGTCCTCCTCTATCAGTCTTTTTAATAGAGAACAAGAGGCAAGCGCTTTTCTAGACTCCTCGTCCGTCAGACTCAGAAAGAGCGCCCAGAGCTCCTTACCTCCGCGCTTGCTACTGTGCATGGCTCGCGCCAGGCTGTACTCTGTGAACATAAAAACATAGACTACGACGGTTTCTTTGGTTAGAACGGCTTTTTCGTCTATTCCCTTGGGATATTCGCCCTTATTGACGCTGAGAAGCTCGGCCGTCTCGTGAAGAAACGACAGGGCGTCGTTGCTCCGTGTTGATTCGACGGCATTTTCTTCGTCGTAAACGAGAACAATCTCCAAATCAGTGAAAGCGTCAGGAGAAGCAGATCGCGATCGACAGTGAAGGACGGGATAAGGAAGAACGGGACTTGGGGTGTCGTCTGACATGCGCGTTTGGACTCCCGGCGGGTGCAAAAAAGGATGGGACGCTTGCACCAACCTTTTCTTCCCTCCACTCAAGTTGGAGTGAAAATGTTTTTTTTCTTTCAATTTTGGCAATCCAGGAAAAAAGATGACGCTCCCCTCTGGAAACATCCCCCCTCTTTTTTTCTCTGCTTCAGTGGGCGCGCAGGGGTCGCGGAATAGCTGCGCGGCAGAGGTCGAGTCAAGTCGTTAAAGGAATAAGGTCCACAAAGGGCCGAAGCCTTACCCGCCTGGTTTACACGCCGGTTTCAAGGGGCTCCTAACACACACACACGCGCGCGCAGAATGGGCCATTCTAAGACAAAGAAGGACAAAAAGCATCGCCACAAATCAATCTCCGAATCTTCAGATTCTGAAGACAGAAGAGAAAGCAAGAAAAGCTCTTCAAGCAAGAAACACAAGTCCCGCTCCAGATCACGCTCACGGGCGCGCCACTCGAGTCGCCGAGACCGGTCTCGGTCTCGATCTGCCTCCAGCGAGAGCGAGATCAAGAAGAAAGACAAGAAGAATAAGAAGTCTAGCCATCGCCACCGCCGATCTCGTTCGCGTTCTCCGTCTGCGTCGGCCTCCTCGGAATCCAGCCGACACGGCCGTCGCAAGGGTTCTTCGAGCAAGAAGAGAAAGAGATCTCCTTCTCGCAGCCAGTCCGTGAGCAGTAGCAGAAGCAGCAGCAGCAGCAGCAACGATTCTGGTCGCAAGCACGACAAGAAACGTAAGTCGTCCAAGCGCGGAAAGGACGATGACTCTGGCTCCGAGGAAGACCGACACGCCAGCAAAAGAAAGCACAAGAAATCCTCCAAAAAGTCGAAACGCGCTGATCATTCCGAAAGCCGCAGTGAAAATGAGCCTGGAGCCAACGACGACGATAACGAAGGCAGCGGCGGAGACCAGTCTGATGGCGGCAAGTCGTCGGCGGCGTCGGCCTTTCCGCCGCGTCCTATGGGAGCACGCACGAGCTACATCTTCTTCATCAAAGACGAGCGTGAAAAGATCAAAGATCAAAACTTGAGCTCGGATGAAGTTACTAGGCGTGTTTCGGAGGCCTGGAAAACTCTGAGCGCCGAAGAGAAAGCAGTCTACGAGAAACGGGCTGCCGATGACAAGAACAGGTATTTGCGCGAGAAGAAAGCGTACCTGAAGGAGCATCCGGGCGCCGAGCGTTTGTTTCAGCGAGCCAAGAAGGGTGAAGGGAAGAAAAAGGGCTCCTCTTCATCCAACCGAGTTGACCAGAGCGAAGATGCCGCCAAACCCAAGCGCAAACGGGCAAAGAAAGACAAGAACGCACCCATGTCTGCTCGCACGAGCTACATGATGTTTGTGAGAGAGATATCCCCTATTGTCAAAGCGGAGAACCCCGACATCGATCCTAAGGACGTCACCAAGGAATGCGGCAAGAGATGGCGCGATCTGACCACGGACGAGAGACAGCCGTATGTCGAACTGGCCAAGGAGGACAAGATCAGATTCGAACGCGAGAACGCCGTCTATATGGCCAAGAAGGAAGAGGACGAACAGTTACTCGTGGAAGCCGGCGAGGCGGAAGCCCGAGACAATGGGGGCGTTCACGAGTTTGGAGATCTTCTTCGCGGCTACGGAGAGAGCGGCGACGAAGGTGCCAGTGAGGACAGCGAAGAAGAGCGAGCGAGAAGAAAGGAGAAGAAGAAGCAGAAGCACAAGAACAAGCACCGGAAGGACAAGAAGAAAGAGCTCAAGAGACTCAAGCGTCGTAACCGCATCGAAGAGGACGGCGAGAACGAGGAAGAAGCGGCTGCTGGTTCCGGCGAAGCTGCCAGCGAAAGCGAGAATCAGAACGGCGAGGCAGGTAGCGAAGGCGGAGATGACAACGAGGGCGTGCACTTTGATTGAGCAGCCGAGCCCCGCTCACCCGGTTTCTAGCCACTGTAAGAAATGGAAAAAAGTAGATTGCTGTATTTCTCAAAATGTTTCTTTGATTGAATTGCAATTTTCAAACCCCTGCACCGAGAGAGAGAGAGCTATACAAACCGGCCTGCGAAAAGATGCGCGCGCGTCAGTTCTTGACGTTGGCCGTCTTTCTTCTCGCCGCATGCGCAACAGTCACTCAGGCAACTAGAATTTATGTAGACATTCAAGATTGCGAATTGGCTTCCATCGAGTCGGATTCTGCCCTCATCGAGAGGTTGCTGGTCAAACACTTCCAGGACCCGGACACGTTTGAGACCGTCATCCGATTGATGACTGAGACCAATACACCCAGTACTCTTAGACGTTTCAGCAATTGCCGTCTCACGTTCAAGGCCGTTATCCCGGACAAGCAGGAGAGAGGCGCGGCGGGATCCGCGCACGCTCGGTCAACGGTCACTCCGCTCTCGCCTGTGGAACTCGAGCGCCTGAAGGTGGAAAGACTCAACCAGTGGATTGTAAACAAAAAGGTTCTTCAGAATTCGAACTCTAAGTCTGCTTCGGCGGCTGCTTCCGCCACAAGCCGCCCAGTCCCGGAGGAAACGGGCGCGCAAGTTGAAGTTTTCCTAGACGAGCCCGTCAGAATCACCAGCATGACTCCCTGGAACTTGGATCGCATTTCTTTGCCTGGAAATGACGGAACGTACTCTGTTCCCAGTTATTACGCCAACGTGAATGTGACATCTCAGACCGACGTCTACATTGTGGACACGGGCGTTCGGGCGACTCACGAGGCGTTTAGAAACACTGCTTCCAGCCAGAGTAGAGTCACTCAGATCTACAACGCTTACCCAGCAACCCCTGTTTCAGGGTACAGCATCCACGGCACTCATGTGGCCGACCTCGCGGCAGGCAACCGGGTTCTGGGCCCCGTTCTCGCCGCT
>VFQM010002601.1_pt1 | contig 12964 bp, 13 predicted proteins | sample 3512391 | NCBI WGS metagenome assembly VFQM01 (sample SAMN10412369, study PRJNA504923) | tailings metagenome | isolation source: Replicate 1 from Balatoc abandoned mine | place: Philippines
AAATTTCCCCTCTTCCTGTTGCATAACAGGCTTGATTGAGAATAAAAAAAGGACAATCGCTGCCAAGCTGGGCAGCATAAGCAATGAGTTGTTCGGAACTAAGTTCCAATTTGTATTTGTTATTCAACAATTGCAAAGTGAATGCCCCATCTGCACTTCCTCCCCCTAAACCTGCACCCATCGGAATAATTTTATGCAAATGCATTTGAACAGGAGGAAGCTCAGGAAAATCTTTTTTGAGTAAATAATAGGCTTTCAAACAAAGATTGCTGTCTGCAGCGCCAGGAATGGAGAGTCCTGTTGATTGAAAGGAAAGGGCATCAGCAGTAATCATTTCCAGCATATCGGTCAGCCCTACTGGATAGAAAACAGTTTCCAATGAATGAAAACCATCCGGTCTTTTACCTGTGATATGTAATCCAAGATTTATTTTACAATTGGGAAAAACAACCATAAGGTTTAGTGCAAGGCACTATTTTCTTTTTTTCAATTCATCACGAATGGCAATGGCTCTGATATAATCTTCCTGCTCTAATACTTCATTCAATAAATGATTGAGTTCTTCAATGTTCAGGGAACTTAAGTCGGAACGGTCACTGCTGCTGGCAGGTTCTTCCATGCCCACTGCTTCCATTTTGGGTTTAGGTGTTCCACCTTCCTCTAGTGCAATACCTGCAGATTCCAGGATATTGTCGTAGGTAAATATGGGACATCCAAAACGTACTGCTAGAGCCAGAGCATCACTGGTTCTGCTATCAATTTCAACAGTATCGTTATCGGTAAAGCAAACCAGTTTAGAATAAAAAATTCCTTCCTGTAAATCGTTGATGATGATTTCCTGTAATTCTACACCAAACGCGTTCATGAAGTTTTTCATCAGGTCGTGGGTGAGGGGTCTGCTGGGGTGCATATTTTCTAGTGCCACCGCAATGGCCTGAGCTTCAAAGCCGCCAATTACAATCGGTAAACGACGAAGTCCGTTTACTTCACCCAATACAACTGCATAAGAGTGGGTCTGGGTAATGCTATGTGAAAGCGCAACAATTTCCAGTTCAATCTTCTTCATAGTGGTTGCTAAATTAACTTAAAAAAGCGAATGATTTACGCCCGCTGCTGTTTCTTCAGCCATTTATCAAAATAGAAAGTTCCAAATGGGAAAAAGGCGGCCAGAAAAGCGTAAATCAGGTAACGAAAAGGCCAATTCTCCTGTTCTTTTACCCATAGAGCCAGTGCCAGATAGGCAACAAATAATATCCCATGTGCCCAGCCTGTATATTTTACTGCAAGGGGATAACCTGCCAGGTATTTTAATGGCATGGCAATGGCTAATAATACCAATAGTGAAATTCCTTCTGCGTAACCAATGGCACTGAAAAGAGGATGGTTTGACTTTGTTGTTTTTTGCATGGCTGCAAATTTACCCAAATTTTTATGCATATTACGAAGCTAAATACTGGTTATGCCTTTATACAATATTCATGAAATACCTTCCTCTAACTTAATTGAAGGATATGATGCTCAGTTTATTCATACAGCACAAGCCACCTACTCTCATGTAAGAGCCAAAGCAGGTGCGGTTTTGCCGAAACATTCTCATTCGCAGGAGCAGGTGTCTTATATATTGGGAGGAAAATTTGAACTGACCGTTGAAGATGTACCGTATGAACTGAGTCCTGGTCAGGTTTTTGTGATTCCTTCAAACGCTTTGCATAGCGGAAGGGCTATCACGGATTGTTTTATACTCGATGTCTTCACGCCTGTGCGTGAAGACTATCGAGAAAAAGGTGGGATTCAATTGGGATAAGCGTACTTGTAAAAGGCGCCCATTAAATTAAGCCCCTGCTTTCAATTTCTGAATGGCAGCGGTTAACTGAGGAACTACTTCAAAAGCATCTCCTACAATACCGTAGTCAGCAGCTTTAAAGAAAGGTGCTTCAGGGTCTTTATTAATTACTACTATAACTTTAGAGCGGTTTACACCTGCCAGGTGCTGAATGGCACCGGAAATACCAATGGCAATGTATAGGTTAGGAGCAACCTGAACACCGGTTTGTCCAACGTGTTCGTGGTGGGGTCTCCAATGCGCATCACCTACAGGACGGCTACATGCTGTAGCTGCACCCAGTTCTTTGGCAAGGTCTAATAAAATGCCCCAGTTCTCTGGTCCTTTTAATCCGCGGCCACCACTCACTACAATATCTGCTTCGGTTAAAGGCACTTCACCGGTAATTTTATTAACTGCTGTTACTTTTACACGAGGCTGACCAACAGTTGCCGCAAACGCAGCAACAGCAGCCGTTCCTTCTGAAGCAACGATTTTATAGGAATTCGGATTCAAGGATATTACTTTCACCGTAGACTGAATGCTGATATTGGCAAATGCCTTACCGGAGAAAACGGTTTTCTTTACCACGAAACCATTGCTGGTATCTGGAATTGCACAAGCACCTGCTACCAATCCTGCTTTTAGTTTTGCAGCTACACGGGCAGCAACTGCTTTACCAGTCTGGTTGTGTGAAAATACAATCATATTAGCACCACTTGCAGTAGCAGCTTCACTGATTACACTGGCATACAATTGTGCATCCAAGTGATTCAAAGTGTCGTTGGCAACCTGATGAATTTTAGTTACTCCGTATTTGCCCAGTGCAGATAAATCTTCGGTAACAGTACCCAATACAATTCCTTCTGCAGTAGTGCCCATTTGCTTGGCAAGGTCAGCACCGTAGGTGATGGCTTCCAAAGAAGATTTTTTTACATGACCTTCTGTTTGATCGATGAATATTAAAACTGACATTTTATACAATTTGAAAGGTTAAAAGCATTTGCATGCTTTGATAAATTAGATGGCTTTTGCTTCTTCGTGTAATAATCTTACCAGCTCTTCCACGTTATCTGGTGCTACCAGTTTAACACCCGCTTTTGCAGGAGGCAATTCAAAGCTAACAACGGTGGTTAATGCATCCACTGCGGCAGGTTCAACCACTTTCAATGGTTTGGTTCTGGCAGCCATAATACCACGCATGTTTGGGATGCGCTGTTCAGCCACACCTTTCTGACAACTTACCACAACAGGTAATGCCACTTCTGCTGTTTCTTCACCCCCTTCAATTTCGCGTACTACGGTTGCAGTAGTTCCATTTAAATCGAATTTGGTAGCTAAAGAAATATAAGGAGCGTCGATCATTTCAGCAATCATACCGCCAATTGAAGATCCGTTATAGTCGATGGTTTCCTTTCCCGTAAAAACCAGATCGTATCCGCCTTGCTTAGCTACTTCTGCAATTTGTGCAGCAATATAATAAGCATCACTGTTGTCGGTATTCACACGAATGGCTTCGTCACCACCCAGGGCCAATGCTTTTCTAATGATGGGTTCTGCATCTGCATTACCAACTGTAACCAGATGAATGGTTGCGGCAGGATTGGCTTCTTTTAATTCAATGGCTCTTACCAATGAATACCATTCATCGTAAGGATTAATAATCCATTGCACACCTGCTTCATCAAATTTGGTATTGCCTTCTGTAAAGGCAATCTTGGCTGTGGTGTCCGGTGTTTTGCTAACACAAACTAAAATCTTCATATGGTTATGATTTATCTATTAAATAGTTGTTTATGCAACTATCGCAAATATACTATGAGAAACTAATAACTGTTTGTATTTAACCAAAAAATAACCAAAAAGTTTCCGGTATCATTCCTTAGTTGGAGATTTCCCATCTTCTTTCTTGCTTTCCCTTGCAAAAAATGCGGCCAGGGAAGCCAATTCAGAATTTGTTAATGAATTGTCCATCTTAGACAAGGCTTCGTTGGAAAGGGCTTTGTCTAATTCTTTTTCGTCTTCTTTGTATTGGTCTTTTTCCACCTTGTAAAACTAAGGAATTTCATACTTTAGTTGCATGAACCGAATAGAGCGAATTCAAGAAATGCTGAAAGAAAATCCTGTCGATCTTTTTTTACGGCATGCACTGGCACTGGAGTGGATTAAAATTGGGGAGGATGCCAAAGCCCGCGTTTTATTTGAAGCCATTCTTTCGGATGCCCCGGATTATATAGGATCATATTATCATCTGGCTAAATTATTGGAAAGAACAGGGGAGAATGAAGCTGCTATTGGTTGGTATGAAAAGGGGATGGCAGCCGCCAAAGCTGCCAAAGATCAGCATGCCTATAATGAATTACAAGCAGCCTATGAAGACCTTGTTTATTAAGGTTTTTAGCTTTTTTCTTACTAATTTATTAACAATTGCAAACGATTGCCATGTCTTACGATTATAACAAATACAAAACACCAACAGGCGGTGAACTGTCCTGTAAAAGCTGGATTCAGGAAGCTGCATTAAGAATGTTGCTGAACAACCTGGACCCTGCTGTGGCAGAGCGTCCGGAAGATTTAATTGTTTATGGAGGAAGGGGAAAAGCTGCCCGGAATTTTGAAGCACTGGATGCCATTATTGCTTCCTTGAAATCGATGGAGAATGATGAGTCTTTATTGATTCAGAGTGGTAAGCCGGTAGGGATTATGCGCACACATGCTGATGCTCCAAGGGTACTGATCAGTAATTCGCAGTTGGTTCCTAACTGGGCCAACTGGAAACACTTTACAGAGTTGGAACAAAAGGGACTGATGATGTACGGCCAGATGACGGCAGGTAGCTGGATTTATATTGGATCGCAGGGCATTGTGCAAGGAACTTTTGAAACCTATGCGGCCATTGCGGAAAAACATTTTGGCGGTACTTTAAAAGGTACATTGAATGTAACTGCTGGTTTAGGCGGCATGGGGGGAGCACAACCGCTGGCTATTACCATGAACGAAGGAGTTGCATTAATTGCCGAAGTAGAAGAGTGGCGAATTGACAAAAGGGTTGAAACAAAGTACCTAGATGAAAAATTCACGAATATCAATGAAGCGATAGATCAGGCATTGGTGTATAAGGCAAAGGGAGAAGCCAAGAGTATTGGGGTGTTGTGCAATGCCATTGATTTATTAAATGCTTTATTGAATAGAAATATTATTCCAGATACTTTAACTGATCAAACTTCTGCACACGATCCCTTGATTGGTTATACACCACATGATATGAGCAACGAAGCTGCGGCTAAAATGCGCGTGTCTGATCCCGAAGGATATATTGCCAGAAGTTATGAAAGCATGTATCTGCACGTGCAACTGATGTTGCGTTTAATGGACAAGGGGGCCATCACTTTTGATTATGGAAACAACATTAGAGCAAGGGCAGAAGAATATGAATCCAAAGAGTCAGCGAAAGGAAATATACTCACCTTACCAGCCGGAAGATCTTTTGATTTTCCAGGATTTGTACCCGCATATATTCGTCCTTTGTTTTGTGAAGGGAAGGGGCCTTTCCGCTGGGCTGCACTCAGCGGTGACCCTGCAGATATTGCTGTAACCGACCAGGTGATTCAAGATCTGTTCCCCGAAAATAAAAGCATGCAACGCTGGATGAAAATGGCCAAAGAAAAAATTGCTTTTCAGGGGTTACCTGCCAGAATTTGCTGGTTGGGACAGGGCGAAAGAGAAAAAGCAGGACTAGCCTTTAATGAATTGGTGAGAACCGGAAAAGTAAAAGCCCCCATTGTAATAGGAAGAGACCATTTGGATACGGGATCCGTAGCTTCTCCCAACAGAGAAACCGAAGCCATGATGGATGGTTCCGATGCAGTAGCAGACTGGCCAATTCTGAACGCGCTGATGAATACAGCAGGAGGTGCCAGTTGGGTATCGCTGCATCATGGAGGCGGAGTAGGCATGGGCTATTCCATACATGCAGGCATGGTGATTGTAGCCGATGGAACAGATGCCGCAGCAGCTAGACTAGCAAGGGTTTTACGCAATGATCCGGGGATAGGTGTAATTAGACATGCAGATGCCGGATATGCCATTGCCAAAGAAACAGCAGCCAAGCATCATTTAGGTTTATAATATTCATCCATCTATCACAAAAACAATAAAACTGCATGAGTACATGCATAAGTTTTGTATTATTACTTTATGAAAAACATCCCTCAAACATTCCACAAAAAACTGAGCCTGCTAGCAGTGGGACTTGGTTTTATTACGATGCCTGTACTTGCACAGGAGAAATTGAATCCAACTGTTGAAGCCATCATTAAAGAGGCCAATGACAATTCGCAGTTAAAGAGATTGGGTCATGAATTAATGGACGGTATTGGACCCAGACTGGTGGGTTCCTCTAAAATGGTACAAGCCAGTGACTGGGCCATTGCTCAGTACAAGAATTGGGGTATTGAAGCGAAGAGAGAAAACTACGGAACCTGGAGAGGATGGGATCGTGGCATTACCCATATTGATATGGTAGCACCCTGGACCAAATCACTGGAAGGTACACAGCTGGCTTTCAGCCCTTCTATGAAAAAACCCGTTACTGCTGAAACCATCATTTTGGCGGATGTGGCCGACTCTCTTGCTTTTCAGGCCTGGTTGCCCAATGTAAAAGGAAAATATGTGTTGATAGCCATGCCGCAACCAACCGGAAGACCCGACTATAATTGGAATGAGTTTGGTACCAAAGCCTCGATAGAAAAAATTCGTAAAGAAAGAAGTGAAGCAACAGAAGCCTGGAGAAAGCGCATCAGCAAAACAGGATTGAGTGCGGCTAAATTGGCGCAGGCATTGGAAAATGCAGGAGCGGTTGGTGTGATTGGAAGCTTGTGGAGCAATGGTTTTGGCGTAAACAAAATTTTTGCAGCTAACACCAAGAAAGTACCAACCCTGGATATTGCGTTGGAAGACTATGCTTTGTTGTATCGTTTAACCGAATCAGGACAGGCTCCTAAACTTAATGTATTTGCTCAGTCTAAAGAGTTAGGTGTGGTGCCTACTTTCAATACCCTTGCAGAAATCAAAGGCACAGAAAAGCCGAATGAATATGTGATGTTGTCTGCGCACTTTGATTCTTGGGATGGCGGAACTGGTGCTACCGATAATGGAACAGGTACATTGGTAATGATGGAAGCGATGCGCATTCTGAAAGCGGTGTATCCCAATCCTAAAAGAACCATCCTTGTTGGGCACTGGGGTTCAGAAGAGCAGGGCTTAAACGGCTCACGTGCTTTTGTGGAAGACCATCCGGAAGTAGTAAAGAATTTACAGGCATTGTTCAATCAGGATAACGGAACCGGTCGTGTGGTTAATTTAGGCGGTGCAGGATTTAAATATTCCAAAGACTTTATCACGCGTTGGTTAGCAGCCGCCCCTTCTTATATTAGAGATACTGTGAAAACAAGTTTCCCTGGTTCTCCTGCAGGAGGCGGATCCGACAATGCTTCCTTTATCGCAGTTGGTGCACCTGCTTTTTCTTTGGGTGCATTGGGTTGGTCTTATGGTAACTACACTTGGCATACCAATCGTGATACCTACGACAAAATTGTTTTTGATGATGTAAAACATAATGCCATTTTAACGGCTATTCTGGTGTACATGGCTTGTGAAGATCCTGAGCGCATGCCAACCGATAAGGCCGAATTGCCTGCAGGCCCACGCGGTCCGCAGACCTGGCCAATACAAACCAAAGCCAAGCGTGCTGGTGGTTATGATAATTAATTTCTGACAATTGAAATACTATGAAGAAATATTATGGAGTAATAGTTGGATTGAGTTTACTGGGTTCTGCATTTGTTGCAGATAAAAATGGAGACAAAAATGCCTACGCTGGCAAATCCATTAAAGAGGGGCAATTGCGCGTATCTGCCCCCTTTAAAAATCAACCCATTAAAACCGGAGCCGATCAAACCGATAAATACCTCTCTTACTTGAAAGGAAAAAGAGTGGCCTTATTGGCCAATCCCACCACTATTGTTGGGGACAAGCACTTTGTAGACAGCATGCTGAAGCGAGGAGTGAACATTGTAAAAGTGTTTGGACCTGAACATGGTTTCAGAGGAAATGCCAGTGCAGGGATTAAAGTTGCCGATGAAGTAGATCCGGCTACTGGTGTAAAAGTGGTGTCCCTTTATGGTCCTAAGCGCAAGCCTTCCAAAGAAGATATGGCAGATGTAGACCTGATGATTTTTGATATTCAGGATGTGGGTTGTCGTTTCTATACCTATATCAACGTGCTGAGTCATATCATGGAAGCCTGTGCAGAAAACGGGAAAGAGTTGTTGATTTTAGACAGACCCAATCCCAACGGATACTTGGTGGATGGCCCCATTCTGGACATGAAATTCAAGTCGGGTATTGGTATGTTCCCCATTCCGATTGCGCATGGCATGACCATTGCAGAATTTGCTCAGATGATTAATGGGGAGGGATGGTTACCCAATAAAATGCAGGCCAAACTGAAAATCATTAAAGTGGCCAACTATGCACATGATATGGATTATGTGTTGCCGGTAAAACCTTCCCCCAATCTGAACACACAACAAAGCATCATACTTTATCCCACTACTTGTTTGTTTGAAGGAACAGTTTTGAATCATGGAAGAGGTACCCAGTATCCCTTCACCATTTTCGGAAGTCCTTTGTACAAGGGTATTTATGATTTTTCGTTCACGCCTACTTCCATTAAAGGTATGGCTGAAACCCCATTGCATATGGACAAAGTATGTTACGGAATTGATTTACGCAACGTAGACCTGGCCGAATTGAAAAAGAAGAACAGGATCCAGATTCAGTGGATGATAGACTTGTACAACAAGTTTCCTGAAAAAGACAAGTTCTTTGATCGTTCTCAAAGCAATCAGATTGGGGACATCAATAAACTGATTGGTAATGATGTTTTCAGAAGACAGGTAGCAGAGGGAAAATCTGTGGAAGAAATTTATGCCAGCTGGGAACCCGGTTTATCTGAATACAAAACCATGCGCAAGAAATATTTGCTTTACCCTTAGTAGGTATTGGTCATATCAGTATCTACACAAATAATAAAGTCTGCTTTGCCTTTGTTCTCGGCAAGCAGACTTTTTATATTGGCCTGACTTACCGTAGAAATGGTCCCAATCTTTACATTGGGTTTCTGTTGTTTCAAATACCAGTTGATACCTTCAAAATTATCCGAGTGATAAGCTCCATTGTAATGAATAAATAAAGTTCCTGGTGTATGGTTTTGTAAAATAAAATGCGCCATAGTAGCATCTTTACTAGCTTGAGCTTTGGGCATATTATCTGTTGCGTGTACTCCCATCATTTTCATCATATTTACGTAGCCTGGTAAATTGGCGTCATAAGCCATCGGCAAAGGAGCTATCCATTTTTTTTCTTCTGCAGGTAAGCTATCTAGTTTTGCGAATCCTCCTTTATTTACCAATGCAGCATATTTTCTGGGGATATTGGTAGCGATGAAGGGAATGGTATTCGCTTTTGCATAGTTCACCAATGGAGCATAGTCGGTGGGGTAATTCTTCCAAAGCCGGGCATTGGAGTCTAAGCCCTTTGCACTGAGTTTGCCAGCTAAATATTGATTCAAGGGTTCCTGATTGTCTGCTTCAAACATTTCCGCACCCAGTACCAATTGTCTTTCTGCATGCAGGTCTTTGGTCACCGCCAATTGCAGCCAGTGTGCAATGGCATTGTTGTGGTATTCACCGAATAAAATAATTTCCTTTTCTTTTAATTTACGAATCATTTTTGCATAGGAAACTTTCTTTCCGTTTGCATCAAATAAAGTATAAGGACTTTTCTGTTGTGCCATGGTTTCTGTGGATGCAACAAAACCTGCTGCTAAAAAAAGAAGCGTAAAAAGGAACTTTTTCATGATTCGTATTTGTTCCTTAAATGTAAGGATATTCTAATCAAACAAACTGCCCTGCTTGGGTTTTGGCGCCGGGTTAATGGTTCTTAATAGTTCCAGTGAATGCCTGGATTCAGGGCTGATTGTAATAACGGGGCTTGGACCATATCTGGAAGCAATCAATACTTCTGTTTCATTTGCATGCGGTATAAAAGTTTGTAAAGCCAGGTCGGGATGATTGTTTTCCTTTGATAAATGTGAAAGCAATAAATGGCTCATGTTTTTGGGTCGGTAATTTCTAAACAAGTCCAGCGCCTGTCGGTTGGAGATATGACCTTGACCATTGGTAATTCTGTCTTTCAGTGGCTGGGAGTATCGCCCATTGCGCAACATTACTTCATCGTAATTCGATTCCAGAAAAGCAGCATGGCATTGTTGAAAATAATGAGATACCCTGTTACAGGCAATGCCAATATCGGTAATCACTCCAATATGGATGCCCTGATAACTTACCACAAAACTATGCGGATCTGCGGCATCGTGTTCTTTGCGAAAAGGGGTAACCATGATTTGATTTTCGGATGAGCTTTGCTGGCCTATATAAATGGGTTGGTTCGCTGTGAAATCCTTAGACAAATGTCGGATGAGTTTTGGCCCCCCCTTTGCTGTTTCAGTTGTAATGTAAATGGGAATTTTATATTTATTCGCAACGGTAGAAAGCCCCCTGATATGGTCGGTATGCTCGTGTGAAATAAATATGGCACTCACTTTATGAAGCGATAGGTCTAATTGTTTCATTCTAATTTCAGTTTCTCTTAAAGAAAGCCCAATATCAATCAATACCGCATCTTCTTCGTTGCCGATATAATAGCAGTTTCCGTTAGACCCGGAGTTTAGTGAGGCAATTTGTAAATTCATGAAACGCAAATAAATGCCAAAATTAGAATACTACCCTTACTGGCATGTATTTTGTTTTTATATTTCTAAAACGCAGGAGTATGAAAAAGACAGGCATCTTGATATTCTTATTTTTTGCCACTGGATTACAGTTGCAGGCACAATCTCAGACACAGACTCAAACGCCAAAGTCCCTGGGTTTACCAGGCGATAATTTCAATTTATATGCAGCATTAAAAGTATTTCAGGAATCTAAAACCATGGAAGATTTTGAGAGAGCCATTAATGATTCTAGTAAAAAAATCAATAATCTAGACTTAAACGGGGATGATCAGATTGATTATATCCGTGTAGAAGATAAAGTGAAGAGCAATGTACACAGTATTACACTTAAAGTAAGAGTAGAGAAAGAGGAAGATCAGGACATTGCTGTTTTTGTTGTTTCAAAAGAATCTGATCAAAAAGTGTATATACAGGTAGTAGGGGATGAAGATTTATATGGGAAAGATTATATCATTGAACCCAATTACGAAGTAAAGGAAAGACCGAATCCCGGCTTTCAGTCCGAGTTTAACGAACCGTATGTTCCTGCCACTAAGAATATTGTAACTTATGTTGAGGTTGCCAGCTGGCCTATTGTACAATATATTTATGTGCCTACTTATAATCCCTGGGTGTCTTACTGGGGATGGAATAATTACCCGCCTTGGTGGAGTCCCTGGAGACCTTATTCATGGCATTGGTATGCAGGGTTTCACTACAACTATTTCAATTTCTATTTTGGGTATTACCGCCGAACCAATGTATATCGCAATCCCAATTGGTATGGTTGGCATTATGGAAACAATGGCTGGAGATCCAGATCGGTTATTTATGTGAATCGTTCTCGAAAAGGGTATTACAGAACCACTTATTCACGTCCCCAAACCTTCAATATGGGTTATTGGGTATCCCGTAACAGGGTGCCTGTAAATATGCGTCCGGCAGTTTATCCAGCTTCAAGACCCATACCTACGACACGACCCATGCCATCAACTCGTCCAGTGCCGGCAAACCGGCCTATGCCGGGCAATGTAAGACCGGCCAATAATGGGGGTAGGGGAAACAGAGAATTGAATAATAACGGTAACGGAAGGGGCAGATCAAATGGGAATGGTCGTGGAAATGATAACCGACCTTCCAGGCATTATAATTAACTTGCAGTATGTCTGAAAACTTTATTTCTAAAGATCCACTACATGGGAAAACCCTGGAGTGGATCTTAACTTATTTAGTGCAACATTTTGGATGGGAAGATCTTGCGAGAATTATCAATATCAATTGTTTTAAAAACAATCCAAGCATTAAATCCTCTCTAACTTTTCTGCGAAAAACCCCCTGGGCCCGCAAAAAAGTAGAAGACCTCTACATAAGTACACTTTAATCCACCTGAATCAAATCGGTGGTTCTAATAATGTCTTCCACTGCATTGTATAAAGTGTCCAAATCGCTCTGTGTATTGAATGCCTGAATAGAATATCTCAGGTACACTTTATCTTCATGTGGCATTACGGGTATTTCAATTTTGTATTCATTGAACAATACATTTTTTAAAGCGGTTGGTTCCTGTGTACGAATGGGAATACTGAATAATTGAAGAATAAAATCTTTGTTTACCGGCGCGAGTGGTTTGCTATTGACCAAATCACAAAATCGTTGGGCATTGGAATGGACCAATTCCCTGCATTCCTTAGCCACATGGTGCCAATTGTGTTGCTGCATAAATTCAATGGCTTTGGGGATGCATAAAAATGCAGAGAAGTCTCTGGTTCCTTGCGTCTGATGATAGTCTAAAAAGGAAGAATGAGAGGGAGCGGTACTATTGAATCCCCAACTGATTACTAAAGGATCTAACAGACGTTGATAGGCTTTGTTTACATACAGGAATGTACTGCCCTTGGGTGTCATCATCCATTTATGACAAGCTCCAGTATACATATCTGCACCCAGTTCCTTCAGGTTTACAGGTGCCTGAGCAGGTCCATGTGCCCCATCAATAAAGGTAGGAATGCCTAATTCTTTTGCTTTGGCGCAAATGGCTTCAATTGGGAATCTTAAGCCAGTTGAACTGGTGATATGACTGATAAAAATTAATCGGGTTCTATTGGTTACCCCCTTAAAAAACTCTTCCACAAAAGTTTCTTTGGTGGTTAAGGGCAAAGAGATAGGCTGGCGTTTATAGTGAGCTCCTGCTTGCCCGCAATAGTATTCCCAGGTTCTGTCGCAAGCGCCATATTCCAGATTGGTGGTTGCCACTTCATCTCCTGCTTTTAAAGGGAAGTTTTTAGCAACCAGGTTTACCGCATGAG
>VFQM010002603.1_pt1 | contig 12948 bp, 11 predicted proteins | sample 3512391 | NCBI WGS metagenome assembly VFQM01 (sample SAMN10412369, study PRJNA504923) | tailings metagenome | isolation source: Replicate 1 from Balatoc abandoned mine | place: Philippines
GCCTGCCAGACGTGCACCATCTCGTGGATGAAGTGGCCCTGCAACGCGAGCGGCGCGTCGGCGAAATCGTCGCAGTAATGGGCGGCCAGCGGGTGGAAGTGCAGGTGGCCCATCGGCGCCATCGTCACGCCGCGCGGATGCAGCGGGAAGAACTTGCGCCGCCGGACCGTCACCTGCGCATAGTCGATTGCCTCTCCGAAAATGCTGCGGGCGAGCGCAATCTCGCCTTGCGTCAGCGGGCGGATGCCGCCGACCGGACAGACCGGCGGCGGTGCGTCGATCCGCACCGCCGCCAGTTCGTCTCCGGTCAGCCGGTCAATCAGCGCTCTTCACCCGCGGCGCGCACCTCGGCCTCGAACACCTGCGTAGCGCCGCCCGACATGGTGAGCGTGACCTTGACCTTGTCGCCCGGCTTGAGCGTCGCGGGCGGTTCCATCGCCATCACATGCAGCGCGCCGGGCTTGAATTCGACCTTCTTGCCCTTGGTCAGCGAGATGGGCAGGGCCTCCATCATCTGCACCTTGTTATCCCACTCGCCATATTCGTGCATCATCGTCATGCCCGCGCCCTCGACCTCGGCCTTGCGGATGGTGAGGCCCTGTTCGCCCTGATAATCCAGATCGAAATAGACCGCCGCCGGATTGCCCGCGACCGGGGCAAGCACCAGTCGTGCGTTGCTGATGGTCATGCCCGGCACCTGCCCGGCCACCGCTTCGGCCGGAGCCTCGGCCTCGCCGCCGCAGGCCGCAAGGCCCAGCATTGCCGCCGCCACACCCGCCGCCAGCACACCGCGCCGCAGACCCCGAACCGATCCCTCAATGATTTTCACGTGTTGTCGCTCCCTTCTGAATGCGCGGAAAACTAGGCGCTCCCAAGTCTTGTGCCAAGCAAAACCGCACCTATATCGCGCTCACAAACGAGCCGCCAAAGCGCTTTGCCGCCCTGTGGGAAGCGCGATGTGCGGTGTCCAACAAACTTCCAGATGGATGGGGTAAAAATGGGTAAAGTAATCGGTATCGACCTCGGCACCACCAATTCCTGCGTCGCCGTGATGGACGGCGGCAAGCCCAAGGTAATCGAGAATTCGGAAGGCGCGCGCACCACGCCGTCGATCGTCGCCTTCGCGAAGGATGGCGAGCGCCTGATCGGCCAGCCCGCCAAGCGTCAGGCGGTCACCAACCCCGACAACACCCTCTTCGCAATCAAGCGCCTGATCGGTCGCCGCTTCGAAGATCCGCTGACCAAGAAGGACATGGAGCTGGTCCCCTACAAGATCGTCAAGGGCAAGAACGGCGATGCGTGGGTCAATGCCGGCGGCGAAGATTACAGCCCCTCGCAGATTTCCGCCTTCATCCTCCAGAAGATGAAGGAAACCGCCGAAAGCTATCTCGGCGAAACCGTGACGCAGGCCGTCATCACCGTGCCCGCCTATTTCAACGACGCCCAGCGTCAGGCGACCAAGGATGCAGGCCAGATCGCCGGCCTCGAAGTGCTGCGCATCATCAACGAGCCGACCGCGGCCGCGCTCGCCTATGGCATGGACAAGGACGACGGCAAGACCATCGCGGTCTATGACCTCGGCGGCGGCACCTTCGACATCTCGATCCTCGAAATCGGCGACGGCGTGTTCGAAGTGAAGTCGACCAACGGCGACACCTTCCTTGGCGGCGAAGATTTCGACAATGCGATCGTCGAGTTTCTGGCCGATGCCTTCAAGAAGAAGGAGGGCATGGACCTCAAGACCGACAAGCTTGCGCTCCAGCGGCTGAAGGAAGCGGCGGAAAAGGCCAAGATCGAACTGTCGAGCGCGGCCACCACCGAAATCAACCTGCCCTTCATCACCGCCCGCATGGAAGGCGGCAGCACCACCCCGCTGCACCTCGTGGAAACGATCACCCGCGCCGATCTCGAAAAGATGGTCGATGCGCTGATCCAGCGCACGCTCGAACCCTGCAAGAAGGCGCTGGCGGATGCCGGCATCTCCAAGGACCAGGTCGACGAGGTGATCCTCGTCGGCGGCATGACCCGCATGCCCAAGGTGCGCGAAGTCGTCGAAGCCTTCTTCGGCGCCAAGCCGCACACCGGCGTCAACCCGGATGAAGTCGTGGCCATGGGCGCCGCGATCCAGGCGGGCGTGCTGCAGGGCGACGTCAAGGACGTGCTGCTGCTCGACGTGACCCCGCTCTCGCTCGGCATCGAAACGCTGGGCGGCGTGTTCACCCGCATGATCGATCGCAACACCACCATCCCGACCAAGAAGACCCAGACCTATTCGACCGCCGAGGACAACCAGAACGCGGTGACGATCAAGGTCTATCAGGGCGAGCGCGAGATGGCGGCGGACAACAAGCTGCTCGGCAATTTCGACCTGATCGGCATTCCCCCCGCGCCGCGCGGCGTGCCGCAGATCGAGGTGACCTTCGACATCGACGCCAACGGCATCGTGTCGGTCTCGGCCAAGGACAAGGGCACCGGCAAGGAGCAGACGATCAAGATCCAGGCCTCGGGCGGCCTTTCGGATTCCGACATCGACCAGATGGTCAAGGACGCCGAGAAGTTCGCGGAAGAGGACAAGAAGCGCCGGGCGGCCGCGGAAGCGCGCAACCAAGCCGACAGCCTCGTCCACGCGACCGAAAAGCAGCTTGCCGAACATGGCGACAAGATCGACGCCGCCACCAAGTCGGCGGTGGAAGATGCCATCGCGGCGACCAGGACCGCGCTCGAAGGCGGCGATGCCGATGACATCAATGCCAAGGCGCAGGCCCTGACCGAGGCGGCCATGAAGATGGGCCAGCAGATCTACGAAAGCCAGCAGGCCGCAGGGCCCGAGGCTGGCGCCGAGGCTGCTGAAGAACCGGCTGCCGACGAGGACGTCGTCGATGCCGAATTCTCCGAGGTTGACGAAGACAAGAAGGGCTAAGGCCCCGATGCCATCCCGAACGTCGCCGATGTGGCCGGTCCCCCTTTCCGGCACACCGGCGGCGACGGGTCACGGGGATTAGGTCAGCATCATGTCCAGCGCCCAGCTCGATTACTACCAGACGCTCGAAGTCGCCCGCGATGCCGATGGCGCGACGCTCAAGAGCGCCTATCGCAAGCTCGCGATGAAATATCACCCGGACCGCAATCCGGGCGACAACGAGTGCGAAGCGAAGTTCAAGGCGATCAACGAGGCCTATGACTGCCTCAAGGACCCGCAGAAGCGGGCGGCCTATGATCGCTATGGCCATCAGGCCTTCACACAAGGGATGAACGGTGGCGGCGGCGGCCCCTTCGGCGGCGGCTTTGGCGGCGGCGGACGCGGCGATTTTGCCGATATCGGCGACATCTTCGAGACGATCTTCGGCAGCGCGTTCGGCGGCGGCGGTGCGCAGCGCCCGCAGAATCGGCGCGGCGCGGATTTGCGCTACGACATGCAGGTCACGCTCGAAGAAGCCTTCCACGGCAAGTCGACCGAGATCGAGATCGAAGTCAGCCAGTCCTGCGATACCTGCGACGGCAGCGGGGCAACCCCCGGCACCTCGGAACGCCAGTGCAACCTGTGCCACGGTATGGGGAGCGTGCGCGCCAAGCAGGGCCTGTTCGTGGTGGAGCGGCCATGCCCCACCTGCAACGGGCGCGGCAGCGTGATCGAGAACCCCTGCCGCGAATGTCGCGGGGAAGGACGGGTCGATCGCCCGCAGGCCTTGAAGGTCGAGATTCCCGCAGGGGTCGATACCGGCACCCGCATCCGGCTCGCCGGCAAGGGCGAGGCGGGGCAGCGCGGCGCGCCGTCGGGCGATCTCTACATCTTCCTCCATGTGAAGCAGCACGCCGTGTTCGAGCGGGAAGGCACCACCCTGATGACGCGCGTGCCGGTGAGCTTCACCACGGCAGCGCTGGGCGGCTGTGTCGAGATTCCCGATCTCGACGGCTCGACCAACCGGCTCGACATTCCCGCCGGGATCCAGTCGGGCAAGCAGTTGCGCGTGCGCGGCGGCGGGATGCCGGTGCTGCAAGGGCGCGGGCGCGGCGATCTGGTGGTCGAGATCGCGGTCGAGACCCCCACCAAGCTCTCGCGCCGCCAGAAGGAAATCCTCGAGGAATTCCGCGCCACCGAAACCGGTGACGAATGCCCCGAGAGCCGCGGGTTCTTCGACAAGCTGAAAGACGTGTTCGGGGGCTGAGGGCGCGATTGTGCTGCCCTCGCTCCTGATCGTCGACGATTTCCTCAAAGACCCCTGGGCCGCCCGGCGTGCGGCTCTGGCGCTGGATTATGATCCGGCGCGCCAGCACGGCAATTTTCCCGGACTCAACTCATCGACACCGCTCGATACGTCCGCAATCGACGCCGCGGTCTCGCGTCTGCTGGGGGTGAGGCTCGGGCCGGCGCCCGGCACCCAGCACGGGGCCTGCCGCATCACCCGCAAGGGCGACAAGGGCAGGAGCGGGGTGCATATCGACCCGGCGGCCTATTCGGGCATCCTCTACCTCTCGCGCCCCGAGGACTGCGCGCGCCCTGATGCCGGCGGTACCGACTTCTTCCGTCACCGCCGCACCGGCCTCGAAAGCGTGCCGCAGGACCCGGCGAAGATCGCCGCTTCGGGCTATGCCGACATCAATGCGCTGGTCGGGGATGTGGTCAACAAGGACACCACGCTTGCCGCCAAGTGGGAGCGCACCCTGCGCGTGCCTGCGCGCTTCAACCGGCTGCTGCTGTTCTCGCCCTGGCAGTTCCACAATGCCGCACCCGGCTTCGGTTCGACGCCGGAGAATGCGCGCCTCGTGATGCTGCTGTTCTTCGGGGTGGTGCGGGACTAGCCCATCCGCTCGGTCACCTCCATGCGGATCTGGTCAATCAGTCCGCGCTGGCAGCGCCCGGCGATTTCCTCCTCCTCCAGCACCGCCATGAACACCGCCCGCTTGGCGGCACGGATGCGCGATCCGGGAATGCTGCCACCGACCGTAGAGGCGACGAGGTCGATCATCCGTTCGGCCCCGTGCAGGCGGCCCCAAAGGTAGTCGTTCTCGCGATAGTCGCGGCTGAAGAAGGCGCCGAAATTGTAGAACTCGATCCCCCGCAAGGTGGCGCTGGTGCCGCCCTCGCGGATCGAGCGCGCGTCCTCGGGCGAGATGCGGTCGATCCGCACCGGGTTGTATTCGTCGAGCCCCTCGCGCCGGGTCAGGGGCAGGGTGGCCACATCGTAGAAGGGAAACCCGAGATAGGTCAGCAACATGCGTCGCTTGAGCCCCTTGGGCATCTCGTCGAGCGCCGCGATCAGCAGCTCCTCGGCGGCCAGATCGGTGGTCGGCAGCAGGCGTTCGGTGGCGAGGAAGTCCAGCACCGCCGCAGGCTCGGCCACCGCCTTGGCAGCCAGCGCGGCAAAGTGCGGCGATTGCAGCACGCCTTCGTCGGCGCGGTAATAGAGCGCGAGGATGCCGTAGAGCCGATCGCGCGCACGGTCGAGCGCGTCGTCGGGAATGTCGGGATCAAGCTCCCAGTCGCGCGACAATTTGCGCGCAAGCAGTTGCAACCGGCGGATCCGAAAGCCGGTGTCGTGGGCGCGGAAAAAGGTGATCGCCGCTGCGCTCGCGCCACCGTGATCGTCGGTCAGCCGCGCCAGCCCGCGCGCCTCGAGCGCACGGCGCATCGCGGCGACGACCGGGGCGTGATCAGCCTGCGGCGTACCGGCGCTGCGCAAGGTCAGCTTCGCCAGCTGATCGAGGATCGCGTCGAACTTGGTGAGCGCATAGGCCCCGAAGGCATATCCTGCCCGCTCGGCGGCAGCCTGCTGCGCCTTCGCCCGCCAGCCCGCGAGCCGCTTGGGCGTGGGGCGGTCGAGTAGGAAGGTGAAGCCGAACAGCTTTTCCACCGCGCGGTCGATGTCGGGTTGCAGATCCATGATGATCCGCTTCAGCCGCTCGGCATCGCGCGATTGCTGGTCGATCCGGTCGAGATCGTCGCGGATCGGCTGTTCGCGCGGAATGGTCGAGAGCGAGCCGAAGATCGCCCCGAAGAATCCGATCCCGCGCCGCCGGGTGGCCGGTGTCAGTCCGCCCGCATCGGGGCGCGGATCGATATACACGAAGCGCCGGTCGACCTCGCGCTGGGCCGGCCGGCCGTGGAGCGCCGCCAGCGCCGCGCCGAAGGGGGCGTTGACCAACACCGCGCCGTCGATCAGCGCGGCCTCGTCGATGGTGCCCTGGGCAAGGTGGACCGGCATGATCCGTTGCAGGAAACTTCCGCGCGTGGCCCAGTGGTGGCCCTCGGCGGCGGCCAGTTCGTCGATCTCCGCGATCTTCAGCGGCGGGAAGGCCCCCGGAAAGCTCGCCGTGGCGCGGGCAGCCAGCACCAGTTCGAGCCGGTCGGCAAGCGGCTGCACCGGATCGGCGGCAACCCGCGCACGGAAGCAGATCGGCAGGCGGTGTTCCATCTCCTCGACCTGCGGCGGCGAATGGAGCCGCAGCGTCTGCGGGTGACCGCGGAAATCGGTGGCGGTGACGATCAGGTCGATCGGATAGCCCGGCGGCAGCAGGCTTATGCCGTCGCCCTCGGCCTCCATCTTGGTCAGCGCCTCGCACAGCATCGCCGAGAAGCGCGACCCCGAGAACGGCGGGCTGAACCACCGCCCGCGCACGAAGCGCGAGACCTTGTGGCGCACCTCGGCGCGGGTTTCGGGGGAAACCGTCTCGCTCACCGCATTGCCGGGGCGGCGCAGGAACCATTCGGCGATCGGCTGCGCCCAGAACTTGGCATAGCGCCACATCGGCTCGGCATCGGGATCGGTCAGCTCGCTGACATCGGCATTTTCGAGCCACAGATCGGTGAGCGGTTCGAGGCTGTGTCCGGAATGGATCGCCTGGGCAAGGAACACCGCGTTGATCCCGCCCGCACTTGCGCCGGTGAGTATGTCGGGCAGCACCCTGAGGCGCAGGCCGTCGCTGCGTTCGATCTCGGCAAGGAAGGTGCGGTAGGCTTCGGCGACGCCGTCGATCCGGGCGGATGCGGGCTGATGGTACGCCCGGCTCGCACGTGCCAGGTGCCAGATTTCCTTGGTGATGCCGTGCATGTAGACCGCAAGGCTGACGCCGCCATAGCAGACAAGGGCAAGGCGCAGTTCCTTCTGGCGCATGTCTTGATGTAACCCGCAAAGCCGCGCCAATGCAATTGCGTTCTAATTCTGTTCCGTTTATGGCTCGCCGCCATGGCTAAGTCGAAACGCCGTTATGTGTGTCAGGCCTGCGGGTCGGTGAGCCCGCGCTGGCAGGGGCAATGCGCCGATTGCGGCGAGTGGAACACGCTGGCCGAGGATGTGCCGGCGACGGTGTTTTCAGCCAAGCACGATCTGTCGCGCGGGGGGCGAGCGCTCGCGTTCGAGCCGTTGAATGCCCCCACGCAATTGCCGGTGAGAAAGTCCACCGGCCTCGCCGAATTCGACCGCGCGCTGGGCGGCGGGCTGGTGCCGGGCAGCGCGGTGCTGATGGGCGGCGATCCGGGGATCGGCAAGTCGACCTTGCTGCTCCAGACCGCCGCGACCATTGCGCGCGGCGGGAATGACGTCGTCTATGTCAGCGGCGAGGAAGCGGCCGGACAGGTGCGGCTGCGCGCGGCCAGGATGGGCGTGGCCGATGCCCCCATCCGGCTCGCCTCGGAAACTTCGGTGCGCGATATCCTGACGACGCTGGGCCAGGGCGATCCGCCCGCGCTGCTGGTGATCGATTCGATCCAGACCATGCATTCCGACATGATCGAAGGCGCGCCGGGCACCGTCAGCCAGGTTCGCGGCTGCGCGCTTGAACTGATCCGCTACGCCAAGGAGAGCGGTTGTGCGGTGGTGCTGGTCGGCCATGTCACCAAGGACGGCACGATCGCGGGCCCACGCGTGCTCGAACACATGGTCGACGTGGTGATGAGCTTCGAGGGCGAACGCTCGCATCAGTATCGCATCCTGCGCGCATTGAAGAACCGCTTCGGCGCGGTCGACGAGATCGGGGTCTTCGCCATGGCGGCGGAGGGGCTGGAGGAGGTCGCCAATCCTTCGCTGCTGTTCCTTTCCGGGCGCGATCAACCGCTGGCGGGCAGTTCGGTGTTCCCGGCGCTGGAGGGCACGCGGCCGGTGCTGGTCGAGATCCAGGCGCTGATCGTGCGGCTGCAATCGGGCGCGACCCCGCGTCGCGCGGTGGTGGGCTGGGATTCGGGCAGGCTGGCGATGCTGCTGGCGGTGCTCGAATCGCGCTGCGGGCTCAATTTCTCCTCGGCCGAAGTCTATCTCAACATCGCCGGGGGCTACCGCCTGACCGATCCGGCGGCCGATCTTGCCGTCGCCGCCGCGCTGGTCTCGGCGCTGGCCGACAAGCCCTTGCCCGACAAGGCCGCGTGGTTCGGCGAGGTCAGCCTTGCGGGCGAGATCCGCCCGGTCGCCCATGCCCCCTTGCGGCTGCGCGAAGCGGCCAAGCTCGGCTTTACCCGCTCCTACGGCCCGGCCGGCGTGGCGGGAATCGAGGATGCGCGCGGCTATCGCGGTCTTGCTGCACTTGCGAACCTCGTTGACCAGGTGATGGGCAGCGCATAGAGATTCGCGCCTATGGCAGGGCTCGACATCATCATTCTCGTCATTGTCGCGGTCGCCGCGATTGGCGGATTCATGCGCGGCCTGGTGCAGGAAGTGCTCTCGCTTGCCTCGTGGGTGTTCGCCGCGCTGGCCGTGCATTTCATGCACCCGGTGCTGAGCCCGGCCTTGAGCGACTTCATCGGTTCGGGGCGGCTCACGCCGGTGTTCGCCTTTGTCCTGCTGCTGCTGATCCCCTATGCCGCGATGAAGCTGATCGCCTCGAACATTTCCGAGGCCTCGGACGGGGCAATCCTCGGGCCGATCGACCGGGTGCTGGGCTTCGGCTTCGGTGCGGTCAAGGGCGCGCTGATCGCGGTGTTCGCCTTTTCGGTGCTGGTGCTCGGCTTCGATGAGGGCTGGGGCTACAAGGGCCGCCCGAACTGGATCACCGCCGCGCGCACCTATTCGGCGGCCGATGCCTTCTCGCGCGATCTGGTGCCGATGATCGCGATCCGCCGCGACCAGCTGCGCCGCGAATCCGAAGCGCAGGAAGCCGCCGCCGCCCGGGCCGTCAAGTAATCCGGTGAGCGCGCGCGTTTCGTCCAGGCTCTATTCTCCCGAACTGCTCGGCCTTGCGACCGGGCTGGCGGCGTTTCCGTTGACCGATGATCTGCCGCTGCGGGCCGAGGAACGCTCGCGCACCTGCGGGAGTGTGATTGCGCTCGGGCTGGCGCTCGATGACTACGGCCTTGTTTCGGGGGTGGGGATGAAGGTCAGCGCCTGTGCCATCGGGCAGGCCTCCGCGGCGCTGATGGCGCAGTCGATCAGAGGCGATATTCCGGGCCATGTCCGCCTGACGGCCGAGGCGCTCGAACGCTGGCTCGCAGGCGAGGGAGACCTTCCGCCATGGCCGGGAATTGCGGCGCTGGCCCCGGCGCGTGATCATCCGGGGCGCCACTCCGCGCTGCTCTTGCCGTGGACGGCGGCATGCAAGGCGCTTTCACACAGCGAGGCTGCGGGCTAGGGGTGCATCCGAGAGACACCGCCGCCTGCAAGGTGCGATGCATGGGGATTGAGCGAAATGGCAGAGGCACAGGCGCTCGCGGACCGCGAGCCGTCCGAGAAGGAAATCCGTCTGGTGATCGGCGCATCGAGCGCGGGCACCATCTTCGAATGGTACGATTTCTTCATCTACGGCACGCTCGCCTACATCCTGAAGGACGCCTTCTACGCGACCGACAACGAGACGCTCGGCCTCTTGCTGGTGTGGTCGACCTTCGCGGTGGGCTTTGCCTTCCGTCCGCTTGGCGCGATCCTGTTCGGCTTCCTCGGTGACAGGCTGGGGCGCAAATACACTTTTCTTGTGACTGTCACGCTAATGGGCATCGCCACCGCAGGCGTGGGCCTGATCCCGACAGTCGACACGATCGGCATGGCCGCGCCGATCATCGTCATTCTGCTGCGGGTCATCCAGGGCCTTGCGCTGGGCGGCGAATATGGCGGGGCCGCGATCTACGTCGCCGAGCATGCCCCGCCCGAAAAGCGCGGCTTCTACACCAGCTTCATCCAGGCCAGCGTGGCCGGCGGTTTCGTGCTGTCGATCATCGTCGTGCTGGCCTGCCGCGCGCTGATCCCGGCCGAGGCCTTTGCGGCATGGGGCTGGCGCGTGCCGTTCCTGCTGTCGATCATCCTGCTCCTGATCTCGCTGTGGATGCGCCTGAAGCTGTCGGAAAGCCCGGTGTTCCAGGCGATGAAGGCGGCCGGAGAAACGAGCGGCAACCCCTTTATCGAAAGCATGACCTATCCCGGCAATCCCAAGCGGCTGTTCGTCGCCCTGTTCGGCATCACCGGCATCCTGACGACCGTGTGGTACACCGGCTTCTTCTCGGCGATGAGCTTCCTGCGCGGGCCGATGCATGTCGATGATCTGACGGTGGAACTCGTGCTGCTGGTCTCGGGCCTGATCGTCATGAGTTTCTACGTCATCATCGGCAAGTGGTCTGACACGGTCGGGCGCAAGAAGCCGATCATCATCGGTTCGGTGCTGACGCTGGCGCTGCTGTTCCCGCTGTTCTGGCTGATGGGCAGCTTCGCCAACCCCGGGATTGCCGCCGCGGCCGAGAAGGCGCCGGTGGTAGTGAGCGGCCCGGCCTGCCAGACCGATCCCTTCGCCGAGCTGTTCCAGCGCGACCAGACCGATTGCGGCAAGGTGCTTGAGACGCTGACCGCTTCCGGTGTGCCCTATACCCTGACCGCCGGCGATAGCGTGAGCCTGACGGTCGGCGGTGAACCGGTGCTGGTCGATCCGGCGTGGTTTGCCGATGGCGCGGCGCGCAAGGCAGGACTGCATGCAGCGCTCGGCCACTACGGGTTCGACTTCTCCAAGCAGCAGCCTCCCTTGGCCAATGTCATCGGCATTGTCGCGGTGCTGCTGGGGCTCGGGATGCTTTCGGCGCTGACCTATGGCTCGGTCGCGGCGCTGCTGTCGGAGATGTTCCCGCCGCGGATCCGCTATTCCTCGATGTCGATCCCCTATCATATCGGCGCGGGCTATCTCGGCGGGTTCCTGCCGCTGATTGCGGGGGTGATCGTGGCGCGCACCGGGGATATCTATGCGGGTCTGTGGTACACGTGGGGCGTGGTCGCCTTCGGCCTGCTTGTCGCCTGGTGGGGCATCCCGGGCGGCCCGCCGCGAGACTTTGCCGATGAGTGAGGGCGCACCGCCGCCACCGCTGCGTCTGACGGTCGATACCGCAGCTCTGGCAGGCAACTGGCGCGCGCTCGATGCGCTGTCGGGCGCGGCGCAGGCGGGTGCGGCGGTCAAGGCGGATTGCTATGGCCTCGGGGTCGAGACCTGCGTGCCGGCGCTGCGCGATGCCGGGTGCGAGACCTTTTTCGTCGCGCACTGGAGCGAGGTGGCCGCCGTCGCCCGCCATGTCCCTGCAAGGCGGATCGCGGTGCTGCACGGACCGGTTACTGCCGCCGACTGCGCCTATGCGCGCCAGACCGGCGCGGTGCCGGTGATCAATTCGCGCGAACAGGCGGCGCGCTGGATGGCGAGCGGGGGCGGGACTTGCCACCTGATGGTCGACACCGGGATCAACCGGCTCGGGATTGCGCCGGAGGAAGCGGGCGCGGCGGAAATCGCGGCGCTCGATGTCGATATCCTGATGAGCCACCTTGCCAGCGCCGACGAGGACAGCGCGATGAATGCGCGCCAGCTGGCAGCGTTTCGCGCTGCCGCCGCGCGGATACCGCACCGCCGCGCCAGCCTAGCCAACAGCGCCGGGATCGCGCTCGGGGCGGATTATGCCTTCGCGCTCACCCGCCCGGGCCTTGCGCTTTATGGCGGGGTTCCGCGCGGAGAACTTGCCGATGCCATCCGGCCGGTCGCAAAGGTCGAGGCGGCGATCCTGCAATGCCGCACCCTCGCAGCCGGAGAGAGCGTCGGCTACAATGCCACCTTCACCGCCGCCGCCCCGATGCGCGTCGGCACGGTGTCGATCGGCTATGCCGACGGGTTCCTGCGCCTGCGCGGTCCCGGCAATGCCTTGCACCATGGCGAGCGCCGGTTGCCGATCCTCGGCAAGGTGTCGATGGACATGGTGGTGGTCGATCTCGCTGCCGCGCCCGATCTGGTTGCCGGCGACTGGCTGACGGTGCCGTGGGACATCAACGATGCGACGCAGCAAAACACTCTGTCAGCCTACGAATTGCTGACTGTGATCGGCGGGCGGCTGCGTGGCTGTTGACCTGTCGATCGGCCTATATTGCGCTGCAGCTTGTGCAGGTGCTAATATGCCGCAGGGTCAACTAACGGGATAAGATAATGGTCGGCAGGTCGAAGGCTGCATCGCGCGGAGCGGACGAAGCGGTAATCATCAAGAAATACGCCAACCGCCGACTCTACAACACCGCCTCCTCCAGTTACATCACGCTGGAAGATCTGGCGAAAATGGTGCGCGAGAATGTCGAATTCCAGGTGCTCGACGCCAAGACCGGGGATGACATCACCCATTCGATCCTGACCCAGATCATCATGGATGAAGAAGCCAGCGGCGGACAGCAGATGCTCCCGGTCAGCTTCCTGCGCCAACTGATCGGCATGTACGGCAATTCGATGCAGGCATTGATGCCGTCCTATCTCGAAGCCAGCATGGCCAACTTCCGCGACAACCAGTCGAAGATCCGCGAGGCTTTCGAAAAGGGCATCAGTGCAACACCCTTTGCCGCGATCCACGAAACCAACATGGCGATGATGCGCGCGGCCGCCGATGTGTTCCTTCCCGGGATGGGCAAGGCCAAGGACAAGCCCGCCGCGCCCGCCGCCGACACCAAGGATGAACTCGCCGCGCTGCGGGAACAGATGGCGGCGATGCAAAAGAAGCTGGACGAACTGGGCAAATAGCGCCGATAG
>VFQM010002605.1_pt1 | contig 12935 bp, 14 predicted proteins | sample 3512391 | NCBI WGS metagenome assembly VFQM01 (sample SAMN10412369, study PRJNA504923) | tailings metagenome | isolation source: Replicate 1 from Balatoc abandoned mine | place: Philippines
CGAAGAGAAAGTGGTACATGGCAGTCATGGCGAACTGCAAACGCGATAGGTCAACCGCTATTATGCACCAGGGGCACAAAGCCTTATCAATCAAAGGGTTATCTGTTAGCCCCTGGCGCAATATCGACTACGAGTGGCAAATGATCACTGTGCTCTAGCCAGTGCTCAGCAGCACCGATTGATATACGGGCGCCGATCTTAAGCATTTCGGACAGAAATGCGTAATCGATGTGATAAGGCTTCTCCAGCTTCCGATGCAGGAAGAATGTTGGCTGGGTTTCGGCCCCTTGGGCCTCCCCAGCTTGAGAATGGTAGAGGCTATGTAGCCCCAGGCTCTCAAGCTCTTTAACCACATCCGAGTGGTTCCACCAACGATCCCAAACATCCCAACATGCATTGCTGTTGAGGTCTCCAATGACGACAGCCTTCGGTGTGGCCAAATGAGCTTTGTGTGATTGAAGCCATTTGTAGAGCTGGCCGATGTATTTGAACGTCGGGGAGCCTGCCTCTTTTGTCCAAACTGCTAGCAGCGTGATGTCCTCGACCATAAGCGGCAAAAACAACTGCAAGCGCCCCGAGTCAAGATTCAGAGGTTCTAGTCGAACGTCGGCCTTAGCAAAGACGCCAAGCCCTTTGTTCTTGTTTTCACCGGCCCACAAGTGATTAGTTGCCCATTGTTTGTAGTGGGCATCACGACACTGAACTGGATCTTCACATTCCTGGATCACAAGGACGTCTGCGTTCAACTCCTCCAGCAGATGGAGTTTTTTTCGAAAGGCACCGTTGCAGTTCCAGCTCACAATTCGCATTCAGACGGACATTCCTTTGGCGTGAAGAATCGCGTGGATGAGTCTATCACTGACACTGATTGATTAATTTTTGTAGCACATAAATACCCTGCAAAGCCCGTGATAGAGCGCTTTCAGCGGGCTTGCGCATTTTGCTTTTAGCGGTAGACTCACCACTGTATACATAGACAGTGGTGTTCTGGTGGCAGCATATTTTTGGCTCAAGAAGGAGGCCCTGACGACCTCGATGAGCGACCTAGATGGTCTCTCGGAGGCGCAGGCGCATGCCTTCCTGGCAGGAATGCGCTGGCAATCAGAAGATCATCAGGTATGTCCGGACTGCGGCGTTCGCGACAAGCATTATTTCCGTTGCACGCGACTGCAATGGAGCTGCAAGCATTGCTTCAGCACGTTCTCGGTGACCAGCGGAACCGCCTTCCACGGGCATAAACTCAAGTACCGCGTCCTGCTCAAGGCCCTGTTTTACTTCGCTATCAACCAGAAGGGGCTTTCAGCGCTGGCGCTCCGGCGCTACCTGGGGGTGCAGTACCGCACGGCCTACCTGCTGATGCACAAGATACGCGAAGCCATCATGCTGAACACCGAGGTAAAGCCCCTATCAGGGCATGTAGAGATCGATGGCGGTCACTTTTCAGGCAAAAAGCGAAAGCCGAGAAAGGTGGCAGAAAAAGAGCTGCCGAAGCTGGCTAAGAAGTACCAGCATCGGGATAAGGTGGGCCCTGCGGAAAATCCTTTCCACGAGAACAGGCGCATCATCATCGTCTTTCGGGAGTGCGATACCCGCCCCCTCGAACAAGGCGGTCGTCCAGGGGCTATCCGTACGATCACTGCTATCTGCAAGGCAGAGGATAGCCAGGTTGTTCCGCTCGTTGAGAGATATGTGAAGAAAGGCAGCAAGGTCTACACGGACGAACTGCCAGCGTACCGGAAGCTCCAGTACATCGGCTTCAGCCACGAAACCGTCAATCACTCACGCGAATTCTCAACCGATGCAGGCGTGAACCAAAACCAGGCCGAGAGCTATTTCTCGCGATTGCGGCGGGCGTTCATTGGCGTTTTCCACCGGATTACGCCGCGCTATATGCTGGACTACAGCTGCGAGATGAACTGGCGAGAGGACATGCGTCGAACGGATTTGCTCGGGCAGGTTACCGACCTCTTTTACAAGGTAACCAACACCCCGCATTCCAAGGATTGGCGAAACTATGTCCGGGGCAATAAACGTGAAGGCGAACTCAGGACTATTCCTGGTTTGTAGGCTTTTCACCTATCCAAAGCCAAGAGGCTTTAACACCTGCACCGCCGCCGTCAGTGCGCAATACCCATCCACGATCTCTCAGCACTCTGAGCTCATGGGCAATTCGGTGCATTGCATCCTCTCTGCCTTCAGGGAACTTGAGCCCGGAGTCTTCAACAGCTCGCAAAATCTCAAGGATTTCAGAAGTAGTAAGGGGCTCTGCGAACATTTGTAAGGTCTGGGCCAATGTTTTCCTGAAGGAGCCATGGCGAGCCCCATCTTTGCGCGGCCTTGCCTGAATCCCTCGGACATCATTAGCATCCAATTCAAATGCCTGAATCTTCCCTGAGAGTAATGCCGCTGCTTGCTCGGCAAGCTGCTTCTGAGACCTGACCGCGCCAAGCTCTATAAGCAATACCTGCTCTCGTTCAGCAAGTGTCTGAATTTCGCCCTTTTTGTAGGCGAGATCTCTAGCTAGTTTTGCGAGTCTAGGGTGATGGTTGGCCATCGGGGGAGGAGAGCACATGACAGCCAGGCTGTCATGTGCTTGTGGTGCATAATAGCGAGGTCAACGAGTTGTTCCGAGATCATCCCGGTACTCCTTGGATACGGCAGGGCGAGAAGAAACAGGCGGCTGCGGGGTATCGGTCAACAGGTGTTGGCTGACGCGCTCGCTACCGTCCACCGGCAGGGTCGGGGAGGGGAACCACAGTGCCTTGATGGCCAGCAGTACAGCCAGCTTGATCAGGGCGATCACCGCTATTTCACGAACCAGGGGGATTCGCCAGGGTGAGGATGAAGGGCCTGCGTGCGCCGACGTGGCCGCCTGGGTAGTGCATGGCTTGGGCGACGGAGAGGCTGTCATCTTTATACTCTATGGGGTATTGCGCGGTACTACTTTAGTCGTAGCAAAGCCACCGGCTCAATCAATAATCGCCAATGGGGTGTGCGGTGTGTTGTCGCAGGCGTTTTTGTCGCGCACAGCTCGGCCTGCCTTGGCGAGCGGGCGTTTGCAGGGGGCTGGTAAGGGCGAGCTGACTGGGGACTGGACGTGGTGGGCTGTCAGAACGCTGTCCGGGTAGGCTGTACGCATTGCCGCGTAGTGCAAAGGCCTACCTGGAGCAGCGAGTTGTGCTGTCTTGCCGCGCTCTGTCAGCGATCGTCGAGGGCGAAGGCGGTGAGGGTGAAGGTAGGGATGTGCATATCCTGCAGCTTTTGCGAGCCACCCAGTTCCGGTAGGTCAATGATGGCGGCTGCCTCGAACAGCTCGGCGCCCATGCGCCGAATCAGCCGTGCAGCGGCCAGCAGCGTGCCACCGGTGGCGATCAGGTCATCGAGCAGCAGCACCTTGTCGCCGTCACACAGGCTATCGGCATGTACCTCCAGCAAGGCTTCGCCGTATTCGGTCTGGTAGCTTTCGCTTAGCACGTCGGCGGGCAGCTTGCCGGCTTTGCGGAACAGTACCAGTGGCTTGTTTAGTTGATAGGCCAGCACGCTGCCGAGCAGGAAGCCGCGGGCATCCATGGCGCCGATGTGGCTGAAGTCAGCTTCCACATAACGCTGGGCAAAGCTGTCCACCACCATGCGCAGGGCACGCGGTGACTGGAAAACCGGGGTAATGTCGCGGAAGACGACCCCGGGTTTGGGAAAGTCGGGCACCGGACGAATCAGGGATTTGACGGTAAATTCGTCGAAGATCATGAAGACAAACCTGTTAACGCGTGTTGACGGCGAAGTATAGGCGTGTACGCCTGTACACTGCATGTTGAAAATCAAGTCCGTCGTGCCCGGATGGCAAAACGACCTGCACAGGTGGACTGTGCAGGCCGTTGTTGTTGCTTGCCAGCGGCTTAGCGGTCGGCGCTGCCACCGGCCAGGGCGCACAGCCCGATGGGGTCGAGAATGCGTACTTCCTTGCCTTCGCTTTCCAGTAGGCCATTCTGCTGGAAGCGGGTGAACACCCGGGAAACGGTCTCCACGGCGAGGCCCAGATAGGTGCCAATTTCGTTGCGCGACATGGCCAGACGGAATTGGTTGGCGGAGAAGCCGCGTGCCTGGAAGCGTGCCGACAGGTTGACCAGGAAGGTGGCAATACGCTCGTCGGCAGTCTTCTTCGACAACAGCAGCATCATCTGCTGGTCGTCGCGGATTTCCCGGCTCATCACGCGCATCAGTTGGCGACGCAGCTGTGGCAGCTGGATGGCAATTTCGTCGAGACGGTCGAAAGGAATCTCACAGATCGAAGTGGTTTCCAGTGCCTGTGCGGACACCGGATAGGCTTCTGTGTCCATGCCAGCCAGGCCAACCAGTTCGCTGGGCAGGTGAAAGCCGGTGATCTGTTCTTCACCGATATCGGTAACGCTGAAGGTTTTCAGGCTGCCCGAGCGTACGGCAAAGATGGCATTGAAGTGGTCACCCTGGCGAAACAGGAATTCGCCTTTTTTCAGCGGGCGTCCGCGCTTGACGATCGCGTCGAGCGTGGCGACATCTTCCATGTTCAGCGACAGCGGCAGACAGAGCGGTGCAAGGCTGCAGTCGTTGCAGTGAGCTTGATGGGTTGTGCGAACCCTGATCGGCTCTTTCATCGCAAGTTCCTTGGGGCTGGGCTAACGTGCGAGCAAGGTTAACCCACTGCGGCTTACACCGCTAGACATACTCCCCCCCGCAAGATTATCGATAGCTTGGCCGCAGCGCATAGTGATCTGGATCAGTTGCGGCGTGGGTGTCTGCCACAACCGGCCTGCTAGCCGCGCCAGGCGGCGCTTGTGCGGGCGTGCGTGGTCTGCTGTCAGGCAGCTCCTGCAGTTGTCGCGGGGTGTGAAGTGGCGCACGTCAGCGACGACGTGTCGCAGGATTCAGGCGCAGGCCAGGGGTTTGCGGTAACGATCGAAGAGCATGCAGACCGAGCGCACCAGGAGGCGTCCGGAAGCCGTGATATCGAGGCGCCGGTCGCACAGTTCGATCAGGCCGTCGTTGGCCATTTGCTGGAGGTCGTTCCAGATGTCGGCGAAGTAGCTGCGGAAGTCGATGCCAAAAGGCTTTTCGATATCGCTGAACTCCAGCTCGAACTCGCACAGCAGGCGCTGGATGATGTGGCGTCGCAGGCGGTCATCCAGGCTGCAGGTATGTCCGCGGCAGGTACTCAGTTGGGCGTTGTGCAACTGTGTCAGGTACTGCTCGAGATCGCAGGTGTTCTGGCAGTACAGGTCACCCACCTGGCTGATGGCCGAGACGCCCAGGCCGATCAGGTCGCAGTGCCCGTGACTGGTATAGCCATGCACGTTGCGTTGCAGGAGGCCATCTTCCTGGGCAATCGCCAGCTCGTCATCGTTGAGGGCGAACTGTTCAAGGCCTATGTAGCGATAACCGGCGCGGGTCAGCTGCTCGATGCTATTTTCCAGCATGGCCAGGTTGCCTGCGTCGCCCGGCAGCTCCAGCGCATTGATGCGTTGCTGCAGCGGGAAACGTTCCGGACGATGCTGATAGTGGCGTAGCGACAAGCGCTCGGGTTGCAGGGCCATGATGGTCTGCAGGGTATGGGCGAAGCTTTCCGGAGTTTGCTGTGGCAGGCCATAGGTCAGCTCGATGTTGATCGAGCGGTATTGCAGGGTGCGTGCGGCCTCTACCAGATTGCAGGTCTGCTCCAGGCTCTGTTGGCGATTGACGGCGCTTTGCACCTGCGGGGCCAGGTCTTCCACGCCCAGGTTGACGCGGTTGAAGCCCAGCTCGCGGAGCAGGCCCATGGTCGACCAGGAGGCAGAGCGCGGATCGACGTCGATGCTGTAGTCGGTGCTGCTGTCATCGAGCAGGGTAAAGCGCTGTCGCAGATGAGCCATCAGCTGACGCAATTCTTCCTGGTTGAAGAACGTCGGCGTACCGCCGCCCAGATGCAGTTGCTCGACCTGCTGCTGACGGTCGAGGTGGCAACTGATCAGGTCGATTTCCCGCTGCAGGTAGTGCAGGTAGCGTGCGGCGAGTTCGCGATCCTGGGTAACGATGCGCAGACGGTCGCAATGAAAGCAGGCGCTGTTGCAGAAGGGCAGGTGGACATACAGAGACAGCGGGCGACGCGCCTTGCGGCTTTCGCGCAGGGCATGCAGTAGCTCGAAGGAGCTGACATCTTCATGGAACTGTCGCTGCAACGGGTAGGAGCAATAGCCTGGTCCGGCCCGGTTGTAGCGGCGGATGAGATTTGCATCCCAGCGGATGGCGTCAAGCATGCAAAGTCGACCCAGGACAAAGTCATTCGATGCCGCCCAGTCTAGGGGGTAGTCGCCGGGGAATACTTGACTTGTGTCAAGGGACAAAAAGTCGCAAGTTTTGTCCGCTGCAATCTCTGCTCAGTGGCTCATCAGCCAGTGCTGGTGTGGGCCGGGTAGGCTCCACAGACCGAACAGTATGACCAGCAGGCCGGCAGCCGCGCGTATACCCCGCTGCCGGAGCAAGCCCAGCAGGCGCTCGGCGGCCAGGCCGCTGGCGAGCAGAACCGGCCAGGTGCCGAGGCCGAAGGCCAGCATCAGCAGCGCGCTGTCCAGCGCACTGCCCTGGCTGGCAGCCCACAGCAGGGTACTGTAGACCAGCCCGCAGGGCAGCCAGCCCCATAGTGCACCGAGTAGCAAGGCTTGCGGCAGCCTGCTGACGGGCAGCAGTCGGCTGGCCAGGGGTTGCAGGTGCCGCCAGAGTCCGCGACCGATCGCCTCGATGCGCGTCAGGCCATGCCACCAGCCTGCCAGGTACAGGCCCATGGCGATCAGCAGGAGGGCTGCCAGTACGCGCAACAGCATGGCCAGTGGGCTGTTCTCCAAGGCCCAGCCGGCCAGGCCGAGTAGGTAGCCGGCAGTTGCATAGCTGAGGATGCGGCCCAGGTTGTAAGCCAGCAGCAGGCGCAGGCGACGACTGCGCTGCTGCGCCGGAATGGCCAGGGTCAGGGCGCCCATCAGGCCGCCGCACATGCCCAGACAATGCCCGCCACCCAGTAGCCCGAGTACCAGTGCGGGGATGACCAGCTCAAGCGTCATGCGAGGATTTTTCTTCTGTCTGCCCCTTGGCCTCGGCTTGTCCAGCCTGGTGAGCTGGGTCTTCGTCATCGAAGAGGATGCTGTGTGCGGGGCCTTCGAGGTCGTCATACTGGCCGCTATCTACCGCCCAGAAGAACAGCCAGATAGCCAGAGCGACCACGATCACGGCAATCGGGATCATGACATAGAGAGCGGTCATACGGACTCCGGGACGGGGGCCTGAGTGTTCGACGTTGCACTGGGCGCCTTGTCAGGTGCTTGCAGGCGCAGGGCGTTGACAACCACCAGCAACGAACTCAGCGACATGCCCAGGGCTGCCCAGGCCGGGGTCACCCAGCCCAGTGCGGCGAAGGGGAGGATCAGGCCGTTGTACAGTGTGGCCCAGGACAGGTTCTCGATAATGATCCGCCGGGTGCGACGGGCCATGACGAAGGCGCTGATCAGGCTGTCCAGGCGATTACTGAGTAATACCGCGTCGGCACTGGTCTTGGCCAGGTCGGTCGCGCTGCCCATGGCAACACTGATATCGGCGGCAGCCAGCACCGGCACGTCGTTGACGCCGTCACCGAGCATCAGTACACGGCGACCCTCGGCATGCAGCTGGCGAAGTACGGCGAGCTTGTCATCGGGGGTAAGGCCGCCGCGTGCGTCATCTATACCCAGTTGTGCGGCGACACTGGCTACCATCGGCGAGCTGTCACCGGACAGCAGGAGTGTTTGCCAGCCGCGTTCCCGGCAGGCGGCCAGCAGTGCCGGGGCATCCTGGCGCAGGCGATCATCCAGGCCAAACCAGGCCAGCGGCCCTTGCTGGTCACCGAGCAGCAGCCATTGGCCGCTATCGCTGGGCATGGCAGGCACGATCTGGCCGCTCAGGGCACAGACGAAATCGGCCTGGCCGATACGCAGCGTGCGGGCCTCCACTTGCCCCTGCAGTCCCTTGCCTGGCTCGCTGCGTACCTCTTCGGCCGCTTGCGGTGCACGACCGAATGCCCGGGCGATGGGGTGTTCCGAGCGATTTTCCAGTGCCGCAGCCAGCGCCAGGCACTGTGTACTGTCCAGTGCTCCGAGTGGCACGACCTGACGCAGGGTCAGGCGGCCCTCGGTGAGGGTGCCGGTCTTGTCGAAAATCACCGTATCGATATGGTTCAAGCCTTCCAGCACGTGGCCACGGGTCAGCAGCAGGCCGGCACGGTGCAGGGCACCGGTAGCGGTGGTCAGAGCGGTGGGGGTGGCCAGCGACAAGGCACAGGGACAGGTGGCCACCAGCAGGGCGAGAACGATCCAGAAGGCGCGGTCACTGTCGATCTGCCACCACACCAGGCCAACCAACGCGGCGACGATCAGCACTGTAATAAGGAACCACTGTGCGACGCGATCGGCCAGTTCGGCCAGGCGCGGTTTCTCGCTTTGCGCGCGCTCCAGCAGGCGGACGATGGCGGATAGTCGGGTGTCCTGGCCCAGTGCCTCTACCTGTACGGTCAGCGGGCCTTCGACATTCAGTGTGCCGGCGGTCACGCGATCACCCGGCTGGCGAGGCAGGGGCAAGTACTCACCGCTGAGCAGCGATTCATCGATGCTCGATTGTCCGCTGAGAATGATGCCGTCGGCCGGCAGCAAGGTACCGGGCGGCACCAGCACCTGTTCGCCACGGCGCAGTTCGCTGAGCAGGATGCGCTGGCTATGACCTTCGGCATCCAGGCGCAGACAGGAGGCCGGCAGCAGGTTGACCAGCTGCGCGGTTGCTGCGGCGGTGCGTTCACGGGCACGACGCTCCAGGTAGCGTCCGGCCAGCAGGAACAGGGCGAACATACCCACGGCATCGAAATACAGCTCGCCATGCCCGCTGACCGTTGACCAGATACCGGCCAGGTAGGCGCCGCCAATGGCCAGGGAAACCGACACGTCCATGGTCAGGTGGTGGGTGCGCAGGTCGCGCAGCGCGCCCTTGAAAAAGCCGGTGCAGCAATAGAAAACGATGGGCGTGGTGAGGAACAGGCTGACCCAGCGCAGGATGCGGTCCATATCGCTGGACAGGTCGAGGTTGAACTCAGGCCAGGTGGCCATGCTGGCCATCATTACCTGCATCCACAGCAGCCCGGCGACACCCAGCTGGCGAAGCGCACGGCGATTTTCCTGGTGCAGTTGCTCGGCCGCCTGGTCAGGCTGATAGGGATGCCCGGCATAGCCGATGCGCCGCAGGCTCTTGAGGATGCCGCTTAGGGCTAGCTGGCTGGACTGCCAACGCACCTGCAGGCGCTGGTTGGATAGGTTGAGGTGGGCCTCGGCGATGCCTGGGAGGGTACGCAGGTGGCGTTCGATCAACCAGCCGCAGGCGGCACAGCTGATCCCTTCGATCAGCAGGCAGGTTTCGGCCAGCTCACCCTCATGGCGTACAAATGGTTGCTGTACTTCAGCGCGATCGTAGAGTGCCAGTTCGTCAGCCAGTTCGCGCGGCAGGGCTTCGGGGTTGCTGGCGGTTTCGCTACGATGCTGGTAGTAGCTTTCAAGGCCACCCTGGACGATGGCTTCGGCAACGGCCTGGCAGCCCGGACAGCAAAAGTCTCGCGTCTGCTGCAGTACGCTGGCCTGGAAGCGGCTGCCGGGCGGAACCGGCAAGCCGCAGTGGTAGCAGGGTAGGGGGGCACTCATGGAGCGTTCAGTGACCGAGGAGGATCACCTGGCCATCGACCAGCTCTTCCTCTTCGAACAGTCGCCACTGACGCCCACCTTCTTCGCCGAGGATTTCCACGAAGCGACGACCCTCTACCTCATCTTGCAGCAAGCCGCGATAGCGCTTGCCTTCGACAGGCTGCAGGATGACCCGGCGATCCTTGCTTTCCTGGGTCGGCGAGATCAGGTTGAGCACCAGTTGCTGCGGATTGCTGTAGCCCTCCAGCTGCAACTCGGCGGTCCCGGTGGCGTTGTCCAGGCTCAGCTGTCCACGAATGGACAGCTGTTCGGCAAACTTCTCCCGGTCCAGCGACTGGTTGATGCCCTTGCCGGCATCGTAGTAGTTGCTGACGACCAGTGTGTCGGCACCGCGCGTGGCGATGGTCAGCAGCGACAGGCCGAGGATGACCGAGGAGAGCAGTATGCCGATGATGAACCACGGCCAGAACTGCTTGTACCAGGGCTGCAGAGAAAGATCGTCAGCGTGCGACATGGGGCTCCTTGATTAGCGCAGGGTGGGACCGATGAAGCGGCTTTCGGATTCGTCGCTGATGCTCGGGTCTTCAACCGCCTGGATTGTGAAGGCGATGGTGTTGGTGCTCGAGGGCAGCTTCTCCGGATCCAGCGACAGCTCGACAGGCAGCGAGAGAATTTCGCCCGCCTTGGCGGCGACCTGTTGCTTGCCTTCATAGACCAGGCCATCCAGACCGCTGGCAGTGATGCTGAAGGTAAGATCGCGCTGGGCCTTGTTCATGATCTTCAGGGTGTAAACGTTTTCGATGCGCCCTTCTTCGTTCTCGCGATACAGCACGCGATCCTTGAGTACGTCGAGCTCCGTCAGCGAACGGTTGAACACTGCATAGCCGAACAGGCTGCTCATTACGCACAGGGCGATGGCATAGCCTATCAGGCGCGGGCGCAGCAGGTGGGTCTTCTGTCCGGAAAGATTGTGTTCGGTTGTGTAGCTGACCAGGCCACGCGGGTAGCCCATTTTGTCCATGATGCTGTCGCAGGCGTCGACACAGGCTGCGCAACCGATGCATTCAATTTGCAGGCCATTGCGGATGTCGATGCCGGTGGGGCATACATGCACGCACATCTTGCAGTCGATACAGTCACCCAGGCCGTCAGCCTTGTAGTCGGCATCCTTCTTGCGCGGGCCGCGATTTTCGCCGCGTCCGGCATCGTAGGAGACGATTAGCGTGTCTTTGTCGAACATCACGCTCTGGAAGCGCGCATAAGGGCACATGTAGATGCAGACCTGCTCACGCAGCCAGCCGGCGTTACCGTAGGTGCCGAGTGTGAACATGCCAACCCAGAAATAGGCCCAGCCATTGGCCTGGCCATTAAGCAGTTCCGGGATCAGTTCACGGATGGGCGCAAAATAGCCCACGAAGGTCAGGCCGGTGACCAGGCCAATCAGCAACCACAGTGAATGCTTGGCTGTCTTGCGTGCCAGCTTCTCGGCGCTCATGGGCTGCTTGTCGAGTTTCATGCGCTGGTTGCGATCACCTTCGGTGACTTTCTCGCACCACATGAATACCCAGGTCCAGACACTTTGTGGGCAGGTATAACCGCACCACACGCGTCCGGCGAAGACGGTAATGAAGAACAGGCCGAAGGCGCAGATAATCAGCAGCCAGGACAGCAACATGAAGTCCTGCGGCCAGAAGGTTGCGCCAAAGACATGGAACTTGCGGCCGGGCAGGTCCCACCAGACGGCCTGGCGGTCGCCCCAGTTGAGCCAGACGGTGCCGAAGTAGAGGATGAACAGAAGTGCGCCACCACCCATGCGGATAGTGCGGAACAGGCCGGTAAAGGCCTTGGTGTAGATGGCCGGCCGTTTGGCATAAAGATCAACGCCAGCGTTGCCCTTGCCATTCGGGGTTATGTTTTTTACAGGAATTTGTTCAGTCATCACGGCTTACCACGGCGGTTTATGAGACTCCTGCTTATAACTTGCAGGAATAATCTTATAACTGCATTAATGGTACGCCTGTCTGTCTGAGAAGAGGTGCGACAGGCTGTCGCACCTCTGGACAGGATCATTGATCTTTATTGTTCTGCGACAGGCTATACACGTACGCAGCCAGCAGGTGCACCTTGTCATTGCCAAGGAAGTCCTTCTGGGCGGGCATCTGGCCATTACGGCCATAGCGCAGGGTTTGCTGCACCTGGGCAAAACTGGAGCCATACAACCAGACTTTGTCGGTCAGGTTCGGCGCCCCCATAGCTTGCATACCTTTGCCTTCAGCACCATGGCAGACTACACAATTGGTCTGGTAGATCTGTTGACCTGCGGCAATGTCGATGCCGAGGTCTTCAGGATTCTTCAGGCCAGAGAGGCTGCGCACATAGCCGGCAACATTGCGGATGCCTGGCTCGCCAAGGATTTCTCCCCAGGCCGGCATGACAGCCTGGCGACCATTGAGGATGGTGGTTTTGATGGCCTCTGGCTCACCGCCCCACAACCAGTCGTGGTCGGTCAGGTTGGGGAAACCATAAGCGCCCTTGGCATCGGAGCCGTGGCATACCGAGCAGTTGGAAGCAAACAGGCGACCGCCCATTTTCAATGCCTGCTCGTCCTTGGCGACTTCCTCGATGGGCATCGCGGCATATTTGGCGAAGATCGGCCCGTACTTCTCGTCGGCCTTGTCCATCTCCTTTTCCCACTGCTTGACCTGGGTCCAGCCGCCCTCGTAGCCCGGGAAAATACCTTTCCAGGTACCCATGCCCGGGTAAAGGATCAGATAGCCCACGGCGAATACCAGGGTGGCCACGAACAGCATGAACCACCAGCGCGGCAGCGGGTTGTCGTATTCCTCGATGCCATCGAAGGCGTGGCCAAGGGTTTCTTCGGTTGTGTCTTTGCGCTGGCCTTTGCGGGTGGCAAAGATCAGCCAGGTCAGCGCCACCAGGGTGCCGCCTGTCAGGAGGATGATGTACCAGCTCCAGAATGAGGTCATTCGTTGTTGCTCCTGGAAGAGTGCTCGTCACGCGAAGGAGTGCGGGTCTCTTCGTCGGCGAAGGGCAGATTGGCCGCTTCGTCGAAGCTCGATTTGCGCTTGTTGCTGTAGGCCCACAGCACGACGCCGATAAAGGCTACGAACACCAGCAGGGTGCCGAGGCCACGAAGTGTCCCGATATCCATCATGCGTTACCGTTTGTTCTTGATAGAGGTGCCCAGAACCTGCAAGTAGG
>VFQM010002606.1_pt1 | contig 12927 bp, 12 predicted proteins | sample 3512391 | NCBI WGS metagenome assembly VFQM01 (sample SAMN10412369, study PRJNA504923) | tailings metagenome | isolation source: Replicate 1 from Balatoc abandoned mine | place: Philippines
GAAAGACACGACCTCGAAGGAGTCGCCGCCCGGTCCGGCATACCACTTGCCAACTACGGGTGTGGGGTTTGCCATCGCCATGTCCTCGGACCGTCCTTGTCCGTGCTTGGTATCCTTGCATCCCTTGTAGACCTCAGCGGCTTGGGATTCAAGTCGCCAATCCCCCCGAAATTCCGATGCTCGACGATCTGGTCAAATTCTTTGTCGTGCTCCTCGTCGTCGTGGAGCCGTTGTCGCTGCTACCCGTGCTGGCCGGACTGACACAGGGTGCCGACGAGTCCTACCGCAGGCACATGTCGTTCAAGGCGGTAGGCATCGCTGCGGGCGTGTGCCTCGTGTTCGCCATCGTCGGCCGGCCGCTGCTGGGCGTGCTCGGCATCAGCGTGGACGCGTTCAAGGTCGGCGGCGGCATCCTGCTGTTCCTGCTCGCGATCGAGATGGTGTTCGCGCGACCCTCGGGCGTGCGCTCGACGACGCCGCGCGAGGAAGAGGAATCCCATCATCGTGGTGACATCTCGGTCTTCCCGCTGGCGTTTCCGCTGATCGCGGGCCCAGGCGCGCTGGCCACGATCCTGCTCGCCTTCGCCGGCGTGCCCTACGCGTCGCCGCAGTTCTTCGCGCAGCTCGTGGTCATCGCCATCGTGCTCGGCCTCACGCTTGCGCTGATGCTGGCGACGGGGCCGGTCATGCGCGTCGTCGGCGTGACTGGTAGCGCCGTGCTCGCGCGCCTGCTCGGCGTGCTGCTGGCCGCGCTGGCGGTGCAGTTCGTGATGGACGGCGTGCTGGGTGCGCTGAGGTGACGGGGAAGGGCCGCCTGGAGCCCCCGGGCTCGGCCTGAGCGTGACCGCGGGAAACCGTGTTACGCGAAGCGGCTGGCGACCCGACTCGGCAGCTGCCTGATCCGGAACGCGAAGACGATCCGCAACAGGCCGGTAACGATCGCCCACGACGCGATCACGAACACGACCGAGAGGCCCCCGATCGTCGGGTTCACGAACACGAGGATGCCGAACAGGATCGACAACGCGCCGGTCAGGTAGAGCAGCCACTCGCGCTCCGTCGCGGCGCGGACCTTGTAACCGAGCACGACGAGAAAGACGCCGAACACGACGGCCTGGATCGCGACCAGGAACAGGAACGCGGCCATGCTGACGAGCGGATTCAGCAGCGCGTAACCGCCGACCAGCACGCCGAGCGCCCCGATCAGCAGCATGACCCACCAGCCGTCCTTTTCGCGGTTCTGGACCGCGCCGGCAATGTTGATGACGCCGTCGACGAGGATGGCCGCGGCGAAGAACATCGCGACGACCAGCCACGCCGTCAGTGGCTGGAAGAACGCCAGCACGCCGAAGACCACGGCGGCGAGGCCACCGATCAGGAATACCCACCAGGCGCGGCGGCACAGCGTTGCGGCATCGGTGCCCAGCCTGCCGAGCAATCCTTCCGAGTTGGCCATGTCACACGCCTCCCGCCCGTCGCCGGGCCGTATCATTGGCGGTCGTTCCTCCGGAAACTCTATTCCCTTGCTTCCCACGAAACCAGACGCAGGCCCGCACCCGACCGGCGCCGACGCATCGACCCGGCACGACGCCGACGCGGATTCGACGATGGGCGCATGCGACGCAGCGGCGTCCGGGCGGACGCGGCGCGCGATCCGCAGTTTCGTCGTGCGTGCCGGACGCATGACGACGGCGCAGCAGCGCGCGTGGCGCGACCTGTGGCCGCAGTGGGGCATCGTCGATGCCGACGCCCCCGTCGATTTCTCGACGACGTTCGGTCGCACGGCACCGGTCACGCTCGAGATCGGCTTCGGCAACGGCGAATCGCTGATCGCGCTCGCCATGGCACACCCGGAACGCAACTTCGTCGGGCTGGAAGTGCACCCTCCGGGCGTCGGTCATCTGCTCCTGCGTTGCGAAACCGAGTGCGCGACCAACGTTCGCGTCGTCTGCCACGACGCCGTCGAGGTGCTGCAGCAACGCGTGGCCGACGGCACGGTCGACGAGATACTGCTGTACTTCCCCGATCCGTGGCCGAAGAAGCGTCACCACAAGCGGCGCATCGTGCAGCCTGCGTTCGTCGATCTCGTCGCGCGCAAGCTCGCACCCGGTGGCGTCTTCCGCATGGCGACGGACTGGGAGCCCTATGCGCAGCACATGCTCGAAACCGCGGGCGGTTGCCCGGCGCTGCGCAACGAATCACCGGCCGGAGGTTTCGTCGCGCGGCCGGACAGTCGCCCCGTCACGCGCTTCGAGCGGCGCGGGCAGCGGCTCGGCCACGGCGTCTGGGACCTCGCGTTCCGGCGCGTCTGATCGCGGCGACGCATCGCGCGCCGGAGTCGCCGCGGAATCGACCGGTGGCGATGCCGTCGCGCGCGTTCGGCGCGTGCCGGCAGTGACATCGGGCAGTGTCGCCGGCCGCCCGGCCTTCCTCCGCGCTCCTGGTCGACTGCGCATCGTGATTCGCGCAGAGGACTGCACGAATCACGGCGAGCCTTGCTCGAGCGGGCACGCGACGCTGGTAGCGACGGTTGAAACGGAAAGCCTGGAGACGCCGCGCGCCTGACGCTCGAGCGGCGGCAGTCGACAAATCGCGCGAAGGAAGACACGGACGTCCGTCGCCACTGCCTCGTGAGTGCAGCGGTGCCCCAGGTCTCGCGACAAAATCGGACGCCCTTCGCTATAGCCCGCGCGTGCGGCTATCGCACGCCGCACGCGGCCGAACGACGTCTCAGGCGACCCGCCCGGCGATGCGCCCGCCGAGCAGGCAGCCGCCGAGGAACGTGCCCTCGAGGCCGCGCTTGCCGTTCATGCCACCGCCGCCGAATCCCGCGCTTTCGCCCGCGGCGTAGAGGCCCGGGATCGGTGCGCCGGCCTCGTCGAGCACGCGGCAGTCGAGGTCCGTCTGCAATCCACCCATGCTCTTGCGGCTGATGATGAACTCGCGGATCGCGATCAACGGGCCGGCGGCCGGATCGAGGATCTTCTGGAACTTGCAGGTTCGCAGGCGGTCGCCGACCCAGCGGCGCGCGAACTCGATCCGACGGAGCTGCTCGTCGGTGTGGAAGCGCGGCCCGAGGTCGATGCACGCGTCGTAGCGTGTCGTCGCGTCGCGGACGGCATCCGCGCTGACCGAGCCGTCGCCGACCAGCGTGTTCATCTTCGCGACGAGCTCATCGAGTGTCGGCGCCACGACGACGTCGGGGCACATCTGGGTCATCTGGTCGTAGAGCCAGTGGTTGCCGAGCAGGATGTCGCGCGCCACGTGCAGGCGTTTCTTGCGCCGGAACGACGGGTTGAACTCGCCGCCCGAGATCGCGAGCTCCTTGAGCATGATGCGTCGGTTGAGCAGTTGCCACGAGTAGGCGCGCTCCTGCCGGCAGATCTGCGCGACGAGATCGTGCGTGTCGAAGCCGGTCACGAGCGGCATCGGCCCGATGCGCTCGCCACGCCAGTTGAGCCACAGCGCGGACTTCGGCGGCACCAGCGACAACCCGTGTGACGGCTTGCGTGGTTCCCAGTGGTGCACGCCGGCCGCGTAGTTCCACTGCCAGTCGAGGTGCGTGATGCGGGCGCCGAGCGTCGCCGCCGCGTCGTGCAGACGGCCGTCGGCAAACTTGTGCGAACCGTTCAACAGGGTCTGCGGCGGCTTCGACCAGTCGGCATGCCAGTGACGCTTCACGCGTTCGAGGTCGCCGTTGATGCCACCGCTCGCCACGATGACGTTGTCGGCGAAGGCAGTGAACTCGCCCTCGCGGCCTTCGAACCGCCCGCGACACCCGGTCACGCGACCATTGGTCGTCAGGAGCGACTCGACGCAATGACCGAACTGCAACTGCAGGCGCTCGCGCCGCGCGTGGTTGAGCAGGTGGCGATTGAGGACCACCTGCAGCTCGTGGCCGGTGCCCCAGACGATGTGCCAGCGGGGCACGGAATTGCCGGGACTGTGCAGCCCACGCTCGACCCAGAGCGGCATCGGCATGAACTCGACGCCGATACCGCGCAACCAGTCGAAGATCTCGCCGTTGGCGCGCTGCACGTAGGCCTCGGCCCAGGCGCGCGGCCAGCGGTCCTCGGCGCCGAAGTCGGCGAACGAGAGCCAGTCGCGCAGCCCCTGCTCGGCGCCGTCGCGAATGCCGTAGCGCTTCTGCAGCGGTGTGCCGGCGAACCAGAGGCCGCCGAAGCTCTCCTTGGCGAGCCCGCCCATGTTGTCCTCGACGTCGCGGTCGAGCAGCAGCACGCTGCGGCCACGCTCGAGCAGCTCGATGGCGGCGGTGACGCCGGCGATGCCGGCCCCGATCACGATCACGTCCGCCTGGTAGCGCACCATCGTCCTGCTCCGTGCCGCCCTCAAAGCCCAGCGCGCATTATGATCCCTCCCATGCCGTTACGACGAAGACAGCGCGAGACCCTCTCGGCCGCCGAGGCGCGACGCGTCGCACTGGCGGCACAAGGCTTTGGCGACGGACGTCTCGAGCGTGAGCCGACGCGACGCGACGTCGTCCGCGTGGCGCGCGACCTGGGCCTGGTCCAGATCGACTCGGTCAACGTGCTCGTGCGCTCGCACTACCTGCCGTTCTTTTCGCGGCTCGGCAGCTATGCGGCGGGGTTGCTCGACGCCACGGCCTACGACGGTCGTCGGCGGCAATTGTTCGAATACTGGGGACACGAGGCGTCGCTGCTGCCGGTCGAGCTGCAGCCGCTGCTGCGCTGGCGCATGCAGCGGGCGCGCGACGGCGTCGGGCTCTGGGCCGGCGTCGCGCGGGTCGGCCGCGAACGGGCGGAACTGTGCGCAGCGATCCTCGGTGAGATCCGCGACCGTGGCCCGCTCGGCGTGTCGGAGCTCGCGTCCGGCGGCAAGCGCCGCGGCGGGTGGTGGGGCTGGAGCGAGGGCAAGGCCGCGCTCGAATGGCTGTTCTGGACCGGCCAGGTGACGACGCACTCGCGACGCCGCTTCGAACGCGTCTATGACCTCACCGAGCGCGTGCTGCCTGCCGCCGTCCGCAACGCGCCGACGCCTTCGGTCGAGGACGCGCAACGCGAGTTGCTGCGCATGTCGCTGCGCGCAATGGGCGTGGCGACCGCGCGCGACCTGCGCGACTACTTCCGGCTGGGCGTCCTGGACGCGAAGACGCGCATCGCCGAGCTCGTGGCCGCCGGTGAATGGCGCGAGCTGCGCGTGGAAGGCTGGCGCGACGTCGCGTACGTCGCCGCGGCGTCGCTGCGGATTCCGCGTCGCATTGACGCGCGCGCGGTGCTTTCACCGTTCGATTCTCTCGTCTGGTGCCGAGAGCGCATGCAGCGGCTGTTCGACTTCCACTACCGCATCGAGATCTACACACCCGCGCACAAGCGCCGCCACGGGTACTACGTGTTGCCGTTCCTGCTCGGCGACCGCCTGGTGGCGCGTGTCGACCTCAAGGCCGACCGCGAGCAGCGCCGCCTGCGCGTGCTCAGCACGCACTTCGAGCCATCCATCGATCGCGCGCAGGTCGAGCACGAGCTGGTGGCGGAATTGCGCGAGCTGGCCGCGTGGCTCGGACTGGAGCGAGTCCACTCCCGCGCGCGCCGCTAGAATCCACGTTTCCATCAAAAGAAAGCGCACGTGGTGCGCGGCCCACCGCCAGTGAACCTCCGCAACGATACGGAACGCACGCCGAGCGTCGAGCTGCCGCCGTGGCTCAAGTCGCCGGCGTGTCCGGCCACGCTCGAGGCCGCCTGTATCGCCGACACGTCGAGGTCCGCGCCTGCGCTCGCGCCGGCACCCCCGCTGTTCGCGCAGGGCGGCGCCTCAGGGGCGCTGGTGACCGCGGTCGACGCGCGTCTCGCGACCATGCGCGCGATGGCCGCGACCAAGTGGGCGTCGGGCACCCGGATCGAGGACCTGCCGCGCGAAGCCGAAGTCCTCGGGGCGGTCACGACGCTGGCCGTCGAGCTGGGGCTCGACACGTCCTCGGTACGACGCTGGTTCATTGCGCAGATGACGGCCGCGCGCGAAGTGCAACGTCACTGGCACGAGGCGTGGGGCCGCAACGGCATGTGCGGCGAGTGCCGTCGACCGACGGATCTTGCCGTGATGCGACAGTTCATCGACGCAGCGAACGCCGCGCAACTGCGGGCGCTGCAGGTGCTCGCCCTACGCGCCGCCGACGTGCAGCTGGGCGAGGCAGGGTCGACCGACGACGGCATTGCCGACTGCCTGCGCTGGCTCGGCCGGCGTTATGGCCTGGCCGAGGCGACGACCGCAACGCTGGTCACGGCCTGTCGCGCCGTGCACCGGGCCCAAGACTGAGCAGCGGTTGCGGCACCGCCTCCGTTACGCGCCCCTGTTGCGCGCCGAGTGAAACAGGTGCAAACGGGGCGGTGCACTACCGAATCATCCAGTGCATCTGGCCTCGGTCCGGGGTTTTAGGGCATACTGCGCCCACAGTTTGCCGCCGCGCAGTCCGGTCTGCGCACGAGGTTCTTCAGGATGGACGGGCTTGGGTCCCGTCCATGACCGGCACGACGGCATAAGCCCTCGGCCGGATCTTTGCGGCTCCTCCTGCAGACTGATCGACGTCTGCATTTCGCGTCTTCGATTCGTTACAACCAAAGCAACGGCGCCCGGCCGGTGCTCGCGTATTGCTCGTCCCCGTGCATTCGGGAGACGGCGTGCGCGAGTCGTGGCGCCTGGAAAATTACGCTACATGTCATTTGATTCCCTGGGCCTCCGGCCCGAACTGCGTCTGGCCGTCGACGAACTCGGCTACGCCCAGCCCACCCCGATCCAGTCCCGCGCGATCCCATCGGTGCTCGAAGGTCGCGACCTGCTCGCCGCGGCCCAGACCGGCACCGGCAAAACGGCGGCGTTCGCGCTGCCGCTGCTGCAGCGTCTGAGCGAGGCCAATCCCGAGCCGCGCGGCTCGCGTGCGCCGCGTGCGCTCGTGCTCGTGCCGACGCGTGAACTCGCCGCACAGGTCGAACAGTCGTTCACGGACTTCGGTCGTCACCTGCAGCAGCGCACGGCATTGATCTTCGGCGGCGTCAGTGCACGGCCGCAGGTCGAGATGCTGCGCCGTGGCGTCGACATCGTCGTCGCGACGCCGGGTCGCCTGCTCGACCACGCGAACGAGCGCGCCATCAACCTGCGCGACGTGCGTCACCTCGTGCTCGACGAGGCCGACCGCATGCTCGACATGGGCTTCATCCGCGACATCCGGCGCGTGCTCGCGCTGCTGCCGCCGAATCGCCAGAACCTGCTGTTCTCGGCCACGTTCTCGAGCGAGATCCGTGCGCTGGCCGAGGGCCTGCTCAAGAACCCGGTCACGGTTGAAGTCGCGCAGCGCAATGCGCCCGCCGAACTGGTCGACCACCGCGTGCATCTCGTGACGCAGGGCGAGAAGCGCGCCGTGCTGAGCCACCTGCTTCGCAACGGTGCGACGCCGCAGACGCTGGTCTTCACGCGCACCAAGCACGGTGCCAACCGGCTCGCCGACCAGCTCACGCGCGACGGACTCGAATGCGCCGCGATCCACGGCAACAAGTCGCAGAACGCGCGCACGCGCGCGCTCGAGGACTTCAAGGCCTACAAGGTGCAGGTGCTCGTGGCGACCGACATCGCCGCGCGCGGTCTCGACATCAGCGAGCTGCCGCAGGTCGTCAACTACGAGCTGCCCCACGTGCCCGAGGACTACGTCCACCGCATCGGCCGCACCGGTCGCGCCGGCTGCACGGGCCAGGCGCTCTCGCTCGTCGCCGACGACGAGAAGGACCGCCTGCGCGCGATCGAAAAGGTGCTCGGCCGCAAGATCAACGTGTTGCCGCTCGACCGCTCGCAGATCGAGCGGCCGCCGGGCGAGGGCCTGGCCCGGGAACCGCGCTACGTCGACCCGCGGGCCGTGGCGCAGGCAGCCGCGGCGCGTGGCGCCCGGCCACAGCGCCAGCCGCAGCGGAACGGACAGTCGCGACCCAACCACGGTTCCTCCGAGTCGCGTGCCGCGAGGCCGCACGACGCGGAACGCAACCAGGGCCAGCAGGCCCGGCCGGGGTTGGCCCGACCGCAAGGCGCGTCGCACCGTAAGGGCCCCTCTCACGGCCCGGCTCGCTTCCAGTCGCAGGGACGCGGGCGACGCAACAACGGACGCCAACCCGCATAACCAACGTCGATTCGAGACCCGGGCCAGACCGGGTCTCAACCTTTGCCGGGCTCGGCCGATAGCCCGGACTGACACCGGGCTTGCCGAATAATGAACATGCTTCCGCTCGCAGGACTCATCGTCGTTCTGGTCAGCGTCGCCGCGGGGTTCCTGCTCTCGGGCGGGAGCCTGCTGCTGCTGTGGCACCCGACCGAAATCCTGATCATCTGCGGCGCGGCCGCGGGCGCCTTCGTCACCAGCAATCCGAGGAAGGTGCTGGCAGACACGATGCGCGGCACAGTGGCGCTGTTCAAGGCGCCGCATTACGGCAAGGACACCTACGTCGACCTTCTGCGGCTGTTGAACGACCTGCTCAACAAGCTGCGCAAGGAAGGCGTGATGGGCATCGAGGCCGACTGCGAGAAGCCGCAGGAGAGCGCGATTTTCCAGCGCTACCCGAAGATCCTGCAGGACCAGCACATGATGGAGTTCATCTGTGACTGCCTGCGCCTGATCATTTCGGGCAACCTCGATCCGCACGAGCTCGAAAGCCTGCTCGAGTACGAGCTCGAGACGCACCACAAGGAAGCCCACCAGCCGGTCCATGCGCTGCAGCAGGTGGCAGACGCGTTGCCCGGCTTCGGCATCGTCGCCGCCGTGCTCGGCATCGTGAACACGATGGCCGCGATCGACGGCGCGGACACCGCGACGATCGGCCACAAGGTCGCGGCGGCGCTGGTCGGCACGTTCCTCGGCATCCTGATCGCGTACGGCTTCGTCGGCCCGCTCGCGACGGCGTTGAAGCACCGCGTCGAAGAAGAGTCCAAGGCGTTCGAGGTCGTGAAGATGGCGCTCGTCGCCTGCGTGCGCGGCTACCCGCCGAAGGTATCGGTGGAGTTCGCGCGCAAATTGCTGTTCAGCGAGGTGCGCCCGAGCTTCGCCGACCTCGAGGGCCAGCTCAAGGCGAAGCCGGTGGCGCCAGCCGACAAGGCGGCCTGACCATGGCCGCGGACAGGAATGCGCCGCGACCGATCTACGTCAAGCGCAAGAAGGTCGTCGAGGGTGGGCACCACGGTGGCGCCTGGAAGGTGGCCTATGCCGACTTCGTGACGGCGATGATGGCGTTCTTCCTGGTCATGTGGCTCGTCGCCTCGGTCTCGAAGGAACAGCGCGCCGCGATCTTCGACTACTTCAAGAACCCCAGCATGCAGCAGGGCAACTCGCCGAAGCCTGCGCCCGGGCAGAACGGGCCGGGCGGCGCCAGCACGGCCGCGATCAACCTGCAGGGCGGCATGGACGCGCCGCGGTCGCAGCAGTCGGTCGGCGTCGGCGCCGCGATGATGGCGCAGCCGCAGCCCTCGCTCGACGCGACGCCGCGACCGACGCCACAGCAGGTCGCCGAGGAAGAGGCGGAGCGCCAGAACCTCGAAGAGCTGACGCGCGACCTCGAGGAGGCGATCGCGAAGAGCCAGGCGCTCGAGCCGTTCAAGGACCAGTTGCTGATCGACATCACGCCCGAGGGGCTGCGCATCCAGATCGTCGATGCGCAGAACCGCGCGATGTTCGACCGTGGCAGCGCCCAGCTCAAGGACTACACGAGCGCCATCCTGATCGAACTCGCCAAATACCTGAACGACGTCCCGAACAACCTGTCGTTGAGCGGGCACACCGACACGCAGCCGTACGGCGGCAACCAGAGCGGTTACTCCAACTGGGAGCTGTCCGCCGATCGCGCCAATGCGGCTCGACGCGCGTTGCTGCGGGGCGGGCTCGCCGAGGCGAAGATCGCCCGCGTAGTGGGCCTGTCGTCGGAAGTGCTGTTCGACCGGTCGCAGCCGACCAGTCCGGTCAACCGGCGCATCAGCATCATCGTGATGACCAGGAAGGCCGAAGCGGCCGCGCACGCGACCGACGATCCGCATCACACGATGAGCAAGGTGCCGTTGGCATCGCCCGACGACGCAGCCGCGCGCCCGGTGCCAGTGCCGGCAAGCACGCCGGCCGCGACCTGACGCATCGCGATCACGCGGCCTCGCGAAACCGGTAGGCATCCATCGAGAGCGCGGCGCCTTCGGTCGCCGAGTAGGCCTTTTCGACGACCGGCGCATCGCCCGCGGCACCGAGCGCAATGAACAGCGGCAGGAAGTGCTCCTCGGTCGGATGCGCGCGTGCGGCCGACGGGGCGCGTTCGCGATAGGCGAGCACCGCGTCCGTGTCGTGCGCGACGAGATTCGTCTCGAGCCAATGCGCGAAGTCAGTCACGTACGGCAGCACGGCACCCTCGCCGCGGCCTCCGAACCAGTCGCGCAGGTTGTGCGTCACGTGGCCGGAGCCGATGACCAGGACGTCACGCTCCGTGAGCGGTGCCAGTGCCCGGCCGAGCGCGAGGTGATGCGCGGTGCCGAGCGAGGGTTGCACCGAAACCTGCACGACCGGCACGTTGCGCTCGGGGTACATCCACTTGAGCGGCACCCAGGCGCCGTGGTCGATGCCGCGGCACGAGTTGATCGAGGGATTGAGCCCCGCCTCGCGCAGCAGCGTTGCCGCCTCCTGGGCGACCTCGGGCGACCCCGGTGCGTCGTAACGCACGCGATAGAGTTCCTCCGGGAAGCCCCCGAAGTCGTGGATCGTCTGCAGTTCGGCGGCGCCGGTCAGCATCGGCAGCGACGTTTCCCAATGCGCGGACGCGATCAGCACCGCGCGCGGCGTGGGCAGCGATTGCACCAGTGCGCGCCACGCGGGGCCGGCACCGCCCGGAGCAATGGCGTGCATCGGCGAGCCGTGAGAGACGAACAACGTGGGCCAGCGTGCCATTTCATTCTCCTGAATCCGGGTTCGCTCCTCGCTAGCCGGTGACGCCGCCCCCGCGAACGATGTGGGGGCGGCGCGACAGATCACTTCACCAGGCCTTCGGTCTTGAGCGTTGCCTGGACCGCGGGCCGCGCCGCGACGCGCTGCTGGAACTGCTGCAGCGCCGGCCACGGGCCGAGGTCGACCTTGTGCAGGCCGCTCCAGTTGAGGACGACGAACAGGTAGGCGTCGGCGATCGTGAAGCGGTCGCCCGTGAGGAACGGCTGCTTCTCGAGCGTCTTCGCCACGAGACCGAAGCGGTTGCCGAGGGCCTGCACCGTGCGCTCGCGTACCTCCGGCGGCGTCTGCGGGTTCCACAGCGGCCCGAAACCCTTGTGGATCTCGGTAGAGATGAACCCCAGCCATTCCATCAGGCGCCAGCGTTCCTGCGTGCCGAACTTCGGCGCGAGCTCGCCCGGCTTCTGGTCGGCGAGGTACTGCACGAGCACGCTCGCTTCCGCCATGCGCGTGCCGTCGTCGAGTTCGAGCAGCGGCACGTAACCCTTCGGGTTGATCGCGCGGTAGTCGGACCCATCGGGCAGCGTGTGCTTGACCAGGTCGACCTTGACCGCCTCGTAGGGCAGGCCGAGTTCGTGCAGCACGATGTGCGGGGCTTGAGAGCATGCACCGGGCGTGTAGTAGAGCTTCATGCGTTTGTCTCCTCTGCGTGAACGTGTGCGACGTGAGCGTGCGTGACCTAAGCGGGTGTGGCGCGGACGCTCGTGGTTGAGTTGGAAGTGATCGGGATCGTGACGGACACTCAGGCGTGCGCGACCGCCGCGCGACGCGCGAGCGTCGGGAAGCCGCGGCGCAGCGCGAACGCACCGTCGCCGACGAAATACTGGACGATCGCCGCCGCCGTCAGGAACGCCGGGTATTCCCAGCCGCCGTTCGGCGCCGAAAACGTCCAGCCGTTGCCGACGTGGGCCCACGTCGCGCCCAGCAGCACCGGCACGAGCGCGAGCGCGACGTAGCGCGCGTGCACGCCGGCGATCAGCAGGACGCCGCCGACGAGTTCGACTGCGAACGTGAAGTAGCCGAGCGCGGGCGGCAGTCCGAGCGAGCCGAAGAACTGCGCCGTACCGGGCAGCGTGAAGACGAAATACTTGAGACCGGCGTGCGCGATGAACATCACGCCGAGCGTGATGCGAAGCAGGAAGGCGCCGAATTCCTGGCGGGCCGTGTCGGTGGAGTTCGTGGTGGCCATGACTGGATTCCTCTGCGGTGGTGCTGTCGTTGCCACAGCACCTTGCTGCGGCTGGGCACATCCTTACTCCGCTCAAGCACGTGATAAACACGACCTTTCGGCAAAAACTGTTGCAGGAAATGCAATAATCCAGCCCATGGACCGTCTGCTGGCCATCGAAACCTTCGCCAAGGTCGTCGAACTCGGCAGTTTTTCGCGTGCGGCCGAGCGTCTGAACCTGTCCGCGTCGGCCGTCTCGCGGCAGGTGTCAGACCTCGAGGCCCACCTCGACGTGCGGCTTATGAACCGCACGACCCGGCGGCTTTCGCTCACCGAAGCCGGGCAGTCGTTCTACGAGCACTGCGTCCAGTTGCTCGCCGACCTCGAGGACGCGGAAGCCTCGGTACGCACGGTCGCGACCGCGCCCAAGGGCACCCTGCGGCTCACCTGCGGCGTGAGTTTCGGCATCCACTACCTGGCACCAGCGCTGGCCGACTTTGCCGCCGAACACCCGGACGTCGTGTTCGACCTCGACGTCTCCGACCGTGCCGTCGACCTCGTCGAGGAAGGCTTCGACCTCGCCGTGCGGATCGGCAACCTCGGCCAGCAGGGCAGCATGGTTGCCCGCCGGCTCGGCTGGACGCAGATGGTCTGCTGCGCGGCGCCCACGTATCTGGAGCATCACCGGGCACGGCTCGAAAAGCCGTCGGACCTCGCCGCGCACGAGGGCCTCTGCTACACCAACATTCCGCTGCCCAACGTCTGGCGCTTCACC